>Ga0105245_10001538_pt1 | contig 20921 bp, 16 predicted proteins | sample KBSM54metaG_FD_81523 | JGI IMG/M metagenome (GOLD analysis project Ga0105245, IMG submission 81523) | Miscanthus rhizosphere microbial communities from Kellogg Biological Station, Michigan, USA - KBS M5-4 metaG | ecosystem: Host-associated > Plants > Roots > Rhizosphere > Soil | place...
AGCACGGCGGAATGCGGGCGCCAGCCATCCCAGAGGAACTCAATCACGGCGATTATGATGGCAAGGACAATTCCCGGAATGGCGCCGAGCACGGCTACGCCTACGAAGCACACCATCGAAAGCCAGAACTCCCAGCGTTGGATACGATAGATTCGTCGCAAATCGGACACTTCGATCAGGCCGATGGCTGAGGCTATAACGACGGCAGCTAGGGCGGTGTGTGGCAGGTGTTGGAGCAGGTTGGGCGCTAACAGCAGTAGCAATGCGATGGCGAGAGCGCCCACGACTCCCGTCAGTTGTGTCCTGGCGCCCGCCGCCTCGGCGACCGGCGTGCGCGATGAACTGCTGCTAATGGGGAAGCCCTGAAAGAATGCTGTGGCCAGGTTGGCAACACCGAGCCCCACCATCTCCTGATTCGGGTCGACCGGCGAACGCAAACGCGTCGCATAGGTTCGAGAAAGCACGCTCGTGTCCGCGAATGAAACGAGGGCCACGGCGAGACCACCCGTGAGGATTGGTCCCAGATCGTCGAAGTGTACGAAAGGGAGGCGAGGCAAGGGCAATCCATGTGGGAGAGAACCGAGCACGGACACTCCGGCACGGGTTGCAAGGCGGAATACCGCAACTACAAGGGTGGCCCCTGTAACGGCGATCAGAATGCCGGGGACGCGCGGCCAGCGCTTCAATAGCAGTATGAGGGCAAGCGTACCGGCACCAATCGTGAGCGACACTACGTTTGTACTTCCTGCGACCACCCTGCCGACGATTCCCCATACTTGGCGCAGCGGGCCGTTCGCCGTTACAGAGAAACCGAAGAGTTTCGGGACTTGGCTGAGCAGCACCATCAGCGCGATGCCGTTCATGTAGCCATAGCGGATCGGCTTGGAGAGCAGCTCGGTGATGAAGCCCAGACGCGCCAAGCCCGCGGCAACGCACACGACGCCGGAGACAATAGCCATCATTGCGGCCAGCGCGACCGCACGTTGCGGCTCGCCGGCGGAAAATGGCAGCACGACTGTGAGGATCACGGGCGCCAGGGCTGAGTCGGGGCCTAAGACAAGAATACGGCTAGGACCGAACAAGGCATACGCGAGCAGGGGCACAATGGTGGCGTAAAGTCCGTTGATACCCGCTAAGCCAGATGCCTCGGCGTAAGCAACACCGACCGGCACGAGCATAGTCGTCATGACGAGGCCGGCCACAAGGTCGTGTCGCAACCAGGACGACTCGTAGTGACGAAGAGTGTTCAATCCGGGAAGCCAGCGTGTCCAGCTCGTTTGATTCGCCGGCATTGCACGGCGGCCGGTAGCGCCAGGGCCGACGGGATGAGCGGAAAGTGATTCAGTCATGGCTCGGTTAGAACCTGGCGCACGGACCGTGGAATAGACACTGACCCAAACGGGGCCGAATCGCCTTCGATCACGAGTAAACTGTGCCCCGTGTGCTGTCGCTTCGACCATGCTTGCTACGGACTGGTACTTGCTATCGATTCACGCAAGTCGAAACACTTGGTAACTTATTTCGCGAGCTATGCAGTTGCAATTACAAACCTCTTGGCCTAGTTGACAAGATGCGGTCTCGCGAACTTTAGCCTTTGACTTCCTACAGATCCAGTCAACGGACGCCTAGAGAGAGCACCTACTTGCTTTCCATCACGACGCGACCATACAAAGGCTGAGTAGGTCGCGCGTCGTGCCGGTACAGTTTCGAGAACTGCTCGATCTCTGCCGCCGAGACAGTCACCGGATGTTTAAGCACGAACCACGTAACATCCTCGCTGCAAGGGGGTGTGGTCAGGGACCCTGTAAAGGTGTAATAACCACGATCAGACGGCAGTAGGCCAGCTACTTCGATCTGGACATTGCCCATGTCTTCTTCCTTTTCCTTTTCTTTAGGCAGATCTTTCCATAGTTCGCGCACCAGAGGGTTATCTTCCCCCTGCTGAAGCAAGACGGCGACTACTGCCAGCTTGCCCTCCTGGTTCGCGTGTACCAAATGCACGACCATGTCATAGGCTTCGCCGTTGATCTTCTCCTCACTGGGCCGATGAAAGTGGAATTGTTTAAGTACATACTTCTCCCCACCCACTGATATGGAACTCCCTGGGCCGTAGTTGATCATGACAGTATGTCCGTTATCGATAATGTGTAACGGTGAAGATTTGTAATCAAACTGAATGGGCGGCAGGTCAGCCTTTCTTGGATTACGGATGTCGATGGGTGATTGGTGATGGCCGTTCGTGCACAGGGCAAATTCCGGCTGGAGTTCACCCCAATGGCTGGGCCCTTGCGACTCGCCATAGTCCCAGCGGTGCTCCGGATGCTGCTCCTGGGCAGCGCTCCCCATCGCCAACACAAGCGTGCAACAGAGGAGTACAGGAAAACTCTGGTTCCGAATTTGCATAGTGAATTCTCCGAAGTGTGACTGAAATCAATAAACTTCGACCCAACAGACGGTGCGTCAACAGACCATCTCCCTTGCCCATTTCCGACACAGGTTTCGTGGTTTCGCGCTGCGGGTACCGTTTGTCATGGCCATCGTTCTTGTAGTACTTCATGCGCTGCAGGGCCAACGGGCGGCAACGACCATGCCGGCGTTTTGATTGTGTCATTCAAAGACCACGGGACGACCACATCTGGAGTTAAGGAAGTGTAAATGGCTCGCACCGGAGAACCACACTGGCAAAACTGTCAGTTTTCGTCACGGTCAGACACCGACTACCATCACGCACAAGATTGAGGGGGTATTTAAGCGCAAGGTAACCGTGCCGTTGTTTTACTCCCTAAAGAGCGGGCGTACCCATGGATGGGACTGGCCATCAGGGAATCTGGACAACTCCGCTGACCGAAGGCGGCGACATTGATTCTGCATATCACTTCTGACCGTCCAACCATACACGACGAGAAACGGGAGAGATTCATTGAGAAACCTAGTCATGGGCAAGCCGAGGCTGATTCCAGGGGTAACCGCTCTGCTGGTTGTGTTGTTGGCAGATATAGCCACCGGGCAACAAATCGACATCCGAAGCCTGGTCACGAGCGGCAACCTTGAAGAGATGCGCTGGCCGAATTTTAGCGACTACCGAAACTCGATCCAAGAGTTTTACACACCAACCGGATTCGCTCCTGCCTGGGTGCAGGGGTCGCAACCGCTGCCGCAGGCCCTCTCACTGATCGAACTCTTCAGGAATGCCGAGAGGAAAGGCCTCCATCCGGAGGATTACGACGCGTCGCGGTGGGAGCAGCGAATCGGAGCACTGAAAAGCTCGGCTGATGGCGCGGCGATGGCGCGGTTCGACGTGGAGCTCACTGTTTGCACCATGCGCTATGTGTCCAACTTGCGTATCGGGCAGATCAATCCTCAACATTTCCAGTTTGGATTGGACGTAGAACACAAGAAGTACGACCTTGCCCAGTTTCTACGCAACCAAATTTTGACCAGCACAAATCTCGCGCCAGTCTTCGATGAGGTTGAACCTCCATTTGCGGGCTACCGCCGGACCGAGCAGGCGCTCGCGCGTTACATCGAACTGGCTCGCACCGACGATGGGGAAAAGCTTCCCGCCGTGACGAAGCCTATCGAACCTGGCCAGTCATATTTGGGCGTGCCCCGCCTGACTCGTTTGCTGCGACTCGTGGGCGACCTGCCGGCAAGTTCCAATCTACCCCGGGACAGTCAAACCTACGACAGCCAGCTGGCCGAGGCGGTCAAACATTTCCAGCGCCGGCATGGCCTGGATGCCGACGGCCGCCTCGGTCCTTCCACGATCAAACAAATGAATGTTTCAATGCAGGATCGGGTTCGCCAACTTCAACTCACGTTGGAGCGTTGGCGATGGCTACCGTCTGAGTTTCCCGCGCCACCGATCGTCGTAAATATTCCCGATTTCCGGCTACGTGCCCTCGATGAACAAAACAAAGTGGTGATGGATATGCGAGTGGTGGTAGGGAAAGCAATGCGCACGCAGACACCAGTCTTCACGCGGGAGATGAGCTACGTCGTCCTGCGCCCCTACTGGAATGTCCCTCCCAGCATTCTCCGCGGCGAAATTGTTCCCGCTATCCAGCGCGATCGCGGCTACATTGCGCGCAAGAATTACGAGGTCACGACGAATGACGGTAAGATAGTCACCTCAGGAGAAATTTCCGATGAGGTATTGGCTCAACTTCGGGCGGGAAAACTAGCCGTGCGGCAGAAGCCCGGCCCCTCGAACGCGCTCGGCTTGGTGAAACTGATATTCCCCAACGAGCATAACGTCTATCTTCACAGTACGCCCTCTCAGAATGCGTTCTCGCGCACCCGCCGCGATTTCAGCCACGGATGCATCCGTGTGGAAAAGCCCGCCGAGCTGGCCGCGTGGGCACTACGCAATAATCCGGGTTGGACATTAGAAAAGGTGCGGCAAGACATGCAGACTGGAAAAGACGATGTCACCGTGAACCTCGTGAAACGTGTCCCGGTCTTTGTTGTGTACGGGACGGCACTCGCCTATGAAAACGGCGACGTTCATTTCACCGACGACATTTACGGACACGATGCCAAACTGGCGGCAGCGCTGGCAAAGGGCTATCCCTACCCATAAACCCGTCGCACAACTACCAGCGGCGGACGCGCCCTACGTCCACGTGCACAAAATCCGAGGTAGCGTAGTAGCCGACACCACCGCGATGCAACGCCAGGGCAGCATCCCTTAACCGCGCCGTAGAAATCCCAGGCACCCGAATGTCGATGGCCATCGCCTGCATGTGAAGACTGTTGCGGGCTACGCCGTGGCCATGAGTGCGAAGGAATTCGTTGCTCCGGGGCGTTCGGTAGCCGCAGACCACATCAATTTCAAGATCGGGATTCCCAAGTGCGGTAGTCAAGTCGTGGAGCAAATCGAATACCCGGGGATCATAATCATGAATTTCACCGGTGCGGTGGTCGCGCAGATAACGGTTCAAGCGCGCCAGGGATTCGGCATCGTAGCCTTCGCTGTCGCGGTAGACGACTGTCAAGCGCTCTCTAGTGTGGCTGTGGAAGAAGTGCAGACGATAGAGGCTGTCGTTGACCGAATGCAATCTTGGCTCGGCCGCCCGGGAGACACCGGCGAAAATCAGCGCAAACAGAAGAAATCCGCAACGACTCCTTGGTGACCAGAACAAAGCAAAGACCCCAAACAATATTATGACCATCCCAGGCGGCCTAGACATGATTTTACCAAGTGCAGATCCACGTCCCTGACTAGATCTGTCAACCGCGACGAACGATCTTTACTGTCTATGGCCTCGGGCACCATGCAGTATGAATTCCCACAGTCTTTCCTTGGCGTTCCCTTCTCCGCCGTTGAATGTCTATTATTTCTTCGCTAAACTTGAATATATGCCAAGAACCTACCTGGGAGAATTTGAGCTAATCGTCATGCTGGCAGTAATCCGCTTGCATGAAAGCGCATACGGGGTTCCCATAGTTAAAGAGATTGAAGAGCACACTGGACGCGAGGCCTCCATAGGAAGCGTCTACGCAACTCTGGAGCGCCTAGAACAAAAGTGCTTCATCTCTTCCAGCGTAGGAGAGTCTACCCCGGAGCGTGGGGGCCGCGCCAAGCGCTATTTTAGAGTTACAAAAGCTGGTCTGCGTGAAGTCAGCAAAACCCGTCAGGCATTAACCAAGATGTGGGAAGGCTTACCAATCCTAGAAAGAAGACCCGCATGAAAACCCATCCCCCGGCAATTGCCACTTGGCTACTAGAACACCTGATCCGCCGTTCCCAGCGCGAAGCCCTGATCGGCGACCTATTTGAGGAGTTCATCCGACGAGGGTCGCCCCATTGGTATTGGGGCCAGATGCTCAAAGCCATCGCCATAGACTTCGCCCACCGCGCCCGCACGGAATGGTTCGCCGTCGTCTTCGCGGGGGTTTGGATCACCATGCTGGCCCAAGTATGGCCCCACATAATGATGACCCTTGGATCTCAACCTCTGATCTGGCTTGGGATCGGATGGCCGTGGCCCCTATCACTATTGTGCTACGTGGCCATTTTCACGGCTGCCACGACGGTGAGTCTGTGGATTGGACTAGTTCTCTATTTCGTATTAACTCGCCGTTTCGAGTGCCGAAGCCTACTCCGTGGAATGGCAGTCACGTCTGTTCTTGATCTCGCTATCAACACAGGTGGCCTATTTTTCGTGGGACGACATCGGGTGGGTATCTACATGATTTCGTGGCTGCCGCTTTTCGTCGCATTGTTGGTGTCGATGATTGCTGGACGGGCGGTGGGGTCGCGGGGAGCAAACAAATCCACGGCCTAAGCTAACATCGTTCCACACAGGAATTTTCGCCGTCAACAAGCCGAGGAAAGCGCTTTTTGTGGCCGTTAAGCGCTGGCATTTATCGTAGGTGCATCGATCCCGTTTGCGAATCGGGGCTGAAGGTCATTTCAACAGGCTCTACAGTCTCGAGGGGGCCGGGTTCCCAACGCCAGTCGCGAACCGCATCGACCGCTGCCTTGATCAATGTTGGATGGCCGCCCTTAGCATCGACGAGCTTCGGCTTTCCATTGCGGCCAACCGTAGCTTCCAGTTTCACGGTGCCGGAAATGCGCATGGTTCGTGCAATCTGCGGATAGGTAGGTTTTACGATTTCGACGATCTTTCGTTTGCTTTCAGGTGGAGGATCACCGGCGAAAGCCAGAGTCGGACCAACCGCGACAATCAGACCGAGCAGGGCAATGGTGATCCGGCGGTACATGGTAATGAACTTAGCGTAACCAAAGTTCGCGTTGCGCATAAGATAACTTTGGTTACATTCGCCATGTGACAAGAGACCGTGAGGGCGGCTGTCTAAGTCCCGGCTTCTCAAGCGGCAAATGGCCTAGGCGTAGCCTGAACCCGGCCTATAATCGCATTCGCGAGCCTAGGTCAGCACCGTGGGCGCGGATTCGATATTAAGTACTCGACCAGCCCTATCAGCCGGCACAGCCGAGTAGAAAATGACTTCACGTACTCTTTATGCATGAGTGAGGATCGGGGGCATTCCAAGCTGAAAATGCCCCGATCCATCGGGCAATTTCTCCAGTTATGCAGCCGCAACCATACCGTGCGGATCCAGCACGAACTTCTTTGCCGCTCCTTTGTCGAAGTCTTTGTAACCTTGGACGGCTTGTTCCAGTTTTACAACGGTAACGTTGACCGCCTTGGCAATTTTGATCTTGTCATGCAGGATCGCCATCATCAACTGCCGGTTGTACTTCAGCACTGGACACTGACCAGTAGTGAAGGCGTGGGATTTCGCCCAGCCCAGTCCGATTCGAATGCTGAGATTTCCATGCTGAGCCGCCTTGTCGATTCCTCCGGGGTCGTCGGTCACATATAGACCGGGAATTCCCAGGGCGCCGCCTGCGCGGCAAATCGTCATCAGCGAATTCAGAACCGTAGCGGGCGCTTCCGTCTTGGCATCGTGGCCATGGCCGCGGGCTTCAAAGCCAACGCAATCCACTGCGCAGTCAACCTCTGGAACCTTCAGGATTTGAGCAATCTGGTCTCCGACAGACGCCTCCTTGGAGACATCGACGGTTTCGCAGCCGAAGCTCCGGGCCTGCGCCAAACGCTCGGGAATAAGATCGCCCACAATTACGACTGCGGCTCCCAGCAACTGGCAGGCGGCCGCACAGGCGAGCCCAACCGGACCTGCTCCTGCAACATAAACCGTTGCTCCCGGGCCGACGCCCGCGCTCACCGCGCCGTGATACCCCGTGGGCAGGATGTCAGATAGACAGGTCAGGTCTTGAATCTTTGCCATGGCCTGTGCCTTGTCGGGAAATTTCAACAGATTAAAGTCGGCGTAGGGGACCATGACATAATCCGCCTGACCGCCGACCCATCCTCCCATGTCCACGTAGCCGTATGCCGCCCCAGGGCGGGCCGGGTTAGTGTTCAAGCAGATGCCGGTGGCGCGTTCTTTGCAGTTTCGGCAACGCCCACAGGCGATGTTAAATGGCACCGAAACCAGGTCGCCAACCTTGATGAACTCTACGTCCCGTCCGGCCTCCATGACTTCACCGGTAATCTCGTGGCCCAGCACCAGCCCCTTGGGCGCGGTGGTCCGGCCGCGCACCATATGCTGGTCGCTGCCACAAATGTTGGTGGAAACAATTTTGAGGATGACTCCGTGTTCGCATTTACGATTCCCCAGGGCCAGCTTTGGGAAATCGATGCTCTGAATTTCGACAACGCCAGGGCCCATATACGCTACTCCGCGATTGCTTGCCATACGTTCACCCTCCTTGGATTTTCAGATGCCGTTTACGATTTCAGTTCAACAGATGGAAAACGGTCCCGCACTCACGACAGATTTCGCTCTTGCCGTGTCAAGCTGAGAGAGATCCATAAATACAAAGTGCTCGCCGCTACGAATTTAGCTCAACTCGCGACGGGAGTCGACAGGTACCTCTGAGGGTCCCGTCAAAACGGACCATGGGATCACGTATGGCACTGATATGCCTAAAGGCTTCCCCCCCGCACGCAAGTCTGAAAAGGGGCTTTAGGAAATTCGGCGAACACAATTGCGATTTGCGAATGTATGATCCTAGCGCTTCTCTCAGAGGACAATTTATGCAACGAAGGCGATTCATTAAAGAGCTGGGAGTTCTAGGCGCAACATCGTGCCTGGCATTGCACGGCGTCCGGGGATTTTCAGAGAGTGGGAATGCCGTGAATGGGACCGGCGGCAAGCCCGCTCCCTCAGGGCTGACCATTCATCCTGACAATCCCAGATATTTTCTTTTCCGCGGCCGTCCTCTCGTGCTGCTCGCGGCCAGCGAGCACTACGGATCCATCGTCAACCGGCGCTTCGATTTTGAAAGCTATTTGCAGGATGCAGCTGCAAGGAAACAGACGGTCACTCGTACGTTTGCTCTCTATCGAGAGCTGCAGTCGGCAAGGAATCCTTATTCGCCACTCAAGGCCGAATCTCCCGATTACATCACGCCATGGCCACGCACCGGTCCTGGCCGCGCCCGCGACGGCGAGTTGAAGTTCGATCTTGACCACTGGAACCCCGAATACTTTGAGCGGTTGCACCGGTTTTTATCGAAGGCTTCGCAACTCGGTATCGTGGTCGAGTTGACTCTATTGAGCAATACCTACAGCGATGATTGCTGGGATTTGAATCCTCTGCGGGAAGGCAACAATCTCCAGGGGGTGGGCGATATAAAGTGGCAGGAATATCTCTCCCGACGCGATCCTAAACTTTTCGAGCGGCAAGTTTCTCACATTCGCAAGATCGCCCAGGAAACCAGCAAGTACGACAACGTCTACTACGAAATCTGCAATGAGCCCGGTGGTGGATTCCCGAATGAACCCTCGCCCACGGAAGTCGACGAGTGGCAACAGGCGATTGCCACAGTCTTGCGGGAGGAGATGAACAAGCTTGGCCGTACCCATTTGGTTTCGGGTCAGAATGCATTTGCTTACGAACCAGAATTCTTTCAAGGATTCGACGCCAGCTACGCGGGAACGATGCTCGACATCGTGAATGTTCATCCTCTGCCCCACCTCACTCTTAAAGGACGCCAGTATGAGCTAGGCAATTTCATGTCGAAAGAATTGCAATTAGGCGAGTTCCGCAACTTCTTTCTGACGGCCAATAAGGAATCAAAGCCCACTGTATCCGATGAAGATAACGATGCCAGCATGTATGTAGACGATATCGGTTGGACAATTCACCGCAAACGCGCCTGGATGGCAGTGTTTTGCGGCGCGCACTATGACTTCATTGATTTTTCCATTCAGGCGCACCTCGAAGGGGGGACCCTCGAGTCACAGAACAAGATTCGCAACTGGATAAAGCACTTATCAGAATTCATTTCGAGCTTCGACTTTATCCATGCGGGCACGGAGCAAGACTGGATTGGCAGTGTTCCGGAACATACGGTCGGAGCAGGACTCTCCATTCGCGGGCGAGACTACGCCGGCTACATCGCAGATAGTCGAGAGGTGACCGAAACAGCGGCTGGCAATGCGATCCAAGGCGAAATAACAGCTCGATTGCCTGAGGGCAATTATTCTTTGAATTTCTATTCCCCGACAACTGGGGAGAATTTCGACTCAAGAAAGATAAAAGGTGGAGACATTAAAATTCGCGTGAATGCCTTCCAGCAGGACCTTGCATTCCGCATCACCCTTGCAAGGTAATAGTGGTCGCATTACTTGGTGTTCTGGGTTTTCCCGGATGAGCGCGACCACTCCGCAGCAGCGGTGTAACCGGCATCGACAACCAGCGAGGTTCCCGTGATTCCGGATGATCTGTCGCCAGAGAGATAAAGAACGGCATCGGCAATTTCCCGCGGGGAGAGCATACGAGTCAGGGGCACCCGCTCACATCGCTCTTTCAAAGTACGGTCGGGATCAGCCGTTGTATTGGCATGCAGGCGAAGCATAGGAGTATCTGTGATCCCCGGGCACACGCAGTTCACGCGGATGCCGTCTTCCGCAAGATCGAGCGCCAGGGCCTTTGACAGCATTACGACTGCTCCCTTGGCGGCCACGTAGGCGGGGGTTCCTCTTTGCGCAACCATTCCTGACACCGACCCCATATTCACGATCGTCGGTTGCGCCGCGAGACGTAGCGCAGGTAGCAGGTATTTCACCGCCAGAAACATGGACTTCACATTGACGTCCATAACGCGGTCCCAATCCTCCCCGCTCGATTCTTCGACAGTTTTCACCATTACGATGCCGGCGTTATTTACAAGATGATCCACCTTGCGAAACCGGTCGGAGATTGTTGCCATCGTCGCCCGCATTTCAGTTTCAGCGCCAACATCCACGCGATAGAATTCGCTGCCCGGGGAAATTGCTTTGATCTTATCGAGTGCGGCCCGGCCCTCTTTGTCATTCTGGTCAAGCAGCGCGACAGTGGCTCCCTCTTCTGCGAAGCGTTGAGCGACAGCAAATCCAATGCCCGCGGCTGCTCCCGTGATAACCGCAATCCGGCCCTCGAAGTGGAGACGATTCATGCCACCACGCCACCCGGAAAGCGCTGAAACACTTCGGGATCGTAAACCGAGGCGCAAATCTTCGCTTCTTTCCGGATACGCGCCCAGGTTGCATCCGCCTCCATCATGCTCTCCATCACGCCCAGATAATGTCCCTGCTCGATGTTTCCGTACTTGAAGAAGCAGTCGGTAAGGATCACTGGTCCGCGTGCGGTGTCGATGCAAACTGCCATCGACGAACGATGATGTACCCCAGCCCAAAACACGCGGATGCCGGGGAGCACCTCGTCTTCATCCTGCAGAAGGCGGACTTTTTCCCATCCCTCATTCTGGAGGTAGTTGTTTACCTCGGGGGGGATGCGAAGATGACGAGGCACATGCAAGTGATAGTAAGGAGCCTGAAAGTCTTCAATCCATCCTTTGCGGGAGATGCAGATTTCGGCGTTGCGAAAAAGATGGATATTGGCAGTGGCGTAGGTTTGCAGCGGGGTGACGATGACCTTCGAGATATCGCTTACATCCAGGCCTTGCGAACGAAGAATATTCTGCGGAAGCTGGTCCTCCGAACGGACAATCTTTGCTTCGGGATATCCAAAAAACTTCTCCCAGGCTTGATTCATAACGGTAAGGTCCTGCGGAGGCCCGGTGTTGATGAGGATGTTCTCTCCACCGCCCCGCACCAGGTAGATGATCACATTCATTTCTTCCCGCTGGTTCCAGCGCTCCATCCAGTAGACTTCGGGTCCCGGAACCCAGAAAGTGCCCGCATTGAATGCTTGAATCGAATAGTGCATGGATTCGGTCCTCTGCTGTTTTATTTGGACTTCTGCATAGCGTTAACTACTGCCGCGCGAAATCCGCGCACGCCGTCCATGAAAACTCCAATGTCGCTGCCAAGGCTTAGAACGCGGAAACCCTTGGCGATCCAATGAATGGCCGCCTCGGGGGACGGAGGCAGAAATCCTGGCGCCACTCCATGCCTTTGGCACGAAGCGAGTAGGGCATCCATTGCCTCCAGGAATCGTGGATGTTCGAACTGTCCGGGAATGCCCATCGACACCGTCAGATCGTAGTGGCCCATCCAGGCGACGTCGACGCCGGGCACGGAGATGATCTCATCCAAATGCTCGAAGGCTTTCGCGGTCTCCAGCAGAAGAATTACCGCGTTGGCTTCGTTGGCCTCCGCGAAAAACTCAGGACCACCGGGTTGATATGCATCGTGAGCGATTCCTAAAGCCACACCTCTTCGCCCCGCCGGCGGATACTTCAATTCCGCTACGACCTGCTCCGCTTGCTTGCATGTTTCAACCCGTGGAACCATCACTCCACGTGCCCCGATATCAAGCAGCCTGGAAAGCGGCGCGGAAGACAGATCAGCAACCCTGGCCATAGGGACGATTTCGCTGCCCCGGCAGGAGGCGATCATCTCCGCCATGAGGCCGATATCGCATCGGCCGTGTTCCATATCGAAGATGACGAATTCCATGCCGGCCGCAGCCAGCATGGGGCCAATGCCGGGAGTGAAAAGCTCTAGCACCATCTGGCCAAGGACCACTTGCTGGTTTTGTAACCGCTTTCGGAAGTTGGTCATGATTTGTTAAACCACGATCGGTAGTTGTCGAGCTTCTTCCTAAAACCCGGCCGGTCAAGCACCTCCCGGTTCACGACACTTTTGGGAACTTCACCGCGCTGGATAGCCAAGGCGCCTTCGCAATCGGTGCGGCCCATATCCCGGAAGAGTTCCGACGTCCAGGCGACGGAATGAGAAGTGAGGATGACGTTGTCCAAACCGGCTAACGGCGAAGCAGCATCCAAAGGCTCTTGCTCAAATACGTCAAGCCCGGCGCCCCCCAGCTTTCCAGCATTGAGGGCGGCAATTAATGCCTGCTGGTTCACGATCGGCCCACGTGCGGTATTGATAAGGATCGCGTCGGCCTTCATAAGGGCCAGTTCACCCTCCCCAATCAAACCTCTCGTCTCGGGAGTGAGCGCGCAATTGATGAGAACGTAGTCGGACGACTTGAGCAGTTCATCCAGCGGAACCAACTCTACGCCCAGATCCTGGGCTCGTCCGGGCTTAGCATAGGGATCAAAAGCTAGAAACTTTCTTACTCCAAACGGCCGAAGCAGCCGAATCGTTTCCGAGGCGATGTTTCCCAGCCCTACCGTGCCAACCACGCGGTCCTCCGGTTGCCGTCCAAGACGACTGGTACTCTCCGCCCATCGGCCCTGCCGAACCGCCCTGTCTTTCACTACGAGATTGTGCGATAGCGCCAGAACGAACAGAACGATGGATTCCGCAACCGGACGCACCACGGCGTCAGGCGTAATAAAGACCGCGATGTCATGCTCGGTACACGCGGCCAAATCCACGTTGTCGTAACCGACGCCGCAGCGGCCTATGGCACAAAGGCGCTGGATCCCCAGCAACGATGCGGCGGTAAAGCGCGGCTTGAGAGATATGACGACATCATAAGGAAGCAGTTGCTCAGGCACATACTCGCCCCGGTACTCCCTTATAAAATCGTAAGTGAGACCGGGGACCTCTTTGAGCAAGGCCAATCCAATGTCGGGAAACACAAGTTGACCGTGCTTATCCAGAAAGTCGTTTGAAAAACCGACTCGGAATTTGTCCATGTGGGCCGCTAGACCTTTTTTCTGTAGTTCTGAACCCCGGTTGAATCGCTGTCAACCACCAACCCTGCGAGATGTTACCATTGCGGGCGCAATCGGAGCTTGCACAGATCGAGAATAAGGTGCGGCGTGTCTTGAACGGAAATTTCAGGAATCGAACCAGGGAGGCATTAAATGGAAGACCGAAAGATTGACCCGGTCACACGCAGATCTTTTATCGGAAAATCCGGGATCGCCTCTCTTGCAACCGCCTCGCTGGCCACGGCCGGAAGCCTGGACGCTCTCGCTGCAACGGTGCGAAACGCCCAACCTGCTCGTACCTATTACGCCACACAACGCGTGGTCCAGGAGTGGGGCTTCACCTCCGGCAAAGCCTATTCTGATCCATTCAACCAGGTCGAGCTCGACGTAATCTTCACCGACCCTCAAGGCGAGGAACATCGCATGCCGGCGTTCTGGGCCGGCGACCAGAATTGGCGTGTGCGCTTCAGCGGTACCAAGACCGGCAAACATACCTTCCGCACGGTCTCAAATGACCCTTCCAATCCGGATCTTCACGATCAGAAGGGCGAGATCATCGTCTCGGAATACGCCGGAGACAATCCTCTGCTGAAACATGGGCCGGTCCGGATTGCCGCCGATCATCATCACTTTGAGCACGTGGACGGCACACCATTCTTCTGGCTGGGCGATACCTGGTGGATGGCGCTCTGCCATCGTCTAAGCTGGCCGAACGATTTTCGTACGCTGGTCTCTGACCGGGTTAGCAAAGGCTTCACCGTGATCCAGATCATTGCCGGACTTTATCCAGACATGCCCGCGTTCGATCCGCGAGGAGCCAATGAAGCTGGTTATCCCTGGGAAGCGGACTATACGCGCATCAACCCGAAGTATTTCGACGCCGCCGACCTCCGCATTCAAGAGTTGGTGAATCGCGGCCTGGCACCCTGCATTGTCGGTTGCTGGGGGTATTTTCTAGGATTCATGGGCATGGCAAAGATCAAGCAGCACTGGCGGAATATCGTCGCCCGGTGGGGCGCCTACCCGGCCATCTGGTGCCTCGCGGGAGAGGGCACCATGCCTTATTACCTATCCAAGAATAAAGAAGCAGACATGGCTGCACAGAAGACGGGTTGGACCGAGGTCGCCCGCTATGTCCGCAGTATTGATCCCCACAAGCATTGCATCACGATTCATCCCTCCGACACGGCGCGCGACAGCGTCGAAGACCCATCCGTCCTCGATTTCGACATGCTGCAAACCGGCCACTCGGACCGCAAGAGTTATCCCAACACGGTGGACAAAGTTACCGGTGAATTCTCGCGAAAGCCGCCCATGCCGGTGCTGGTGGGCGAGGTATGTTACGAAGGAATTCTGGACGAAAACCGCCAGGAAGTTTCCAGATTCGTCTTTTGGGCTTCGGTGTTGAGCGGTGCCGCTGGGCATACATATGGGGCCGATGGAATCTGGCAGCTCAATACTCCCGAACAGCCCTACGGACCTTCTCCGCATGGACGCTCATGGGGTGGACCGTCCTGGGACGTAGCGGCGCAGCTTCCCGGTTCGCGACAGCTCGGTGTAGCCAAGCAGTTGTTGGCCCGCCTCGAGTGGTGGCGACTGGAACCACATCCGGAGTGGGTTGAGCCGCATTGGAGCAAGGAAGACTATCAACTTCCTTATGCAGCCGGTATCCCGGGCAAACTGAGGATCGTGTTCGTGCCCCCGATGTGGGACCCTCCCACCATCACGCGGCTTGAGTCCGGCTACCAGGCATTCTTTTTTGACCCACGCACCGGAAAAGAACATCCGATCGGTGATGCTGCGCCTGATTCGAGTGGAATTTGGAAGGCTCCCATCACACCGACATTTGAGCAATGGGTGATCGTGCTGGAGAGAAAGGGCTAGCCGAAAATATCCTTCATCGGGCACCACACCAACGGCACTTTTTGTCGCCAGTGTGGTGACCCCGGAGGGAGTCGAACCCCCAACCCTCAGATCCGAAGTCTGATGCTCTATCCAGTTGAGCTACGGGGCCATTCTGTGGTTCATGAGTCGTCAGCCATTTTACATGCAGAGGTAGGCGGCCAAGCACAGGGAAACGACAGTTTTAGTTCAAAATTTCCATCACGGATGCGCGACCCAGGTGGCGAAAGATATATTATGCGGCCTGCGGCATCTTCCAGTACAAAGGCGGGACTATGGCGATTGATCGACGGGATTTTCTAAAGACGACAGGAAGAGCAATGGCTGGGGGCGCAGCGACCCTCGCCTTAGGAGGCAGGGTACTGGGCGCCAACGACCGTGTTCGGGTGGCGATTTGCGGAGTGCGCGGCCGGGGTAATGATCACCTCAAAGGGTTTGCCAAGGTTCCCGGCACCGAAATTGCCGCTATGTGCGATGTCGACGAAACCGTATTAGACCAGCGTCTCGGTGACGCGGAAAAGATGGGGTTAGCCCGCCCCAAGCCATACAGCGACATCCGCAAGCTGCTCGAGGACAAAAATATTGACGCCATTTCCATCGCCACTCCCAATCATTGGCACTCGCTGATGGCGATCTGGGCCTGCCAGGCGGGCAAAGATGTTTACGTCGAAAAACCCTGCTCGCACAACTGGTTTGAAGGACGTCAACTGGTGCGCGCCGTGAAAAAGTACAACCGCATTTGCCAACACGGCAGCCAGTCACGCTCCAATCCTGGCATGATTGAAGCTATCAAGCGGGTGAATGACGGCACCATCGGCGACACCTATCTGGCGCGCGCTCTCTGCTACAAATGGCGGCCCAGCATTGGACATGCCCAGCCGGAAGCGGTGCCAGCCGGCGTCAACTACGATCTGTGGACCGGTCCCGCACCTATGAAGCCCTTCACCCGCAATCGCTTTCATTACAACTGGCATTGGATCTGGGATACAGGCAACGGTGACATCGGCAACCAGGCCATCCACGAAATCGACATTGCGCGCTGGGGACTTGGCGTGCGTTTTCCGGTTCAGGCGTCCGCCATGGGCGGGCACTTCATGTTTGACGATGACCAGGAGACCCCCAACACACTGATCGCCACATTCGTCTTCGAGGAACCCCAAGGCAAGCGCAAAATGATGGAACTCGAAGTGCGGCACTGGATCACCAATCACGAGGCAGAAATCGGCACTGACGCCTACGGCGCCAGCGGCATCCCGGCTGCGGGCCTGACCAAAAAGCCCGACGACAAACAAACCTTGGGGCCGAAGGACGCCAAGACCAACACCATCGGCAACATCTTCTACGGATCGAACGGTTACCTCGCGATCGACGGATACGATGCCTACAAAACCTGGCTCACCGATCAGGTCGAACCCGGGCCATCCGGAAAAGCTGCCGGCGACCATTGGGCAAATTTCATTGACTGCGTTCGCAGCCGGCGCGCCGAAGATCTTCACTGCCCGATCGAGGAAGGCCACATCTCTACCACGCTGGTGCATTTGGCCAATACTTCATACCGCCTGGGGCGTACGTTGAAATTTGATCCTGAGCACGAGCAGGTCATTGGCGACGAAGAAGCCACACGTATGCTGCGTGGCAGCTATCGCGCTCCCTATGTAGTGCCGGAGGAGATCTAACTGCTAACGAGACGAACCCTTTTGGCGGGCGCCGCAGCCGCTACGCTGTGTTCTCCGGCATGGGGCCGCACGCGCTCTATAAAAGTAGGAGTGTGCACCCGCGACGTCGCGGGCGCGACTAAACATGGATTTGACTACCTAGAGCCGGCCGCTGCCGAAATCGCGGCCATGAGCGAAGACCAGCTTCGCGAATTCGCCGATACTGTTCTCGCTTCACCTCTCCGCTGTCATGCCTTCAATAGTTTCATACGCCGACCGGATTTGAAGGTAGTTGGCCCCGAGGTCCCCACGCCTGCGTTGAAGAAATACCTTGAGATGTGCCTGCCCCGTTGCCGCCATCTCGGCGCCTCCATCGTGGTATGGGGCAGCGCCGGCTCCCGCAACGTGCCGGAAGGCTTTTCTCGCGAGCAGGCGCAGGATCAGATCACGGCCTTCCTCAAGTTGGCCGGTGAAATAGCGCGCCGCTCCAAAATCATCATCGCCATTGAACCGCTGCGACGCCAGGAGAGCAACATCCTGAATACCGGTGCCGAGGCTCTGGAGATGGTGCGCCGCGTGAAACACCCCAATGTCCGAATGATCATCGACTACTACCACCTGCGTGAAGAGAACGAAGACCCACACATCATTGAAGTTGCGAAACACGAGATCGTCCATCTGCACTTCGCGAATCCCCACGGCCGGGTCTGGCCCCATGACTTGGCCGAAGACGATCACTATGCTGCCTTCTTTCGCTGCCTGAAGAAGACCGGCTATTCCGGCGGAATTTCAATCGAGGGCCAGGGTTCATTCGAGAAGGATGGCGCGAACAGCCGGGAGTTTTTTCGCAAGGCTTTGGGTTGATGCGAAGGGAAACGCACAGCAAGAAAGGATGTGGAGGAAGGTATATGAAACTGGGGTCACTGATTCTCTGCAGTCTGTTACCCATCCTCGCCCACGCTGTACCTCAGTCTTGGACCATTGCCAATGGCGAAGTCCAGCGGACCATAGCCTTCAGTGAAGACGCTGGCCTTTCCACGGAAAAGCTATCCGACCTGAAAACCCGGACGGACTACATTCCCCAACCCCATCCCAGCCACAATGTTCAAGACGAATTTTCCTTTCAGTGTAATGGTCAGAGCTTCAGCGGCGCGGGCTCACAGTTTGCCTTAGTCGGTGCCGCTGAAGAATCCATAGCCGGCGGAAAACAGCTGACCATTCGGCTTCGCGCAAAAGCAATTCCGCTCGAGGTCTCAGTGGTCTATGCCGTCTATGAGGGACATCCGGCATTGCGCAAACATCTGGTATTCCGAAACACTGGCTCGCTCGTATTGCATCTTTCCCATTTGAGTATCGAGTCGATCGCGCCATCGGTCGGCCCTCAAAATGAGACGACCCTGAACACGCAGTATGGAGTGATCCCGCGCGAGTTGTTTTATACCGGGCGGTCAGAGGATGCGGGCTTGTTCGTGGCCAACTCTCGCACCGGAACCGGCTTTGCGATTCTCAGTGAAGTCCCTGGTTACATGAAGAGGACGGAAATTGAGGGGTGGGATGAAGAGAACCGGGTTCCCATCCGCGTTCTCTATGACACCGATTTGATGCCGTTTGAACGTTCACTGAAAGCAGGAGAGGCGTTCGAGACCGCCAGCGTCTCGCTTTTGACCTTCCGCAATGGGGATGGGTTCCGTGATCCACACTGGGTGGTTCCCAGTTATACAGCGAAGGTTCTCATGCGCAGAGTTGACGTACACGGTGCGCCGTGGATTTACAACACCTGGGAACCGTTCGAGCGCGGCATCGATCGCGACACGGTAATGAAACTGCTTGAGGTGGCCAGTGATATTGGCATTGATATTTTTACCATCGACGATGGCTGGCAACAGGAATATGGCGAAAACGCGATCAATTTCAAGGCTTTTCCCGGCGGCCTCAAACCCATTCAGGACGCGATCGAAGCGAAAGGGATGCGGCTCGGATTATGGATTCCCCTTGCCGCCATCGGCACACCGACTGCCGAGTATCGCAATCATCCCGAGTGGGCGGCGCTCGACCAGGGGGGTAAGCCCAAGATTACAGGGACGGCAGCCGGCCCCAAGGCGGTGATGTGCCTGGCGAGTCCGTTTCGGGTTTCAGCCGCCGATCGTATCAACGACGCCATTGAGAAATTTCATCTAGCCTATGTAAAACTCGATTTGACCACGATTTTTAATGCCTACGGCGAGGCCCCCGGCTGTTGGGCTAAGGGCCACGATCACGGCAACTGGGCGGAATCGCTGAATGAAATCTACGAGGGAATTTCGTTCGTCACCAGCCGGGTTTATCAAAAGCATCCTGACGTGCTCCTCGATCTGACTTTTGAACTTTGGGGGCAGAAGCACGTGATCGACGCCGGCTTGCTGGCCGCGGGAGACCTGGATTGGCTCAGCAACGTCGACGACAACAAACCCAATTCAGCCGGCCCCCTCCAAGCCCGTACCTTGCTTTATCAGAGAGCGCTATCCATCCCGGTCGAGAGCATGCTGATCGGCAACCTCCTGGGCGAAATGCCCAACATCCAGGAACGTTTCGCCACGGAAATCGGTTCAGCCCCTCTGTTGCTGGGAGATCTTCGCAAACTGAGCGCCGCCGACCGGCAGTGGTATCACGAAAAGGTGGCTTGGTTCAAGAAGCTGAGAGCCACCACCAGGATCAGCGAAAGCTTTTTCCCGCTGGGCAGCTGGCTGCAACCCGCAGCCAGCAATTGGGATGGTTTCGCCCGGCTGGAACATAGCGGCAACGGCTTAGTCGCGGTGTTTGCCAACAAATCGAGCACTGCCACGGCAAACATTCAACTGCCGTTGATGCCGGAAGGAAAATTCAAAGTGTATTCGGTAACTAAGAAGCAGGAGCTTGGCACTTTCACCAAATCCGACTGGGCTCGCGGTGTTCCCGTCCAGTTTTCCAGCTCAGAACCGGTTGAGGTTCTTCAGGTCACTGCCACAGAATGAGATACCGCGGCCACATGACTATTTCCGTGCCTTGCGAAGCTGAACCCCGCCAGCTTCAGCAATGCTATCCCAATTGAATACCAGAAAGTTTTTGGGCCGGCTGTTCATGGCGACTAATATCCCAGCTGGAAACTTAGGGCCCAAGGCCACAGATGTCGCATCAAGGCCGTCCGTGGAATCGGCGCCGCCGCGAAGCAGCGTGATCAATTCCGAATGATCATTTGGATTGGTTCGTGTTCCCTCGCGCCGATATATTCGATAGGCACTGTTGCGTGATTTCTGGTCTGTACAAATGATGTATCCGGTACCGTCTTCTCGAGCGTAAAGCGCGATGCCTTCGCGATCACCCTCAAATCCGTCTTTTCCAAAAACCGCAAGCTCATGCTCCGCGTCGGCATGATCCGGGTCGGCAAAATACTTTCGGATACCAGAGCGCTCATCGGCGTAGTAAACGTATCCCAGTTCAGAATCGACCATGACAGCTTCAATTTCTTTGCTACCGCTGTATTTCCCGAACTTACGAACCAGTTGCCCGCGCACTCTGTCCTTGCCATCTTCGAGCAAGCGGTACTGCCATAGGTAGCCACCATCCGGCCCGGTCTTACGGCTCACAATGGCAAACATCGAGCCGTCTCTGGGCCGCCGGTACAAGGCAATCCCCATCGGGGCGGAGCGCTCCCCTTGTTCGCCTTCAAATACCTTGACCTCTCCAATGTCCGCGAGGCGGCCGTTCTCTGAATCGAT
>Ga0105245_10001539_pt1 | contig 20908 bp, 16 predicted proteins | sample KBSM54metaG_FD_81523 | JGI IMG/M metagenome (GOLD analysis project Ga0105245, IMG submission 81523) | Miscanthus rhizosphere microbial communities from Kellogg Biological Station, Michigan, USA - KBS M5-4 metaG | ecosystem: Host-associated > Plants > Roots > Rhizosphere > Soil | place...
CGCGGGCTGGCGAGGACGCTTTTCACACTGCCTTCTGTTCAATCCGACCGACGCGCGATCGGCAAAGTACAACCCGTTGCTCGAGGTCCGGCGCGGTTCCGATGAGGTCCGCGACGTCCAGAACATCGCAGATATCCTGGTCGATCCTGAGGGCGCGCTCGAGCGGCGCAACCATTGGGAGAAGACCAGTCACTCGTTGCTGGTCGGCGCGATCCTCCACATCCTCTACGCTGAGGAAGAGAAGACTCTCGCGCGCGTCGCTTCCTTCCTTTCGGATCCCCAGCGACCGTTCACCGCCACGCTGCGGCGAATGATGACCACCAATCATCTCGGAACGGCAGACGCGCCGATGGAGCATCCGGTTGTCGCCTCCGCCGCGCGCGAAGTTCTGAACAAGTCGGACAACGAGCGCTCGGGCGTGCTGTCGACCGCGATGAGCTTCCTTGGACTCTATCGCGATCCGACCGTCGCGGAGGTCACCTCACGGTGCGATTGGCGGATCGCCGATCTTGTCGAGGGCAAGGCACCCGTCTCTCTCTATTTGGTCGTGCCGCCATCCGACATCAGCCGCACCAAGCCGCTGATCCGATTGGTGCTCAACCAGATCGGGCGCCGGCTCACCGAGCATCTGCACGCCGAGAACAAGCCTGGCCGTCACAAGCTGCTGATGATGCTCGACGAGTTTCCAGCACTCGGGCGGCTCGATTTCTTCGAGACAAGCCTCGCGTTCCTGGCTGGCTACGGTGTCCGCGCCTTCCTGATCGCGCAGAGCCTCAACCAGATCGAGAAGGCGTACGGCGAGCACAACGCGATCCTCGACAATTGCCACGTCCGGGTGGCGTTCGCGACCAATGACGAGCGGACCGCCAAGCGGATATCGGACGCACTCGGCACCGCGACCGAGCAGCGCGCGATGCGCAACTATGCCGGGCACCGGCTTGCACCCTGGCTCGCGCACGTCATGGTCAGCCGCCAGGAGACCGCGCGTGCTTTGCTGACGCCCGGCGAGGTGATGCAGTTACCGTCGACCGACGAGCTGGTGCTCGTCTCGGGCCGGCCTCCGATCCGCGCCAGGAAGCTGCGCTATTTCGAGGATGCGACGTTTAAGGCGCGCGTCTCCCCGGCGCCCGTGCTGTCGGAGTCCGGCTATTCCGATCGTCCGGAACCGCGAGCCGACGATTGGGATGGTGTTGTCTGCGGGACCGATGCGCGACTCGCTGGCGCCGGCGATGGTGACGAGGCCGGGCATGCGTCGGGCGGGCTTGAGCAGGCACGCCATCCCGCACACGAAATCGATGCCCCGGCGACCGAGGAGCCTCCCACCGCAGACCCGCTTGGCCTTGGCGACGACGATGGTGACTCCGCCGCCGACAAGCGCGCAATGGATCAGGCGCAGGCACTCGGGGCGGTGCGCACTGTCTATGCGATCGATGCCGGCGAAGCCCATCATCACGACCTCCAGCTGGACTTTTGACCATGGTCGAGAAAGTCCGCCACCAGCTGTTCTTGCCCGTGCCGATCAGCGAGCGACTGGAGTCCCTGGCTGCCGAGCCCGGCGCATCCAAGTCCGCGATCCTCGCCGATGCCGTCACTGCCTGGCTCAACCGGCGCGGATCGTCCGAGCTGGACAACCGGTTCGGGCTGCGGCTTGATCGGATGACGACTGCGCTGGGGCGTATCGAGCGCGACGGGCATATCCTCGTCGAGACGCTCGCGCTGTTCGTGCGCTACGAGCTCGCGATCCACGCGCCGCTTGCGGAGAATGATGCGGCAGGCCGGGCGATTGCGGCCAAGCGCTTCGAGGCCTTTGTCCAGCAGGTCGGCCGTCAGATTGCCGGCGGCCGTCGCACCATCGGTGAAGCCGGGGATGGGCGATGAGCGGCACCCTCTCCGCCGATCGCGGACGCGCGATGCTTCGCACCGCCATGGGCGGCGATATCGCCGCCGCACTCTGCGATCCCCTGGTGATCGAGGTCATGGTCAATCCCGACGGTGCGCTACGGCTCGATCGGTTGGGTGAAGGCCGGATCGACACCAAGGCCCGGCTGGAAAGCGCGCAGGTCGAGCGGATTATCCGCCTGGTTGCCAGCCATGCGCGGGCCGAGGTTCACGGCGAGGCGCCGATCGTCTCTGCGGAACTTCCCCCGCACATCGAGGGCCGGGCCGGCGAGCGGTTCGAGGGCGTGTTGCCGCCGGTCGCGACAGGCCCTTGCTTCTCGATCCGGAAGCCCGCCGAGCGCCTCTATTCACTCGCCGACTATGTGAGCGATGGGATCATGAGTGCAGCCGCCGCAGAACGGCTCCGCGCTTCGGTCGCGCAGCGCTTCAACATCCTTGTCGCCGGGGGCACTAGCTCGGGCAAGACCACGCTCGCCAATGCGCTGCTCGCCGAGATGGCGGGCGCCGACGAGCGCGTGATCCTGATCGAGGACACCCGCGAGTTGCAGAGCTCGGCGCCGGACACCGTCGCGCTGCGTACCCGTCCCGGCGTCGTCAGCATGGCGGACCTGGTGCGCTCGACGCTGCGGCTTCGGCCCGATCGCATCATCGTCGGCGAGGTACGCGGGCCCGAGGCGCTCGACATGCTCAACGCCTGGAACACCGACGCGCGGCGAGTTCGGCTAGCCGGGCCTCGTCGGCCCAGAGCGAGACCGCCAGCGGCGTTCCGGGTGCCAGCTTCACGACGATCCGCGCCTGCGCGCGCGCCGCGCCTGCGGCGCAGCTCGCTGTGCCTCGAGCAGCGCGTCGATGCTGGTGGCGGCGGGCTCGGGGAAGAGCAGGTCGAGCGTTTCCTCGCAGCGCAGCGCCACCGCCGCCTTGATCAGATCCTCGACCGACGCCTTTCCCTGGGTTTCGAGGCGCCGCCATGTCCGATAGGCGACACCGGCGCGCTCGGCGGCGACTGTCTGCGGCCAGCCGAACGCGACCCGCCGCCGCCGGACGCGTTCGCCAAGCTCGGCACCGATTTCTCCATGGGTCTTTAACATTGACCATATATGGCCGATTACCGGCGAAAATGCAAGTTAATTGTCCATATATGGCCAGTTATTGAAGCCCGGCGCTGTCAGGCTGCGAGCTGTTCAAGGCGCTTGGCGAAACTGTCCGGCGCCATGTCGTGAGATTCGAGAAAGATATTGGCCTCGCGCACAACACGCGCTTCCGCGACTGCGGCCTTGCTGAGCTTGTCGTGCCGATGAAGCCACTCGGCGACTTGATACCAGTCCCAAAGCGGCGTGCTCGACATCACCCGCGCAACCGGGATCGGGAAACCCTTCCCGCGCTCGCCATTCGAATAGAGTGCGATCGCCTGCCGCGTCATATCGGCGCGGTCGGCGATGTCGCTCAAGCTCACCAGATGATCGGGCTCGATCCGCTCGATCAGGGCGCCGGCACGCCGGACATCCCCATAGGCCGAGGCAACGGCTCGGGAAAAGGACGCGGCTTCGCGACTGAAGTCGAGGATGATCACGCCCTTCTGGAAGGCGATCGTCGCATCGTCGCAGCCCGCCTCGAAGAAGCGGTCCTCGAAACCATCCTCTTCCGGATGCAGGCCGGAAGCGATGACGGTGAATTCAAACGTCTTCATCTCCCTCCTCCGGTTCCTGGTGGGGACATCTGTTCACATCACGGAGAATCGCGCGCGCATGGTTGCCGGCATTCCTGGGCGTGCTCCAGACTGACACCATGCAGCCGTCCCGGCTATGGTGTGCGCAATAGAGCCGGCCCCAGGCGTGGCCGTTGACCGGCTTTACCGTCCAGCCCAGCGACTCGGCATGGGAGACAGCCGCTTCGATCTCCTTGTTCGGATGGCGGCTTCTCGCCATCTCAATATCCTACATAGCGGAGTGTTGTCATTTGTCAACGCCCCGGTATCAGCGATCGCGCTCGGCACGCTTGCCGAACTCGACGGTGACGACCTTCCCACCCTCGCGAAGCGTGTCGAGATAGTCCGACCAGTGCTGCATCATCTGCACGCGCTCGTCCCAATATTGCCCGCGGGCATAGGCGCGCCGCACGCCGTTGTTCTCCATGTGCGCGAGCTGCCGTTCGATCGCGTCGGGATTCCAGATTCCCATCTCGTTGAGCAGTGTAGCGGCCATCGCCCGGAAGCCGTGCGCTGTCATCTGGTCCTGGCCGAACCCCATGCGCCGGAGCGCGAAGGTAACCGTGTTCTCTGACATCGACCGCTTCCAGGTATGGAAGGCCGGGAAGACATAGGGGCTGTGACCGGTGAGCGGTCGCACCTCCTCGAGGATCGCAAGAACCTGGCGCGACAGCGGCACCTTGTGCGGCCAGCGCATCTTCATCTTCTCGGCGGGGATCGACCAGACCGAGCGCTCGAAATCGAACTCCGACCATTCCGCCCGGCGAAGCTCCCCCGGCCGGACGAACACATGGGGCGTCATCCGGAGCGCGAACTTGGTGATCGCCTGGCCGGAATATTCCTCGATCGCACGCAGCAGCTCGCCGGCTTCCTTGGGCGTCGTGATCGCGGCGAAGTGCTTCGTCTTGGGGACGACGATCGCGCCGCGGAGATCCGCCGCCACGTCGCGCTGGCAGCGGGCCGTCGCGATACCGTACCGGAAGACGCGGCTGATGACGCTGCGCATGCGCCGGGCGCTTTCATATCGACCCGTCGCCTCGAGCTCGCGCAGGACGACGAGTACCTCCTGGATATCGATTTGGGCGATCGGTCGTGCGCCGATGACCGGATAGGCCATGTCGAGCAGCCACCGCACCTTTTCGAGCGTGATCTCGGCGCGGCCTTCCCGCTCGCACTTGAGCACCCATTCCTCGGCGATCGACTTGAAGGTGATGTTGGAGTCGATCTGCGCGCGAATCTTCTTGAGCTTCTTCTCCGCCATCGGGTCAAGGCCCTCGGCGATTTGTTTGCGCGCGACGGCGAGCTTCTCGCGGGCATCGGCAAGACTCACCTCGGGCCAGACGCCAAGCGCGAGAGTTTTTTGCTTGGCGAGATGGCGATAGCGCAGCCGCCAGTATTTCGCGCCATTGGGCGTCACCAACAGGTGAAGCCCGTGGGCATCGGAGAGCTTGTAGGCCTTGCCCTTCGGGCGGGCATTTTTGATCGCAAGCGCAGTCAGGGACATGGTGGTATCTCCGTCCAAAACCGGGCAAATCGGCGACCCAAAAATACCACCAAATGGGGGTATCTGTGGGCGGATCGGCCCGAACACCGTCGGACGAGATAGCAGAAAAAGCGCTTATTTCCGAGCCACTTACGGGACGTTGGCGGACGTCCCCGGACCGGAAAATGGTGCCCAGAAGAGGACTCGAACCTCCACGCCCTTGCGAGCGCCAGCACCTGAAGCTGGTGCGTCTACCAATTCCGCCATCTGGGCACGGGGTAGGGGGCGCGCCTTAGGTTAGGGTCGTGCGCCTTGTCAACACGGGCGAAGCTGGGGCAAGGGAGCCGCTCACGAAAGGCAAGGCAGGCGCGCATGAGGAACAGGCTGATAACGCTGGTTGGTGGTGGCGGATTTCTCGGCCGCTATATCGCGCAGGAACTGCTCGCGACCGGCGCGCGTGTCCGCATTGCGCAGCGCGATCCCCGCCAGGCCTTTTTTCTCAAACCCTTGGGCGGGCTCGGCCAGACCCAGTTCGTGGCGGCTGACATCCGCAAGCCCGAGTCCCTCGCGCGCGCATTCGAAGGCGCCGACTCGGTGGTGAATCTCGTTGGGGTGCGCCGCGGCGACTATCGCGGATTGCATGTTGTCGGGGCGGCCAATGCGGCCAGGGTCGCTGCTGCGGCCGGGGTCGGCAGCTTCGTCCATGTCTCCTCGGCAGGGGCCGACAGCGAGGCCCCGTCCGAATATAGCCGCTCCAAGGCGGCAGGCGAGGATGCGGTACGTGACGCTTTTCCCCAGGCAGTCATCGTTCGTCCCTCGATCCTGTTCGGCCGCGAAAGCGGCTTCATCAACATGCTCGCCGGAATGATCGCGACTCTGCCGGTGGTGCCCGTGGTGCGGCCGGGCTGGCGCTGCCAGCCGGTCTATGTCGCCGATGTCGCCGCCGCGATCGTCAAGATCCTGGCCGATCCCGCGGCGTTTGCGGGGCACGTGCCGGAATTCGGCGGACCGGACATTCTGGCGATGCGCGACCTGATCGCGGCGATCGCCAAGGCGACCGGGCGTGAGCCATGGACGGTGGAGTTGCCGGACGTGGCCGGCAGCCTGCTGGCGATGTTCGGCTTCCTGCCGGGAAGCCCCCTTTCGCGGCAGGAATGGCTTGCGCTCCAGCACGACAATCTGCCCCGGGGCGGCACCGAAGGGCTCGCCGCGCTCGGGATTGCGCCGACGCCTTTCAGCGCCGTGGCGCCGGGCTGGCTGGTGCGATACCGCCGCCATGGGCGGTTCGGCACCCGCGCGGCCGCCTGACCTCGCCACCACTATCCGATAAACCGCATCGCGGCTGGGCCGCTAAAGGGGAAGCGCGTGCACGATCTGATCACCACCATCCTGCTCGGCATTGTCGAGGGGGTGACCGAATTCCTGCCGGTCTCGTCGACCGGCCATCTGATCCTCGCGACCAAGCTGCTCGGCTATGATGCCGCGCGCTGGGACGTCTTCAATATCGTCATCCAGCTCGGTGCGATCCTCGCCATCGTCGTGCTCTACTGGCGCACCTTCTGGGCGGTGTTACGGGGCTGTCTGAAATTCGACCCGGTATCGCTCCGGTTCGTCCGCAATATCCTGATTGCCTTCATTCCGGCGGCCGTGATCGGGCTGGCGCTGCACAAGCGCATCGAGGCGCTGCTCGGTAATGCCGAGGTGGTGGCCATCGCCCTGATCGTCGGCGGTATCGCCATTCTCGCGGTCGAGCGCTTCACCAAGGAAGGCGACATCGCCGGCGTGGCGGACATCCCCGTCTCAAAGGTGATCGGCATCGGATTCCTTCAATGCCTCGCGATGGTGCCCGGGGTCAGCCGGTCGGGCGCGACGATCCTGGGCGCGCTGGCGCTTGGCGTGGAGCGGCGGACAGCGGCGGAATTCAGCTTCTTTCTCGCAATCCCGACAATGATGGGTGCCACGACCCTGGAATTGTTCAAGAACCGCCACGAGCTGGCGGCCGGTGGTGGGGTTGGCATGGCCAGTATCGCGATCGGCGCAGTGGTGGCGTTTGTCGTTGCGCTCCTCGTAGTGCGCGCGTTTGTCGGGTTGGTCGGCAAACATGGTTTCGCACCATTCGCCTGGTATCGAATCGTTGCTGGGGGCGCGGCGCTCCTATGGCTTCTGAGTAAATAAGGGCCGAAGCGGTATTAAATTGCGGCCACCCGCCGCGCTGGAGCAGCAACGGCGGAATAAATATGCAATATAGGACAGCCAGACTGTCCTATATTGCTGAATCTTCGTGACAGACGAGGCAAAAACGGATAGGCGCCGGAAAATTTCAGGCGAGAATCCATGGCCGGCGAGTCCACATTGAAGTTTGTCGATCGGGCTCAGGCCTATCCGGGGAAGCGCGCGTCCAAAATGCGCGCCGAGGATTTCCGTGAGATCGCCGATCGTTACGCACCCGTCGCCGCCGAGGAACAGGCCGGCCGCTGCTCGCAATGCGGCGTTCCCTATTGCTCGGTGCATTGCCCGCTGCACAATCATATCCCCGATTGGCTGCGACTCACCGCCGAGGGGCGGGTGCGCGAGGCCTATGAGCTGAGCAACGCCACCTCGACCATGCCCGAGATTTGCGGCCGCATCTGCCCGCAGGACCGGCTCTGCGAGGGCAATTGCGTCATCGAATTCTCAGGTCACGGCGCGGTGACGATCGGCTCGGTCGAGAAGTTCATCACCGATACCGCCTGGGAAGAGGGCTGGGTCGAGCCGCTCGTGCCGGGCCCGGATCGCGGCCAGTCGGTCGGCGTGATCGGTGCTGGCCCGGCCGGCCTCAGCGCCGCCGAATATTGCCGCGCGCTCGGCTATGAGGTCCATGTCTATGACCGGCACGATCGCGCCGGCGGGCTGCTGACCTATGGCATTCCCGGCTTCAAGCTGGAGAAGCATGTCGTCACGCGCCGCGTCGATCGGCTGAAGGCGGGCGGCATCGTCTTCCATGAAAGCTTCGAGGTCGGCCGCGATGCGAGCCTCGACGAGCTTCGCCAGCGCCACGATGCGATCCTGATCGCAACCGGCGTGTACAAGCCGCGCGCGATCAAGGCGCCCGGGGTCGGCAGCGAGGGCGTGGTCGAGGCGCTCGAGTATCTCACCGCCTCGAACCGCAAGGGCTTTGGCGATCAGGTGCCCGAGTTCGACAATGGCAGCCTCGATGCAGCGGGCAAGCATGTGGTGGTGATCGGCGGCGGCGATACCGCGATGGATTGCGTCCGCACCGCAGTCCGCCAGGGCGCGAAGTCAGTCAAATGCCTGTATCGCCGCGACCGCGCCAATATGCCCGGCTCGCAGCGCGAGGTCGCCAATGCCGAAGAGGAGGGCGTCGAGTTCGTCTGGCTCTCCGCGCCGGAAGCGTTCGACGCCGGCGATCGGGTTACCGGCGTCCGCGCATCGCGGATGCGGCTCGGCGCCCCCGATGCGAGCGGCAGGCGCGCGCCGGAGGCGGAGCCCGACAGCGGCTTCGTGCTCCCCGCCGACTTGGTCATCAAGGCCCTGGGCTTCGACGCCGAGGAACTGCCCACCCTGTTCGGCGCACCCGAGCTCGGCGTCACGCGCTGGGGCACGGTGCTGGTTGACAACAAGACGCTGATGACCTCGCTCGACGGCGTGTTCGCCGCCGGAGACATCGTGCGCGGCGCGAGCCTCGTGGTCTGGGCGATCCGCGATGGACGCGATGTGAGCACGGCGATGCATGCGTGGCTGAAGGCAAAGGCACAAAAGGCGAGGAAAGCGGCATGAAGATCCTGAAGCGAGCGATTTTGGCGACCTGTCTCGTTGCTCTCCCGGCTGTCGCGATGGCGCAGGTGGCTCCGCAGGCCGCCCCGCCAGCCGCGGCTCCGGTCGATCCGGAGCGCCTGGCCGCCTCGCGCGCCTTGATGGACCAGATCATGCCGCCGGCCACTCGCGAGCAGATGATTACGTCGATCATGACATCGATGATGCAATCGATAACTCAACCGATCCGCCAGGACCCGAATCTTGTGGCCGCGTTCGAAAAGGAACCCCGGGCCCGCCCGATCTTCGACCGTTTCATCGAGCGCCAGCAGGAACTCGGCCTTGAGCTGCTCAAGACCAACATGCCCAGCATGCTCGATGCTATGGCGCATGCCTATGCGCGCCGCTTCACTTTGCAGCAATTGCACGAGCTGGCGACGTTCTTCGCGACGCCGACGGGCCAGGTCTATCTCGCCCAGGCGCCGACCGTGATGAGTGATCCGGATGTGTCCGCGTGGATGAGCAATCTGATGCAGAGCCAGATGAAGCGGATGCCGGCTGAACTCGGCAAGCTGACCACCGAGCTGAAGGCGCTGGACGGCAAGGGTGCAAAACATGGTAGCTGAATCCGAACGCCTCCGCCTCGCGGCGGAAGGCATGTATCGCCCCGAATTCGAATCCGATGCCTGCGGCGTCGGCCTCGTCGCCGCGACCGACGGCACGCCGTCGCGCCGCGTCGTCCAGTCGGCGATCGATGCGCTGAAGGCGGTGTGGCATCGCGGCGCGGTCGATGCTGACGGCAAGACCGGCGACGGCGCCGGCCTGCATGTCGATCTGCCGCTCAAATTCTTCGACGATGCGATCGCCGCCTCGGGTCACAAGACAGCACCGAACCGGCTCGCGGTCGGCATGATCTTCCTGCCGCGCACCGATCTCGGCGCGCAGGAGGCCTGCCGCACGATCGTCGAAAGCGTGATCATCGAGGAAGGCTATACCATCTATGGCTGGCGCCAGGTGCCGGTCGACGTCTCGGTCATCGGACTGAAGGCGCAGGCGACGCGCCCCGAGATCGAGCAGATCATGATCGCCGGCCCGCTCCCGGGGGATGCCAGCGCCGCCGAATTCGAGAAGAACCTCTATCTCGTCCGCAGGCGGATCGAGAAGCAGGTGATCGCGGCGCAGATCCAGGGCTTCTACATCTGCTCGCTGTCGTGCCGCTCGATCATCTACAAGGGCCTGTTCCTCGCGGAGAGCCTGTCGGTCTTCTATCCGGATCTGCAGGATCAGCGTTTCGAAAGCCGGGTCGCGATCTTCCATCAGCGCTATTCGACCAACACCTTCCCGCAATGGTGGCTGGCGCAGCCCTTCCGCTGCCTCGCGCACAATGGCGAGATCAACACGATCCGCGGCAACAAGAACTGGATGCTCAGCCACGAGATCAAGATGGCGAGCCTCGCGTTCGGCGAATATTCGGAGGACATCAAGCCGGTCATCCCGGCCGGTGCTTCCGACACCGCCGCGCTCGACGCTACCTTCGAGGCGATCTGCCGTTCGGGCCGTGACGCGCCGACCGCCAAGCTGATGCTCGTGCCCGAAGCCTGGGGCCCGAAGGGCGAGATGCCCAAGGCGCATCTCGACATGTACAAATATCTCGCCAGCGTGATGGAGCCGTGGGACGGCCCGGCTGCGCTCGCGATGACGGACGGCCGCTGGGCGGTCGCCGGCATGGACCGCAACGCGCTCCGCCCGCTGCGCTACACGCGCACGTCGGACGGCCTGCTGATCGTGGGCTCCGAGAGCGGCATGGTCGTGGTCCCTGAATCGACCATCATCGAAAAGGGCCGGCTCGGCCCCGGCCAGATGATCGCGGTCGATCTCGAAAAGGGCGAGCTGTTCAATGATCGCGCGATCAAGGACCGGATCTCGGCCGAGGCGGATTATGCCCAGATGATCGGCAATTTCCTGGGGCTGGCCGATCTGCCGCCGGCGCCGGCCGAAGCCACCGTCCGCTTCGATCGCGCCGCGCTCACCCGCCGGCAGATCGCGGCCGGGCAGACGCTCGAGGATATGGAGCTGATCCTGTCGCCCATGATCGAGGGCGCCAAGGAAGCGATCGGCTCGATGGGCGATGATACGCCGCTTGCCGTCATCTCGGATAAGCCCCGGCTGATCAGCCAATTCTTCCGCCAGAATTTCAGCCAGGTCACGAACCCGCCGATCGATTCGCTGCGGGAGCGCCATGTGATGTCGCTCAAGACCCGCTTCGGCAATCTCGCCAACATCCTCGATACCGAGGATCGGCGGGACGGCGTGCTGGTGCTTGAATCCCCGGTGCTGACCGGTGCCGACTGGGCTCGGCTGAAGGCCTTTTTCGGTGCCAAGGTTGCCGATATCGACTGCACGTTCGAAAGCGGTGGCGGCGCGGAAACACTGCGCGGCGCGATCCAGCGCATCCGTAATGAAGCCGAGCAGGCAGTGCGCGAGGGCAAGAGCGAACTGTTCCTGTCCGACATGCGGATCGGGCCGGACCGGATCGGCATCGCCGGCGTGCTCGCGGCGGCGGCGGTCCATACGCATCTCGTGCGCAAGGGGCTGCGCTCCTATGCGAGCATCAACATCCAGACCGCCGAATGCCTCGACACCCATTATTATGCGGTGCTGATCGGCGTCGGCGCGACGACGGTGCACGCCTATCTCGCCGAGGCCTCGATCGTCGACCGCCACGAACGCGGGCTGTTCGACGATCTCACTCTGGCCGAGTGCCTCTCGCGGCATCGCTACGCGGTCGATGAAGGGCTGCTCAAGATCATGTCCAAGATGGGGATCGCAGTGATCTCCAGCTATCGCGGCGGCTATAATTTCGAGGCGGTCGGGCTCTCCCGCGCGCTGGTCAATGATCTCTTCCCCGGAATGCCGGCCAAGATTTCGGGCGAAGGCTATGCCTCGCTCCATCTGAACGCAGCGCTCCGCCACGAAAAGGCCTATGACAGCAGCATCGCCACGCTGCCGATCGGCGGTTTCTATCGCCAGCGCCACACCGGCGAGACGCACGCCTATTCGGCGCAGCTGATGCATCTGCTGCAGACCGCGGTCGCGACCGACAGTTACTCGACCTATCTGCAATTCTCGCGCGGCGTGGAGGCGCTGCCGCCAATCTATCTGCGCGATCTGCTCCAGTTCAATTTCCCGAACGAAAGCGTGCCGATCGATCAGGTCGAGGCGATCACCGAAATCCGGAAGCGCTTCGTAACCCCCGGCATGTCGCTCGGCGCGCTCAGTCCGGAAGCCCATGAGACGCTGGCGATCGCCATGAACCGGATCGGCGCCCGGGCCGTGTCGGGCGAGGGCGGCGAGGACAAGGCGCGCTACACGCCCTATGCGAACGGCGACAACGCCAATTCAGGCGTCAAGCAGATCGCGTCCGGCCGCTTCGGCGTCACCGCTGAATATCTGAACGCGTGCGACGAGATCGAGATCAAGGTCGCCCAGGGTGCCAAGCCCGGAGAGGGCGGCCAGCTGCCCGGCTTCAAGGTCACCGAGTTCATCGCCAAGCTGCGTCACGCGACGCCGGGCGTGATGCTCATCTCCCCGCCGCCGCATCACGATATCTATTCGATCGAGGATCTCGCGCAGCTCATCTACGATCTGAAGCAGATCAACCCGATCGCGCGCGTCTGCGTCAAGCTGGTCAGTTCGGCCGGCATCGGCACGGTCGCGGCCGGCGTCGCGAAAGCACATGCCGACGTCATCCTCGTCGCCGGCCATGTCGGCGGCACCGGCGCCTCGCCCCAGACCAGCATCAAATATGCCGGCACGCCGTGGGAAATGGGCCTGTCCGAGGTCAACCAGACGCTGACGCTCAACGGCCTGCGCGGCCGGATCAAGCTGCGCACCGATGGCGGCCTCAAGACCGGGCGCGACATCGTCATCGCCGCGATCCTCGGCGCCGAGGAATTCGGCATCGGCACTTTGAGCCTGGTTGCGATGGGCTGCATCATGGTCAGGCAATGCCATTCGAACACCTGTCCGGTCGGCGTCTGCACCCAGGACGAACGGCTGCGCTCGAAATTCACCGGCACGCCCGAAAAGGTCATCAACCTGATGACCTTCATCGCCGAGGAAGTCCGCGACATCCTCGCCCGACTCGGCTGCCGCAGCCTCGACGAAGTGATCGGCCGCACCGAACTGCTCCGTCAGGTCAGCCGCGGTGCCGAGCATCTCGACGATCTCGATCTCAACCCGATCCTGGCCAAGGTCGATGCCGATGATGCCGAGCGGCGCTTCTCGCTCTCGACCTATCGCAACGAGGTGCCTGACAGCCTCGATGCGCAGATGATCAAGGACGCACAGCAGGTCTTTTCGCGCGGCGAGAAGATGCAGCTGACCTATTCGGTGCGCAACACGCACCGCGCGGTCGGCACCAGGCTGTCGAGCGAGATCACGCGGAAATTCGGCATGTCGGCGCTCGCCGATGGGCATGTCCATGTCCGCCTGCGCGGCAGCGCCGGCCAGTCACTCGGCGCGTTCCTGTGCAAGGGGATCACGCTCGAAGTGTTCGGCGACGCCAATGATTATGTCGGCAAGGGCCTGTCCGGCGGCATCATCGCGGTGCGCCCGGTGGTGAGCTCGCCGCTCGCCAGCCAGGATAATACGATCATCGGCAACACCGTGCTCTACGGCGCGACCTCGGGCAGCCTGTTCGCGGCCGGCCAGGCCGGTGAGCGCTTCGCGGTCCGCAATTCGGGCGCGACCGTGGTGGTCGAGGGCTGCGGCGCCAATGGCTGCGAATATATGACCGGCGGCACCGCCGTCATCCTCGGCCCCGTCGGCGCCAATTTCGGTGCCGGCATGACCGGCGGCATGGCGTTCGTCTATGATGCGGACGGCAGCTTCGAGCGCCGCGCCAATCCGGAGAACATCATCTGGCAGCGGCTGTCGTCGATGCATTGGGAGGCGGTCCTGCTCAACCTCGTCCGCGCCCATCACGCGGCGACCGACAGCAAATGGTCGGCGAGCCTGCTCGACGATTGGGGCCGGGTGATCGACAATTTCTGGCAGGTCGTGCCGCGCGAGATGCTGACTCGCCTGGCGCATCCGCTCGACGACCGAGTGGAGATGGTCGCGGCTGAATAGTCAGCTCAGCGCTGGTCGCCGAGGAAAAAGGTCGATCCAGCCCGGGTCGGGATCGGAAAGCCACCCAGGAGCGCGATGGCATAGGCCAGTGTGCGCGTTACGGGATTGCGCGTCATCCTCGGGCGGACCGCCCGAGGCTGCTGCGCGACCTCGGCGAGCAGCGCACGGGCATCCGCCGCGCTGTCGGGGTGAACGCGCACCTCCATGCCGCCCAGCGCAACCGCGAACGGCCAGACCTGTGCGTGTCCCAGGCCAGAAGCATAGGCCGGCACGCCGTACCAGGCGAACATCGACAGCATCACCACCGTTTCGGGCTGGCCGTAAATGATCGCCACTGTCTCATACGAATCGTCGGCCATGATGCCTTCCCCCGCCAGCCAAGCCGATCTAACACGAATTCATGTGGCAGCTTTATCAATTCCCCCTGTGCCCCTTTTCGCGGAAAGTCCGGCTTCTGCTCGGCGAAAAGGGTGTCGGTTACGATCTCGTCCGCGAATCCCCCTGGGATCGGCGCGACGAGTTTCTCGACATGAACCCGGCCGGCCAGGTGCCGGTGATGGCCGATCCCAATCGCAACATCCTGCTGATGGATTCGATGGCGATCTGCGAATATCTCGAGGAAACCGTCGACAAGGCGGCGATGATCAACGGAACCGCAGTCAACCGCGCGGAGATCAGGCGGCTGGTCGCCTGGTTCGACACCCAATATTTCCAGGATGTCACCGCCCCCCTGCTCGGCGAACGGATGATGAAGCGGATCGTCACCAAGGCCTCGCCCGATGCCAAGGTCCTTCGCGAGGCGATGAAGGCGGCCGAGCGCCATCTCGACTACACCGATTATCTGCTCGATCATCACAACTGGATGGCCGGCGCGACGATGAGCCTCGCCGATCTCGCAGCTGCCGCGCAGATCTCGGTCGCCGATTATCTCGGCGGGGTGGACTGGAAGGGGCATGAACAGACGGCGCGCTGGTATCGCGGCTTCAAGAGCCGGCCCAGCTTCCGGCCCCTGCTGTCCGAGAGGATGGAGGGCATTTCGCCACCCAAATCCTATGACGATGTCGATTTCGACTTCTGATGCACAAGCCGCCTGATCCTGAAGAACCCGTGGCCGCAACCATCGGCTTCGACGATTTCCTCGCCGTCGATATTCGCGTCGGAACGATCGTCGAGGCGCTGCCCTTCCCCGAGGCACGCAAGCCGGCCTATCGGCTGGTGATCGATTTCGGCCCCGTCATCGGCATCAAGCGCTCGTCCGCGCAGATCACGGAGCATTATGCACTCGAGGATCTGCCCGGAAAGCAGGTCGCCGCAGTGGTCAATTTCCCGCCACGCCAGATCGGCCCGATGATGTCGGAGGTGCTGACGCTCGGCTTCCCCGATCCCGATGGCAAGGTCGTGCTGATTCACCCCGGCGAGACAGTGCCGAATGGCGGGCGGCTTTTTTAGGCTGGGGCGGATCGACATTGAACATTTCGGTTCGACCGCGCCGCCATGATGTTCACGCAAAGGCGCGAAGGCGCAAAGAGGGCACGCGGCTGGAGAAGTGGTCCTGACTTTCGCTCCGAATACGCGAACCTGAAGGAGTAGGGGCACCTTGAATGGGCCTCTTCGCGCCTTCGCGCCTTTGCGTGAATCTATTATGGCCTCGATCAGCCCCGAAGCTGTTGAGGTTGGTCGATTCAACCACAATCCGAATCGTCGCATTGTGCAAACCGGACGGAGCGCAAGAAACTCCGCCGCGCTCTTTCACATGACGGTCGGAACCCTCGGCGCTTCGCCCTTCCCTGTTCTTTCCCTGTTACGGGTGCGGCTTTCCCTGTTCGGCGCGGGTGCTTCCCTGTTATTGAATAACAGGGAAATCGGGTATCAAGGCCCTGAATAATCGCGTTAAAATTGCCGAAAAAATCCAACAAAAGGGCCAAAATCGGGCCAAAAAATAAAATCTTCCCTGTTCTTTCCCTGTTAATTGCCAGGAACAGGGAAAGTGGCCGTGCCGCTCAGCCGAACAGCAGCCCCACGAACGCGGTGAGCGAAACCAGCAGCAGGAAGCCGTTGACCACGATCAGCATCGCCGCGGGCAGGCGCTGGGTCTGGGGCTTGGGCGCGACCTCGGGCATCAGCTCGCGCCACACCGCAACGACGAAACAGAAGCCGCTGAACAGAGCGAGCACGCAGCCGGTCGGCGTGATCAGCCAGCCCGGTACGGTCGTGCCCAGCAGCGCGCGCGTACCGACCGCCGAGGCGAGCGCGGCGAGGCCGGTGCGCACCCACGCCGCATAGGTCCGCTCGGCGGCAAGCACCGTCCGGTCCACCGCGAGCGCGGTGCGGCGATCGGCGCTGTCGAGCTCCTGTTGCGTCTCGCCGGCGGGATCGATCATTGTCCTTTCCCTTGGCTGTAAATGCCCCTCAGCCCTGCAGGCTCTTCGATGCCTGTTCGAACATGTCCTTCGACAATCCGGGCGTCGCGAGGATTCGTTCCAGTTCGGCGCGCATCAGCGTGCCGCGCGCCTCGTCGAAGCGCCGCCAGCGGCCGAGCGGCGGAATCAGCTTGGCCGCCGTTTGCGGGTTGAGCTTGTCGAGCGCGATCAGCTGGTCGGTCACGAAGCGGTAGCCGGCACCGTCGCTCGAATGAAAGGCGCGCTGGTTCACGCTGAACGCGCCGACCAGCGACCGGGCACGATTGGGGTTGGCGAGCGTGAAGTCGCGGTGCTGCGCCAGCTCCTGCACAACCGCCAGCGTGTCGTCGCGCGACGACAGGGCCTGGGTCGAGAACCATTTGTCGAGGACGAGCGCATTGTCCGAATAACGGTTGTAGAAAATGTCGAGCGCGGCGATCCGCCGGTCCGACGTGCCATTGACGAGCGTGGTGAGCGCGCCCTGGCGATCAGTCATATTGTCCGCCGCCTCGAATTGCGCGAACGCCAGCGCCGCCGCCTCGTCGCCGCCATTGGCCGCGATATAGCCGAGCGACACCGTCCGCAGCCGGCGCATTCCCTTGGCGAGCGGCGAATATTCGAAACTGGTCGCTTGGGCCGCATCATATTCCGCACGCCATTTCGCATCGAGCGCCCGCCCGATATCGCGTCTCAGCGCCTCGCGCGCGGTGAAGATCGCCTCGGGATCGACCACCGCCATCTGGTCGCCGATAAAGCTCTCCGACGGCAGCAATACCGCCTCCGCCACAAAGGCTCGGTCGAGCTGCGGATCGGCGAGCGTGTTGGCGATTGCGTCGATCACCGCGCGATGGTCCGCCCGGCCATGGGTCGCGCCGGCGACGAGGGTGTCGAGCATCAGCTGCTGCATCGCCTCATAGCGCGCGAAGGGATCATCGTCATGCGCCGACAGGAAAGCGAGGTCGGCCGCGCTACGATCGGTCTCGACGACGACCGGCGCGGAGAAGCCGCGATTGATCGACAGCACGGGCCGCTCAGCGACTGCGGTGAAGCTGATCCGTTGCTCGGCCTCAGTCAGGAGGATCAGCTGCTCAGGGCTGATCGGCTGGCCGGACGCCCCGCCGAACAGCTTGATCCTGAGCGGCAATACCATGGGTGCCTTGGCCGCTTCGCCCGGCGTCGGCGGCGTGCGCTGCGAAAGCGTCAGCACCGCGCTGTCGCTGCCCGGCTCATGCGCTATCGAGGCCGTCACCCGCGGCGTGCCGGCCTGGCTGTACCAGAGCCGGAACTGGGCAAGGTCGATCCCGCCAGCCTCCTCCATGCAGGCGACGAAATCCTCGCAGGTCGCCGCAGTCCCGTCGAAACGGTCGAAATAGAGATCGGTCGCGGCGCGGAAGCGTTTCGGCCCCAGCATCGTCGCCATCATCCGGATGACCTCGGCGCCCTTGTTGTAGATGGTCGCCGTGTAGAAGTTGGAGATCTCCTGATAGGCGTCGGGCCTGATCGGGTGCGCGAGCGGCCCGGCATCCTCGGGGAATTGCGCGGCGCGCAGGCCCCGGACGTCCTCGATCCGTTTGACTGCGGCCGATCCCTGGTCGGCCGAAAAGCTCTGGTCGCGAAAGACGGTGAAGCCTTCTTTCAGCGAGAGCTGGAACCAGTCGCGGCAGGTGACCCGGTTGCCCGACCAGTTGTGGAAATATTCATGCGCAACCACCGCCGCGATCGCGTCGAAATCATAATCGGTCGCTGTGTCGGGGTCGGCCAGCACATAGCGCGAGTTGAAGATGTTGAGGCCCTTGTTCTCCATCGCGCCGAAGTTGAAATCGTCGACCGCGACGATGTTGAACACATCGAGATCATATTCGCGACCATAGACCCGCTCGTCCCAGGCCATGGCGATCTTGAGCGCGTCCAGCGCATGGTCGGTCTTGGACAGATCTGCGGCACGCACCCAGATGCCGAGCGAAACCTCGCGGCCTGATGCGGTGACGAAGGTTCCGCGATTGGCGACGAGATCGCCCGCGACCATCGCGAACAGGTAACAGGGCTTGGGGAAAGGGTCGTGCCACTCGGCCCAGTGCCGTCCGTCGCCGAGATCGCCGGCATCGACCGGGTCGCCATTCGCGAGCAGCACGGGGAAACGCGCCTTGTCCGCCGTCATCCGCACCTTGTAGCGGCTGAGGACGTCGGGCCGATCAGGGAAGAAGGTGATGCGGCGAAAGCCTTCCGCCTCGCATTGGGTGCAGAGGTTGCCGCCCGAGGCATAGAGCCCCATCAGCTGCGTGTTGCGCTCCGGCGCGATCTCGACTTCGGTTTCGATCACATGCTCCGAGCCCGAGAGCGGGATCACCAGCACATCATCCTCGATCCGCCAGTCGTTGATCGCAGCGCCGTCGACCGTGACTGAAAGCGGCACCTGCCCGCCGCCATCGAGCCGGATCGGCCGGTCGTGCAGGCTCTCGCGGACGACGTTGAGGGTTGCGCGCACGCGCGTCGTCGCCGGGTCGAGCGCGAAGTCGAGTGCGATCTCGGGCACCAGCCAGTCGGGCGGGCGATAATCCTCGCGGCGCGTGACATGGGGATGGGCGGTTGCGGTCTGGACATCGAGCATGTTGGAAGATGTAAGGGCCGCTCCCCGGCTGTGCCACCGAAATCGCCCGCCCCTGCCTTTGCTGCGGCACCGAGACCAATTGTGCGCCGGTACGCCGTGGTGCTACGGGCCTGACAAGGCTGGCGAGGGAAAAAGCATGTTTCGATCGATCGGCGCGATCGTACTGGCGACGATTGCCTCCGCGACCCCTGCCCAGGCCCCGCCATCAGTCCCCAAACGCGACCCCGCTGCGATCAACGCCATCGTCAATGCCCCGCTCCCTGACGATCAGGCGGCGATGAAGGCGCATGTGATGTTCCTCGCCTCGGATGCGATGCGCGGGCGCGAGGCGGGCAGTCCCGAATTCGATATCGCCGCGCAATATGTCGCCGCCCAATTCTATGCAGCCGGGCTGAGGCCGGCCGGCGACGATGGCGGCTATCTCCAGAAGGTCCCGCTCGTCACCTATCACGCCGCCGACAAGGGCGATCTCGTCCTGTCGCGCAAGGGCGCTGATCCGCTCCAGCTGGTCTTCGGCGAGGATTATGTGCCCGGTGCCATCGCCGGCAAGACCGAGACGGCGCTCGATGCGCGCGTGGTGTTCGTCGGCTATGGTATCGTCGCGCCGCAATATAAGCGCGACGATTATGCGGGCGTCGATGTGAAGGGCAAGATCGTCGCCTATTTCGGCGGCGCGCCCGGCGACTATCAAAGCGAGGAGCGCGCGCATTTCGCCAGTCCGATCACCAAGGCGATGACCGCCGAGGCGCACGGCGCGGTCGGCGCGATCCTCCTGCAGCGCGGCACTGGCGGCGGCGGCCGGGGGTGGGACCAGTCGCGCACGACCTGGGCGCGGCCCGACGGCACGGGTGAAGTGGCCGGCGTCCCGCAGCTCGCGACGCTTACGGACAAGGGCGCCGCCAAGCTTTTCGCGGGCGCCAGAAACCCATGGCCGCAAGTCGCGAAGCAGGCAGGCGTGGACAACGCTGTGTTCGAGGCGGAACAGCTGCCGGGCAGCCTGACCGTCGCGCTCCGCACGGTGTTTCAGCAAGGTGCGAGCAGCAATGTCGCCGGTATCATCCCCGGCAGCGACCCGAAGCTCGGGCCGGAGGTCGTCATTCTTTCGGCGCATCTCGATCATCTCGGCGTCCGCGCCCCGGTCAATGGCGATGCGATCTATAATGGCGCCGAGGACAATGCCGTCGGCATCGCCTCGCTGATCGAGGAGGCGCGGCGCTTCAAGCTCTCCGGCAAGCCGCCGCGCCGCAGCGTGATGTTCCTCGCCGTCACCGCCGAGGAGAAAGGGCTGGTCGGCTCGAGCTATTTCGCCGCGCATCCAACCGTGCCGATCGACCACATCGTCGCCGATGTGAACCTCGACATGCCGATCCTCACCTATAAATTCGAGGACATGACCGTGTTCGGTGCCGAGCGTTCGACGCTGGGGCCGATCGTCGCCAAGGCGGTTGCGACGCTGGGCGTCTCCCTGTCGCCCGATCCCGATCCGTCGGAAAGCTTCTTCGTCCGCTCGGACCATTATAATTTCGTCCGCAAGGGCATCCCCTCGGTGTTCCTATGGCCGGGCGAAGCCGGCCCGGGCAAGGCCGCGTTCGAGGATTTCCTGGCGCATCATTATCACCAGCCCTCGGACGAGGTCTCGCTGCCGATCGACTGGAGCCAGGGCATCCGCTTCGTCGACGCCAATTACGCGATCGCGCGCGAGATCGCTGATGGCGATGCCCGGCCGCGCTGGAACAAGGGCGATTTCTTCGGGCTGCTCTACAATGGCTATGGGGCGAAATAGCGAGGCGGTGGGAATGCCGCGTCTTTTCGTCTTCGGGCTTGGCTACACCGCGAACGCGCTCGCCGCCCGGCTCCCGGCGGACAGATGGCAGGTCATCGGCACAAGCCGGGAAGGCGCGCGTGGCACCATCGCCTTTGGCGACGAA
>Ga0105245_10001545_pt1 | contig 20877 bp, 20 predicted proteins | sample KBSM54metaG_FD_81523 | JGI IMG/M metagenome (GOLD analysis project Ga0105245, IMG submission 81523) | Miscanthus rhizosphere microbial communities from Kellogg Biological Station, Michigan, USA - KBS M5-4 metaG | ecosystem: Host-associated > Plants > Roots > Rhizosphere > Soil | place...
AATCATGGGCCGGCCGCCAGCCAGGAATTTGACCATCCTGTTTCCGAACTGACGGCCACAACGTTTGTCCCGCGGCGCGTGCTGTATGAACTGAGGGCTTCACGCGATTATTACCTGGAGAAAGAGCGCTGCGTTTTTTGTGACACTCTGGGGCAGGAATTGCGCAACCCCATCAGGATCGTTGAGGCGTTGAATCACTATGTTTCCATGTGTCCGTTCGCTTCGCGCGTCCCTTATGAGATTTGGATCATGCCGCGCAAGCATGAATCTTCTTTTGAGCGTTCAATCACCTCGAAATCTGCGCATCTAGCCGAACTCGCCGGATTGATCCGCCGAACACTGCAGCGGGTGATGAGCATTTCAGAATCGTTTTACCTCGTCTTGCACACGGTCCCAAACACGTATCAGAAATCCAACATCCTGCAATACTGGAAAACCGTGGACGAGGACTACCACTGGCACATAGAGATCCTGCCTATTATCGGCGCCAAGGCCAAGCCGTATTTTCTGAAAGAGGTGTATTACACCCACATTTCCTCGGAATCGGCGGCGGAAAAGTACAGGAAACTCTCCATACGCTAAGTTCTTAAGGCGTAGGCCTTATTTAGAGCGGATTTGCTCGGTCTGCCGAGGTACCTTTGTGCGTTTTATCACACGGCATACAGGCGCTCGCGGCTATAATTTGCAATAACTTATGCTTCCGTTGTTCTGGTTACGCGTGGCCCTGAGTCTGTACGGGGTGGGCCTGCTTTACGCCCTGGCTTCATTTTGGGGCGGCAGGAAAGTCCTGACCCGAATCACCCTGCCGGCGGTGGGGCTGGGAATGGTGTTTCATTTTGTTTCAATCGTGGAAAACGCCATGTTCAGCGGCACATGGGCGCCCACGTCCATGCACGGGCTGGAATCATTGCTGGCGTTCGTGCTGATGGTGTTTTTCTTCATCGTTTATGCCCGATTCCGCGCCACGTCGCCGGGGCTGGCCGTGTTTCCACTGGTTTTCTGGCTTACATTTTCAGCTTCTTCTTATGCCGAGCCCACCGAACCTTCCGCTCCACTCTTTGTGAGCACGCAGTGGATTTACATCCACGTCGCGTTGATTCTGATCGGATACTCTGCGCTCTTCTTCAGCTTTGTTGCCAGCATTCTGTACCTGATCCAAGAGAGAAATTTAAAGACCAAAGCAGGGATGAGTGGGTTCTGGTCTCGGCTGCCGGCGCTGGCAACGATCGATGAAATCGGCTTCAAATGCCTGATCTGGGGTTTCCCATTCATGACTCTGGGGCTCATCGCCGGTTCGATTCTGGCCGAAGCGCGCTATGGTAGCAGATACTTTGCCGATCCAAAAATTTTGCTTTCCGGACTGATGTGGGTCATCTACATGGTCCTGCTGTACACGCGCTGGAACGCGGGATGGCGCGGACGGCGGGCCGCGTATTTAGCGACGTTCGCCTTTGGCGCAGCTATGTTGGCCTGGGCGGCCAACAATTTCAGCCAGATGCATAGGTTTATTGCTCCATGAACTTTCACGTTATCGGCGTGAACCACAACAGCGCTCCGCTTGAGGTGCGTGAGCGCCTTGCTGTGCCTGAAGCGCAGCTGCCGGACGCCATCCGCAGCCTGGTGCAGCAGCCCGGCGTGGATGAAGGCATGGTGCTTTCCACCTGCAATCGCGTGGAGGTCGTTACCAGTACCAAGCAGGGCGCTGACTTGCGCGGATTTCTAGGCACCTATTTCGGTGTGAATCCCACGGCGCTCAATTCCCATATCTACGAATTTGAGCAGCGCGAAGCTGTGCGCCACGTTTTTCGTGTTGCCTCCAGCCTCGACTCCATGGTGGTGGGCGAGCCGCAGATTCTGGGCCAGGTAAAAGAAGCGTATGCTCTGGCGCGGGGGTTAGGTGCAATCCATTCCGGGTTGGACGCGCTGCTATCCCGTGCTTTCGCCGTGGCCAAGCGCGTGCGCTCAGAGACTTCAATCGGCAGCTCCAGCGTTTCTATTGCTTCTGTCGCGGTGCAGCTGGCGGAAAAGATTTTTGGATCACTAGAAGACAAAACCGTCTTTCTGGTGGGCGCAGGCAAGATGGCGGAACTGGCAGCGCGGCATCTGATAGCCCACGGCGCAAAAAATATTATCGTGTGCAATCGTACGCTTGAGCGTGCAGTAGAGCTGGCAGAGGAATTTGGCGGCCGGGCCGTTGCTTTCGACCAGCTACATGAAACGTCAGACAGCGCTGACATCATCCTGACTTCAACCGGCGCTCCTGAGCCGATCTTCCACCGCGAACATGGCGAGCGCCTGCTGAAAGGCCGTCGCAACCGGCCAATGTTCTTTATCGACATTGCTGTGCCCCGTAACGTGCATCCGGACATGAACAAGCTGGACGGCATGTTTGTGTATGACGTGGATGATCTCCAGTCGGTGGCGACGGACAATGCCAGTGAACGCAAAAAGGAAGCCGAGCGCGCGGAAAAGATCATTGAGCTTGAGGTTGACCGCTTCGCTTCGCGCATGAAATCGCTGGCCGTGGTGCCGACGATTCTTTCGCTCCAGGAATATTGTGAAACCATCCGTCAGGCGGAGATTGACCGTATACGCGGCAAGCTGGGCTCGATCACGCCGGAACAGGAAGCTGCAATCGACGCGATGACCCGTGGCATCATCAACAAATTGCTGCATACGCCCATTACCACGCTCAAATCGTCCACCGACCACCCTGAGGCTGCTACCATCCATGAGATGATCAGACGGCTGTTCAATTTGAATACCGGAAAACCGAAAGAGTAAATGGCCAAACTTCGAATAGGCTCGCGAGGCTCGCAGCTGGCGTTGTGGCAGGCGAACCATGTTGCGGCCCTGCTGCGCGCTAAAGGGCACACCGTTGAGATTGAGATCATCAAGACCACCGGCGACAAGATCACCAGCGTTGCGCTGGCCAAGGTCGGCACCAAGGGAATGTTTACCAAGGAGATTGAAGAGGCCCTGCATGATAAGCGCGTTGATCTGGCCGTGCACAGCCTGAAAGACGTGCCTACAGATCTGGCGCAGGAGTTTGAGCTGGCGGCGATTATGAAGCGCGAAGACCCGCGTGACGCTTTTATTTCCGTAAGGTTTTCCAGCCTGGAAGAACTGCCGCACGGCGCGAAAGTCGGCACCAGCAGTTTGCGCAGGCAGTGCCAGTTGAAATCGGTGCGTCCGGACCTTGAAGTCTTTCCTTTGCGCGGCAATGTTGATACGCGGCTACGGAAGCTTGAATCCGGCGAGTATGACGCGATTATTCTTGCAGCGGCGGGAGTGCTCCGCCTGGGACTGGAAACGCATGTGCGTTCGCGCATTTCAGCCGACGTGATGTGTCCGGCAGTAGGGCAGGGCGCGCTGGCGATTGAGATTCGGCGAGGCGATCAGCAGACCAAAACCTTGCTGGCTTTTCTGGATGATGCGGATACTCACGCGGCTATTGATTGCGAGCGCGCGCTGCTGGGATCGCTGGGCGGCGGGTGTCAGGTGCCAATAGGAGCGTATGCTGAGAAGAGAGGTGGCCGTCTATTCCTGCGCGCCATGGTGGGCCGACCCGACGGAAGCCAGATTCTGCGTGAGCAGGCGGATGGAACGGATGGCGTGAAGCTGGGCCGCGAAACAGCGCAGACTCTGCTGTGGCGCGGGGGCGACAAGATTCTTGACGATGTGTACGCGCAGGAAGTTGAAGTGCCAAAGCAACCATGAATGCAAATAAATCAGCTACGGGCACCAAGAAAGCGGCTGTCAGCGCCAAGACGGAAGGTTCGAAGGCCACCCAAGAGGAACCGCTGAGCGGCTGGCGAATTCTGACTACACGCGCCAGCAAGCAGTCCGGGGGGCTGGCCGAGCCGTTGCGCGAGATGGGCGCTGAGGTGATTGAGATTCCTACGATCGAGATCAAGCCGCCCAGCAGTTACAAGGCGCTGGATGCGGCACTGAAAAATGTTTCCAAATATGACTGGCTGATCCTTACCAGCGTGAACGGCGTGGAGGCGTTGTTCGCGCGGCTGAAAAAACTGCGCATTGCACCGGCAAAGCTGGCACATCTTCAGGTCGCGGCGATCGGGCCGGCCACGCAGCGGGAAATCGAAAAGCAAGGCCTGAAAGTAGCGGTAACTCCGGACCGATACGTTGCCGAGGCCGTGGTGGAAGCGCTGAAAGGCAAGACGGAAGGGAAGCGCGTGTTATTGGTCCGGGCAAAGGTAGCCCGCGATGTTCTGCCTATTGAGCTGCGCAAAGCCGGTGCCAAAGTAGATGTGGCCGAAGCCTATGAGACACACGTGCCCAAGGCAGCGAAGGCCAAACTGAACCGGCTTTTCTCCAATGACACGTCGCGCCCAGACATTGTGACGTTTACCAGTTCGTCTACGGCAACAAATTTTCTGGCACTGCTGGAAAAAGACCATTGGCACGGGCTTCGCGAAATTTGGCTGGCGTCGATAGGACCGGTCACCAGCGACACGCTACGACAGGCCGGCTTCAAGCCGAACATCGAAGCTCTGGAATACACGATGGAAGGTTTGGCTCTGGCGATTGCGAAGCATGTGCTGACGACGCACCGTAGCGAGTAGCCTTTCACCGTGAAGGACGCAAAGGACGCAAAGGAAAGCTGGACGGTTGCGGGCGAAGCCGGCTTGCGCGCTGAGCCCGCCGTTTAGGCGCTGAATATCCTAGAGTCGAGCATGTCTACTGGCGGGTGGAGCGTAGCGACATTACTCAAGATTGCACCCGCACTTCGCCGGCTCGGCATACTTCTTCAGGAACTCCGCGATGCGCGTAAACGCGTCAATCTGGTTTTCAACCTTGGCAAAGCCGTGTCCTTCATTTTCATAAATTTTCAGTTCTGCCACGCCGCCACGCTTTTTCACTGCCTGCGCAATCTGTTCGGCTTCAGTCTTAGGACAGCGAGGATCATTGCCGCCGGCCAGCAGTAAGAGCGGCGCTTTGATCTGATCTACAAAGTTGATTGGCGAACGCTCCTGCAACCGCGTCTTGTCTTTCATCGGATCGCCCATGGTGGCCATGTCATATTGGCGGAGCAGCGGGTCTTCATTTTCAATTTCAGTAAACCAGTTCACGAAAGGAACAATTGGCACGCCTGCGGCCCAAAGATCGGGCGCCTTGGTCACGGCCATCATCGTGAGGTAGCCGCCATAGCTGCCACCCAGCGCGACAACTTTTTTCGGATCGATGAAGCCGGTCTTCTTGATCCATTCAGCAGCGGAGATTACATCGTCAAGATCGCCTCCGCCCATATCAAAGCGGTCGGCATCTTCGAACTCTTTGCCGTATCCGGTAGAGCCGCGATAGTTTGGCGCAATGACGAAGTAACCCTGATTGACCAGAAATTGGATATTTCGAGCGAACGAGTTTTGAAATTGATCGGTAGGACCGCCGTGGATCCACACAATGGCCGCGTTCTTGCCGTTCTTCTCCGCGTTGTATGGCACGTAGACGAATGCCGAGATCTGCCACTTGCCGTCCTTGCTGGGGAAGTGGACCAGAAAAGGCTCAACCATGTCCTCGCTGCGAATTCCACCCACCAGCGAGTGAGTGATCTGATGCGATTTCTGCGCGGCGACCTCATAAGCGCAAATGTCATTGGGAGCGTTGGGGCCACTGTGGTTATAGAGCAGGGCCGATCCATCATGGCTGAAGGCGGTTTCTGCTCCGGCGAGGGAGTTGATGCCTTTGGCCACGGGCAGCGGCTGCGCATGTCGCGCGGCTATGTCATAGACGTAAATGTCCTGCTGGCCGTCAATGTTTGTAGTCCAGGTAAGACGTTTGCCGTCAGGAGAGAACTTGCCTGAAGTTGTTTCCCATTTCTCAGACGTAAGCCAGTTGATTTTTTTCGTCGCGACATCAAGTAGCGCGGGATTCTCATAGCCGTTCGCGGCGTTTGATGTGATCAGGACGGTCTTGCCATCGGGCGCAATGTCAGAAGCGATGAAATTTCGCTCACCTTCGTGCGGCGTGAGATTGGTTGCGCGGCCGCCGCTTGCGCTCACAATGAAAACATTGGCGTCTTTTCCTGCGGAGTTCTGCTGAGTGAAGACGATCCATTTGCCGTCTCTCGACCAGATGGCATTGATGTTGCTTAGCTGAGACGGCGTGTTGGTGGTGAGATGCGTTACCTTTTTCGTCAGGACCTCAATAATGTCAATTTCATAGTTGGGTGATTGTTTCGGCTTCACGCTGTAGGCCAGCTTTTCACCGTCTGGCGACCACGCCGCGCCCTCTTCGGAGACTTCAGGTGTGTTGGTGAGGTTCACCACTTGCCCATTGCTGACAGAGACCAGAAATAGGTCCCACTGCTCATTCCCGTCATAGTCAGAGTTGTAGGCGATCCAGCGGCCCTTGGGTGACCATGCGATGTTTGCCTGGCGTTGATTGCTGACGGTAAGTTGCGTGGGCCAGCCGCTCTGCGATGAGACCAGCCAGATGTTGTTGCGGCCGGTGATGTTGGAAACAAAAGCAATTTGTTTGTCATCGGGTGACCACGAACTGTCGCCAACGGCACGGGTCATGTAGAGCTTTTCCACGGTGAAGGGCTGGATATCGAATTTTTGTTTTGATGTGATTTGAGCGGGATCGGTGATGGCGGCAGGTTGAGCAATCAGCGGGGCCGTGGCGATCCACGTGAGCACGAGCGTTACCACAAACAACATAAAAATCGGTATGGCCTTGCGCATTTAAGTATGCAGCTCCTTGTGGGATTCACCTGATAGTTCGGTCCTGTTGAGTTCTTGCACTGAAACAAAATGCTTCCCCGCATCCACATAGCGCTGCAATATTTTCCGCGTTGCCCCGACAGTGCAGTGTCGATCCGCACCGAACGATTCATGTCCCCCATCATGAAGAAGAACGATATTTCCCCTTGCACTCGAGTCAAGTGCTTCCGAAACCCTTCGAACTATCATCCCTGCAGAAGTGGCTTGCCAATCTGCGGGAATGATTGACCACATTACAGTTTCCATGCCCATCCCGCGGGCTATCAGGGGAACTCTCGGGGTCTCGTGACCGGATCCGAACGGAGGTCGAAAAAAAGTTGGACATAGCCTTGTCGCATCTTCTATCGCTCGTTGGCAGAATTCCAATTCCTCAATTACTTTTTCGGAGGGCATATCGGCTAGCCAAGGATGATTCTCAGAATGATTGCCGATCGTATGGCCTGCCATATGAATGGCCCGTGCTATGTCAGGCCGCTGTCGAAGATGCTTACCTAGCAGAAAGAATGTGGCTCTCGCGTCATGCTGCGCAAGCACCTCAAGGATCTCAAAGGTATGAGGATCGTTTGGTCCATCATCAAAAGTGAGCGCAACCTGAGCTGGGTCGCAGCCGTAAAAAAGTACAGGTGCTGCATCTAGTTCAGTGTTAACCATTCACTTGACCAATCTTTCGCGCTTACGAGTTTTGTTGGCACATTACCCACTTGGTATACAGGGCTTAAGAGTGTTGCGACAAACGATCATGATAACGGTATTTCATGTCTCCTTCTCATCACGGCTGCGCCGTTTTATGTATCTCCACTGTTGACCACGTCTTATCCGCGGCGTGGCAGATATTTTCAATCGGGCAGTCGGCGCATTTTGGCCGGCGCGCAATGCATAGCGCGCGCCCGTGATGGATGATCTGGTGCGAAAAGTCAATCCACTTTGCTTGCGGGATGACTTTCATCAGGTCTTGCTCAATGTTTTTTGGGTCTTCGGCCTTCGTGAGTTCCAGCCGTCGCGAGATGCGATGAACGTGAGTATCTACAACGACACCTACGCCTTTTCCAAACCATGATCCAAGGACCACGTTAGCTGTCTTGCGGGCTACGCCAGGGAGGGAGAGCAGTTTGTCCATGTCATCGGGAACCTGGCCACCAAATTCTTCGACCACTCCTTTCGCTGCTCCCACTATAGATTTAGATTTGTTGCGGAAGAAGCCGGTGGAGCGTATGTCCGGCTCAAGCTGCTCGGGCTTAAGCGCCGCAAAAGCCTGGGGCGTGGGATATTTCTGAAACAGCATCGGCGTAACCATATTCACACGCACATCAGTACATTGAGCGGAGAGAATAGTTGCCACTAACAGTTCCCATGCGCTGTTGTGGTGCAGCGCGCAGCGGACGTTGGGATATCGCTGGTCCAGTCGATTTAGAATGTCTTTGACGCGTTCTGGGGCCAGCGGATCATAGCTGCTTTTGGCGGCTTTGGTCTTCTCGTCTTTGGGTTTCGCGGGACCGGCGGCTTTAGCAAGTGATTTCAATCCGGACTTGCTCTTGCCGGCGGACCTCTTTGCAGCGGACGTTTTTGCGACGGGCATCACACAAAATTTAAAGCAGCGGGCTTACAATCACAATAGGCATAGGGAAAGAGGCTGAGTAAACAATGGCAACCACGACAAAGGCAGAGATGAAAATCCCGAGTAGTGACCTGCATGCGGTACCGCTTACGATTGAGGGCTCCAGCGTTCTGCACCAGATGTTTCGCATCCGCTGGGTGGAATGGCGCAAGCTGAGCCCGGCGCAGCAGCATGAGATCGCCGCAGAAGCTTCTGCCGCGCTGCTGAAGATGGAAAACGACGTTACCGGCCAGACTGCCGTGTTTTCCTTGCTCGGGCACAAAGGCGATCTGCTGGTGGTGCACTTCCGCAATTCTTTTGATCAGCTCAAGGCCGCCGAACTGGCCATTTCACGTCTGCGGCTGAGCGATTACCTGGAGCAGACTACGTCTTACCTTTCCGTGGTGGAACTTGGCTTGTATGACTCTTCAGTGAAACTCTACCGGACGTTGCGGGAGCAGGGAACTGTGCCGCATTCACCGGAGTGGAATGAGGTAATAGAAGAGACGATCAAGCGGCAGACAGAGGCCATGCGTCCGCGGCTCTTTCCACAGATTCCGCCGAACCGCTATATCTGTTTTTACCCGATGGATCGCCGCCGCGGCGAGGACAAGAACTGGTATAGCCTGCCCATCGAGGAGCGCCAGCGCCAGATGGAAGAACACGGGCTGGTCGGTCGCCGTTATGCCGGAACTGTGAGGCAGATTATTACCGGTTCGATCGGCTTTGACGACTGGGAGTGGGGCGTCGATCTTTTTGCGGACGATCCGCTGATCTTCAAGAAACTGATCTACGAGATGCGCTTTGATGAGGTCAGCGCCGTGTATGCCTTATTCGGGACGTTCTATGTGGGTGTCCGGTGCCCGGCAGCGGGGTTAGAAGAGTTGTTCAGCGGGAAATTGCCGGATTGACGCTTTCCTACATCACTCAGTAGTCTCTATTCATGGTCAAAGCGGTGCAAGCAGGGCAGGTCTGGCGCAGCGACGAAAGCGGCGACAACTTTCTGGTCACAAAAGTTTACGGCGAGTTGTTCACTCAGTACGCTATGCTTCGCCCAGCCAAAGTGAGCGCCCCGGATGCCGAAACCATCCGCGTGAAAATCACCAAGGATGACTCCGGTATGACGTTGCCGGGATACACCTTCACCCAGGACTCACAGGATTTCTGATTCGCAATTTAAAGATCCCACTGAATGCTTGAAAAAATTATTGCTGCGTTAGCCGGGTTCATCATCGCCGTAATTTCCAAGGCCGGATATCTCGGCGTGATGCTGCTGATGGCCATTGAGTCCGCGTGCATTCCATTGCCTTCCGAAATCATCATGCCCTTTGCCGGCTACCTGGTTTACAAAGGGCAATTCAATTTGCTGGTGGCGGCGACGGCAGGTGCGATTGGCTGTAACCTTGGCTCAGTGATTGCCTATGAAATTGGCAATTACGGCGGACGGCCGCTGATTGAGCGATATGGGTCTTATATTTTTATGGGCCGCCATGAGCTCGATATGGCTGAGCGATTCTTCAAGCGCTTTGGCGCCGTGGCCGTTTTTATTGGGCGATTGCTTCCTGTAATCCGGACATTTATTGCACTACCGGCAGGCGTAGCAAAGATGCCGCGTCTGCGCTTCCATATTTACACCTTCATTGGTTCATGGCCGTGGTGCTTTGTGCTGGCCTGGATCGGCATGAAGCTGGGCGAGCACTGGGACAAAGACCCGCGCTTAAAACAATGGTTCCACCGGCTGGACGCGGTGATTATTTTGCTGCTGCTGGTTGGGATTGGATGGTTCATGTGGTCGCACTGGAAGGGACGAATACGCGCCACAGCCGCTTAACAGGTTTACAAACCCTGCTCAATACGAGAAGATAATAACTTTCCACTCACATCAAGGACGGTTCCGTAAATTCATGCCTTCTTCTGCTGCTGAAAAATCCACTGCAACCAAAATAGCACCTGCCCGCGGCAAGCTGGGCGTAATGATTGTCGGCATGGGTGCTGTGGCCACCACGTTTGTTGCCGGCGTTGAGGCCATTCGCAAGGGAATCGCCAAGCCCATTGGATCGCTCACGCAGATGGGGACCATCCGGCTGGGAAAGCGCACGGATAACCGATCGCCCAAGATTAACAAATTTGTCCCGCTGGCAAATCTGAAAGACATGGTTTTTACCGCCTGGGACATTTTTGAAGAAGACGCTTACGCCGCCGCCATGAATGCCGGTGTGCTGGAAAAAGATCTGCTCAACCAGATCAAGCCTTTCATGAAGTCCATTAAGCCGCGCAAGGCGGTGTTTGATCGCAATTACGTGAAGCTGCTGGACGGCAAGCATGTGAAAAAAGGCAAGAACAAGCTGGATCTGGCGAACCAGTTGCGGGCGGATATCCGCGATTTTAAAAAGAAGTCCAAGGCTGACCGGCTGGTGATGATCTGGTGCGCGTCCACGGAAACATTCACCAAGCAGAGCGCGGTGCATGAGTCGCTGGAGGCTTTTGAGCAGGGGTTGAAAGATAACGACCCGAAGATCGCGCCTTCGATGATCTACGCCTATGCGGCGTTAATGGAAGGTGTTCCGTTCGCGAACGGCGCGCCGAATCTCACCGTAGATATTCCGGTAATGATGGAACTTTCCAAGGCCAACAATGCGCCGATCGCAGGCAAGGATTTCAAGACCGGCCAGACGCTGATGAAGACCATTCTGGCACCCGGTTTCAAGGCGCGCATGTTAGGAATGAACGGCTGGTTTTCAACGAACATTCTGGGCAATCGCGACGGCGAAGTGCTGGAAGATCCCGGCTCATTCAAGACCAAGGAAGAATCCAAGCTTTCCGTGCTCGACCGAATTCTGCAGCCGGAGCTCTATCCTGATCTCTACGGGAACATTCACCACAAGGTTCGCATTAATTACTATCCGCCGCGCGGCGACAATAAAGAAGGCTGGGACAACATCGACATCTTTGGTTGGCTGGGCTATCCCATGCAGATCAAGGTGGATTTCCTGTGCCGCGATTCAATCCTTGCGGCGCCGATCGTGCTTGATCTGGTGCTTTTCCTCGATCTGGCAAAACGTAGCGAAGCGCTGGCTGGGTTGGGGGTGCAGGAATGGCTGAGCTTTTATCTGAAGTCGCCCATGACGGTGCCGGGGCTTTATCCGGAGCATGATCTCTTTATCCAGTTGATGAAGCTGAAAAATACGTTGCGCCATTTGCGCGGCGAACCGCTCATTACCCACCTTGGGCTTGAGTATTACGATTAAGCGGAGAACGCCGCCTCGGAGCCCTGCATCAGAATTACTATGAGGCTGCTCCTCTGGTTTATGAGTCTCGCGTTCGCGCTGCTGCTATCGACCCCTGCGGCTTTCGCCGTGGATGGTACGTTCCGCGGCAAGATAGCTGATCCGCCGGCTAATGTGCCCGCGGTAAAAGGCTGGATCTTCGTCGAAGGCAAAAACCAGATGCTGCGGCGGGTGGAGGTGGCGCACGCGGAAATCGTTTATGGCGACGAAGTACCTGCTTCCAGCCAGCGGCATGGCTGCAACTCTGACTGCCTGATCAAAGGGCAGGAGGTCAGGATTACCGCCCATCAGGACGCCTCGGGCGAGTGGCGGGCGAAACGCGTCGAAATACTCAAAGTAGGTGTCCAAACCACCGAGAAGCACTTAAGTGCCGGGACTTTACCAAACTTTACCCCTTATGGAGCCTCTTCTGAGGTAACCAATACTGAAGATTCCTGCATCGCACACTCTACGGGAGAAATCTAAAAGTATTAGAGCGAGGTTCATCCGGGCGTTATAATGAGGATGTTCTCTCCAAATGGCCCGTTCTGGCAGGAGTGTATTTATGAAATTCCGTTCCCAGATGTTTGCGTTAGTACTGGTGGCTGGCGTCAGCCTTTCTTCCTCGGCTTTTGCACAGGATGATAAAGCCAAAACGCAGCCTTCCAGCAGTCAGCAGCAGCCTGCCGATCAGAAGCCTACCGCCGCTGACCAAAGCCAGCAACCCACCGATCAAAAGCCCGCAGTCACTGACCAAGGCCAGAGCCAGACGCAACCGGTAGCCGACCAGGACCAGCCAGCCTCTGATCAGACCAAAGACACGGACAAGAAAGACTTAGCTAAGGACAAAAAAGACTCCAAAAAAGATAAGAAAGACAGCGATAAGAAAGACAAAGACAAAGACAAGAAAAACGCGAAAAAGCACAGCGGCGGCAAAGATGACGTGGATGCCATTGGCAATCGCAAAGTCGCCGGCTGGGACTGGTACTCCATCGAGAGTGAAATCCGCATGGGCAAGGAATACGCCACGCAGATTGAAGCCAGCCTGAAGCTGGTAACCGATCCGACGATTAACGAATACATCAATCGTGTAGGCCAGAACCTGGTGCGGAATTCAGACGCAAAGGTCCCTTTCACAATCAAAGTCGTCGACTCTGACGTGATCAATGCCATGGCGCTGCCGGGAGGCTTTTTCTACGTAAATTCAGGCCTGATTTTGGCTGCCGATAATGAAGCTGAGCTGGCCGGCGTGATGGCGCATGAGATTGCCCACGTAGCGGCGCGGCACACTACGCGCCAGCTTACGCGCTACCAGTTCATCAATTACGCCAGTCTGCCACTGATCTTTGTGGGCGGCGGCATTGGTTTAGCGGCAAGAGAAGCGGCTGGGATCGGCATTCCCATGACCTTCCTCAAGTTTTCACGTGGCTTTGAAGCTGAGGCGGATTATCTGGGCATCCAGTACATGTACAAAGCCGGCTACGATCCTAACGAGTTTGTGAATTTCTTTGAAAAGATCCAGGCCCAGGAAAAGAAGAAGCCAGGGTCAATGGCGAAGGTCTTTACCGACCATCCACAGACGCCGGACCGGATTACCAAATCCCAGGAAGAGATTGCCACAATCCTGCCGGCGAAAGACCAGTACATTGAGACCACGTCGGAATTCAATGACATGAAGGCCCGCCTTGCGGCCATTGAAAACCGCCATAAAGTGGACGATAACGCGAATCCTAATAAGCCGAGCCTGCGTCGCGGGCAGAGTACAGCTTCAAAAGACGGCGACAAGAAAGATGACGACCGTCCAACATTGAAGCGTCGCGACCAGTAACCAAATATAGCGTTTTAAAGCCAACAGGCGGCCCGCGGGGCCGCCTGTTTCACTTGTTTACAAACCTTGGACTGCTCCAGCCTTAAGTGGCAGTTGTTGAGGAAAATTGCCTTGGCAAGATGCAGTAATGAAGTTTCTCAATAAAGTCCAGCAGGTCAGGGCGCACGCTGGCAGCCACAAAGGAGCGGCAATTCTTGCAGGTCGATTCTGTCAATCGGGCGTTCTGGCGATTGAGGCTCCGTCGAAATACCCCATAATCGCGAGAAGTTTTGGATCCACCGGAAGCGTTCATGGAATTCCTCCAAACTTGAGGGCAATCATGACAGAAACAAACACAGAAGGACAGGATTTAAATCACTCTTTAGTTACTTCCGGCAGAACCTGCGGATCGCGATTGGGCCAACAGTAGGCAGGAAATTGTCAAACAGAAGGCGGGGCAAAAGCCCAATCGGAAAATGCTGGGCGGAAGAGGTTGGGGAGCTTCCGCCACTCTGGATACGGGCCGGTTAGTGCTAACTCTGACGCTTATTTGCCGGCAAAAGACTCTGCTGCATTGGCAGCTAAAGCCTTTGAATTCTTGGGCATGGAATCGATCACTTTCATTTCATGCCAGTCATACGGGAACTCTTTGCCGCATCCCAGGCAGGCCACATACGTGCCGGTGAGCTGCGCCGCGGGTGAAAGCCTCTGGCCGGGCCGCTTGGTAATAGGAAAGCTAAAGTTCTTGTGACTGCAACCGAAAAGTACATCGAGCAGACTCGCCATAATTCACCACCCCCAAACTTCGGGTCTCCCAAGGAAGCGTTAACTTGCCGACTCAAGCAAGATTGTACTACAGGACATGTCCTAATGTACACATTAGTTCATGTCTCGCCGTACTGTTACATTAGATTCGGAGTACCTGAAAAAGGTTCGTTATCTGTTGGGCATAAATTTTCATCGCGCAGGATCAGGTAATAAATACACGTATCCTGCGTAAGTTTATGAAAATGAATGGAATATGCTTTAGCTGGTAGGTTTCTTCCCGGCCTTGCTGCCGCGGCATTTCGTCATAATGGCATCGTGGAGGCGGCTTCGGAGGCTCTCTGGAAGCTCATAAAGCTCATTATCGCGGTAAATTTCGATGGTTTTCTTGGTGGTATTCATCACCACGTGGCATTCCTTGCACCAATGGAGGTGCTCGTCCAGCTCGATTTTCAGGTTCTCGCTGATCTTGCCATCAAGATAATCGGTCAACTCTTGTAGGAACTCAGTGCATTTCACTGTTGGCCGTCTCCGCCCTTTTTATTCTTGAAATACCGCGTCAGACGTTCCCGGAGCTGTAAGCGTGCCCGCAATAATCGGGATTTTACCGCCGGTACGCTCAAATTCAGCATTTCTGCCGTTTCCTCCGTGGAAAGTCCTTCAACATCGCGTAACACGAACACCGTTCTAAACCCCGGCGAAAGCCCCTGGATCGTCTTCTTCAGGATATCGCCCAATTCTGATGTACCGTAAAGCTGCTCCGGATTCGGGCTCCAATCCGCGACTTCCCGCGGGATGGATCCGTCTTCCGTTTCAACGTCTTCATCGAGCGAAACGGTGCGATCATTGCGCCGCTTGCGCAGCCGCATCAACGCTTCATTTACGGCGATCCGAACCAGCCAGGTGTAAAACTTGGAGTTCCCCTGGAATTGCTCAAGGTTCTGATATGCCTTGAGGAATGCGTCCTGGACCACGTCCTGGGCGTCTTCCTCGTTGTGCGTGATGTGCTGGGCTATCCGGAAGACATTGCGGTCATACCGCCGAACCAGTTCACTGAATGCCTCCAGATCGCCTTTCTTGGCTGCCTGGACGAGCGCCAGTTCACTGGTGATACCTTCCTCTGCCTTCTTTTGGATGGTTTCCATGCCGCTCCGACTCAAAATTAATTTACTATGTTCTGCGCCCCAAAAGGGGCATTGGACGAAATAAATTCAGGACTTATATAAGACTGGGCTCGTAACTTTTTGTTACATCCGTCCCTCATTTCAAATATGAATAAACGCTTACTTCCTTTCTTTGCTTTAACTTTAACCGTTCTGGCGCTGGGCTGCCGGAACCAGCCAAAATCAGCCGCAGACGCGCACATTCAGGTCGTGATGAAGAAATACACCATTGAACCTTCCATCATCCATGTGAAGGCCAACCAGGTGACAGAACTGGAGATTTCTACGGCTGATGTCCAGCACGGCTTTGATGTATCTGGTCTCAGTATTAAAGAACCGGTGCGGCCGGGGCAGCCGGCCACTGTCACGCTCAAGAACCCGCCCAAGGGTGAATACAAGGTCAGTTGCGGAATTATCTGTGGACCCCACCATGACGATATGGTGGCCAAGCTGGTAGTGGAATAAGCCGCGAAAGAGCCGCCCGAGGGTGCGGGCGGCTTCAAGAGGGAAGAGCGCCTTCCTTACTGCACAGTCAGGTATATCGTCTTCTTGAACGTTCCATTCGCATCGGTTGCCTGCACGGAAAGCCGATGCCTCCCGGACGTCATCGAAATAGACTTACTGATGCTCGATCCGGAAGCCGTGCCAACGTTTACACGGTCGAGGAAGATTGTTAATCCCGAAATTGTTGTGTTGCTGGCTGCGCTCGCAGCCACAGTAACAGGCGATGTAAGACCCGTGGCATCGTCAGTGGGAGTCGAGATCGTAACGATGCGAGTGCCTGACGAAGTATAGGTAACGCCGTTCGTCTTTGGCACCATCTTGTTGAGGAATCCGGCTTTTCCCACTGCCTGGGCATAAATTTTGTATGTCCCGGCAGCGATGCTGAGCGTATCGAGATCAAGCGTTGAGCTGGTAACCGCAATGTCATCCTCAAGCCTGACAATGTTTTCTCCGACTGTGCCGTCTGTTGATTGATACACCTTGTAGTGATCAATGGTGTTGGTGGTCGCGTTTGTGGTTGCATTTGGCTCATCACTGGAGGCGGCGCTCAGGCTCCAATTCAGGGTGTGCCCATCCGGCAGGGTTTCTGAAACAGCCCAACAGTTGTCGATGCCTGCCTCAAGAGCCGTGCCTTCGTCGTAATCATTCCATGTAATGAGCTGGAAATATGGAACGGCACTGGAAAGTCCCGTGGGATAAGCAAGCGTGTTGAGCCAGGTGGTGCCGCACTTTTGCAAGACGATTCGCGTTTGATCATGCTGGAACGCGCTGTTCGTATGGTCCAGGCCTTTGTATCCTGCGCCCCAGACCTGTTGCGTGGTGAAATGGGAGTCAGCCGCTGTATAGAATTTGGCCCAGCCGCTGTCATAGGTGTTGAAATCGTTTTGTAAAGGATTTGCCCACAGATACGCGCCCGAAGATTCGACGTGCGTGAACGTGGCGATGCCGCCCTGGTTGTCGCGGAAAATCATGTCAGGGCTGCCATCACCCGAATGGGTAACCGCGTCAGTCCAGATCTTTTGCCAGCAATCTGTTGTACTCGTGCAATGGGCTCCCGTCGCGAGCGTGCAAGGGGCGCTGCTGGTGCAGGCGCCAAAATATTGCGTTTCCGCGACGAAAGTCTGCAACACCGGATGGCTTCCGGATAGAAGGTAAGAGCTGTGGCCGAAATATGTGGTGTTCGCATAGGTGAAGTCGGCAAAAATGTGATTCTCGATACAAGTCGCGTCGCTGCTGCCGCAGCTTCCAAATGATCCTTGGTCGTAATTCAGGACCATCTTCAGATTCGTGCTCGCAAGCGCCGCTACCACTTTCTTCGTGGTTTCATCCTCTATGCAGTGGACTGGCCCATTGGGGCAACTGGAATTGGGCGTACCTGTTGGTTTTCCATACCAATTCACAACAATGCCGTCAAACCCGCGCGAAATAATGTCATTCACTTGGTTGGTTACGGTTGTGGTTGAGTTAGAGGAATAGCCGGTAAGAACATGGCCATTGCAGGTTGGGCTCCCAGTGGTGCAAAACCAGGGAAGGTAATGGACGAAAACGAGAGGTGCTCCGGGTGCATTTGCATTGAATCCGGTAATGAGGGGATGTATATCTGCATGGCTGACATTGCCAGGTTCTGGTATGTACGTTCCGCTGGTGCTTGAAAATCCATTCGAGCCGGGCCCATAAGTGTTTCCCGAACCCGTGCAATGGCTCTCTTTTGCCCCCGAGCCGCAAGCGCTGGTGTTGTTCGAGGTTTCCGCGGTGTAGGTGGTTTGAGTCTGGGCTGAAGCATAGCCGGAAAACATAGCGAGAGTGACCGCGATCACGCTGCAGGTGGCAAATAAACTAACACGCATAGTTTCGTTCCTTAATGGAACCGCCTTTTGGTTGAGGTTTTAGCTCTTTTGGGAAAAAAGAAGGGGACAGCAAGAGCGTACGGAACGAGGTTCTTGCAAGGCGACGGCCACATCGCTTCTTGGTTGGCTATCGATTTTTCCTCCGGATTTTTTGAGCAGATCAGGTATACGTTTCTATCTCTTAGCTCCTGGATGATCCGAAGGAGAATGCAGAGCATCCGTAGGATCGAATGGGGCGCGACAGTTTGCGCCTGCTGAAATAAGGCATTGCGGTTCTCACCTGTGGCTGCTAAGTCCAGCGCTGCTGCGGATTTTTCATTAGGAACAGTCGTTTCCAAGGTTTGCGCCACTCAAAACGGTAAAAGGCTGGACGACGCGGAGAACCGGCGCGGCTGGCAGAGGAGGGTGTTCCCAAGGTAACTGTGAAGGGCCGTTGTCCGTGCTCGCCGGGACAATAGCTGGTGTAAACTTGAGGTAAGTCACAGATTGACAGCAGTCAGGCAAATTTTCATAATCGCGGCCAGGAATGCCACGTCCGACAGAAATCCAAAACATCATTGAAGAGGCGGTTGCCGAGGTATTGGACGCAGCTCTGCCCCGGCTGCGCTCGGAGATCGTGCGCCGCGCCGTGGAAGTGGTTGAGTCGCTGGCGCCAGCGCCGGGTGCTTCTCCCAGTGATCTGTTGAATGCCGCAGCTGCGGCCATCCATGAGTCAGCATCGCAGGCAGATATACTGCGCCACTTGCTGGAAGGCGAGGCCCGGTTTGCCGGACGAGTTGCGCTGTTCGTGGTCAAGGGCAATGCGATCAGCGGTTGGCAGGGAATTGGGTTTGAAGATAACGACGCCATCAAGACCTTGAGTATCCAAACCGGATCGGGGTTGGTGGGAAAGGCAATCCAGGCAAAGAATTTTGCTGTAGGATCACCCAGGGAGTTTGATGCCGGGTTTGTCAATTCGATGAAAGGTCCGGCTGACGGGCAATGTCTGGTGTTGCCGCTGGTGGTAAAAGATAAAGTGGCAGCAGTGATTTATGCCGATGCCGGGACTGTCCCGGGCGGCACGCTTGATTCTTCCGGCCTTCAGGCGCTTACACGGTTTGCTGCAATCTGGCTGGAACTGGCGGCGCTACGCAAGGCCGGGGGATCGGCGGCCACGGAAGAGGCCGCTCAGCCTCAGCCAGCGGCAGCAATGGCAGCGAGCGCCCCGGCTTCAGCGGCAGCTAGCTCGGGCTCTGAAGAGGACGAACTACACAAAAAAGCCAGACGCTTTGCCAAGTTACTGGTAGAAGAAATTAAGCTGTACAATCAACCCAGGGTTGAAGAAGGCCGGCAGCACAAAGATTTGTATGAGCGCTTGAAGGTGGATATCGAGAAGAGCCGGTCCACCTATGACAAGCGTTATGCGGAGTCCGCTGTGGCCTCAGCCGACTACTTTACACAGGAACTAATCAGGATTCTGGCGGACAATGATGCTTCGCTCATGGGCGCCGGTTTTCCAAGAAGTTGAAATCAGTGCAGGTCAGACGTCTCTTATCCGCTCTTCTCATACTGCTGGTGTCAGTTCCGGCGGGCTTTTCTCTTCAGGCGCCTAAAAAGAAATCCTCATCAGCGAAATCGTCCTCGGCAAACTCGAAAAAAGCAGCGGCTGATGCCCAGAAAAAAGCGTTGGCAAAGCGTAAGCTTGGACACATCAAGCGCGCATTCGTAGCGTCTGCCGATCTGCGGCCCATGGCGCAACAGCTCCTCGAAAATCGCACTCCGCAGGCTTATCAGGGCGTGGAAGCGTACGCACGCAAACACGCGAAAGATGATGCCGGTCCGCTGGCGTGGGTAGTCGTCGGCTATGCGCACTATCTGGATAAAGATTATGTGGCTGCGCGTTCGTCATGGGGCCGGGCCAAATCATTAGAGCCGCTGCTGGGTGATTATCTAGCCTACATGCAGGCCCTCGCTTATCAGGGAGAAAATAATCGCGCTGCGGTGCTGGAAACGCTGGAAGGATTTGACGAGAAGTATCCAGACTCACTCCAGTCGCATGATGCCGCGTTGCTGTACGCGTCAGCGCTGATGGCGACCAACGCGCCTGATCGAGCGGCGGCGTTTCTGGAAAAGCATCGTCAGCCGGTGAAGTCCGATATCGAAATCACTCTGGCGCGCGCTTATCTTGCTGCCGGAGACAAAACCAAAGCCAGTGACATCTTCCACAAGCTCTATTTTGAAATGCCGACGAGCGCTGAAGCAGAAGCGGCAGCAATCGAATTACGGACCCTCGGAGAACTACAGCCTGTCGGTACTTTTGATCAGCGTCACAATCGCATCCTGCTCTTGACCAAAGGCAGGCGTCTCCAGGAAGCGTTGAACGAACTAAGCCCGCTGGTGGAGCAAGCGCCGCCGGACAAATTGTCCGATGTGCAGGCTGAATTTGCTGCGGATCTTTACAAGACGCGGAAGCGCGATGACGCGCAGCATCTGTTTGAAAGCGTTTTGCAGAGCCAGTCGGCATCTGTCGACGCGAAGGCGGAATCGCTTTACTACCTCGCAGAGGTCGCCCGTGACAAAGACGATGGGCAGAAGAACCGTGATTACGTCGCGCAACTGCGCACGCTGGCGCCGGACAGCCCATGGATGACTGAGGCCTTGATGTCGGCCGGCAACATGTACATGCTGCGCCGTGATTATGAAACGGCCATACCGTTTTATGCCGAAATTTACCAGCGCGAGAAGAATAGCAAGCAGGGGCCCTTTACCCACTGGAAGACCGCGTGGCTGACCTATCGCATGGGCAAAAAGGACGACGCGAAGCGGTTGTTTGAAGAGCAGCTTTCCATGTATCCGAATTCGGCGGAGGTGCCGAACGCAATTTACTGGCTGGGACGCATGGCCGAAAGCGAAGGCGACAAGAAACTGGCCCGCGCCTACTATCAGAAGCTCGCAGACAATTACCGCTACTTTTACTATGCAAATCTGGCGCGCGCCCGCATGGCTGGCGTAGGAGATGAAGTCGTCGATCCGCCACTGCTGGAAAGCCTGCCGCGTCCGCCGGCGCCGCCGCATGACTGGGACCCGCCCGCTGACAATGTGCGCGCGCAAAAGGCGCAACTGTTGGCGAACGCCGCGCTCTATGACTTTGCCGTGGCGGAAATGCAGGCGGCCAGCCCGGGATCGCCTCCGTGGGAAGCCAAGTC
>Ga0105245_10001547_pt1 | contig 20860 bp, 16 predicted proteins | sample KBSM54metaG_FD_81523 | JGI IMG/M metagenome (GOLD analysis project Ga0105245, IMG submission 81523) | Miscanthus rhizosphere microbial communities from Kellogg Biological Station, Michigan, USA - KBS M5-4 metaG | ecosystem: Host-associated > Plants > Roots > Rhizosphere > Soil | place...
GCGTTTGTGGCTCGAAGATCTCGAAGGCGGCAACGGCGTGTTCTTGCGCATCCGCACGCCCGTCGAGCTGGAGCTCGGTGACGAGTTCGTGGTCGGCGATCAGCTGCTGCGCGTCGAAAAGAATCCCGTCCCCGACGACGGCCCGGATCCGGAGCCGACCTACTTTTACTCGTCGCCCAAGTGGCCGTCTTCGTTCCGCGTCCTGCAAGTCTTCGAAGGCGGAGCCAGCGGCTGCTGCGTCGTCGCCCGCGGCAACACCCTACAAATCGGCTCCGCCATCGGCGACCTGGTGTTCCCCGACGATCCACTCGTCGGCGAACAACACTGCCTGATCGAAGAACAGGCCGGCAGCGTCGTGCTCACGGACCTAGGTTCGCGCACGGGCGTCTTCGTGCGCATTCGCGGTGAGCAAGAGCTGGCGCATGGGGATGAGCTCTTGATTGGCAGGACGAGGTTGGTGGTGGATTTGGCGCATAGCCGGGCTGCTTGAGAGTTTTTGGGGGTTGTCGCGAGATGGTGTGTGTAGGCGCGACTGAGGCGTGGGTCTGAGCGTGCGAGCGACCTGTAGCGCGTGGCGTTGATCTCGATCGGCACCAGCCGCCAAGTCCCACAAGAACCGACCGACTCGCCTCGAGACACCCGAAGGGGTGAACGGGCGCCGGCTACGCTTCAACTTAGAACGTAGCGGCCCAGCGCCGTGCGCAGCTCTCCACGCAAGAGACACCTTGCGCAGCTGATCACACTCAGTCTCGGCACAACCCACCCACAAAAAAAAGCCAGGCAGGTCTCCCTGCCTGGCATCCACACACAGCGAGCTCTTCAGCTCACTTGGCGGCGGGGGCGTCAGCTGCCGGGGCGTCGGCGGCGGGCGCGTCAGCCGGCTTGGCGGCGTCGTCCGTCTTCGGCGCGTCGGCCGGCTTCTGCTCAGCAGCAGCGGCACCTTCGGGGGCAGCCGCGTCCGGGGTGGCACCGCCACCGCAAGCAGCAGCCAGAACGCACACGGGAACCAGGACAAGCAACTTAGAAATCGACATTGTTGGGATCCTCCTGCCGACCCACGGACGTGGGCTCGGACGGTTTGATAGACGCTCGACTACCAAGAACCGGCTCACCGGGGAAAGCTCTTTTGTCGCGGCGCTTATCAAAGTGTAGTTGTTTCAGTGAGTTACCGCCTGGTGAACGGCGTGTGACCGGCAATTCGGCTGCTGGCCCGAGCTTCGGTGAGCCGAAAACGCGCATAGTTGCGTCCTAGGAGAGGCGCGCCCTCTGCGCGTCACCCGGCGCCCTTGTCGAACCCTGAACGAGCCACCCGCCTCCGCCTGATCCCAGGCAGCGGTGTACCCGCCTCAGCCGCTCAGGCGCGGGACACCGGGGCGGATGACGAGAAGCTCGTCACGCGCGCGCGCCGCTCGGACCTGGCCGCGTTCGAGTCTTTGTATCGCCGTCATGCCGGGTTTGCGATGAACTTGGCGGTGCGGATTCAGGGCAGCGCCAATGACGCCGAGGACATCGTCCACGACGCCTTCTTGAAGGCGCGCGAACGGCTCGCCGAATTGCGCGACGGTTCCGCGTTCCGCCCTTGGCTCGGGAGCATCGTGGTGCGGCTCGTGCGCACGCGGCTGCGCCGTCGTCGCTTCCTCGGTTCCCTCGGCTTGTCGAGTCCGGAGCCGATCGAGCTCGACGCGGTGGCATCGCCCAACGCCGATCCCGAGAGCCGCGTCCTCCTCGCGCAAGTTTACTCGCTGCTTCAAACACTGCCCGCCGACGAACGCATCGCGTGGACGCTGCGCTACGTCGATCGTCATCGTCTGGAGGCGGTGGCCGAGTTGTGCGACTGCTCGCTCGCCACCGCGAAACGCCGGATTTTGCGGGCGCAACGCTATTTGACCGAACGGTTCGTGGCGCCGTTCGGCCTCGACGATGACGCCATGGCTCAAGATCTTTCGCGCGGTGACTCGTGATGACTCGCAGACGGCTTCCTGAAATCCCCGCGTCCGCATTGCGCGATTATGGCTCGAGCGAGCGCGTGCACGCGGTTTGGCGTCGACTCAAAGCCGACTTGGGTGAAGTGCAAAGCGCGCCGCGTTCGCGCTTGTACTGGGCTTGGGCGCCGGCCTTGTCGGTGATCTTGTTTGGCTCGGGCGTGTTCGTTGGCGCTCACTTCATTCGTCCGCAAGCGTTGCCGCGGCTCTCCGCCGAGCCGCCTCAGGTTGCGCGGCCAGCGGCCGCCGCGGCGCCCAGCGTGAGCGAACCCGAAGTGCCGACGCCGCAAGCCAAGGCTGCGCGTAGCGCGAGCCACCGGGCCCCGAGCGTCGGTCACCCGGTGGGCGAAGAACTCGATTTTTCCGTGAGCGACAGCACGCCGTACGTCAAGGCTCAGCCCGCGCCCGTTCCCGAATGGCAGCGCTTGGTCGAGAGCAGCGACTTCGTCGGTGCGCGCCGTGCGCTCGACCAGCAAGGAGGCTTCGACGTCGCGATGGCTCATGCTTCGGCTTCGGAGCTGATGAGCTTGGTCGATATCGCGCGTGCTTCTGGCGAGCGTGGTGAGGCAATTCGAGCCCTGCGCCAGGTGCTCGCGCACCCAGAAACCCCCGAAGCGCCGTTGGCCGCGTGGACGCTCGGCAATTTGCTCGATCAGAGCGGCGACGTACCGGGCGCTGCTCAGGCCTTCGCGCTGTATCGGCGCTTGTCTCCGACTGGTGATTTCGCGGAAGATGCAGCCGCTCGACAAGTCGATGTGGCCCTCAGCCAAGGCAACGTCGAGCTCGTGACGCAACTCGTGGAAGATTATGCGCGAGATTTCCCCCACGGCCGCCGGCTCGGAGAATTTCGGCGCGCTCGCGAGGCGCTCGTCAATCGCGACCACGATGCCGGTGCCAAGCCTGAAACCAACCACGAAGAAGCCGACGACGACGTGGACGAGACGCAATCCGAAGCCCCGCGCACGTCACCGCCACCGTCGCCCTGAAGCGCGCTTTGCGTGCGCGCTTTTGTGCGCGGGCTTGTGGTTCTTTCACGGGCAGCGGGCGCACGCGCTGAGCGAACCGGTCGTCGTCGAAATCGACGACGGCGCCGAGGCGCTGCTCGACGCACGCGCGGCACGGCGCCTACTCGCGCTCGAACTTTCGGACATCGCCGTACCCGCTTCTGGTCCGGGCAAGCATCAGCGATCCACGCTCTTCTTTCGCATCGTGCAGAACGGCGAAAACCTCCGCGTCGAGTTGTGGGAGCGCGGCGAGTTGCATGGCGCGCGCGTGGTCTCGGGGTCGCGCGTGGCCGGTCAATTGGGCGCGCGTCGCGTGGCCTTGGCGGCCGCCGAGCTCGCGCGCCGCTTGCAGAAAAAGCGGCAAATTCAGGCCGATCGCGAGCTTCATGAAGCCCGTTCCCGCGCGCTCGCCGCGGAGCGCGAAGCGCGCCTCACGGTCGACGGCCCGCTCGCGCTTCGCCCGAGCTTCGAAGGCGCGAGTCTCGGTCGTTTTTCGAGTCTGTTGTTCGGGCCGCGGCTCGTCGGACAATGGTCCTTCGCGCGCCGCGCTCGTTTGGATGGCGGAGCTGCGTGGCTTTCGGGCATGGCCCCGAACGAGGCCAAGCTCGAGTGGTTCGAACTATCGGTGGCGCCGATGGTGCGGATCCCGCTTTCGGAGGCCTGGGATTTCGACGCGGGCGCCGAGGCTGCAGCGGCCGTCGCACGCTTCGCTTCGGTGCGCGGGGTCGACAGCATCGTGGGTCAAACCGAGACTTGGTCGGCGCGGGCCGCTCTCGTCCTGCAACTCGAGCCGCGTTTGTCACGCCGCGTGCGGCTGAGCTTGGGCGCGACCGGTGGCCTGCTCCTGCGTGAAATGCCGTTCGAGCCCGCGACTGGCGGTCGCTCGCGGGAGCGGGGAGCGTGGCTCGCGCTCGATCTCGGCTTGGTGTTCACTCCGCCGTAGCGGAAACCGGCGTTGGCCTTGCCACTAGCGGCGTTCAGCCCGCGGTCACGCCGAAAATGCGTTCGCGTGCGGCGCGCGTGAGGCTCACCAGGCGGCCCTCGATGCGAAAGGGCAAGGGGCCTTCTTCCACTCGCTTGCAGCCGCGCACTTTGACTTGCACGGGCAGATCTTCGAACGCCAAATCGAGCGTCGAGCCGGGGGGCGAGGGCACGCTCGAGCGCAACGTGACGAAGTCGGCCTTGTTTTCGACGATGGCGGCTTCACCACCGCGCGTGACGCGCAGCGGCACCGAGAGCCCGCCGTTGAGCTCGCGCTGAGTCATCCTTTTCTCCCGCGCTGCATGGCGACGCGCGCCTCGCGATTTTCGTACTTGGCGCGCAACGATTGGCGCTTGTCGTAATCTTTTTTGCCACGCGCGAGAGCGATCTCGATCTTGGCCCGATTGTTCTTGAAGTAGCACTTGGTGACGACAATCGTCATGCCTTCGCGCTCGACGCTGGCCTTGAGCTTTTCGATCTGCTCCGAGTGCAGGAGCAGCTTCCGCACTCGCAGCTCCTCGTGCGCGAAAGCGGCGTGTTTGAGCGTGGCAATGCGCATGCCTTTGACCCAACCCTCGCCGCGCCGATCGATCTCGACCCACGCCTCCACCAAGTTGGCGGGCCCTTCACGAAGCGCGCGCACCTCGCTGCCCATGAGCACGAGGCCTGCCTCGAACGTGTCCGACAGCTCGTAGTCGAACGACGCGCGACGATTCTTCGAAACGAGCTTGTCGCCGCTCTCGGGTTTCTTCGCGGAGGCCATACTGAGGGCGGGCACTATGCCGCGCGCCGCTACGGGCGCAACTTCACGCTTTCTCTACGGCACTTTTCAGCGGAGGATGCCGCCCGTGAAAGCCATCGCTGATTGCCGTTCGGCCCTGTTGTCGTCATTCATGGGCCTCATTTTCTGCGCCTGCGGCAGCTCCAGTACTTCCGGGCAGCCGAGCGTCACGCCCGGCGGCGCGACGGGATTTTCGGGCGCGGGCAATGCCGGGCAGACGAACGGCGGCGCAGCGAACGCGGGCGCCGCGGGCAGTGGCCAGCCGGTCGCCGGTGCGGCGGGCGGCGGTGGCGCGTCCGCGGTGGGCGGCGCTGCCGGCATGGGCGGCTCGAGTGGAGCCGGGATGGCCGGCGCAGGCGGGACGAGCGGCGGCCGAGCGCCCATCGTCTACGTTGGCAGCACGAATGGGCAGATCTCGATCTACGGACTCGATAGCGCCTCCGGCAAGCTCACCTTCGTGAAGAGCGTCGCGGCCGGCAACTATCCCTCGTTCCTCGCGCTCGATCCTTCGCTCGCCCACTTGTACGCGGTGAACGAACCGGACGCGAAGGTGGCGGCCTTCTCGGTGAACAAGCAAACCGGCGACCTCACGTTTCTGAATCGGGTGGATGCGGGAGGCGCCACCACGGCTTACGTCGGTGTGGATCGCGGTGGCAAATTCGTGCTCGTGGCCAATTACGATGGCGGCAACGTGCGCATCTTGCCGATCGCGGCGGACGGTCACCTGGGCGACCCGACGAACACCACGGCGACCGGCAAGCTCGCGCACATGTTTCTCACCGATGCCGCCAACCACTTCGCGTTCGTGATGAACAAGGGCTCGGACACCATCTCGCAATTCGTGTTCGATCCCGCGCAGGGCACGCTCAAGCCGAACACGCTGGCCTCGGTGGCGACGGCCCCTGGTGCCGGCCCGCGTCACTTGGCGTTTCATCCGAACGGCAAATTCGCCTTCTCTATCAACGAAAACGACGAAACCGTGACCGCGTTTTCGTATAACGCGGCGGTCGGCCAATTGACGCCCATGCAAACCTTGTCGGCGTTGCCCAAGGGCGTGAGTAACCCCGCCTACACTGGGGCAGAGGTGGTCGTCGCTCCCTCGGGCAACTTCGTGTACGGCTCGAATCGCGGTCACGACAGCATCGTCACGTTCGCGGTCGATCCGGGCACGGGCAAGCTCACGTTCATCACCACGACTCCCTCGGGTGGCAACGTGCCGCGCAGCTTCACGTTATCAGCCGACGGCAAGCTGATGCTCGTGGCCAATGAGTCGGGCACCGTCGTTTCGTTTTCCGTCGACGTGACGAGCGGCGCGCTCAAATTCCTGACTTCGGCCACCGTGCCGCAAAAGCCTCAGTTCGTCGGCATCGTCGTGTTCCCGAACTAGCGGGTCGTCGCCCGAATGCAGCGCTGGGGGAGTATTACCCCTGGCGATCTGCCAGTTCGGCCTCAGACTCTCCGGCCCGAATGCTGCCGACGATTCTCGAGGGCGCTGAAACCCACAACCTGAAGAAAATCGATCTGGAGCTACGTCCAGGCCAGATCGTCGCTATCACCGGTGTTTCGGGCGCGGGCAAGAGCAGCCTCGCCATGGATACGCTGTACGCCGAGGGCCAGCGCCGCTTCGTCGAGAGCTTCAGCCCGTACGCGCGGCAATTTTTGGAGCGTCTGGAGCGCCCGCCGATGGTGCGCCTGGAGCCCATCCCAGCCGGCATCGCGGTCGACCGGCGCGCTCCGATCAAGAGCTCGCGTTCGACGATCGCCACCATGGCCGATCTCGAGCCGTACCTGTCGGCGCTGTTCCTGCGTGAGGCGCGGCCCGTGTGTCCCGAGCACGGGCTCGAAGCGCGTGAACTCGACGTGCGCCGCGCCGCGCAGGCGGCGGGCGAGAGTCTCGGGCGCGAGCGCGGTGTGGTCACTTATCCGGTCGCCGTGCGCGGCACCGAGAGCTATCTCGAGGTGCGTGAAGGCCTGCTTCGCGACGGGTATCGGCGCCTGTGGTTGGGTGGCAAAACGGAAGATCTCGACACCGTCAAACCGTCACTGGCCGTGAACAGTGGCGAGCTCGAAGTGATCGTCGACCGCGTGGGTAGCGGGCAGGACGAAAAGCGCCTGGCGCAAGGCATCGAAGCGGCTTGGGGCCGGTCTGGCGGCGTCGCGCGCATTCACTCCAAGAGCGGCATTTTTCAGCTAAAACGCGGGCTTTCTTGTCCCGAATGCGGGATCGAACTGGCTGCAGCGCGGCCCGGGCTCTTCTCGTACGAGTCGCCGCTCGGTGCGTGTCCGGCGTGTCGCGGATTCGGTCGTACCCTCGGAGTCGATATCGGTCGGGTGATTCCCGATGAGTCACGCAGCCTGAGCAAGGGGGCGATCCGCCCTTGGCGAGGTGCTTCCACCAAGTGGGAGCGAGCCGAACTGGTCAAGCTGTGCAAGCGCCATGGCATCGCCATGGACAAGCCGTGGCAAGCGCTGTCCGCGGCGCACAAAAAGCTCGTCCTAAACGGCGATGGCGGTTGGGAGAAGGGATTCTTCCCCGGCGTGATCGGTTGGTTCAAGTGGCTCGAGACCAAAACATACAAGATGCACGTGCGCGTCTTGCTCGCGCGCTACCGCTCTTACGACGTGTGTCACGCCTGCGACGGCAAACGCCTGAACCCGACAGCGCTCGCCTATCGAGTGGGCGGCGCGAATCTGGCTGACTTTCACGCGCTCGAGATCCGCGAAGCGCGGGCGCGCATCCAAGGCTTGAAGACGCACGGCGCCCAAGGCGAATTGGCTCGAAAAGAGCTGGAAAGTCGCCTTCATTACCTCGACCGAGTCGGCCTCGGCTACCTTACGCTCGATCGCCAAGCTCGCACGCTCTCGGGCGGCGAAGCGCAGCGCGTGACACTCACAGCGGCGCTCGGCACGTCGCTGTGCGGCGCGCTGTTCGTCCTGGATGAGCCCACCGTCGGCCTGCATCCGACGGATGTGGAGCCGTTGAACGAGATTTTGCGTGAGCTCGCGCTGCGCGACAATCTGGTGCTCGTCGTCGAACACGATCCGGGCGTGATCCGCGGCGCCGATCGCGTGATCGAGCTCGGCCCCGGTGCCGGCGATCAAGGCGGGCACATCGTCAAAGATGCCCCGCCGTCGGCGTTCAACAGCAAAGCCACCGCGACGGGTCGTGCGCTCGGCGCGGCGCGCGGTGAAGCGCGCCAAGTGCGGACACCGAAGGCCTGGCTATCGGTCAAAGGGGCGAGTGCCAACAACCTCCACGACGTCGATGTAGCGCTGCCGCTCGGCGTTTTGTGCGCCGTCACGGGTCCGAGCGGCTCGGGTAAGAGTACCCTCGCGGTCGACATCGTGTATCGCGCGTTGGCGCGAAAATTGGGCGATTTCGACGTGGAGCTGCCCGGTGCCTGCGCCAGCCTGAGCGGCCTCGAAGCGGTGAAGAGCGTCACGCTCGTCGATCAATCACCCCTCGGGCGGACGTCACGCGGTAACGCCGCCACGTACACCAAGGCCTGGGACTTGGTGCGCGCGCTGTACGCGAAGCAACCCGAGGCTGCAGCGCTCGGTCTCGGCCCTTCCGATTTCTCGTTCAATGTCGACGGCGGGCGTTGCGAAGCCTGCTCGGGTGAGGGTTTCGAGACGGTCGAGATGCAATTTCTGGCCGACGTGCGGCTGGTTTGCCCGGTGTGCCGGGGTCGTCGTTTCAAAGACCAAGTGCTCGGCGTGTCGCGGCAGGGCGTGAGCGTCGCCGATGTCTTGGAAATGACCGTGGACACGGCGCTCACTCATTTCTCCTCCGAGGTCGGCATCCAGCGCGCGCTCGGGCCGATGAAGCGGTTAGGCCTCGGCTATCTACGGCTCGGTCAGCCGCTCTCGACTTTGTCGGGCGGCGAGGCGCAACGCTTGAAGCTCGCGCGCGCTCTCGGTGAGAAGCAAGCCGGCGCGCTCTTGATTTTGGATGAGCCGAGCGCTGGGCTCCACACCGACGAAGTCGCCCATGTGCTGGGCGCGCTGTCGTTGATCATCGAGGCGGGCGGCAGCGCGATCGTGGTCGAACACGATCTCGATCTGGTGGCGCAAGCCGATTTCATCATCGATTTGGGGCCCGACGCGGGCAGCGCCGGCGGTCACATCGTGGCCCAGGGCACCCCTCGAGCGGTGGCTAAGGTCGCGGGTTCACGCACGGGGCGCGCGCTCGCCGCCTACTTCTCGGACGCTCCCGCCGCGAGCCCTAAATCCGCGAAGAGCGCCACTCCGCGTCGTCCTCTGCGCGCGAAGGCGTCCATGCCCGCGTTCGAGCGCGTGCTCTCGGTCAAGCAGGCGCGAGAACACAATTTGCGTGACGTCAGCGTCAGCATTCCGCACGGTGCACTCACCGTCGTCACGGGGCCGAGTGGATCGGGCAAGAGCTCGCTCGCGTTCGATGTGGTGTTCGCCGAAGGCCAGCGGCGATTCTTGGAGACGCTCACCCCGTATGCACGGCAATTCTTGCCCACGATGCCGCGCCCCGACGTCGATCGCGTGACCGGCGTTCCGCCGAGCATCGCGCTCGAGCAACGCACCAGCCGCGCTGGCGGGAAATCGACGGTCGCGACGGTGACTGAAGTCGCCCACTACCTGCGCTTGCTGTACGCCAAATTGGGCGTCGCTCATTGCCCCACGCACGACGCACCCATCTCGCGCACCGATCCGGCGAGCATCTTTCGCACCGTGCGCGCGACGCGCGGCAAGTGCACGCTGCTCGCGCCCGTGGTTCAAGCCCGAAAAGGCACGTATTTGGACGTGTTTTCGGCTGCTTCGCGCGAAGGCATCGCACACGCCTACGCCGACGGTGAGCGCGTGACGACCGACGATCCGCCGCGCCTCCAGCGCAGCGTGGAGCACACCATCGATCTGGTGATCGCCGAAGGCGTGGATGCCAAAACCCTCTCGGATACCGACTTTGCGCGCGCGCTGCGCTGGGGCAACAACGCACTCAAGCTGCGAGTGAATGGCAAGGATACCTTGCTCTCCACGCTCAGCGCCTGCCCCGAGTGCGGCTTCTCGGTTCCGGAGCTCGATCCGCGTTGGTTCTCGTTTGCGACGCAGCAGGGGCGCTGCGAAACCTGCGAGGGCAACGGCGTCCTCGTCAAAGAGGCGCCCAAGCGCGGCCGCAAGAAGGCAGCGGTCGACGCACCGCCACCGGAGCTCTGCCCCACGTGTCACGGGGCTCGCTTATCGCCGATCCCACGCTCGGTGCGTGTCGCTGGTGAACGCTATCACGAGCTTTCCGCGCGTTCGATCCAGAGCGCGAGTGAACAGGTCAAAAAGCTTCGCTTTGCGACCGAGCTCTTGCCGGTATCGACGCCGATTGTCTCGGAGCTCTCGCGCCGGCTCGACTTTTTGCGCGAAGTCGGGCTCGGCTATCTGTCACTCGATCGCGCCGCGCATTCACTTTCTGGCGGAGAAATGCAGCGTTTGCGGCTGGCCGCTCAGCTCGGCGCCGGCCTCACCGGCGCGCTGTACGTGCTCGACGAACCGACCATTGGCTTGCACCCGCGAGACACGGGCCGCCTGCTCGCGAACTTGAAGCAGTTGGTCAAATTGGGGTCCACGGTGATCGTGGTCGAGCACGATTCGGAAACGATCCGCGCGGCGGACCACTTGATCGATCTCGGTCCCGGCGGCGGCTCGCGCGGCGGCCGAGTCATGGCCGAAGGCACGCCGAAGCAAGTGCTCGCCGTCAAAGATTCCCCGACCGGGCAGGCGCTAGCCAAGCCGCCATTGCTCCGAAAGCCGGCGCCCATCGCCAAGGGCACGCAAGAACTGGTGTTGAGCGGCGCCAAACAGAACAACCTAAAGGATGTCGATCTGCGCATCCCGCTCGGAGCCTTCACGGTCGTGGCGGGGGTCAGTGGCTCGGGCAAGAGTACGCTCATCCGTCAGGTTTTGTTGCCCGCGTTGCGTACGAAGCTCGGGCTCGTCACCGAGGCTCCAGGGAAATTCGCGACGCTGACGGGCTTCAAGGGGCTGGAGCGCGCGATCGCCGTCGACCAATCACCGATCGGCCGCACTCCGCGCTCGACTCCAGCGACTTTTCTCGGCATTTGGGACACGATCCGCAAATTGTTCGCGGTCAGCAATCAGGCCAAAATTGCGGGCTTCGAGCCGTCCCGCTTTTCATTCAACAGCAAGGGAGGCGGCCAATGCCCCACTTGCGAAGGCCAAGGTGTCATCACTCACGAGATGAGCTTCTTGCCCGATGTCGTCGCGCCGTGCCCCACGTGTGACGGCCTACGCTTCGAGTCGCAAACGCTCGACATCAAGTTCCTCGGTCGCTCGATCGGTGAAGTGCTGACGCTCACCGCCGAAGAAGCGGTGGAGGTGTTCGTCAATCACCCAACGGTCGCGGCTCCCCTGAAAACGCTCGCTGATCTCGGCGCGGGCTACATCACGCTCGGCCAAGGCTCACACACGCTCTCGGGCGGCGAAGCGCAACGGCTCAAGCTCGCCGCCGAGCTCACCGCCACGACTCGCCACGGAAAAACCCTGTACGTGCTCGACGAACCGACCACGGGTCTGCACATCGCGGACGTGACCAAGCTGATGGGCGTGCTCGGCCGCCTCGTCGAACGCGGCGATACGCTGGTCGTGATCGAGCATCACCCGCAAGTGATCGCTGGCGCTGATTTCTTGATTGAACTCGGCCCCGAGGGCGGCGCGCAGGGCGGAAAAATCGTCGCCGCAGGCACCCCTGCGCAAGTCGCCAAGCTCAAGACCGCGACGGCGCTCGTCGTGCGTCAGGTCTTGAGCGAGGTCTGAGTGCGGCGCAGGGCCGGGCTCACGCTTCGGCGCGGGCCGCGCGCTCGCGCTCGATGCGAATCGTTTCCATCACCTCGGTCGGATCGATTCCGACATCGGTGAGGGCGGGGTCGACGCGGCGCAGCACGCGCTCGATGACGCCCAAGTGAGCATCACAGCGCAGTACGCTGAGGTCCGCGTTCTCCAAAGCGGGGCGTGCGTAGCGGTTCGCAAAACGCTCGATGCGTGAGTTCGCGAGCGCCAAGGCCTCGCGGCTCACGGTGCCGTTCTCCACCGCGCGGATGACCGCCTCGATCGCCTTGTGAGCGAGCTCGGCGGTGTGACAGCACAAGAAGTGGTCGATGCCGGCATTGAGGCCGCGCACGACCGTGTCTTCGACGCCGTAGTGGTCGGCGATGGCGCGCATCTCGATGTCGTCGGTGACGATGAGCCCGTCGTAGCCCATTTTATCGCGCAAAATGCCCTGAATCACCGGACGGCTCATGGTCGCCGGGTAGACCGAGTCGAGCGGTTCGAAGATCACGTGAGCCGTCATCATCGACGGAATGCCAGCCTTCGCGGCGGCCGCAAACGGCAAGAGCTCGACCTGCTCGAGCCGCTCGATGGAGTGCGGCAAGCGCGGAAGCTCCAAGTGCGAATCTTGGCTCGTGTCGCCATGGCCGGGGAAGTGTTTGCCGCAGGCCGCGACGCCCACGCTCTCCAAGCCTGCTGCCAGCGCCACCCCGAGTTCGCTCACGATCTCCGGCGTGCGCCCGAACGAGCGCGCGGCGATGATGGGATTGTTGGGGTTGGTGTCGATGTCGAGCACCGGCGCGTAGTTCATGTCGAAGCCGACTGCGCGCACTTCACGGCCCACCAAGGCGCCGACTTCTCGAGCCAGCTCCGCGCTACCGGCGGCACCCACCGCGCGCATCGGCGGCACTTCGGTGAAGCCTTGCTTGAGCCGGGAGACCTGCCCGCCTTCTTGGTCGAGCGCGATGAACAGCTTGCGATTGGCCAGCCGCTTGATGCTCGAGGTCGCCTCCACCACCTCTTCCGGCGTGCCCACGTTGCGGGCAAAGAAGATCACCCCGCCGACTCCGCGGGCGATGAGCTTCGCCAGATCCGGAGTCGGGGTCTTGCCGTAGAAGCCGACGGTAAATAGCCGGGCTGCCTGAGTTTCTAGATCGAGCGCCATGGATATCCACACAAAGTAGCATTCCGCCCCGGCGACCTCTGGCCGATTCCGCGCATCATCGTGGACGTTTCTTGTCATTTGGGAGCCGCCCGCGAACGAGGGTGTCCGCGCGCGCTGACACCGCTGCACGGATGTACGGCGCCCCGCGTTTTCTCGCGACTCGCTCGAGACACGTGCGAACGAACGCGTGTGTGCGGTGGACGACGCGCGTTCGTGGGCGATCTTGCGCGCGCGTGAGCTCAGCTGCGCGCGCGACGCATCTCTTCGATTTGTGCGAGGGCGCGAACGAGTGATGCCTTGCCACCTTGGCCAGCGAACGCGACTGGCACCTGCGCTTCGCGAGCCGCCGCGATCACGGGCTCGGTGTGCTTGTGTGAAACCACGCGATCCAAGATCACGACGCCACGCACGCGCCCTTGCTTGATGCGCTGCGGGAGATTGCCGACCGCGTGCACGCCGTCGCGTTCGGTGTCGATCCACTCCGCGTCGGCGGCTTCGTGCTCGGGCAATGCCGCCGACTTTTCACGGCCCGCGAGCGCGCCGATGATCACGAGCTTTCCGGAACTCGCTCGCGGTTCTGGTTTCTGCGTCGATGCGGGTTCGGGCTCCGGAGGCGGCGCGGACGCTTTTTTCGTGGCTGCTGCGCGCGCGCTGAGCTCGGGCAGCTTCGCCACGAGTCGCGCGAGCGCGAGGGCCGCGGTCTCCGCGTTTTCGCCGGGCGCGGGCTGTTTGAGCCCATGCTCGCGGCTGAAGTGCGCCGCCATCTCGGCTTCCACCGCGCGTTCATAAGCGTGCAGCGCGTGCTCGATGCCGGAAATGCGCTGCGCGAGCTCGGCGCGCTTCGCATTCAATGCGGCGCGCACGGAATCGATTAGTTCATCGAACGGAGAGGGAGTCGTCATGCGGGCACCAGCCGAGCGATTGTAATCGAACGCGCTCGGTCGTGCCGCCAGGGGCGCCGCGGCGCCGGCTTTCAACGACCGCGGCTCAGTATTTGAGCGTCGCGCGGACGCGAGCGAACAGATCGGTGGCCGCGGCAGGGCTCGCCTTGATGCCGCTCTCCGGAGCGATGCCCGTATCGCCGAACTCGCGCGGGGCTTCGACGCGGCGGGTCGGGCGATTGTGCTCTTCCAGCAACGTGACGACGGGCACGAACTCCGTGCAGCCTTTGTCGCGCAGCGCATCGTTCGAAGTTTCGACCAGGTGCTGGCTCTCCGACCCAAAGCCGAGCTCTCGTTGCAATTCGGCCAGTTCGCTCGTCACACCCACGAAGGCGACGGCGTATTTGGGCAGCGAACCGAAACACAGCGTCCACGCCGTCCGCAGTGGCCCGATGCCGCGCTTCGGGAAACCGGCCATCACGAACGCCGCGGCCGCGCGCCGATAGTGTTCGGTCGCGATCTCGGTCTGCTTCAGCTTCCGCGCGAGCTCGGCCGTGCGGTTCTGTAGCCACGGCGCGCCGGGCATCAGGCTGGCTGCGTTGCGATAGACGTCGAGGGCTTGCGCCTCCTTGCCAGCATCGCTCAGGAGCTTCGCTTCGGCGGTCAGGCGTTCGACTTGGGCTTGGGTGGTTTCGGGTTTGGGGAGGGGTGAGTTCACGATAGGCCCGCTACAGCAGGAGGCGTGCCGCGCTTCGAGACGCCGCAAAATATGGCTAAGTCTTTGATAGGTTTGGGGTTTGGGTTTGCTCTGGAATTCTCAGAATGGCTCAGTGTCTCATTTGGGGAAGGCCATCGTCTCGGAAGCGGAAAATCGCTAAAGGTGCGCCATGAGCAGCCGAAGCACGCCGCGCTGGCAGCCGTTCGCCCTGGCGGCGCTGCTGTTCGCGGGAGTTGGCGCCGCCTGGGGCGCCCGCGAGCGCTGGCTCCGGTCTCACGTTCCGGTCGCGTCCGCTGCGCCGCTTTCGGAAGACCCCGTTGCCGCCGCGCGTGCGCGTCTGCTGGCCTTCGAAGAATCTCGACGCCGCGCCACCGATTTTGCGCACCTGCCGCCGGCGGATCGGAATCACGGTGCCGATCCGTACGCGCTGCTGCGCCTCGACGACGAGCACACGCTCGGGGTGCTGCGCGCGGCTTCTGCGCTGGTCGTCTTGGACGGCGAGTTGAACGAGCTACAGCGCGTCTCGGTGCCTTCGTCCGTCGTGAGCGCCGCGCGTGACGCTTCAGGCGATGTCTGGGTGGCGGGTGAACGCGCGCCGACGCTGACGAGATTTCGATTCGTCGCGGGTCAACTGCGTCCGCGAGACTCGCTACGAATTCCCGGGATTTTCGGGCTTCGGGCGCTCGAAACGGGCGCGCCCGGCGTGCTCTACGCGCTCGACGTCCATGACGGACGGCTGCTCACAATGCGTCCGGGCGCGAAGGGCGTCGAGGTGGCTGCTCGCCCGGGCGGTCATGGCGCGCTGTCGTTGAAACGGGTGGGGCGCTTCTTGATTGTGAACGCGCTTCTCGATCATCGTTTGACGATTTATGGTTTGAACGCGCAGGGTGATATCGGCGCGGAGGTCGCGCACATTCGTCATGATGGGCCGATTTGGGGCTTCGCTGCAGTGCCGTTCGGGGATGGGCTTTTGATCGCGGAGACGGGCGTCGAGGATCATCCGCTCGATCGCAGTGACGGCGCGTTCGGTTACGTCGATTCGTTCGCCTTCGCCGATACGGTCTCGGCGAGCGGCGTCGTGACTTCGCTCTGGCGCACGAACGTGGCTGAATTCGGCGTCGTGACGCCCAAGGCGCCGCTGCTGACAATCGAACACGATGCGGCCACGCTGTTCGTCTCGGGGTATGGCAGTGAAGCGGCGCTCCGCCTGCAATTCGACGCGGGCAAGGCTGAACCGCCGCGCGTCACCCGCGAGTCGTTGCTGCCGGGGACGAGCGCCGTGCTCGCGCTCGCTTCGGGCGCGCTGGCGTTCGCCGATCCGTTACTCGATGCTTGGGTGCTGCGAGCTCCGCCCGGTTCGAGTGCCGGGTTACGGGTCGTGCCGGTGGAAGCGACCGCCGCGCCGCGCGCCGGCGTCGAGGAACGCCTGGGTGAAGCTTTGTTCTTCACCGGCTTGATGGCGCCCTTCAACTCGAGTGAAGGCGCGCAGAGTCGCTTCACGTGCGAGACGTGCCACTTCGAGGGTTACGTCGACGGGCGCGTGCACTACACCGGGCGCGAGGACGTTCATGCGGCGACGAAACCGCTGCGCGGCTTGTTCAACAACCGGCCCCACTTTTCGCGCGCGCTCGACGCCGATCTGTCGACCGTGTCGCATCACGAATTTCGAGTGGCCGGCAAAGCCAGCGGCAAAGATCCCTGGTTTACGCTGAAAACAGCCGATTTTCCCTGGCTCGCGCAGCTCGGCAGCGAGCCTGCCACGCTCGAGCCAGAAGCGCTGCGCCGCGCGCTCATGGTGTTCTTGATGGGCTTCACGCATACCCAGAACCCCGCCGTGGTCGGGCGCCACGAGTTCACGGATGCGGAGCGTCGGGGTGCGGCGCTGTTTGCCGATCACTGCCAGGCTTGCCATGCGCCGCGCTTGGTCAGTGACGAGGCGACGAGTGCCGTGCCGCTCTCGAACTGGGAGCGCTTCATCTTCAGTGAAGAGGGGCCGATCGTGTGGGCGAGCGCGGAGTATCGGAAAACGGGCGTCACTCCGTACGTTCACGAGCTGGGCGCGCGCACGCCGTCGCTGCGGCGGCTGTACGCCAAATGGCCGTACTTCACGAATGGCTCGGCGCTCAGCGTGGTGCAGGTTTTACAGCGCGCCCGCTTCGACGAGGCGCGCTTCTTCCACGCCGAGGCAGAGCCCAACGGCCCCATGAAAACCTTCACGGAGTCCGAAGTGACGGACCTGGCCGCGTTCTTGGATTTGCTTTGAGACGGAGCTCAGCCCGGTGAGCTGGCGCTGATCGGCACGGTATCGCCGACGGGATCGACCGCGGAAATCACCGCTACCTGGATATCGAGCCGGCGCGCGGGGCTGATCGGCGAGCCGTCGAACTCCACGATGTGAAAGCGGTCGAACACGCGGGTGCCGGTGGTTTTCACCTGCGAACCGACGATTTGAACGCGCTGTTGGAACAGCGCCTGCGCGAGCGCCAAGAGCAAACCCGAGCGATCACCGGTCTCGACTTCGAGGGTGCTGAACACGCCGTCTTGGCCTTCGATGAAGCGGACCACGGTTTCGGAGGACGAAGGCGTGGGCGGTGGGCGGGTGCTGCTCGGATCGGCGCGGCGGCGATCGAGCTTGCCGTCGAGCAAACCGATCAGCGTGGTGCGCAGCAGATCGATCTCTTCTTTGCTGACGCGGAGTTTGCGCTGCGTGATGTTTTCGTGGCGAACCCAGAACACGTCCACCGCTTCGTCCACCTTGTGACGGACGCGGCGCGTGTAAGCCTCGGCTTCGATGACATCCAGCCCGCACAGGACGAGCGCGGCGCTGATCGTGGCCAGCATGCCGGGGCGATCGTCGGCGACGACGCACACGGCAGAGCCGGGCACGCGACTCGAAAAAAACAGGCCCACATTGGCGGGAGCCGATTCGCGTTCGCGCGCGATTTTGGCGTGCGCGCCGATCGCGACCAGATCGAAATTCTTGCGGTAGCTCTCGGGGAGCGAAGCCGCAAACTGGCGCAATTCTTCGGAATCGTCGGGGGAAGTGGTCACGGTGTGAGCCTAGCGCGCTGAAAAGGCTTGCGCCTTTCGTTACTGTTTCGGGTTTATGACAGCTTTTATAAAGCTCGCTGTCATAAAGCGGTCAGCGTCCGGTGGCGGATCACAATCCGCCGTCTTTCTTGGCCGCCTTCGGGAAATTGAGGCCCGGAATCACGGGGAAACCGGAGGGGAGCGTGGTGGGCAAGGTGGTCGGGAAGCCGGGCGGCAGCGCTGGAAAATTGCTCGGCAACGGCGGCAGTACGCTCGGGATCGGGAACGGGAAGGGGAACCCGGTACGGCCCGCGTCTGCGGTGGTGGGGGTTCCGGGAGCGCCTGCGTCCGCGACACGGGGCACCGTGGGGCCGGGAGTGACGGGGTGACTCGGCGTGGTGCCGAAAGGCACCGGCGGTTGATTGGGGATCGTCGGCGGCGTGACACCGCTCGTGTCCACCAGACCGGTGACGGTCGTGGGCGGCGCTGCCGGATCTTCGACGATCGGCGCCACTGGCGCGTTGTCGCTCGATTGTTGTTGTTCGTAGAAGACTGCCGCGATCGCGGCGCCGCCGAGGCCGAGCACCACGAGCAAGCTGACTGCGACCCACAACCCCGTGCGTGATTTGCGGCGCGGCGGTGGACCGCTGTAGTGCACGGCGGGCGTGTACGCCGGCGTTGTCGGCAGATACGCAAAATTAGCGGCGTTCGTGCTCGCGGCGCTGGCGCGCAAGGCTTCTTGCAGCGCTTCGTCCGAAACTTCTTGAGTGCCACCTTTCTCGTTGAGCATCGCCGCTTCAGGAGAGGGAGGCAGCGTCTTCGGAACGGCGCGCTCGACGGAGAATACTTGTGATGGGCCGGTGAGCGCGGGCCCCGCGTCCGCCGAGTGATGATGCGAGATGGGCTCGGGGCTGGCCGCCAGGCGCCCCGCGTGGCTCAGCGCGCCGGCAAAAGGCGCGAGCGCGAGCCGCATCTCGTGGGCGCTACTGAATCGCGCCTCGCGATCGGGCAGCGTCGCGCGCTCGACGACCGCGACCAAACCGGGCGAAAGGCTGGGTTCGAGCGTCGCCAGTTTGCGCACGTTGCCCGCGACGACTTGCGCCACGATGGCCTCGACGTCGTCGCCATCGGCTGGCCGCTTGCCGGAGAGCATCTCGAACAAGATGACGCCGAGTGAATACAGATCGGCACGCAGATCGACGCTCTCGGCCGCGAACAGTTGCTCGGGAGCCATGTACTCGGGCGTGCCCATGATCACGCCCGCGCGCGTCAGCCCCTTTTGATATTCGGTGCTGGCGCGCAGCTTGGCGATGCCGAAATCGATCAACTTGAGCAGCGGGCCGCCCGTCGCCGGTACGACGAACACGTTGTCCGGCTTCAGATCGCGGTGCACGACGCCGATCGCGTGGGCGGACTCGAGCCCAGACAAGATCTGCAGCGCAAAATCGATGGCTTGTTCGACCGGCAGCTTGGTGCGGCGGTCGAGCGTGCTTTGCAACGACTCACCGTGGAGCAGCTCCATCACGAGGTACGGCGAACCGTCCGCCGTTTGATCGACGTCCGTCACGTGGGTCACGTGGGGGCTGTGGATCCGGGCCGAAACGCGCGCTTCCTGCAGGAAACGCGAACCGAGCCCGGCGCGCTTGGCGAGTTCCGAGTGCAGGAACTTGAGCGCGACGTTGGTGTCGAGAAACTCGTGATGCGCTTCGTAGACGGTGCCCATACCGCCGTCGCCGATCAGGCGCACGATGCGGTATTTGCCGCCGATGACGTCACCGGGTGAGGGCTTCATGACGAGGTCACGGCCTTGCCTTGATCCAAAATGCGATTCGGCGCGGGCACGAAGCGCTCGTATTCGCGCAGGAAGGTGAGCGTGCGCGGATCCGCGCGATCGACGTACAGGGTGCCGTTCAGATGGTCGGTTTCGTGTTGCACGACCACGGCGCGGAAACTCTCCCACACGAAATCGAGGGGATTTCCGGCGCGATCGAGCGCCTGAACGCGCACTTTGCGCGGCCGCTTCACTTTGCCGCGCATGCCCTGCACCGACAAACAACCCTCGTACATCTCGAACGATTCCTCGACGCTCAGCGTGCCCCCCGTGACGAGGGGCGTGACGACCGGATTGATCAAGACCATGAGCGGGATCGGTTCGAACTGCGGGTAGCGCGGATTCTGGTTCACTTCGATCACGCACAGCTGCAACGACTCGTAGACCTGCGGCGCTGCCAGGCCTGCGCCATCGGCGTCGTGCATCGTTTCGATCATGTCATCGATCAGCGTTTGGATCCGCGCCGACGAAATCTGACTCGGCTCGATCGGGTCGGCTTTACGCCGTAAGACCGGCTCGCCCATTTGCGCAATCTTCAGAATCGCCACGGCAGCATCCTAGTTCAAAGTCCTGGGTGCGCACGCCGGAGCTGCAGGCTTTCATGCCGGCCCCCCCTGCGATCTGTGGCGATTTCGCCCAGATCAGCGCGGATTCCAGGGAATGTCAGCGACGCCCGAGCTGTGATTTTCGAAACGGGCCAGCACGAACAAGAGGTCGCTCAGGCGGTTCAGGTAGATCACGACTTCCGGCCGGAGCGGCGCGCTGCGGCCCGCGGTGAGTGTTTTGCGTTCGGCGCGCCGGCACACGGTGCGAGCGCGATGCAGTTCGGCAGCTCCCACGCTGCCGCCGGGGAGCACGAAATTCTCGAGCGCATCGAGCGGCGCCTCCGCGTCGTCGATGGCGCCCTCCAGTCGCTCGATGTCGCCTTGATCGACCAGCTTCAATTTGAGTTTGCTCTCTTTGCCGGGCACGCACGCGAGCTCGGCGCCGAGCGTGAACAGATCGCTCTGAATGCGCAGCAACGTCGCATCGGTGGTCGCCGCGATGCCGGCGGCTCGCGCTACGCCCAAGCAGGCATTCAATTCATCGACGGTGCCGTAGGCTTCGACGCGCGGGTCGTCTTTTTCCACCCGAGCGCCGCCGAACAATCCGGTTTGGCCCGCGTCGCCCGTGCGCGTGTAGATCTTCATGCGCGGCAGCGTAACCCCGACTTGCCGTCCATCGCGAGCAGGTCTCTGCCACCCGCGGCATTGCCGGCGCTCAGCCGATGGCGTCGCAGATGGCGCGGTAGCCTTCGGCCCAAGCTTCGAGGTCGCCCTTGGCGCCATCGCTGATGCTGAGGCCGAAGCCCGGCGGCACGGTCGCGTTTTCGTTGTGGTTGAAACGCCGCCGCCACGCCACTTTGCCGACGACGCGCACGCGGCGTTCACTACGCGGCGGACACAGTTCGACCCAGACTTCGTCGTCCTCTGGCGGGGCGAGCGTGCGCACGTACAACCCGCCCTCGCTCATGTTGTACGAAAAGCCGTAGTCGTCCTTCTCGCGACCAGCGCCGCGAAAAGCGACCGTGGTGCCATACAAGATACGCGGACTACGGCGATTGTTGACCGCGCCGCCCTTCAGTTCGTTGGAAGCGAAGAGCACGTTCTCTGGAGGCGCAAAGGCATCCATGACGCCCAC
>Ga0105245_10001548_pt1 | contig 20855 bp, 17 predicted proteins | sample KBSM54metaG_FD_81523 | JGI IMG/M metagenome (GOLD analysis project Ga0105245, IMG submission 81523) | Miscanthus rhizosphere microbial communities from Kellogg Biological Station, Michigan, USA - KBS M5-4 metaG | ecosystem: Host-associated > Plants > Roots > Rhizosphere > Soil | place...
GGGGCAGGAGCCGTCTCCACCTGCGGCTGGAAGCGCCGGGGCACCACGCTGCGGTAGATCCCGCTCTCAACGCCCTCCATGCGCGTGGCGACTGAATCCACCATGTCGCTGATCCGCGCGCCGTAAGCCGGCAGGTCGTCCGCCATCTGCCGGCTTTGCAGATATAGTCCCAGGCCCGCCAGATACAATGCCACCAGCGCGATGCTGCACACCACAAAGCTGGCCAGGCCGCGGGGCAAGCGCAGCCGCATGAAGATCACGACCAGAGGATCCAGCAGGAAGGCAATCATCGAGGCAATGATCACCGTGATGAAAAAAATGCGGCCAAAGTACAGCAGTGCAATGGCGGCTGCGGCCGCAAGAATGCCCACGCCCACCTGGAGCGATTTCTGCGTGGATGCGTTTTGAACCACCACGGGCGCCTCGCCGGGCCTCACGATTCCTGCCGTGAAGACTCTTATTTATCACTATAATTTGGATAGAGCGTGGAATTCCAGCAAAATACAGGGAACGGGCGGATTCTTGCGCTGGATCTAGGGAAGAAGCGCATCGGATTGGCGCTAAGCGACCCGTTAGGCATTTCCGCGCAAGGCCTGGACACGCTCCAGCGCAGCACCATCCGCGAAGATATTGCGGCGCTCGCGGCCATCGCCCGCGAACATGAGGTTCAATTGGTCCTGCTGGGGCATCCTTTGAACATGCGCGGTGACGAAGGACGGCAGGCGGTCTATACCCGCGATTTTGCCCAGCGCCTGACCGAGCGCACCGGTCTCGTCGTGCGTTTCTGGGATGAGCGGCTCACCAGCAAAGAAGCCGAACGCGTCTTGAAGCAGAGCGGCATCAGCATCGAGAAGCGGGCCAAAGCCATCGACCGTCTGGCGGCCGTGATCCTGCTCGCGAGCTATCTCGACGCTGGAGGCACGGCGTGAAGCTGCTTATAGCTCTGGTTTTAGCGCTGGCCGGCTTCGCAGCAGCGATGCTAGTGACTCCATATCAGGGCTTTAAGACCGAGACCTATGCGGATATTCCACATGGAACATCGACCTCCGGAATCGCGAAAGAGCTCGCCCGGGACGGCGTGATCCGTTATGAGTGGGAGCTGTGGCTGGCGCGTCTGCTCAATCCCTCGGCCAAGCTGCAAGCCGGGGAATATCGTTTCGCAAGGGCCGCCAGCACGCTCGACGTGTTCAATCGCATCGCGCGCGGGGACATTTACTTCTTCCCGTTTACAGTGCCCGAGGGCAGCAACATCTTCGACATCGCGCGTTCCCTTGAAGAGCAGGGCGTCATGTCCTCCGAGGATTTCCTGAAAGCCGCCGAGGACCCGGCGCCGATCCGCGACCTCGCGCCTAAGGCAAAGACCCTCGAAGGCTATCTGTTCCCCTCGACGTACCGTTTGTCGCACAAGACGACAGCGGTCCAGTTGACGAAGATGATGACGGATGAATTTCGCAAGGAGTGGGCGAAGGTGAGCGCCGATAAAGAGGCCGATGTTCGCAGTATCGTCACGCTGGCATCGCTGGTAGAAAAAGAAACCGCTGCGGCGGACGAGCGGCCGCTGGTTGCGAGCGTGTTCCGTAATCGTCTGGCTCAGGGGATGCTACTACAATGCGATCCCACCACCATCTACGCGTCGCTGCTGGATCATCGCTATAGCGGGACCATTCACAAGTCGGATCTGGCGAGTGCGAACCCATACAACACTTATGAAAATGTTGGACTGCCCCCGGGGCCAATTGCCAATCCCGGCGTGCAGTCTCTAGAAGCTGCTCTCAAACCGGCCGATACTTCATTCTTGTATTTTGTCGCGAAACCCCAGGGGGGCGGTCACCAGTTTTCCGCGACCATGGCACAGCATGAGAAGGCCGTGATCGCTTATCGTCAAGCTCTTAAGCATGAGGGCCAGAGGAAAGTCCGCTGAACTAGTGCGTTGGCTGGAGAAGCATCGTCCCGCTCAGGTCGGCGAAGCGGAATTCGCGTCTCTGCGAACAGCCCTCGCGCCGGTATCTGAAAGCTACCTGCGAAGGCTGCTGCGCGAGTGCCGAGTGCCGCTCGCCCCAATGGTCGAAGGGGTCAGGCAGGCCACTTTCGAAGAACTGGAAGCGAGTTTGCTTCGATTACTCGCGGAATACGAGTCGAGCGACCCCCCGCGCCGCATGGCGGTGCGGCGGTTGGTCATCACTGCAAAGGAACACGCGCGCCTGGCCGCCCGGAACCCCGCCAAGCGGCCGGATAAAGAGGAAATGATTCTATGGCTGACCACTTGGCTCGAAAACCCACCGGTGTTTAGGGAGTGGGTGAGTATTCGGCGCGGGCTCACCGGAATTGGCACCGCTGGGTGACAGCCCGGCACGCACAAGCGCCCGGTTTATGCCAAAGCCCGCTTTTTTGCGGACCCCGGGACTGGAACTCCCTGTTGCGTGTGGTGCCCACGGTCATCGTTCCAAGTAACCATGTAACAGTTCGGACATAACCGCAAGTCGTCAAAGGGAACTTCAGCGAGATCGGTCTCGATCTCCTCCATTTCCGAGGCGCAGCGCGGACACTGTCTATCAATCGTCAAAGCCACTGTTTAATAGACGGCTCCGACCACGCTATGTTTCTACAAAGTTGGTAGGATCGGCCCATGGCCTGTCGTAGCTCTTTGAAACAGGCCATGGGCCTGTCCTACTTGTTCGTCAGGAGTATTGCTCAGACCTGTAAACGATCGCGCTCCCGCCGGACAAACTCGTTATCCTGTTTTGGTTCGCTCGCGCATTCGATCGCGAGGGTGGTCACCGGATTGTCGGGAGCATTCGCCGGAAGGTTCAGGAAACGCACACGCAACCGGTCCTGTTCGAACTTAACTTCCTGACCCGTGGCCAACAAGCGAACGGACTTTACGGGCGCCATCAACCCCGCGATCGCCGCCGTGGAACCGGGCCAGAAATGAATGTGCATGTAGAGTGTATTTCCTGTCCGCGTGAAGCTGGCGTAACTCGACCGCCGCGGCTGGCACTGATCGGATTCATAGATGGACTTCCCATTGCGATCCATCCACTTACCCACGGCACTCAAAATCTGCACCGACTCCGGCGGAATCGAGCCATCCGGCTTGGGCCCAATGTTCAGCAGATAATTTCCGCCGTCGCGCGCGCACGAGATCAGGTTCCGAACCACCGTCTTGGAAGTTTTCCAATCGTCATCGGTCTTCTGGTATCCCCAGCTGCCATTCATGGTCATGCAGGATTCCCAGGCGCGCTTCTCGGCCTCGATGCGCTGCTCCGGCGTCCCGAAATCGCCATCCAGCTTGTTGCGATTATTCACGATGATATCCGGCTGCAGTTGGTATACCATCTGGTTCATCTTTTCCGATTCCCACCCCTGCGGATCCAGCGGCCAAGCGACGTCATACCACAGCACGTCGATCTTGCCGTAATTGGTCAGCAGCTCGTGAATCTGTCCGTGAATATAGTCGACGAAACGGCGGCGAGCCTGCTCGTCGGTCGCGCAGCGCGCGCCGTCGGGATGATGCCAGTCCATCAAGGAGTAGTAGAAACCCACACGGCGTCCTTCGGCTCGCGCCGCTTCCACGTATTCGGCCACCAGATCGCGCCCCGGACCTTGTTTCGGAGCCGAGTAATTGGTCAGCTTGGTGTCGAACATGCAAAACCCTTCGTGGTGCTTGGTGGTCATCACCATGTATTTCTGCCCTGCCTGCTTCGCGAGTTTCGCCCAAGCCCGCGCGGCGTTCGGCTGAGGCTTGAAAGTCTTGGCGAGCTGCTGGTATTCGGCGACCGGAATCGCTTCGTTCTCCATGGCCCATTCGTGACGCCCCAAGGCGCTGTAAAGTCCCCAGTGAATGAACATGCCGAAGCGCGCCTCGTGCCACCACTTCATGCGGCGCTCGCGATCGGCATCGCCTGCAGCGGCATTCGCGATTTGCACCGCGCCGGCCACAGCCGCCCCGGCGCTAAGCATCTGAAAGTAGTCACGTCGAGTCATGGCATCGGGCTCCTGAGCGGTCAGTATATCTCAGGGCGCGCGCTCGATACCCCTACCCCAGAAAACGGGTTACCAGAGTTGCGATGTCGTTTGAGCGCAGGCCCAGACTGGGCGCTCGATGACGGGGCTCCCCTAGAGAGACGTCCTGCCAAATGCGTGACTGGTCGCACTGACCGGATTCGGCGATGAAATATCGTTCCAAACCGGGAGCCGGTCATGCGAGCGCGCCGTCTCCGCGCGTCGCAGCCGAACTACGCGGTGATTCTTCGCATAAACATGTGTGGCCATCAGTCCGAATAGCAGCCAAGTGATTTTGCGATATTCCTGGGTGAGTGAACAAACGGTGGTTGTGTCTGCCCCCCACGGCAATGCAACGACGAAAGCGCAGAGACCCCCATAGGCCGATTTTTCCAGGGCATTTCCCGCCCACGTGTTAGAGGCTGAGGCTGAATTCGTTACGAGATACAGATTTTTTCTTTCCAGTCGAGCTCACGGCCAAAATCGCCGGACGGCAGATACGCCAAACTCGGAAATTGGGTGTCGCTGATCAAACGTTGTTGAGGTGTGCGTACCTCCACGTTCGACTTTCAATGCACATCAGTTTCCAATTGCTGACCGAAAGTTAAAGCATAGAAAGCGAATACCGATTCGGGATTTCCCAAAGTGGTGATGGGAATAATTCCGCAAAACGGAATGCGGCTATCCCTAAGCCGCACGATGGCGGAACTGGCCCCCGCCCCTTCTCTGCGGGCAGCCGATCGACCAATGATGCGGGTGGCATTACGGCATACGAGCAATTTTGGTGTTCGCATTAAAATAGGAAGTGACACGAGAGTCCACGGGCACGATTGCAGCTGCGCGAACAGCAGCCGGCATCACCCAATCGCGATCATAAATTATTACCAAGGAGCGAACTTTTCCAACATGAGAACCATGAAATTGACATTCGGTCTTACTGCATTTGCACTGGGATTGGCGAGCGCCGCGTCCAGCCATAGCTTTGAGCTTAAAAAACCAGTGACCATCGGAAGCACTCAACTGCAGCCGGGTTCGTACAAAGTCGAAATGCAGGGCGACAAAGCCATACTCAAGACTGGCAAGAGCGTGGTCGAGGTTCCGGCGACACTCGGGAATGGCGATCAGAAGTTCGGTACTACTGGAATTGTGACCAACGGCGCGCAGCTCGTCGAAATTGACCTGGGCGGCACCACCGAAAAAATCCTTTTCAGCCCGAAGAGCGGGGAGAGCGCGGGCGGAGGACACTAGACCGCCACGGCTTTCCTTTTTTTTAGCGGAAGAATGCGCTGCGGGCTGGCCAGGAATGCTGGGCAGCCTATAATCGCTACGTGATCGATCGGTCCAGCTATCGCTCCGAAATTCGGTGCGCGGCGGCAAGAGATCATCGTCGCTGATGAAATCGTCTATCGGTTACTTGGAACTTATCCACCATGACCGCAGTAATGTTGTGGGGTCCCCGCATCAGATCGATAGAACACGGAACCGAGATGGGCTTTCCGTCTTTCGTGCCAGGCGTGAAGCGCCAATCCCTTACAAAAGCAATCGCCTGGCCCCATGTGCTGTCAGAAGTTACCAGCGCGCGGATATTAGCCGGGTAACCTCGCTCGTCGACGTCAAAATCGAGCGTCGCGGCTCCCGGCCTGCCAATTGCAGCCATAATCCGGCCGAGTTCGATTGTTTCCGGGCTGGGTACGATTCCGTCGCCGGCAGGATAAGTCGTACTCAAGAACGCGGGCCGGGTAGCTCCCGGCGGTGTATCGAAATCCACGCCGACCAAATGCCAGCGCGACAGCTTTGACGAAAGGAAGAAATCAACGGCGATGACGCTTCGCATCGAGCCGGTTTGCTCATTCGTCTGGGCCGGCAGGAATAACCACTGGCGAACCGCCTCAATCGCGCTTTCGTCGAGCCCCAGCCCGAGCGGGCGAAGCACGGTGAGATCGTGCGCGGCGCCATCCTCGCCTATAGCGCCTTCCAGCAAAACAGTTCCTTCCAGTCCGGCGATGCGAGCCTCGTCACTGTAATCAGCAGGGATCTTCGCGACTGGTTCGGCCGGTGTGCGCGGGGCCAGGACCCGCAGGCGACCGGGAATGTCCGCACCCAATTCTTTCAGGCGCCTGGTAGCCTCGTCCAGAGCACCAGACGTGTCGTCGCCGATTCGCAGAGCCTGCTTGTATTCGGTAACCGCACGCTCACGCTGAGCGGTAACGGCAAAAATCTTTCCCAGATTGATGTGCGCCCAGACTTCGGTCCATTTGGGATCCAGATCGCCGTTCAGCACTTCGCGAAAGCCGTTGGCGGCGGACTGATAGTTGTTTTGGAGGAAGAACGCCTCCGCGAGCCTAAAATGCGCTAGTGAGCTTCGCGGGTTCGTATCCAGGATTCGACAATATGTCTCGAATTCCTGCCGGGAGGATGTGCCGTTCGAACACACTCCGATGACATTCTGCGTCCAGGCTGTGGGAGCAAGTGCACATAGCGCAATCGCCACTGTCGGCTTCATCAGCCGGAGTCCCATAGGCACAGTTTACAAGGAATTTGGAGCCGGAGGCAGGGCAGGAATGCCGAGCAGCCTGCCTCGTTAGGTCTGTGTTTATTGGTGCGAACGGTGGGGGTCGAACCCACATGGCTGTTAACCGCTGGAACCTAAATCCAGTGCGTCTGCCAGTTCCGCCACGTTCGCCCGCATGGTTGTGACCAGTGTAGCATCCGCTCCGAGACGGCTTTAAAGAATCGTTCCGCCGAACCGAAGAGGACAGAAGGACCACTCGGTCCTTCGAAAGCGGGACTGTGGTAGTGAAGATTCTTCGGCACGGCAACAACGGAACGCTCGCCCGGACACTCGACGTTTCGGAGAGTATCGGGCTGGTTGGAATCGCCGCCGGCCTGGTGGCGCTCTGCGGCTGGTCGGTGCTGCCCGCCTATGTGATCCGCCACCTCTGGTTCATTTCCCAGGTACATCCCAACGCGGCGCTGGGGTTTATTCTAGTGGGTTTCTCGCTGCGCCTCGCGCGCTACGATGGCGTTACGCCCTGGGTTCACAACGCCTGCAAGCTGTTCCGGATCTCGGTGGGCCTGCTGGGGTTGCTCTCGCTGGCAAATATCTGGTTCCACCTGAATCTGGGTATCGACAAGGTGGTGGTGCGCGATCCCACGGCGGTCCTGCCAGGGTTGATGCCGGCGGCGGCCGCGCTATGCTTTTACCTGCTAGGTTGCGCCTTGGTCTTGCTTAGTGCGGGGCGGAACTGGCTGTGCCAGATTGTCGCGCTGGGCGTCACTACCATTTCGACGGCCGCCCTTATTGCCAGCGGTTACGGATGGATCGCTCCGCAGGCGCTGCCGGACTATCTGACCATGCCTCTGATGACGGCGCTGCTCCTTCTCATGTTGTCGATGGGAGTGGTCAGCTCGAACGCCCACCACACGCTGATGACCGTCATGACCAGCAACAGTGCGGGCGGCGCCATGGCGCGGCGGCTTTTGCCCGCCTCCGTGCTGATTCCGATAGGCCTGGGATTCTTGCGCATCAAAGGGCAGGATGCGGGCTGGTTTGGCCCACCCGTAGGGCTGGTTCTGCATGTGGTCGCGACCATGGTCTTGCTGGCGCTTTTTATCTGGTGGAATGCCCAGACGCTTGACCGCATCGCGCGCGAGAACGGACGTTTCGAGCACGCCGTGCAGGATACCCGCACCACCTTGCTGGAGATTTTGAGCCACGTGAGCAACGCCGCCTTCGCGCACGATCTCCGCGGGCATCTGACCTTCTTTAACGCGGCCGCGGAACGCTTGTTTGGAATTTCGGCGGCCGATGCACTGCAGAAGAGCATCTACCAGGTAATCACTCCGCAATCGGAAGCCGCCGCGCGTGCCATGCTCTCGACGCAGTTGATTGGCGGCGCCCACCGCCCGGAGTCCCTGGTTCTGCGCACCAGCGCGGGGGAGCAGGAGTGCGCCGTCCTGACCATCCTGACCTGCGACCGCCACGGCAACCCGGCGGGTTTCTTCTCCCTGGTGTCGCCGCTGTTCGCCTCCGCCGTATCGGAGACGTCTTCGTTCGAGCAAATCGCAGATCCTGTCAGCGTGGCTTGATCTAGCCAACGGCCGCTGCCGCCGGCGGAGCTGGTGTTCGGGCCGAGGGGAACCGCGTGGCGTTCGCCTCCTCCGCTCCTTTCGCTTCTTTGCGCCCCTAAGCAACCTCGATCGGCGACGGCTTCGAGCCGTATTGGGCCACCATTTCCAGCAGCGCGGCCGCGGCCACCGGCTTGGCGAGATAGTCGTCCATTCCGGCATCGAGGCAACGTTCGCGGTCGCCGGCCATCGCGTGCGCGGTCATCGCGATGATGGGGATGTGCCGGCCCGTGCTCTCTTCCTTCTGGCGAATGAGCGCGGTGGCTTCAAAACCGCCCATCTCGGGCATCTGCACATCCATAAGGATTAAATCGAAGGTTTGCTCTCCCAGCATTCGCAAGGCTGATATCCCGTTTTCAGCGACGGCTACTACATGACCAGCCTTCTCAAGAATCCGCAGGGCAACGCGCTGATTGACAACGTTGTCCTCGGTGAGAAGAATGCGGCAGCTCGCGCAGCGATCTTTTTGAAGTCCATCCGAAACTGTGTCACTTGGTCCAATGGCGGGCTCTCCCCGGGGGACCTCGTGCGCCAGAGCCGCAACGATAGACGTACGCAGCTCCGCGCGGCGAACCGGTTTCGTGAGGTAGGACGAAATCCCCAGTTTCCGGCAGCGCGCGATATCGTCGCCACGATCTCCGGAGGTGAGCATCAGGATCACCGGCTGGGTCAGTTCAGGAGTTTCGTGAATCCGCCTCACCAGCTCGAAGCCATCCATTTCCGGCATATGTACATCAGTCAGGACCAGACTATAGGGTTGCCCCCGCTGGAGGCCGCGCCGCAGATGAGCCAAAGCCTCCGGGCCGCTGGCCGCCGGCGCCGGCAGCATGCCCCAGCCCCACAGCATGTCCGATAGAATGCGCCGGTTCGTAAGGTTATCGTCTACCACCACCACTCGTATCCCCGCCAGCGGGATGGCTTCAGCCAGTCTGGCAAGTTGCCGGGTTTCACTCGAAACACCAAGATCCGCGGTGAAATGAAAACAGCTCCCTTTCGCGGGCGTGCTCTCCACCCAGATTTGCCCCCCCATGGCCTCAACCAGGCGCGCGGAAATCGTCAAGCCCAGGCCCGTGCCGCCGAATCTGCGCGTGGTCGAGCCATCGGCTTGCGAAAACGCGTCGAAGATCATCTTCTGCTTATCTTGCGGGATGCCGATTCCGGTGTCCCGAACCAGGAATTGCAGATACAGGCGATCGGCGCTCTGCGATTGCAAGGTCACTTCCAGCTCCACTTCGCCCTGCTGGGTGAACTTGACGGCATTCCCCATAAGATTCACCATCACTTGGCGGATGCGCGTAATGTCGCCCACCACATATTCCGGAACTTCCGGCAGGATGTCGCAGATCACTTCCAAACCTTTTTCGTGGGCCCGCAGCGCCAGCGCCCGGACCGTCTCTTCCACCAGGTCGCGAATGTTGAAGGAGACCGGATCCAGTTCCAGCCGCCCCGCTTCGATCTTCGAGAAGTCCAGAATGTCGTTGATCACCGCCAGCATGGAATCGGCCGAGGACTTCACGGTGTTGAGATAATCCCGCTGCTCGGAAGTGAGATCGGTATCGAGCACCAGTTCGGTCATGCCCATCACGCCGTTCATGGGCGTGCGGATCTCATGGCTCATGTTGGCGAGGAATTCGCTCTTGGCGCGGCTGGCGGCTTCAGCCTTCTCTTTAGCCTCTAGGAGCTGGACGTTGGATTTAACCAGCTCCTCGGTGCGAGCCGCCACCGTGTGTTCCAATTCGTCGCGATGCCGCAGCAGAGCTTCGTCCCGGCTCTGGATCTCCGCCAGCATTTCATTGAAGGTGTCGGTGAGCTGCCCCAGGTCGTCGTCGGACTGCTTCACCGCGCGCGCCCCATAGCTCTTGCCCGATGACACCAGGCGCGCCACCGACGCCAGATGCGCGATCGGCTCCAGGATGGACCGCTGCAGGCGCGAGGAAAGGAAGACGGCCACCACCGAGGCTCCCGCGATAACCCCCAGAACCACCCATAAGAAGTGGTGCAGCTCGCTTGTCAGTTCACCTAAATCCGACTCCAGCGCGACCGTCCCGATTTTTTGTCCGCCGCCAAGAATGCTTTTGACAACCGTCAAGCGCCGCGAATTGAACCGGCTTCCTTCAGCGAGGAGCGGTGCGGCAGCGCCCTCAAGGACCAGCCCCCGGTGATAGCTTGCGAACGGCTTTCCGCCGGGTGAATAAAGGTACGCCGCGGTGATGTGCTGCTTGGCTTGCAATGTGGAGAGAAGTTCCCTGGCGGCGGAGGGATCGTTGAAGGCCAACGCCGCGGTGCTGTTGGCGCTGAAGATGTCCGCGAGTACCTCCACGTCGTGGCGCATCGCATCGCGAACTCGAATCTGGTCCTCGATGAATAGCGCCGCGCAGGCAACCAGCAGGGCGGTGATCACTGTAATCAGGCTGGCCAGCCGGAGCTTGTGAGTGATCGAAAGATTCCGGTAATATGCGCGCATTCTCATGGTTGCCTCTTGGCGATCTCCGCCAGACTCAGCAGCTTCGAGCTGATCCGCAGTTTGGCGTGTTCGGCCGTCTGCAGGTCCACCTTAATCCGCACCCGCGGACCGTCCAGCCGAAAGCTGATGATCCCGCCCTGGTCTGTAAAATCGTCGGATTCTCCCACTGTGAGAACGCCCGGGGTCTTCACCGCGTCGAGCAGTGCGCGGGTTCGCTTCCACTCGCTCGCGCCAATAAAGAGGATCTGGCACTGGCTGGCTTGCTGCGTGTCCGGGAACCGCCGCACAACGAACGTGCGGTCTCCGACCATCTTGCCCTGCACCATATTCTCCAGTGACGAGCCGAACGGGTTCTGGCCCACAATGCAGATCCCGATGGGGTCGGTGGGGCTCGCGAAGGTGCCCGGCGGCCACTGCACGAATTTGGCAAAGTTGTAGAGAAACGCGGCCTTCACCTGATACTCATCGAACGCCGGCGCCTGGGCGCTAAGCTGGAGAGCGGCTCCCAGCAATAAGAACAGGCTGAGCATGCGTGCCATGTCAGTGGGGCTCAAAAACGCCACGTGATTTTTCCAAAAACGCTGCGCTGGTCCTGCATGTGATCGACGAAGTGAATGTCGGGGAACTCCGCGTGCCGCGGCGCAAGCAAGTTCTGGCCGGTGACGCTAAAATCGCAAGACTCTCCCCAGCGCCATCCAAAGCGCGTGTCCAAACGTACGTAGCCAGGGACATTTCCAGTAGCTAGCGGGCCGGTGTAGCCGAGTGTCTGGTCCCACTCGAAGTTACGCCCCAGATTGATGAAGGAGCGCACCTGATAACTGCGCCGGGGAGCACGTCCGGGCGTCTGCTCGATGGTCGAATCCTGGCTCGTCGCATCCCGCGTCACCGACATATTCAGCATGCTCAGGCCGGGACCTATTTTCCAGCGATCCGTGACATTCCAGTTGGCAAATGCCTCGGCCCCGTAACTCACCGCGTGCGCCTTGTTATCGAAAACCAGAGGAATCACCAGGTAGCCGCCCGCCGGGTTGAAGAAGGGAGCTTGGGGCTCGGTGGTTTGTAGGTTTTTATAGAAACTCAGAAAGCCCGTCACGTCCAGAGACAACCGGCGGCTGATTTGTGCGCGGTAGCCGGTTTCGTAGTCGCGTAATTGCTCAACCTTCGTGTTCGGGTTTCCCGAAACCGTCACTAGCCCGTATAGGCCCTGCCCGAGGGGTTGGACTGCGGAGATCGTCTGCAGGCCGCTATCTATATTGGATGGTTGCCGGATGGCCTTGGCGGCGGATGCCCAGAGGGTGTGGCGCGCGTTTGGCTCCCATACCAGTTGGGCGCTGGGTTCGATCTCGAATCCGGTGTAGTCGTTGTGCTCGAACTTGGAGCCCAGAGTCAATGACAAGGTTTGCGCAAGGGAAATTTCGTCCTGAACGAAAGCGCCATAGAGCGAATCAGTGCGCTCCAATGGATGCAGCGTGACTAAACTATTTCCGGAAAAACGGTTTGCGCCCGCGCGGTAGCTGAGGCCCCACACCACATCGTTACGGCTGGCGATCCGCAGATGATGCTGGAAGTCGATGTTCCCGATAGTGGCCCAGTTGTGCGCTCCATTAGCAAACACGTGGCTTTGGTCATAGTAGGCCTGCAGAGATATATCCGAGCCGTTCAAGTACCGATGCGTCCAGCGTGCCAGCAGATTCCCGTCGTCGTCCCCGAGTGGCTGGCCGAATGTCGCGGTGATTGGCGGGACCTGAAAAATAACTCCGGTGGTTGTCTCTCCCCCGTCCACCAGGCGAACTTCGCCCTGGACCGTCAGCAGATCCCGCGGCGTGAGGTTCCAATCCGAGCGGAATCCGCCTTCCTGCGTCCGCTTGGAGTCGGCCGGAGGCGCGAAGGTAGCCGGGTCGGATTTTCCCAGGTTGGCGTATCTTCCATACACCCGGTAGTCACCGGTTTGACCGATTTTGCCGCCGTATTGAACCAGCCCTTCCGCTTGGGAATCCGATCCGCCGCCCGCCACGATCAGACCTCCGGGAGTATCCTTGGCGCTTTTCGTAATGATGTTAATCACACCGTTCATGGCATTTGCGCCCCACACCGTCCCCCCGGGTCCGCGAATGACTTCGATGCGCTCGATGTTCTCCAGCGGCATTTCCTGCGCGTACCAGATCACTCCGGAGAACACCGGATGGTACACGCTTCGGCCATCGATGAGCACCAGCACCTTATTGGCATAGATGTCGTTGAAGCCTCGTATGCTGACGGCCCAGGTGCTGTGGTCCACGCGCGCGACATCCACACCCGGAACCATCCGCAGGAGGTCCGGAATATTCGTCGCGCCCGAGCGCCGGATGTCCTCTTGCGTGATTACGAATATCGCCGCGCCGGTCTTCGCCAGCTTCTGCTCTTTCTTTGAGACGGAGATGACCTGGACGTTCATCAGGTCTTCCAAAGTGAACTGGGTGAGGTCGCGCGGCGGCGACGTTTGGGCCGAGCTGCGGATTGCTACTCCCACGCTGACAGCGAGACTAACGCCCACGCGCGCCAGCAGAATTGCAATGCGACGCCGAGCCCGGCGATTGGCCAGCGATTCCGACATAAGGCCCTTATCGGTTCGCCAACGGGGACCACGAACTTAATGCTCGCGCGTCTAAAGAGGCATTATCCCTGCGTGACTACGTTTACAGCTAAGGTAATCACCGCACTGGCCTTAGACTATTGGTTTTCAAAATAGTACTACAGGCGGATGGGCAGGTCTGCGGTTCCCCGGATACTCTCAAGTACCGAGAGTAACGGAACTATGGCCTCAATTTCTTATTGGTTCTTATCACCCAGCCTGATGATGGCGATGATCGGCAAGCTCCGCGGCTGGGATCGAACCGTTTCGACCCCCACCGTCGACTGGAAAAACGTCGTCGTGGACGTGGTTCTCCCTGCCAAGAATGAGGAAAAGGCTATTGCCTTAGCACTCTCTTCACTGGCCCAGCAGGATTTTCCTTACCGGAGAGTCGTGGTTTTCGATGACGGCTCCACGGATCAGACCAGTCAGGTGGTTGAACGCTATCGCCAGCTCAGCGGTCGTGAGATCCAACTCATCCGACGCGAGAAATCCATCGGCAAGACGCCTTCCTTGCGGGAATTCTGCGAGCAGACCGATGCCGACGCCATGGTGATCCTGGATGCCGACACCGTCCTGGTCAGCCCCAACTATATTTCACGCCTGGTGGAAGAGCTGTTCAAGAACGCGGGTGTCTCCGCCGCCTGTGGCGAGGTGATGCCCCTAACGCAGCGCCGCCGCAATCAGATCGCAAAGGCCGACCAGAATGTTCTCGCGGTTCAGACCGAGTTTTCGCTCCCCACGCCGGCGAAAGAGGGCTTCTGGCTGCGCTTTCTGACGACTCTCACCATCCTCTACCGCGCGCCCATGTACATATTGCTGCAGCGCACGTTATATGACGGAACGCTCAAGTTGTTCGGAGGCCAATTGAATCCGGTGGGCTGCGCGGTGGCCTACAAAGTGAACCGGCTCAAGGAATGCTTCGCCTACGCCAAGCCGCGCGTCGGCGACAATCTCTCGATGTCGGAAGACATTTACATTGGGCACTATTTCAATTGGAAGGGCTACCGCAGCATGCAGGTGATCGGGGTCCACTGCGAGTCGACCGAGCCGCCCATCACGCGCTTACCCCGTCAATTGTTCCTGTGGTCGTCGGCATTTCTGCAATCGACTTACTATTTCATGGACCTGCCGCTCTCGCCGGTCCGCCATATCAAACGCCTATGGTCTAGCCGCGGGAAGACGCCGCAGCAGGTCGAGGGCGAGGGAAAGCGTAAGGTCCAGGAGCAGTACCGCGCCGCCTGGGGCGAGGAAGTCACGCGCCGGGACGGACGTCCGGTGGGCTGGCTGGAGCTGGTTTCACTGCTTGAAAAACTCACGTATCCACTGGTTCTCCTGTACATGTTCGTGTTTAACCTGGAGGCATTTTGCATCACCATCGGGGTCGAAGCTGTTCTCTGCATGCTGCTGATCATGATGACTGCCGACTCCGGTAGCCGCTTTAAGTACGCAGCCATGATAGTGCCGGCTACGCCTGTCCGGCTGTTGGGCCTGGGCGTGGATGTCATCGCCTCGGTCACCTGCCTGGCCGATCTGGCAGGCGGAAATCGGAATTGGAGAAAGTAATGGCGATTCAGGTCCGTATACATCTCATTGGGCAGCTGCTGCTGGCGTCGGCGACGCTCGCTTCCGCGCAGAACGTTCTGCCGCCCGATTATGCCCAGCGCCTCGCGGAGCTGGAGCGTTACCACAAAGCCGACCCGGCGGATATGGACACCGCCGACGCCCTGGCGGGTTCGTACTCCATGGGCGCCCAATACCAAAAAGCCATCGTGGTAGTCCAGGAAATGCTGGCGCAAAAGCACGATGACCCGGCACTCTTGCTGAGACTGGCAAAGCTGCTCGCCTGGGCCGGACAAAACGAACAGTCTCTCGGAATCCTGGGCAGTGCGCCTCTGAGCCATGAGACCGAAGCCGTCGAGCTCCGCCGCGAGGTCCTCAATGGGATGCAGCGCCCCGCCGAGGCCGCCGTGTGTTATGACGCGCTGGTAAAGACCGCCTCTGGAGATCGCGCCCGCCTTCAGCCCGCATTGCTGGGCCGCGCGCGCAATCAGATGTGGGCGGGAAATCGTACCGCGGCAGGCCGCTCGTTTGAAGAGTATCTCAACGTCAACCCAACCGATACCGCGGCCGCTCTCGACTATGTCGAGCTACTGCAGGCGCAGGGCAATTACGCCAAAGCGGAAAAGATTTGCGACCGGATTCTGGCGCGCGATCCACACAACGCGCAGGTATTGGCACGACGCGCCGAAGTATTGTTCTGGGCGGGGAATCGCGGCTGGGAAGGGCGGCGCAATGCCGAGACGGCTGTAAATCTGGCGCCGGATCTCCCCATGGCTCGCGTAGCCCATATCGCCACGCTCGAAGCTCTGGGTATGAACCACGCCGCGTCCGAAGAAGCCCGCAACTTGCCGGATTCGCTCTCAAGCAACGACATGGCCAGCTATCTCGAAGGCCGCCTGAGTGAGATGAACCGGGTCCATAGCGAACTTCCCGTCTCGGTCTATAACGATTCCGAGGGCATTCACAACACTATGTACCAGACGGCCGTGACCATCCCGATTCGCGGAGATCACAGTCTCGGCTTAAACGCGTCGCAATTCTATTCATCGGCTCCCACCGGGGGAATCTTCACCGCCGGACGCGACCGCGCATCCGTGCGAGAGTTCGCCGTAAGCGGAAACGCTCTGGTGGCTCCTGGCATGCACCTTTCGTTGGCGGGCGGGGGATCGGCGCGCTCCGGCGACGGCACTCTGCGCCCCACATACAATGCGGTGCTCTCGGGCTCCCCGTGGGACCGCTGGACGGTGTCGCTCGGCTCGCAGCGCGAGTTCATGAAAGTGACTCCGCGTTCGATCGATCAGGGCATCGCCTCCATCGGCGGCTTCGCGGAAATCCGCTATTGGTTCAATTCCAGAACTTCGGCGAGCGTGAAACTCGACCGCCGCTGGTGGACCGACCAAAACAGCAGCTGGCAGGGCGACGCGGTGTTCACCCGCAACATGATTTATCACCGCGGGTTCCACCTGGATGCCGGCGCATTGACCTCGCATGAATCGTTTGCTCACGACATGCTTGCCGCTTCCGGGTTCTTTAATCCCGATCATTACAGCCGCTACGACGGATTTGTGAACACTCACGGTGAAGTCAAAAAGTGGTTTACTTGGGAGCTTCGCGGCGAAGGCGGCACGCAACAGATTCTAAGTTCGGCCGCTTATCTTCCGAATTGGTCGGTCACAACCCGGCTATCGGTCAAGCTCGGCGAAGCGCTGCGGCTCTACGGTTCCTACGAGCGCAGAAATTATACCCTGCTCGCGCAAAACGGCTGGTATCAAGGCTTTTACGTAAGTTTAGGCATTCAACCTTAAGAGAGAAGAGAGAAGAACACACATATGCGATTCCTTATTACTGGCGGAGCTGGCTTCATAGGTTCCCATCTTTCAGAACGCCTGATTTTGCAAGGCCATCGCGTCACCGTTCTCGACGACCTGAGCACCGGTTCGCTGGATAACGTGGCGGCTTTGGCGGGGCATCCCGACTTCGAATTTGTCCAGGGCAGCGTGCTGAGCAAGAGCTTGGTCCGCCGCCTGGTCGCAGCCAACGATCGCGTGATTCATCTCGCGGCCGCGGTGGGCGTGCGCCGTATTTTGCAGGATCCGCTGTCGTCGCTCAAGATCAACATTGACGGTTGCGACAACGTTCTCAGCGCTTGTGCGGAATCCGGCAAAGGCGTGCTGGTCGCCAGCACTTCGGAAGTGTATGGCAAGAACGACTCTGAATCGCTGTGCGAGAACGCCGATTCCATCCTGGGGCCCGCCAGCATTGAGCGCTGGTCGTATGCGACCGCCAAGAAACTGGATGAATTCCTGGCCTTGGCGTATCATGCGTCCTACGGAATTCCGGTGATCGTCACGCGCTTCTTCAACATCGTGGGACCGCGGCAAAGCGCACGTTACGGCATGGTGCTGCCGGCGTTTGTGCGCTCCGCGTTGGCCGGCGATCCGATCCGCGTCTTCGGCGATGGCGCCCAGACCCGCAACTTCACTTACGTCGACGATTGCATCGACGCGCTGACGCGCCTGCTGGAGAACCCCGCCTCGAACGGCAAGGTATTCAACATCGGCGGGAACGAAGAGGTCTCCATGCGGACGCTTGCCGAGCGGGTTCGCACCGCCGCCGATTCGTCCAGCCTGATCGAGATGATTTCATATCAGGAAGCCTATCCCGAAGGCAGCTTCGAGGACATGCGGCGCCGGGTTCCCTGCATCTGCCACATCCGTGGGCTTACCGGTTGGGCCCCCACCACTTCGCTGAACGCGGTCATCCGCAAGACGATTGAGCATGAGAGAAGTCGCCGCGAATCCAAGCCGCTGCCGTGTCCGCCGCCGGTGGTTGCCCAGGATCTTGCGCTCGAAGCGCGGTAGTCATGAAACCTTCGATTGTCCGCTGGGCCTGCATCTCGCTGGCCCTGGCGGGCCTCGCCTCCGGGGCAGAGGCAACTCCGCCCGAAACCGCGCGGAAAATTGCCATTACGTTTGACGATCTGCCCGCGGTGTCGGTACCCGCCGGCGAGACCTGCGACCTCGCCGCGCTCAGAGCCAACACCGCGAAATTGCTCGCGACCTTGGCTGCGCGAGCTATCCCTGTCGTGGGGTTCGTTAATGAAGGCCGGATCTGCAAAAGCCTCGGTCCCGACGCCCTTCCGTCCCTGCTCAATATGTGGCTCGACGCCGGCGCGGAACTCGGGAACCACACTTTCTCTCACGTCGACATCGATGCGACGACTGTCGAGGCCTATGAAGCCGACATAGTCCGCGGAGAAGCGGTCACCAGGAAGCTGCTCAGCGAGCGCGGCCGGACTCTGCGCTACTTCCGCTATCCATTCCTGAACACCGGCAAGAACCAGGACACCAAGACGGCCATCGATTCATTCCTGGCAAAGCGCGGATATATCGAGGCGCCGGTCACCATCGGCAGTAACGAATGGATGTTCGCCGCGATTTATGCGGACGCCAAGGAGCGCGGCGATCTTGCCACCATGAAACTGGTCACAGATGCCTATGTTCCGTATATGGAAAGAGTGGTGAGTTACTTTGAAAGGGCCTCGACCCGGCTCTTTAGCCGCCAGATCGGTCAAGTGCTTCTTCTGCACGCCAGTGCCCTGAACGCCGACTCGTTGGATCAACTTATCGTGATGCTGAAGTCGCGCGGTTATCGCTTTGTGACGTTGGCCGAGGCTCTACAAGATCCGGCCTATCGCACTCCCAATGACTACCTGGGATCGGACGGTTCTTCCTGCCTGCTGCACTGGGCGCAAGCGGAGAGGATGATGATGGCGCCGCGCCCCGCGGAACCGGCAGTCATCAGGAACTTGTACGCGCAAATCGTCGCGAAGTGACAGTGGTCGCATGTTGCAGAACAGCGACTTGAGGGCGCATCGGCTCTCACGCCGGCTGAATGCCACTATTTTCTGGCTAAGAATCCCGAGCTCTTTCCCGCTCGGCCTTGGCTTCAGCTTCTAGAGAAGTTCTTCTCAGGCGTTTTCGAACGAGGCCCAGAATGACAAATAGATAGGTAATCCAGCCAAAAAATACCAAGAGTCCCCAGGCGCCCATTCTATCCGCATAGTCAGAGCCCGCCCAAATGTAATAGGGAATCGAGAGGATACCCGCCAGGACAAGTAGCTTGGCATTGTTCTTACGTACCCTTAGCGGCTGGATTTGAAGCTGTATTCGACCTTTACGTGTATCGGCTATACGATGAGGCTGCTTTAAGCCACAGCGCGCGTCGATACGGCTACTCATGCACGAGAGTAGTGCACACTGGTTTGGTGGGAAATCTGAAAAATATCACGTTATCCGCTTCGTCTGAAACCATAGAACGTGCCCGCCTTCGGCTACGGAGTACCGGCAAATCATGAGTCAACTGCGTCACGTTCGACCCGGTCGAAAATTCACCCGCGAGGAGATGAACCAGAGAGCGCCGCAATCGTGAGTCAAGCCTTTTTCCTTGACACGAATATCTTTATGTATTCCTTTGACGATTCGGTGGGCGCCGTTTCCAGCATCGAGGAAACGGGCTGGACATCTTACGATTCCTTGATCGTAGGCGCTGCCGTCGCGGCGCTGTTCACGGAAGACTTGCAGACTGGGCGAGCGGTTCGCGGAGTAGAAATCCGCAACCCGTTCGCTTAAGCGTCCACCGCTTCAAGCGCCTTGGCCGCGTACGTGCGGTCAACGTAATTGTTCAGTATGACCAGAAACTCCTCGACGATATGGTCGCCGCGGAGCGTGCACTTGAGCTTTCCATCCACGTATACCGGAGCCACCGGCTCCTCGAAAGTGCCGGGCAGCGAGATGCCGATGTTAGAGTGCTTGGACTCGCCGGGACCGTTGACCACGCAGCCCATCACCGCCACCTTCATCTCCTCAACACCTGAATACTTGGCGCCCCACACCGGCATCTGCGTGCGCAGGTAAGTCTGGATCTGATCCGCCATGTCCTGGAAGAATGTGCTCGTAGTGCGCCCGCAGCCGGGGCAAGCGGTCACCTGCGGCGTGAAGCTGCGCAATTCCAGAGCCTGCAGAATTTGCTGGCACACGATCACTTCGTCGGTGCGGTCGCCATTCGGCAGCGGAGTCAGCGAGGCGCGGATGGTATCGCCGATGCCTTCTTGCAGCAGCACTCCAATGCCGGCCGTCGAAGCCACGATGCCCTTCGAACCCAGCCCCGCTTCCGTCAGCCCAACATGCAGCGCGTAATCGCACTCCGCCGCCAGCATCCGGTAGACGCGGATTAGATCCTGCACACCGCTCACCTTCGCGCTCAATATGATGTGGTCGCGTCCCAGTCCATAGTGTTCGGCAGCTTTCGCCGATTCTATGGCGCTCACCACGATGGCGCGCAGCGTGACGGCGCGGGCGTCGAGCGGTTCCGCCAGCAGATTGTTCTCATCCATCATGCGCGTCAGCAGCGCACCATCGAGCGACCCCCAGTTGACGCCGATGCGCACCGGCCGGTCGTATTCGATCGCGGCCTCGATCATGACGCGGAAATTGTCGTCGTGCTTCTTGCCGATATTGACGTTCCCCGGATTGATCCGGTATTTCGCCAGCGCTAGCGCCATGTCGGGATACTTCTTGAGCAGCAGATGGCCGTTGTAGTGGAAGTCGCCAATGATGGGAACACGGACGCCGAACTTATCCAACGTCTCGACGATCTTCGGCACCGCGCGCGCGGCCTCGTCGGTGTTCACGGTCACGCGGACCAGCTCCGAGCCGGCCTGGGCCAGTGCCATCACCTGGTTGACGGTTGACTGCACGTCCGCCGTATCGGTATTGGTCATCGACTGGACCACGATAGGGTGATCCCCGCCAACTTTTACCTTCCCTACGCTGACCGCCACCGAACGACGGCGTGGCTGTGATGCCATGAAAACCTCCGGATGTACTGTGAAACCCTGCTGTGAACCCCTATTGTAGCGTGGTAAGCTTTTGGGGAAATGGTGTTAGACCTCCGGTGGTGTCTCCGGTTGGGTGCGATAGCGGCAACCCTCGCCACGGGGGGTATCGTTTCCGCACAGGCTCCTGCCCCGAGTTCCCTGCCGGCACTGCAGCAAGCTGTCTCCCAGCGCACGACGGAATGGAACAC
>Ga0105245_10001550_pt1 | contig 20841 bp, 25 predicted proteins | sample KBSM54metaG_FD_81523 | JGI IMG/M metagenome (GOLD analysis project Ga0105245, IMG submission 81523) | Miscanthus rhizosphere microbial communities from Kellogg Biological Station, Michigan, USA - KBS M5-4 metaG | ecosystem: Host-associated > Plants > Roots > Rhizosphere > Soil | place...
ATCATAGACTTAGAACTACCCCGAACCGGGATCGATCCGGGCCAGATGGCGCGCCGTGGCGAGCCAGGATCCAATCCACCCGAGCACCGTGCTCGAGCCGATCAGGATCTGCAGGTCCCTGATTCCAGGCCCCGCCAACGTGAAATTGCTGCCGTACGAATGCGCCAGATGGGCCGTGGCCGGCGTGAGCAGATGGATGCCGACCATTACGACCAGCCAGGCCGTCAGGCCCCCGAGACACCCGTACAACGCCCCTGTGTACAGGAACGGCCGCCGTACAAACCCGTTGGTGCCGCCCACGAGTTTGGTGACTTCGATCTCGGCCCGGCGGTTCTGGATCTCAAGCCTGATGGTATTGCCCACCACAGCCACGACGCCCAAGGCCAGAAGGCCCGCGGCCAGCAGCAGCGCATGGTGCATCAGCCTGAGTATCGCGTTAAAGCGCGCGACCCAGTCCCCATCGAGCTGCACCGTGTCCACCTCTGGCCAGGCCTTGAGGTAGCGGCTCAAGGATTCCATGTCGGCCGGATTGGAATTCGCGGGCTTGGGCGTTATGGCCAACACGTGGGGTAGCGGGTTGTCCTCGAGCGCATCGAGCGCATCGCCGAAACCGGACTGCGCACGGAACTGTGCAAGCGCCTGCTTGGCGGTAATGAGCTGCACCGAGGCGACGCCCGTGCGCTCGCGTGCGCTCTTGGCCAGCTGCTCGGCGCGCGATTCGGCGACCCCGGTCTTGAGAAACACCGAGACGCTCACCGCGCCGCTGAAGTCCCCGGTGGCGGTGCGCACGTTGCCAACCAGCACGTCGAGGCCTAGGGGCAACGCCAGGGCGAGGCCCATCACCAGCACCGTAAAGATCGTTGCCACCGGTGAGCGCGCCAGGTGCCCGGCAGAGCTCAAAAGCGCATGCGCATGGCGCGCCAGATAGCCGGACAGGCCACCACTCATCGCTTGGCCTCGATGACCGGCAGCACGCCGCTCGGTTCTGTCCCGGCAATGTGGCCGTTTTCGAGCACGATGGTGCGCAGTCCCGACTCGCGCACCAGGTGCAGATCGTGAGTGGCGACCACGACGGTCACGCCGACTTCATTCAGCCGGCGGAACAGCGTCATCACTTCGCTGGCCAGCTGCGGATCGAGATTGCCGGTGGGCTCGTCGGCAATCAGGATCGGCGGCCGGCTGATGATCGCGCGCGCGATGCCGACGCGCTGCTGCTCGCCGACCGAGAGCTCTGCGGGCAGCATGCGCTCGCTACCCAACAATCCCACCTGGTCGAGCGCCGCGCGCACACGCTTGTCAATTTCCTTGAGGGAGCTGCCGGCGACGATCAGGGGCAAGGCCACGTTGTCGAACACCGGGCGATCAATGAGCAACCGGTGATCCTGGAACACCACACCGACGTTGCGCCGGAACGCGGGCACTCGTCGCGCGCTGAGCTTGCCGGTGTTGGCGCCGGCCACTGTGACCTGGCCGCGAGTGGGGCGTTCCAGCAGCGCAATCAACTTGAGCACCGTGCTCTTGCCGGCGCCAGACCGGCCGGTCATGTACACCATTTCGCCCGGTGCGATGTGCAGATTGACGTTGCTTAGGGCCTCGCGCCCGTTGCGATAGCGCTTGGCGACACCCTCAAATCGGATCATGCGTCCGCTCCGGCTTTCGGGCGCTGCGCGAGGGCGCCACCATCGTTTCCATCCACGAGCGCCTGCGCGAAGGCTGCGGCATCGAAGCGCCCGAAGTCATCGCTGTGTTCGCCCAAGCCTATGTAGCGGATCGGGAGCGCCAGTTTGCGGGCGATGGCCACCACGATGCCGCCGCGCGCCGTGCCGTCCAGCTTGGTCACCACAATACCGGTCACGCCGATGGCGGCGTGGAACTGCTCGGCCTGCGAGAGCGCGTTCTGTCCCTGGTTGGCATCGAGCACCAGCAGCACCTCGTGGGGCGCGCTCGGGTCCACGCGCGCAATCACGCGCTTGATCTTGCGCAGCTCGTCCATGAGCTGCGACTGGTTGTGCAATCGCCCGGCGGTATCTGCGAGCAGCACGTCGATGCCGCGCGCGCGCGCCGCGTGCACGCCATCGAAGATCACCGCGCCGGGATCGGCGCCGGCCTGCTGCGAGACAAACTGCGCGCCGCTGCGCTCTGCCCAGACCGCCAGCTGTTCGATGGCGGCGGCGCGGAAGGTATCGCCGGCGGCCAGCATCACGCTGAGCTTCTGGGCGCGAAAGTCGCTGGCCAGCTTGCCGATGGTGGTCGTCTTGCCCGAGCCATTCACGCCGACCACCAGGATCACGTACGGGCGTTGTGCGCGATCGACCTTAAGTGGCACTTCGCACGGCCGCAGTATTTCCGTCAGCCGTACTCTGAGCGCCGCGAGCAGGGCCTCGGCGTCCACGAGCTCGTGGCGTCCCACGCGCTCCTTGAGATCGGCGAGGATCTCGCTCGTCACCGCCACGCCCAGATCGGCGCCGATCAGGCGCGATTCGAGTTCCTCCAGCAGCTCGGGGCTGATCTGCCGGCCCTGCAGCAAGCCGCGCAGCTCGCGCGCCAGCGTGGCGCCGCCGCGATTGAGGCGCGCGCGCAGGCGCCCGAAAAAGCCAGGCGCGGATCCTGCGGGAGCAGCTTGTGGCTGTGGTTCCTCGAGCATGGGTGGATTCTCGCATATGCGGTACGCTTCCCGGCCATGGCAAGCAAACCGCGCGCGAAGAATCCGGCAAAGAGAGCCACCCACCCGCGAGGCGCGCAGTCCCGGCGGTTGCGCATCATCGCCGGCCGCTGGCGCGGGCGCCGCTGGCAATTCCCGGACGGCGAGATTAGGCCGACCAGCGATCGCGTGCGCGAGACGCTGTTCAACTGGCTGCAGGACAGGGTGGCCGGCCGGCGCTGCCTCGACTTGTATTCCGGTTCGGGGGCGCTCGGGCTCGAGGCGCTCTCGCGCGGCGCTGACCATTGCGTGTTCGTGGATCACAACGCCAGCGCAATTGCGGCGCTCGCCGATGTCATGCGCGAGTGGGGCGCATCCTCAGGAATGGCCGAATTGATCCACTCCGACGCGCAGCGCTTCCTGGCTACTCCCAGCCGAGCCTTCGGGTTGGTTTTTCTGGATCCCCCGTTTGCCGGCGCCGAGCTCGCCGCGAGTGTCGCGAAGCTCTCAACAGGAGGCTGGCTCTCGCCAGGGGCCCTGGTCTACATCGAACATCCGCGCGCGTCCGCCCTGCCAACGCTCCCCGACGGCTGGCAAATGCTGCGCCACGGCCAGGCGGGCGCCGTCGGGTATGATCTGTACGAAATTCGCTGAGGGGGTCGCCGTGTCAGTCAGTCACAAAGCCGTATATCCGGGGACCTTCGATCCCATCACGCGCGGGCACGAGGATCTGGTGCGCCGGGCCGCGGGCATATTCGAGAGCGTGGTGCTGGCGATTGCGGCCAATCCGGGCAAGGTCCCGCTGTTCGACATTGAGGAGCGTGTGGAACTGGCGCGCGCCGTGCTCGCCGACATTCCCAACGTCAAGGTCGTGGGCTACAGCGGCCTGACGGTCGAATTTGCGCGGGCCCAGGGGATCGGCGTCATCGTGCGCGGCCTCAGGGCCGTGTCGGACTTTGAGTTCGAATTCCAGCTTGCCAACATGGGCCGGCACATCGCCCCGGGCGTCGAGACGGTGTTCCTGACACCCACGGAACAGTTCACGTTCATTTCCTCGACGCTGGTGCGCGAGATCGCCTCGCTCGGCGGGAGCGTGGCCGAGTTCGTGCATCCCATGGTTGAGGCGGCATTCAAGCGCAAGGTGAAGCGTTGAGGCTGCGAATGCGGATTAGGTACGCCGCACTTAGCGGCGCACTGCTGCTGCTTTCGGCGGTCGCGCTCGCCGCGGCACCGCCAAGCGCACCGCAGGCGAGCGCGCCGGGGCGTGCGGCGATTGCCAGTGCGCATCCTCTGGCCACCGCTGCGGGACTGGAAGTGCTGCGGGCCGGCGGCAACGCTTTTGATGCCGCAGTGGCGGTCAGCGCCGCACTCGCGGTGGTCGAACCCACCGGCTCGGGCCTCACGGGTGGGGGCATCTATCTCCTGCACCGGCAAAGCGATGGCCTGGACATCGCCGTCGATGCACGCGAATTTGCGCCGGCGTCGGCCACGCGCGACATGTACCTGGATGCGCAGGGCAAGCCGGTTCCTGGAATGTCCACCGATAGCGCGCTGGCTGCGGGAATTCCGGGCGAGCCCGCCGGCATGGCGCTGCTGGCCGCACGCTACGGAAAACTGCCTGTGGCCCGGAGCCTGGCGCCCGCCATCAAGCTGGCACGCGACGGGTTCCCGCTCTCCACGCATCTGCATGATGCGCTGGCATCGCGCCTCGAGCAGTTCAAGAACGAGCCCGAGGTCGCGCGCAATTTCCTGCAGCACGGGGCGGTGCCGCCGCTCGGCGCCATCATCCGCCAGCCGGAACTGGCCGCCACGCTCCAGTATCTCGCGCAGCATGGGCTGGATAGTTTTTATCAGGGAGAGCTGGCCAAGCGCCTGGTGGCCGGCGTGCACGCGCAGGGCGGCAACTGGAGCGAAGCCGATCTTGCCGCCTACCGGGCCGTGGAGCGCGCGCCGATCGTCGGCCAGTATCGCGGGGCGCGTATTGTGTCGGCGCCGCCGCCCAGCTCCGGCGGTGTCGGCCTCATCGAGGCGCTGAACATCCTCGCGCAATACAACCTTCCGGCTGTAACACCGGCCGAGCGCAAACACCTGGTCATCGAGGCGATGCGCCGAGTGCACCGCGATCGCGCCATATACCTTGGCGACCCGGATTTCGTGAACGTGCCGGTGCAGCGGTTGACCGGCGTCGATTACGCGGCAGGACTTGCAGCCTCGATACGCGTCGATCGCAACACGCCGAGCGCCGAGCTCCCAGGCCTTGGGCCTGGCGCCAGTGCCGGACCTCAGACCACGCATTTCTCGGTGCTTGATCGCGACGGCAACCGCGTGGCGGGGACCATCACGCTGAACCTGCGCTTCGGGAGCGGGCGCATGATCGCGGGCACGGGACTGTTCCTCAACAACGAGATGGACGATTTCTCGATCAAGCCGAACACCGCCAACGCCTACGGACTGGTGGGCGGGGATGCCAATGCGATCGCGCCGCACAAGCGCATGCTCTCATCAGTGACGCCGACCTTTGTCGAATCCGGCGATCGGCTCATGATCGGCGGATCGCCGGGCGGAAGCCTGATCATGGGCATGGTGCTGCTGGCGACGCTGGATTTCGTTGACGGCCGCTCCGCCAGCGAAATCGTTGCCGCGCCGCGTTTCCATCACCAGTACCTCCCCGACGTCGTGCGCTATGAGGCGGGGGCATTCAGTGATCAGGAGCTCAAGGCCCTGACCGATCAGGGAGCGACGCTCCAGCCGGCCTCTTACCGCTGGGGGAATTTCCAGGCCGTGATCTGGAACCGTGCCACGGGCGAGCTCGAAGCCGCGGCGGATCCGCGCGGTGAGGGCGCCGGGGCCGTAGAATAAGTGAGCATGGAGCGGCTGCTGGAGGGCAGCTGGGTGCCGGTGGCGGCGGACGTGTCCGGTCAGGAGCTGAAAATCGGCGAGCTGCGGGTGGCGCGGCTGAGCTTCGAGCCAGAGCGCTACGAAATCATCGATCACGCCGGTCACGTGGTCGATGCGGGAACCTGGCAGCTGGGCGTACTCGACAATCCACGCACCATCGATCTGCTCGGCAATTCCGGGCCGAACGCCGGACGGCGCGTGCAGGCGATCATCGCGCTCGATGGCGACCGATTGTGTATGGGCTACGACATGGAACGCGATAAGCGGCCGAGCGGCTGGCGATCTGAACCCGACCAGCTGCTGTTGAGCATCACGCTGGTGCGTGCATCCGCTGGGGACGCGCCGAGCGCAGCGACGCCGGAATAGCAGAGCTCGGATAATTTAAAGAGCACGGAAAACCTTAAAGGGGTCAGTCATGGGCATGGGGCGAAATGGGATGCGCGCGCTATTGGCAACCGCCGCGCTGATGATGGCAGCCAGCCTCGCGCAAGCCGAGGAAACGCACGACCTGCTGCTGCGCGGCGGGATGATCTACGACGGCTCAGGCGGCAAGCCGTACCTGGGTGATGTGGCGATCGACGCCGACCGGATCGCCTACGTGGGTCCGGCGCGCGAGCTCAAGGCGCGCACCGTACTCGACGTGCACGGCCAGGCGGTGGCTCCCGGGTTCATCAACATGCTTGCGCACCCCGAGGAATCCTTCCTGGTCGATGGACGCGCGCTCAGCGATCTCACGCAGGGCGTGACGCTGGAAGTCATGGGCGAGGATTCCATGGGCCCGCTCAATCCGAAGATGAAGGAGCTCATGCTCAAGCGGCAGGGCGACATCAAGTATCCGGTGAACTGGACGACCCTCGGGCAGTACCTGGAGATGCTCGAGAAGCGCGGCATCTCGCCCAACGTCGCCTCCTTCGTGGGCGCGCCGGCGGTGCGCACCTACGTGCTGGGCGAGGAGGATGTGCAGCCGAATGCGGCGCAACTCGAGCAGATGCGCTCTCTGGTGCACCAGGGGATGGAAGAGGGCGCGATGGGCCTGACCACGATGCTCATCTACGCGCCGGCCACCTACGCCAAGACACCGGAACTTATCGCACTCGCGCAGGAGTCCGCGCGCTGCGGGGGCATCTACACCGCGCACATGCGCAGCGAGGGCGATCGCATCGACGAGGCCGTGCAGGAGACGATCGATATCGCCCGCGCCAGCGGCGCACCGGCGGAGATCTACCATTTGAAGGCTGCCGGCAAGGACAACTGGGGAAAGATGGATGGTGTGATCAGCACGATCGACAAGGCGCGCGCCGCGGGCACGCGCATATCCGCCAACATGTATACCTACACTGCGGGCGCCACGGGACTGGACGCGGCGATGCCCACCTGGGTGCAGTCGGGAGGGCTGGAAGCATGGATCGCGCACCTTAAGGACCCGGCCACGCGCGCCAAGGTGATCGCGGAAATGAACACTCCGCATCCGGCCAACTGGGAGAATCTGTTCGCGGCGGCAGGGCCCTCCGGCATGCTGCTGCTGGAGTTCAAGAATCCCAAGCTCAAGCCCCTCACGGGCAAGACGCTCGCGGAAGTGGCCAGCATGCGTGGCGTCTCACCGGCCGATGCAGCGGTTGACCTCGTGATCGAAGACGGCTCGCGCGTGGGCGTCGCTTACTTCCTGATGAGCGAGGACAACGTCCGCAAGCAGGTGGTGCTGCCCTGGGTAAGCTTTGGTTCCGACGAGGCCGGCGAGGCGCCCGAAGGCGTGTTCCTGCTGGCGGCCGCGCATCCGCGCGCTTACGGAAATTTTGCGCGCGTGCTGGGCGAGTACACGCGCAAGCAGCACCTGATGAGCCTCGAGGCCGCCATCCACAAGCTCAGCATGCTGCCGGCCGACAACCTTTCGCTTGCCGATCGCGGGCGACTGAAGCCTGGCGCCTTTGCCGATGTGGTCGTGTTCGATCCGGAGTCGATCCAGGATCACGCGACGTACGACAAACCCCACCAGCTCAGCACCGGCGTGTCGCAGGTCATCGTCAATGGAAAATTCGCGCTGCGCGATGGCAAGGCCACCGGCGCGCCTACCGGGCGCGTGGTGCGCGGGCGCGCGTGGACGGGAGTTGCCGGCGGCGGCTGCCGTAAGTCGGCAAGCGACTGGACGTGGGCAAGATGATCTTTTGCGATACAGGGTTCTTTTAAGCCGCCATGGCAGCGCTCTGGCGGATCAGCTGCTGCGCGCACATGTAGCCGGGCGTGCCGGCGATCGATCCGCAGGGGTACGCGCCCGCTCCGCAGTAGGCTAGGCTCGACCAGGGACCGAAGCGGTAGAAGTGCCGCTCCGGATCGGTGGAGAACTGCCGCTCGGCGAAGGTTTGCCCGCCGACCAGCTCGGTGTGATCGATGTTGCCTGCCGGAAACAGGAACAGGCGCTGCAGGTCCTTCGGCGTCAGCAGCCGGCTCCAGACGCAGTCCTGCGGATTTTTCAGGTGGCGGAACACTTGAGCCTTCACGGCCTCGACGACTTCGGGCAGCGCCTCGCCTTGCTGATTGAAGGCCAGGTTCTTGAAGAACAGCGTCAGGCGGTCGAAGCATTCGCCAACGCCCAGCTGGCGCATCGCCGCGCCCTCGCAATAGATCTGGATGTATCCGGGCTCGTAAGCCACGTCACCGGCGGCCACGCGCAGCGTGGCGCGCTCGAAATCCGCGAGCGTCTCGACAGCGAAGATGAACCGGAAGGGCGTGTCGCCATCCGCCGCGGCGGCGCCTTCCTTCCAGCGCGCCGGATGCTCGAACATGAGGTTGAGCTTGCCACTCGACCCTAAGAAGCGCTTCGTCGACACCGCCTGTGTCACGGTGGCATCGCCCACCATTCTTGCCGCCGAGAGCGGGTCGGTCGCAAACACGCACTGATCGAAGCTCAGTTGCTGCCGCCGCCCGTCCAGCGAGTAGTCCACCGTCCGGCGCTCCGGGTCCACCGCCTCGACGGTTGCGCCAAGAATTTGCCTGACGCCCATTTCCGAGTTGATCCTGGCAAGCTCCTCGGTCACGCGCCAGATGCCCTCGCGCACGAAGCCGTAGTAGCCGTCGAACACCGAACCGGAATCCATCACCGGCAAGGTAAATGCCGAGTAGGGATCATCGAGGGAGACCGGACCGCTCTCGGTGACCGTCATGGCCATGTAGATCTTGGTGCGATCGGCACTGAAATAATGATCGAGCAGCTGCCTGGCGCTGCCGGTAATCCAAAGGCGGGTCAGCATCTCGCCCAGGCGCTCGCGCGCTTCCTCCAAACTTGGTGGGCGCGCCTGGCGATAACCCTCCTGCAGGTAGGCGACTACCTTGCCTTCGTCTCGGCGAAAGCCCGAGACGTCACCCTTCTCGCCCCATTGCTGGTGCAGCTCGCGATCGAGCGCGGCCGGGTCGCGATGTATCCAGGCGCTGGCCTTGGGATCGGGAAAGTAGATGCGCTTGGCACTGCTGGGCACGTAGGTCTGCAGCCGTTCGGCGAGTCCGGTCTCGCGAAAAATGAAGTCTGGCATGAGTCCGAGGACTGAGGCGCCGAGCGCATAGTTCTGCGTGCGCCCATTGACCGTGGCGGTCTCCGACACGCACGCGCCGCCGGCGCGCGAGGCGCGCTCCAGCAGCGTGACGGCAAAGCCGGCGCGCTGCAGGTAGTGCGCGGCGACCAGGCCGTTGATGCCGGCGCCGATCACCACAACCGAGGCTGCTGCGTTGCTGCCTGCCATTGGCGTTATTTCTTGATCACCGTGCCATGGGTGGCCACGCACTGCCAGCTGCCCGAGGGCATCTTGACCCATACGTCGGTGAACTGTTCGCGTATGTTGACCGGCTTCCCCGCTGCATCGGCCCCTTTGCCATCGAAGATGGCGGTGGCGATCGCGGTGCTGCCGTGGATCGCAACCCTCATGTCCGAGTACTCGGCCTTTGACCACTTGACCGCCTTGGCGTCGGCGATCACGGCGGCCTTGCCCGTGAGCAGCACGCCGTCAGTTGTGGTATCGACAATGTTCTCGGCCAGTATCGGCGGCAGCAAGTCGGTGTTATTGGTCTTCTCAGACTTCAGCCAGACGTCCTCGAGCCGCAGAATTTCTTTCATCACGCCCGGATCCGCGGCTGGTTGCGCTAAGGCGGCCGTGGTGAGCACCAGTGCACCAAGCAGTGCGCAGCCAAGTATTTTGGATTTCATGCTTCGCCCCTCATTGTTATTAGCGATTTCCAATTGATGTTCCGCACCATTCAGCCGGAAGCAAACAGCCTGCCTTGCACAGGAAGTCCGCCTTAGCGCCGGCGCGCTGTGCGCTTGGTTTTTCTGTGCTTCGCCTTGGCCTTGGGTTTGCGCCTTGCCGGGCGTTTCGCCTTGGCGCGCTTTTTGGCAGCGGCCGCCTTGATGCGTTGCAGCCGCAGTGCCACCCGCGGAGCCCGGCCCGCGCGCGGCAGCCTTTTGTCGCGGTGGAGTTCCGAGGCTCGCCACAGGTACCAGGAGGCGAGCGAGCGGTGCGGGGACCAGCGCGCGCCGTATTCTGCCAGCGCGCGCGGCCGCGGCATGCCCTTGAGGCCGTAGGCGAGCCGAAAGCCGTTACACACGCCGAAGTCATCGACCGGCAACACGTCGGGACGGCCGAGCTGGAACATCAGCAGCATCTCGACGGTCCAGCGGCCGATGCCGCGCACCTGCGTCAGACGCTCGATGATGACCTCGTTCTCGAGTGTGTGCAGCTCTGCGGTGCTGGGCACGATCCCCGAAGCAACCTTTTCGGCCAGGTCGCGCAGCGCGCGGATCTTGGCGAAGGACAGTCCGGTCGCGCGCAGCTTCTCATCGCTCGTCTGCGCCAGGGCTCCCGGTTCCGGAAACTCTGCCGGCGCGTACAGCGCTTTGAAGCGTCCGAAGATGCGCTCGGCCGCGATGCCGTTCAGCTGTTGATGGGCGATGGCGCGCGCCAGCGTCTGGAACGGCGGCAAGTCGTCGCGCAACTCCCAGGTGCAGGGGCCTGCGGCCTCGATCAGGCGCGCCATCACCGGGCAGCACTCACCCAGCGCTCGTTCGCGCTCGCGCATTGCGCTTTCGGTCATCTCTGGCATTGCGGACAATAATACGTCGAGCGTTGTCCCTGGGTCAGCTGGCGGACCGGGGTGCGACAACGCCGGCAGGGAAGCTTGGCCCGCTCGTACACGTACAGCTTTTGCTTGAAGTAACCCGGTGCGCCCTCGGCACTGACGTAGTCACGTAGTGTGGTGCCGCCGGCGCGTATGGCGGACTTAAGCACCGCGCGGATCGCACTCACCAGCCGGGTGCAATGAGCGCGCGTGAGCGAGCGCGCCTGGCGCTGCGGGCGCAGGCGCGCGCGAAACAGCGCTTCACTGGCATAGATGTTGCCGACGCCCGTCACCAATCTTCCGTTGAGGAGCAACGACTTGATCGCCACGCGCCGCCCGCGCGTGACGCGGTGCAGGTACTCGCCGTCGAACCGGCGGGTCAGCGGCTCGGGGGCCAGGTCCTTGAGCAGCTTGTGATGCCGCGGCGCCTCGGTCGTGTAAAGAAAGCAGCCAAAGCGGCGCGGATCGTTGAAGCGCAGAGCCGCGCCCGAGTCCAGCTGCAGTTCGATGTGATCGTGCGGGAGCAGGGCTTGCGCGCCCCGCACCACTCGCAGGTTTCCGGACATCCCGAGGTGCACGATCAACGTGCCGTTGGGCATCCGCAGCAGCAGGTACTTGGCGCGCCGCTCGATCGCGCGCACCAGCTGTCCGCTCAGGAGGGTGGGGAGCTCGGGTGTGACCGGCCAGCGCAGGCGCTGCTCGTGCACCAGTACCGACTGGATGCGCCGGCCGCGGACATGACGCAGCAGACCGCGACGCGTGGTTTCGACCTCGGGCAGTTCAGGCAAGGGCGCTCTCTAAATTTTACTGAACCCAAAAAAACAAAAGCCCGCCAGGAGGCGGGCCTTGCTTAGGCCACCTGCAGGCAGGACTAGCCTACTTGATCTTGGTTTCCTTGTAGCCCACGTGCTTGCGGACCACCGGGTCGAACTTGCGCACTTCCATCTTCTCGGGGTGCAGCCGCTTATTCTTCATCGCCACATAGAAGTGGCCGGTTCCGGCCGAAGACAGGAGCTTTACTTTCTCGCGCATGGCTTGCTGACTCTAATGGATGGGGTTTTGGGTACTTAAACGGCTTCGCCGCGCTTGCGCAGGTCCGCGACCACCGCGTCGATGCCCAGCTTGTCGATGGTGCGCATGCCCTTGCCGGTCACGCGCAGACTGATCCAGCGCTTCTCTGACTCCAGCCAGAAGCGCTGCTGATGCAGATTGGGCAGGAAGCGCCGCCGCGTGCGATTGTTCGCGTGCGAGACGTTATTTCCCGTAACGGGCTGCTTACCGGTGACCTGGCAGACGCGGGACATTGCACAATCCTTATAAATCAATAGCTTATTTGGCTGATCGCTACGCACAGCCGCGAGCGAGGGGGCGGCTTTATACCAGCCCCCGGCGTTTCCGGCAAGAAGCGCCACGGCCGCCCACCCGCATTCTAAATGAGGCCCCGCTCGGCAAACGACAGGCAGCCGTTATCCCCCACGATGCAATGGTCGAGCACCCGGATATCCACCAGCGCCAGCGCCTCTCGCAGGCGCCGGGTGATGAGCTCATCGGCCTGGCTTGGTTCGGCCACACCTGACGGGTGGTTGTGCGCCAGGATTACCGCTGCGGCATTGCGGCTCAAGGCCTGCTTGACCACCTCGCGCGGATGGACGCTGGCGCCGTCGATGGTGCCGCGGAACAGTTCATCAAAGGCGATGAGCCGATGGCGATTGTCCAGGTGCAGGCAGCAGAACAGCTCGTAGGGTTGGTCGCGCAGCCGGCTGATCAGGAAGCGATGGGTGGCGGCAGGGGAATCCAGCAGCGGCCCAAAGCGCATGGCTTCCTCGTAGTGCCGGCGCGCCAGCTCGAGGGCCGCCTGCATGCGGCAATAGCCCACGACGCCAAAACCCTTAGTCGCCAGGAGCGCTGCGCGCTCGGCGTTGAGCAGTTCGCGCAAGGATCGATGCGTCATGAGCATGCTGCGCGCCAGGTCGACGACGTTAGTGCCGCGCAGTCCGGAACTGCCCAGCAGCACCGCCAGCAGCTCTGCATCTGAAAGTGACCTGGCACCTTGTGCTAGCAACTTCTCGCGCGGGCGCTCCTGTGCGGGCCAGAGGTGCAAATTCATGTGAAGTCGGGCACGACTCGTGCGGTATGGATTCGTTCGATTCTCGATCCACATGGCCGAGGCGCGCGAACGACATATCGAGCCGGCATGGCATGAAACGCCGCGCCATTCCTACGGCCGCTCGTACTCTAAATGGGGCCCAAAGCGCGCACTTCACTCAAGGCAAGAACGCGGCAACATAGACCCACCGGCCATCGAGCGGGCCAGTCCAGGGGAGCGGCCGCGGGGCTCTCCACGACAACCAGTTCACACTTTTCCCGCGAAATTCAAACACTGCAACGCACACGTGCCAAGCTCGAAAGGACGGTCCCCACATGGGCCTTTGACTTGGGAGCACTGGAACATGAACAAAATTCTCTTTGCGGTACTGTTTTTAGGCTGTGCCACCTCAGTGATGGCGACAGATGCGGCCGTAACCGTTACCGTAGGACAGCCTGGCTTTTATGGCCAGATCAGTATTGGCAATTTCCCCCAGCCTCAGTTGGTGTATGCGCATCCCGTTGTAGTGCATCCGGTTCCCGTGATTGTTGTACCGGCACCGATTTATTTGCACGTACCGCCGGGTCATGAGAAACATTGGAGCAAGCACTGTGCCGCCTACAATGCCTGTGGCCGGCCTGTCTACTTTGTCCGTGATGACTGGTACAACACCGTCTACGTGCCGCACTATCGTCAAATGAATGCAGAAGGCAAAGGTGGCCACGGCCAGCACGGCCAAGGAAACGGCAAGGGCAACGACGACGATCAAGGACACGGGCATCACGACAAGTGATGGCGAGGTCGGTTAAGAAGCGATGGCGCCCCGCCGGAAGCGAGCCGGCGGGCCGCCCACTAACAGTGGGACATCGCTATCTAAGCTGGCGGTAGGCCCGCACGCCAGGACTTGCGCACGCCGATAAGACGGTGTTGACGAAGCTTGGCCTCCACAGCATCGCGAAGTACATCCTGCTGGGTCTTGCCGAGCCTGCGGCCGAGCTCATGGAGCTGCTCGATCCGCTCGTCTTCGAGATAGAGGGCCACCTGTCTGCGCTTTATTCTTGTTGTTTTTCGCATGGCACCTATATTAACTGGCGGCCAGTGGTGACGCCAACTGCAGGATGATTAGTTAGCAGCCACGGGGGTCTTGATACATGTCGAGCATCGCGCCTACGACTGTCGCCGGCCAAACTAGGTCAGACGTCACTACCTCTTCGGTCCGCTTTTTCTTTGTGGCACATCTGGCTCTGTTGCTAGCCGTGCTTGTCGGATTCGCCCACTCGTTCTACCTGCGCCCGCTATTCAGCTCGCGTCCGCTGCCACCCATACTTTATCTGCATGGTGCCGTGCTGACTGGCTGGTTCATTCTAATTGCGGTGCAGGGCTGGCTGGCTCTAACTCAAAATTTCCGCGCGCATCGCCGGACGGGTTTCGTGCTGGCGACGTACGCCACGCTTGTAGTGGCTATGGGGCTGGTTGCGGACTTGCGCATGGCCACAGAGATCACTTCCCCGAGGGATGGAGACAACATCGTCTTCTGGGGCAATCTGTTCGGTCTCATCCTATATGCCACTTATGTGTCTCTAGCGCTGCTATTCCGCAAGAGTCCGGAAGTGCACAAACGACTAGTGTTGCTGGCATCGTTCGCCATTGTCGGACCTGCCTTGGCTCGCTTTGCGGATATTCTCCCGGGTGGACCCGCGGCGCGACCCCTATATGGAATCGGTGGGATCTTGGCGCTGTACATTTCGTTGATAGTGTTTGACGTGATTGTCAGGCGTCGCCCACATCTTGTGAGTAGCATTGGCATGCTGGCTGCGTTGGTTCTCCTTGGGATGGCAGGCTATCTGGCTTTCTCGGGCGTGGGATTCGCAATCTTGCATGGCACCTGATTGGTGTAGCGCAGGTTCCTGTGAAGCCGGTCACGACTTATGCGTTATGGGGGCGTTTCGTTCTCAATCCACATGGCCAAAGGGTGAGAACGACATATCGAGCCGGCATGGCATGAAACACCGCGCCTGACCGATAATGCACCCATGCGTGGCAAACACGTCCTTTTGGGTGTAACCGGCGGGATCGCCGCTTACAAAAGCGCCGACCTGGTACGCCGACTGATCGAGCGCGGCGCGCAGGTGCAGGTCGTAATGACCGCCGGCGCGCGCGAATTTATCGGCGCGACCACCTTCCAGGCACTCTCGGGACGGGCGGTGCGCGAGAGCCTGTGGGATTCGGCCGCCGAGGCGGCCATGGGGCACATTGAACTGGCGCGCTGGGCCGACCTGGTGCTGGTGGCGCCGGCCAGCGCGGATTTCATGGCGCGCCTCGCCCACGGCCGCGCCGATGATCTCTTGAGCACCTTGTGCCTCGCCACGGCCGCGCCCATCGTGCTGGCCCCGGCGATGAACCAGCAGATGTGGGCCAACGCGGCCACGCAGGCCAATGTCGCCACGCTCACGCAACGCGGCGTGCGCCTGCTGGGTCCGGGCGTGGGCGAGCAGGCCTGCGGAGAACTGGGGCCGGGGCGCATGCTCGAGCCCGTGGCGATCGCTGATCTGATCGAGCCCATGCTGGTGACCGGCGGAGCCTTCAGTGGGCGGCGCGTGCTCATCACCGCAGGCCCGACGCGCGAGGCCATTGATCCGGTGCGCTTCGTGAGCAACCGCAGTTCCGGGAAGATGGGCTTCGCGGTCGCGGAAGCGATGAGAGCCGCTGGCGCCGAAGTGGTGCTGGTCAGCGGCCCGGTGGCGCTCTCACCGCCCCCCGGCGTGCGCTGCATCAGCGTCGAGAGCGCCGCGCAGATGCACGAGGCGGTGCAGCGGGAACTCAAGGGCACCGACGTGCTTATTGCAACCGCCGCGGTCGCCGATTACCGCCCGCTTAACGTGGCCGAACGCAAGATCAAGAAGAAAAGCGAGCAGCTCGCGCTGGAAATGACGCGCACCACGGACATCCTGGCGACCGTGGCGGCCGCGCGCGAACGGCCGTTCGTGGTCGGGTTTGCGGCGGAGACAGATTCCGTTGAGCAGCACGCGCTCGAAAAGCTGGAGCGCAAGAATCTCGACATGATCGCCGCCAACGAAGTGGGGACCGCCAAGGCCTTCGATTGCGAGGACAACGCCTTACTGGTCCTGTGGCGCGGGGGCGGGCGCGCGGAGCTGCCGCGGGCACCGAAGCGTGAGCTCGCGACCGCGCTGGTGGAACTCATCGCCGCGCACTGCAAATTCAAGAAATAGGGGGTCGAAGAGTTGATGGATACCTTAACGAGGCGCCCGCTGCAGGTGCGCATCCTTGATAAACGTGTGGGGAGCGAGTTTCCGCTGCCCGCCTATGCGACCGGAGGTTCGGCGGGGCTGGACCTGCGCGCCTGCATCGATGCCCCGTTGCTGCTCGAGCCCGGCCGGGCCGAACTCATCAGTACGGGACTGTCGATCTATGTCGCTGACCCGTCGCTCGCCGCCGTGATCCTGCCGCGCTCCGGTCTCGGGCATAAGCACGGGCTGGTGCTCGGCAACCTGGTCGGCCTGATCGATTCCGACTACCAGGGTCCCTTGATGGTGTCCTGCTGGAACCGCGGCGCAGCCGCCTACACGGTGCAGCCCGGCGAGCGCATCGCGCAGCTCGTCATCGTGCCGGTGGTGCAGGTGGAATTCGAGATCGTCGAGAACTTCGCGGCCACCGATCGCGGCGGCGGCGGCTTCGGCCATACCGGCCGTTAGCTCGAGTGCGAGGCGGTCAGTTCGCGATAGCGGGCGATGTCCGCCTCGAACTGCGAGCGCACATCGCTTTCTTCCTGCCGGCGCTTGTCCATGGCCTTGTGCTGTGTCTTCAGGTCGTTGGAGGTCCGCACCAGCTGCTCGGCCAGGTCATCGGGCATGCGGCGCGCGTCAGGCTTCTTGTTGTACGGCTTGAACAATAGCGCCCGCGCCTGCAGCGTCTTGAGGCGCGCGTCCAGCGTTTCGATGTAGGCGCTGGCCGCTCTGATCTGGCCGTCGAGCTGATCGAGCCGCTCATCCCGCAGCCGCTCGATGTCCTTGGTCGAGGTGTAGGTCGTCAGCAGGAAGTGGTCGTGCTGCTGGCGCTGTTGCAGGTCGGTGTCGCGCTTTTGCTGCTCGGCGCGCTGCTCGGCGTTCTTTTCGGCATCGACGTGCTGTACCTCGACGCCCTCGCTGTTGAGGACCCGGCGCTCGGACTGCGCGTACTCCGGGGGCACCGCATCCCCGTAGTGCCGCTCGCCGTTCTTATCGACCCAGCTGTAGTTGGGGCCGTGCTCGCCCGCAAGCACTGGCTGGGCCGCCGCGCACAGGGCGAGCGCGGCGACGATCGAGGCGTTTTTCGTGAAGTAAGTCACTGTTCGTTAGCGTTCCGCCGGCCCTTTGCGCCAATTGTCCACGATGCGCCGCCAAGGGCAAGTGAGTCAGTCCGCAACTCCGTAGGATTGTCGATAGCGTCTCAGTGAGGCCAGTTGCGCCGGCTCGGCGCCGGCGGTGCCGTGGCTGGCCAGGGCCTCGATCAGCTCGCTTAAGGTCAGGATGCTCACGCACCTGAGGCCGTATTCCGCCTCGACCTCCTGCACCGCGGATTTCTGCCCCTGCCCGCGCTCCTGGCGGTCGAGCGCCAGTGCCACGGCGACCGGCTCAGCGCCGGCTGCTCGGATCAGCTGCACGGACTCGCGGATCGCGGTGCCGGCGGTGATGACATCATCGACGATGACCACCCGTCCCCGCAGCGGACTGCCCACGACCATCCCTGCCTCGCCGTGATCCTTGGCCTCCTTGCGGTTGAACGCCCAGGGCAGGTCCCGCCCCTGCCGTTCGGCATACGCGATGGCGCAGGCGCTCACCAGGGGAATGCCCTTATAGGCGGGCCCGAACAGCATGTCGAAGGCAAGGCCCGAAGCCTTGAGTGCGGCGGCGTAGCAGGCGCCGAGCCGTGCGAGCGCCGCGCCGCTGTTGAACAGCCCGGCATTAAAGAAGTAGGGACTTTGGCGTCCGGACTTGAGCGTGAATTCGCCGAACTTCAGGGCCTGGTGCTCGAGCGAGAGCGCCAGGAAGTCCTGCTGGTAACCGTGCATGCGCGGGAAGGCTATCATGTCCTCATGCGCGTCATCACTCTCAACGTCAACGGCATCCGCTCGGCGGCCGCCAAGGGACTGTTCCCATGGCTGGGCAAGCAAAAGGCGGACGTGATCTGCCTGCAGGAAGTGCGCGCCACCGAGGAGCAGCTCAAGGACCACGACGTGTCGTTGCCGGGTTACCACGCCCACTACTATCCGGCGGCGCGCGCAGGCTACGCGGGTGTTGCCCTGTTATCGCGCGAGGCGCCGACTCGTGTGGTGCGCGGGATCGGCATCGATGAGTTCGACCAGGAAGGACGGTACCTGGAGGCGCAGTTCCCGCACGTTGCGGTGGTGTCGATGTACCTGCCCTCGGGCTCCTCCGGGCCGCACCGGCAGGCTTCCAAGGATCGTTTCCTCAAGGCTTTCCTTCCGCACCTGCACTCCATCAAGCGCCGGCGGCGCCCTTACATACTGTGCGGCGACTGGAACATCGCCCACCGTCCTATCGATCTGAAGAACTGGCGCTCGAACCAGAAGAATTCTGGCTTCCTGCCGCACGAGCGCGCCTGGCTGGACGAGCTGTTCGACAAGGTGGGCTTCCACGACTGCTTCCGCAAGATCGACACCGCGCCTGATCGCTATACCTGGTGGTCTAATCGCGGCCAGTCCTGGGCAAAGAACGTCGGCTGGCGCATCGACTACCAGATCGCGAGCCCCAGGCTCGCAAACGCCGCGCGCCGCGCGCACATCTATAAGGAGCAGCGCTTCTCCGACCACGCGCCGCTGATCATGGACTACGAGCTGTGAGCGAGCAGCCGGAGGCAGAAGCGCGCGGCTGGCGCGCGGCGCTGCGCCTGTACACGCAGCGGCGCATGCTGACGATGCTGTTCCTGGGGTTCTCGGCCGGATTGCCGTTCTACCTGGTGTTCCAGTCGCTCTCGGCGTGGCTGCGCCAGGCGCATATTGAGCGTTCGACCATCGGCATGCTCGCCTGGGTCGGAACCATGTACTCGCTGAAATTCCTGTGGGCGCCGATCGTCGATCGGGTGCCCATTCCGGCGCTCACACGGCTGCTTGGCCGGCGGCGCGCGTGGATGCTGCTGGCGCAGCTCGGCATCGGCCTGGGGCTTATCAACCTGGCGCTGAGCGATCCGACGCAAAGCGTGATGCACATGGCGTTGTGGGCGCTGTTCGTGGCCTTCTGCGCCGCGACGCAGGACATTGCCATCGATGCCTGGCGCATCGAGTCCGCAGCCGTCTCTCAGCAGGGCGCGATGGCCGCGGCCTACCAGCTGGGCTATCGCGCGGCCCTGATCACCGCCAGCGCCGGGGCCTTTACCATCGCCGGGACCTTCGGCTGGCGCGCCAGCTACACCACGATGGCGGTGCTGGTATCGGTGGGCATCATCACCACGCTCTTGGCCGTAGAGCCCGAGGCCGCCACGCGCGATAGCGCCTTCGACCGCGAACAGCGGGTTGCCGACTGGCTCTCGCACCGCGCGCACTGGCCGAGCTGGCTGCAGCGCTCCGGCGCCTGGTTCGTCGGTGCCATCGTCTGCCCGCTGCTGGATTTCTTTAGCCGCTACGGCGGCTCGCTGGCAATCATCATCCTGCTGTTCATGGGCAGCTACCGGCTCACTGAATTCACCATGGGTTCGATGGCCAATTCCTTTTATATCGATCGTGGCTACTCGCTGACGCAGATTGCCGCGGTGGTCAAGCTCTACGGGCTGGCGATGTCGCTCATCGGCGTGGTCATCGCCGGGTTCGTTATCGCGCGCGTGGGTCTGTTGCGCTCGCTGATCGCCGGGAGCGTCATGATCATGCTGTCCAACGTCGGCTTCTCGCTCCTGGCGCGCGCCGCCTCGCCCACGCTCCTGGAGCTGGGCCTGGTCAACGCCTTCGACAATCTTGCGCAGGCCATGCACGGCACGGCGCTGATTGCGTTTCTATCGAGCCTGACCAGCGCGCGCTACACCGCCACGCAGTACGCGCTGTTTTCCTCGCTCTACGCGCTGCCCGGAAAGATACTCGAGGGCTTGTCAGGATTCGTGGTCGACGCGATCGGCTACCCAACATTCTTTCTCTACACCGCTTCACTGAGCATCCCCGCGCTGCTGCTGCTCTGGTATTTGTCCGCGCGCGGCCCGTTGCTGCAGCTGGGTTCGCGCGCGCCCGCACCCCGTGGAAATTGACCTCACCCGGGTGCTGTGCCGGGTCAACGAGCTGCGCGCGACCGGCTGCAAGGAATTTCGGCTCGGGAGCGGCGAGTGGCCGCTCAGAGGCTTCCTGGTGCAGGCGGGCAACGAGGTTCACGGCTACGTCAATCGCTGCGCACACCAGTCACTGCCGCTGAACTATCTGCCCGATCGCTTCCTGACTTACGATGGCAGCATGATCCTGTGCACCGCGCACGGGGCGATCTTCGAGAAGTCCACGGGCTACTGCGTGTCAGGACCGTGCGCGGGACGCTCGCTGGTGCGCGTGGCGGTGCAGGTGGTCGATGATTACGTGCTGCTGGAGGAAAGCGTCGATGTGCAGGCGCTCGCCGCGCGCTACACCTGAAGTCTTAAGCGGCGCGATTACTCGAACAGATCGAGCCCGTCGAGACGGTCGGCCCTGAAGCGCCGGTCCTCATCGATCGGATCAGCCTCGGCGCGCCCGTCCTCCGGTTCCACATCGACCGAGCCGCTCCAGTCCTCGGGGGCCTCGGCCTCTTCGATGGCGCCGCTGGCGCGCTGCGAGCGCCAGTCCTCGAAGTCCAGCTCCTCGACGGTGCCGTCGAAGTACTGCACTTCGATCGTGCCATCGCTCGAATCGAAGGCCACCACCTCAAGCAGCTCGCCGCTGCTCAAGCGGTACCATTCGCCGATCCCCGGATGCCGGATGTTCATGTCATCAGTAATCCTTGAGGTCCATGTTGCTCCCGGGCGCCCGCCTTGAGCAAGGGAAATAATCGGCGCCTTTGACGTTGATGCGCCGCGTCAGCGGCGCTCGTACATAAGGTCACTCACCTCGTGGCCCAGTCGCAGGCCGCGGGACTCGAAGCGCGTGGCGGCACGC
>Ga0105245_10001551_pt1 | contig 20833 bp, 13 predicted proteins | sample KBSM54metaG_FD_81523 | JGI IMG/M metagenome (GOLD analysis project Ga0105245, IMG submission 81523) | Miscanthus rhizosphere microbial communities from Kellogg Biological Station, Michigan, USA - KBS M5-4 metaG | ecosystem: Host-associated > Plants > Roots > Rhizosphere > Soil | place...
CGAGTGCCAACCTGCGCAGTTCGTCACGGCTGATGCTGCCCGGTGCGCGGCGAGCGAAGCGCACGGTTTGTCGACGAGGGTCAGGCTTGGGATTCGTGACGAAGGGGACGACGGGCCTCAGCTTGGCCTGACGCAAGAGCGTCTGGCTCACTCGACGACCGGGTGAGAGCAGCCATAAAAGCCCGAGTTTCCGGTCGCTGGGTGCGCCCTCGAGGCGCAGCAAACGTGCGCTCGCGCCGCGAAAAAACAGCCGCCGAATCGTGAACGGGCCGCGCCGACTGAGCCGCAGCACTTCGTGGTACGCGCCGCGTCGCGCGGCGTCGGCCAAGAGCCACGCTTGGCTGTAGCGCCGCACGGCCCAATCCGCCTGACGGTAGCTCGAGCTTTGCGCGAGGTTGAACCAAGCGCGCGCCGCCTCGAGGTTTCCCGCAAGGGCGTCGAGCATGCCGCGCGCGGCGACGTCACCGCCGCGTACTTTGGCGTCGGTCCAGCCGACGAAGAGCGCTTCGCCGAGTTCGGAGCAACCTGCCTCGTCGAGGGCAAAATCCCAGCGCAGCCGCGCCCTGATTTCGTTGAACACGGCGCGCCCGCGCCCCTCGTTTGCCAGGCTGTACGGAAAAAAGAACCGGCTCGCGTAGTAGCTCAGGTGCGGAATGCCCGCTGGCACGAGCACGTGATCGATGAGCGGGTGCGGAATGATCCAAAGCGCGAGAAATGCGGCGACCGGCCAATTGCTGCCACCCACGAAAGCGGCGGCGAACATCAGCAGGCCGATGCGCAGTACGAGCAGACCCGCTCCCGGGTTGATGCGCCAATTGAAGATCGGGCCTTTGCTGCCCTTCATCATGTACACGGCGATTCGGATCGCCAGCATGATGGCGATGCCTACTCCCGGCATGGGCGCCTCCAGCCCAAGCTACGGAATGCGCTCGGCCACGAAGCGATGGGCTGCTCGGATTCCTCTTCCTCGTCGCTAGGCGGAAGATTTGCCCATAATTCGTGCAAAACCCGATGCTCGGGGTCACGCAAGGCGGACAGCGCGGCGCGCACTTTGTCTTCGTCACGCGTTTGCACCCCGCCGGGCGTGCGATACGTCATCACCGAGGCGACACGAACGGCCAGCTGAGCTAGGAGCTTCTGCCCTGCGCGTTCGACCTCGATGCGCGTCGCGCTTGCCGGAATGTCGAGCACCAGGAACGGGTTGTCGAGCAAATCGCTCGGATGCTTCATCGGACTCCGGAGTTGTAACTCAGCGAGCGTTCGTCACTTTGAGCGGGCAGGAGCGTCCACAACTCGCGAACGGCTTTCTCCACGTCACGGCGGTTGCCAGCGGCTTGAGCGGCGCGACCTCGACGTAGCAAATTTTGAGCTTTGATCGGGTCGGTGCTGTCCTGCACGCGATCGGCGATGCTCTCCAGTTCCCACTCCCAGGCTTGTGGGTCGCGCAAGTAAGCGGTGACGCGAATCGAGCTCATCTGCTTCAATTGTCGCTCGATTTCGCGCGGGTTCCGAGCGCGCATCGAGCGTTCCACGGTTTCCATGGCTTGGGCGAGGGCGCGCCGTTCCGGATCGGTGCCGTGCCGTTCGAGCCAATACATGGTTCGAGTGTGGGCTTCGTAGACGCGCGCGCTGAGCTCCGGCCAGGCGTTGGCGGCTTCCAGATCGCCCAGCATGCCGTCGCAGTCGATCAGCGAGCGGCGCGCTTTTTCGGCGGCATCTTGGTCACCGCCGCGAGCGGCGTCGAGATCTCGCCGCACACTCTCGATGGTGGCTTCGAAGTCAGAGAGGGTGACGAGGGCTGAGCGCTGACCATCACGAAAAGCGTTGCCGCGCAGCGTGGCGGCGCGCTGCGCCAGTTCGTGCACGAGCTCGGCCATTTTTTCGGGTGATGTCTGCGGAGCGAGGAGCTGCTCCACGTGGTCGAAGACCAAGTTCTGAGCCGGCAGACACGCCTTTGCCGAGAGCGCGCCGCCGCGGTCCACTTCGAGTGTCAGTTCGACCAGCGATCCGGCGGGCAAGGTCGCCTTCAGCGACGATGAAGGGATCTGAATCACGCCGACGAGGCGGCACAAGTGCGCAAAGGGAAAGTCCCCCTGCACGATCGGCACACGCAGCGCGTAGTCAGCACCGGCCGAGACATTTTCGACCGTTTTCAGCGTGAACGATTTACGGATCGGCAGCGGCGCGCCACGCTCGAAGTAGACGGCGACGGCGTTGTCTGCGCGCGCAACGCCGATGGTTCGGGCGAGCGGCGGCTCCCCGATCGAAACACCGTGCACGATGGTTATTTCCGATGGATTGGCGCCGGTCACGCTCTCGTCCGCGGCTTTGGTTTCGACGCGAAAGGTGCTCGCTCCTCGGCGCTTCAACGAGAGCATGCCGGCGAAGCTGCCGTCAGTCTCGAGCGTGAACCACTCGCTCTGCCATTGCTCGTCGTTACGAGTGAAGCGCAGGGCCTGCACTTTGTCCGCCGGTTCGAGCGCGCGCCCGACGACGTAGGGTGAGGTGTCTGGCGTCATGGCCGGGTATTGAAGCCAAACACGGGGACCGGTGGCTGCGGCCGTCGGCGCGGCGCCCCGTGCGTCGAGCGCAGCCGTTGCAGCGAACAGCGCGGCCCCTTGCGAGACGAGCAGCATCGGGTCGAGCCCGCTGCCGAACGGCGCGCCCAGGCTTTGCTCGAGCCGCGCGCGCACGGCCGGCATCATCGTTGGGCCGCCCACGAGCACGATGCGTTCGAGTTGCTTGATGCCATGAGCGCGGAGCAGCCGCTCGCAGACCTTCACCGAGCGCTCGATGAGTGGCGCGGTGATGGCCTCCAAATCCGTCCGCGACAGCGGTTGTTCGAGTAGGTCGAGCTCGCTCGAACCCACCTTCAACGCCTCGATCACGATGCTGGTCTCGCTGGCGGTTCGCGATAGCTCGATTTTGGCTTCTTCCGCGCACACCTTGAGCTTCGCGACTGCGCTCGCGTGCGCTGGGTTGGAGCGCTCGATCTTGATGCCAGCCGTCTCGGCGATGCGCGCGATCAGCCAGTCGACGATGGCGAGATCGAAGTCACGACCGCCCAGGAAATTGTCGCCGTCGTGGCCGATGATGCGAAGCAGGCCTTCTTGCGTCTCCAGCAATGAGGCGTCGAACGTGCCGCCGCCCAGATCGTAGACGAGCCACGCTCCGCGACACTCTTCCGCCGACCAGCCCGATGCCAATGCGGACGCCACCGGCTCTTGGATGGTTTCGATGCGGGTGAACCCCGCCAAGCGCGCGGCCTCGCTCGTCGCTTTGATCTGAGGCAACTCGAATAGCGCGGGCACGGCGATGACGGCGCGCTCGGGTTTCACGCCGAGCTGCGCCTCGACGTCCTTCTGGAGCGACATCAGGATTTGTGCGGCGAGCTCTTCGGGCGTCTTTTCCAGGTTCGCGGCCGCGAAGCGTTGGGGGTTCTTCGAGCCCATCAGGCGTTTGAACTCGGCGCGCGTATTTTCCGGATCTTTCTGCAGAAAACGGTGAGCACGCGTGCCGACGACGATGTTGCCCCGCGCGTCGATGCGCACCACGCTCGGTGTCAGTGTTTCACCTCCCGAGCCGCGCACGCTCTGCAGCTGTTCGCCGTCGAACACGCAGGCAGCCGAGTTCGTCGTCCCCAAGTCGATACCCAGATAAAGCGGCCGATCCATCCCGCAGCAACGATAGCAAACGGCCTACGGAAGGGTAGGTCGGAAAAATCGCGGGTTGCCGCGAGCGAAAAGCCTAGAAGCGCGGTGTCATGCGCGCCGCGACGGAGCCGCTTTGCCGCGGCATAGCTCGGTCAGACGCTTTTTTGCGACGCCGAACGCAATCGGACTTTTGTCCACACCCGCCCAAGTGCGACCGAGCCGCTCGGCGGCCACCAACGTGGTTCCAGAGCCGCACATCGGATCGAGCACGCGACTCTCGGGCGAGCTCGAAGCGCGGACGATGCGCTCCAAGAGCGATTCCGGCTTTTGCGTGGGGTAGCCGGTGGCCTCTTTGATGAGCGGAGTGTTGGCGCGCATCGATGGGCAGTCCGTCCACACGCTGCCGAGCTTGCGGCCTTCGTCGGCGTAGTAGCGGTACGTCTTGCCGGCGACGTGGCGGTCGCGAAAGTGACGGCCGTCGCTGTCGACGTTCGTGAAGTGCATGCGCAGGCTGGTTTCAGCGTGGCGCTCGCGCAGCGCCGGATCTTTGCCGTTCCAGATCAATTCTTTGCCGCGAGCGAAGATGAGCAGCGTTTGGTGCGTCACGCTCGGGCCGTTGCGGCGTTTGCCGCCGTTGCCGGGCACCCAGATCACTTCGCCCTGAAATGCGGGGCGCCCGAACACGCGATCGGCGAGCACTTTCGCGTCGTGAACCGCGCGGTGGTCGAGGTGTAACCACAAACTGCCGACTGGGCTCATCACTTCACGCACAGCAGCGAGGCGCGGTTCGAGCATCGCCAAGAACGCATCCAGGCCGCCCCACGCGTCGCGATACGCGAGTTTACCGTGCACGCGTTCGCCGGTTTTTTGGCGCGCGCCGCGTTCACCCCCGGCGTTGAACGGCGGATCGAAATAGACCAGATCGAACAAGCCGGCGGCGCCGAGTTTCGGCAGCACCTCGAGGCAGTCTCCGTGAGTGAGCAGCCCGTGACCGAGCCGCAGGGAACTCTTCACGGGCCTCCGGAGAGGCGGTTGTCGCTTGCTTCCAGCTGCAGCGGGTCTTCGCGGCCGATTTCGGCCCAATCCGCGGCGCTCAGCGACGCCGGCGCGGGATAGGGCGCGAGCCATTCCCAGCGCGGGCCGCCGCCGCTGCAACCGGTGACGCCTTCCTCGGGCGCGCAGGCGATGCGCAAATGCACGTGGTCGTCGTGGCGCAGGCTGTCGCTCGGCTGGAGCATCACGGTCTCCGCTCGCCAGATCAGTTCCGGGCGTTCGCCCAACGCGCGCGCATGATCGATCAGTAGCGCTTCGAGCTCGGTACACACGAACATGAACTGCACGTCGATGTCTGGCGAAGTGAGCAGTGAGCGTAGTAGCCACCATTCGCGATCGACGTCGAAGCGCACGTAGTCTTTGCTATCCGGCAGCGCTGCCAAGCCGTCGGATTCGAAACGCACGAAGCCGGGGCTCGGCACCGGAACTCCGGCGGGCGTGGTCACGAAGAACAGCAGATCGACGTCGCGCCCGCTGCGATGCGAATCGTGCCCCGGAATGCGGCCGCCCGTGCGCGCGGAGAGATCGCCGATCGCGAGCGGCGCGCCGCCCGGGTACTCGCGGGCGACCTGCGCGGCCGCGCCTTCGAGCGCGTGCACCAAGCGGGGACGCCCGAAATAATGGCTGCTTTGGGGTCGATAACGCACGAAACCCGAGCCGCTCGCGGGCAACTCTTCGGCTTCGGTCAGTACGCCACGATTGGGCACGCCGACCGTGCCGTGAAGCGCCGGCGCCAACGGAGTGGGTGTGTTGAAACAACCGCCCGAAAACAAACACAAGCCGGCGATGACGCCGAACTTCACGCCGAACGCCCAGGGATCCACGCACCAATGCCCTCGGCGACTGCCGTGAACGCTTCACGTGTCGCCACGCCGTCTGCCAGATCGAGCTTGTTGTCGCGCACGGTCAGGTAGCCGTGATCGATGAAAGCTTGAAACGCATTTTGCAGAATGGTCTTGCTGACGGCTTCTGCGCGTTCGATGCCGCCCTCCAAGAACAGCCGATGACCGAGCGAAAGGGCACGCTTGGTGAGCTCTTTCTCCGCCATCGGAGATTTCTCCAAGTACTCGAGGGCACGTGCTGCGACGTAGTAGCCCTCGATGAAGTTTTGCAAAATCGAGGCGTAAACACGCAGCCACTTGTGCCCGCTCCAGCCGTCGTGGCCTTTGCCGCCGCTGAGCTCATCGCCGGTGCGTTCGAGCTCACCGCAATCGGTCATGGCGCGAACGGTGGTCTCGAAAATGGCTTCGAACGGCGCGTCGGCGCGGAAGCGGAACTCGAACTTGAACAGCTTCGAGAGGCCTTGCACCCGTTCACGCACCCACGTGAACGTCACCGGAGTGCCGGGCGGTGCGGCCATGAGCGCCATGGCCACCAAGGCACGCTCCACGAAGAAATGCACGATGATGTTCTTCGACGTATCGAGCGCGAGGCGCTTGTTGCGGAGCACGCTATACGTGGCGCCGTCGCCCGCTTTTTTGACCGCGGTGGTCGGGTCATCCAAGTATTGGATTTCGACGATCTCGGCGTCGACGAACATTTGGCAGGCTTCGCGTAGCGCTTCCGGCCTGATGCGGCCCGAAGAGGTGCGCAAGGTTTGGCTGGTTCGCGCGTTCATGCCTTCGACCACGCCCAGCAGTTTCGCGCAGAAATCCACCAATTCGGCGTGGCCGATGCCGCGCTGTTCGTGCGTGAGCAAAGTGAGGGCAGTGAGGGCGCCGGGGGTAACGGCGGTGACACGATTGATCTCGTCCATCACGCGGTTGCCGAGGCGCGTGACCAGCGTGCGGCGTTTGGCGGGGCTCAGCGCGAGATCGGGCGCGAGGCTCAGCTCACGGCGCACCTCGGCGAAGGTCAAGATCTGACCGACTTGCATGTTGATGGTGCCGTAGCGGTGCCGCAAAAGTTCACTGCTCTTGAGCAGGCCCGCTGCATCTTCCTTGGCCTTTTCGCCGCCGCGCAGTTCGCGCTCGTAGCTGCGCGATTCGATCACGCGCTCGTAACCGATGCTGATGGGCACGAAAAAGCACTCTTTATCGGGGATCGCCAGCGCGGCATCGGCCACCATGTTGAGCAGCCCGAACTTCGGCGCCAAGAGCTTGCCGGTTCGGCTGCGCCCGCCTTCCAAGAACAACTCCACGGGGTAGCCGCTGCGCAGCAAGCGACGCACGTAAGCATCCACCACCGCGGCGTACAGGCGATCGCCGCGGAACGAGCGCCGGATGAAGAACGCGCCACCGCGACGGAACACCCCACCCATCGGAAAGAAGTTCAAGTTATCGCCAGCGGCGATCACCGGCAGCGGTAAATTGTGCTGATTGAACAGGTAGCTCAGGATCAGATAATCGATATGACTCTTGTGGCTCGGCAAGAGCACGAGCACGCCATTCTTGGCGGCGGAGCGAAGCCGCTCGATGTCGCTCTTCTCGAACTCGATGCCGGCGTAGATGCGCGTGAACACGCGATCGAACACCACTTCGAGCGCCTTGATCGTCGTGCGATCGGGCGTCGCTTGCAGTTCCCGCAGCATCTCGAGAGCGCGCGCTTGCAAGACGTAGCGATCGGTTCGCTCGTCCGCCAAATCATCGATCACGGCGCGCATCTTCGGGCTGCGGATGATCTCTTGGCGCACGCGTTCCGGCGGCTTTTCGGCGGGCCCGGTCACGCTGCGCCGTTCACGCTCGAGGCGGCCGAGCACGGCGTAGGTGAGCCGGCGGACGAGCGCCGGATCGGACGCGCCTGCGTTGTCAGCCAAGAACGCCGAGAGCTCGATGGGCTCGCCCAGCTTGAGCTCGACGTGTTTGTAGTTGTAGAGAAACTGCGCGACGGTGCGCAGGGGGCTCGGCCACTCGCGCGGGCCTAGAATGAAGTCGAACGGCTCGGTGCCGCGCGAATCCGGAAATTTGGTCCACACGAAGACCTGCGGCACGAGCAAAATCGGGCGCTCGCGCTTGCGCTGCAACTCGAACAGCGTCCGCACTAGGCCATCGCCCTCTTGCAGGCCACGGCCACCACTCGCGCCGGCCGCCAAATCGATGATGCCGGGTGGGCGCTTCAGGAACAGCGCCGCCGAGCCGCCTCGCTCGAGCGCGTCTTCCAACTCTGCGGAGCGCGAGACGTGAGGCGGCGGGGCAATCGCGTTCCACCAGCCCTTGCCCATCGGATTCAGGATCCACAAGCCGAGGTCGTTGACGAAACGGATCTGCGGCAAGCGGTGGCGCTTGGTGAGATAATCCAGCGCGAGAAAGTCGATGAAATTGAGGTTGCGCAGCACGTACACGACCGAGCCTTCAGCGGCCAGATTTTTCACGGAGCGCACCCAGGCTTCGTCGACTTGGATCTTGTCGAAGAAGCGGCGGTACACCGCGCGCAGTGCCGGGTTGGGCTCGTACGGCTGGGTGAGTTCGCGTTTCGCCATCGACAGAAAATCAGCTCGGGGTGAGGGCTACTCGATCATACTTGCTGAGGGCTGGCTGCGCGAGTAGTCGATCTCAGGCTACTTCATGCAATCGCGCACCCGCCGTTCAGCGGCACAGCGTCCTCAGGGTCTCAGTGTTTTGGGTCTCGGCGTTTTGGCACTTTGCAGCGCAGGCTTCGTCGCGTGCAAGAAGAAGCCGCCCGTTCTGCCGACCCTGCCCGAATCGAGCGCGGAAATCGTGGAAGTGGCGCCCAGCGCCGAGCCGTCTCCAGGGCCGGTCAAGGCTCGTTGCCATGAATTGGGGCAGGGTGGCCCATTCGTCATTGGCGAAGTCGCGCCGAGCCGCTCCCCCAGTGAGGACGACGACGGCGCAGGGCCGGATGAAGACGACGAGGTGCCCGCGCCGTTTTCGGTCGAGCTGGGCCCCGCGCGCCCGGATGCGGCGGGTTTCGTGGTGGGCGCGTTGCGATCCACGCGCGGCCAAGCACACGCGCTGGTCGCGCTGGTCAACGCCGAAGCTAAAGCCGGCAAACTGCTGGATTTGGGCGCCGTTCACGGCGATCCCGATCCGCCGCTGGTGGCTGTGCGCGGCGCGGATCTGGTGGTGGTGGCTTCTGATACCGACGCGGGTGGCGGCATGCTGCGGATCGGCCTCGTGCAAGACGCACGCGGTGCGGCTCCCATCCATTGGGGGCAAGAGATCACCGGCGTGCGGCGTGACTCCACGTTCGCGCTCGAAACGGCGGGCGAGCGCGCGCTCGTGGTTTACGCCTCGGAAAATTCCGGAAAAATCCGCGTCTATGGCGCGCTTTTCGACCCCAACCAACCAAAAAACAAGCTCACACCAGAGCCCTTGAGTGCGGCCGGCGCGGATGTCGACTCGCCACGGCTTGCGCTCCGCAAAGGCGGCTTTTGGCTGGCTGTCGCGCGCTCGCTCGATGCGCCGAAGCCAAAGGCCAAAACCCCGATGCCGGAAGCCGGCGCGGAAGAGATTGGCGATGACTCGCTGCTCGATCTCGGCACGCGCCGGATCGAGATTTCGAAGCTCGATGCACAGGGCAAATCGGCTTCGACGCCGCTCGTAGTCACGAACCCCGGACAACGGCCGATGAACTTCGATCTCGCTTCCGCGCCCGATGGCGGCGCGTACCTCGCGTTCCGCGATGATGACAGCACGCCGGGTGCGGATGGCGGCGCGCTGGAGCTGATCCACGTCAAAGCCGACGGCACCTTCGAAAAACTGCCGCTCGATGGCGCTTCGAACGGTGCTGGCGTGCCTTCACTCTTGGTGGACGCGAGTCAGCCGCAAAAGGTGTGGCTCAGCGCCGTGAGCGAAAGCGGCGCCACGTTGTTCGGTCAAATCAGCGCCAACACGAAATTGTTGCCCGATCCTGCGGTGCGCGGCGCCGATCTGATCGCCGCCCGCGACGGCCACTTGCTCAGCCTGCGCGCGAAGAGCACCGCCGCGGAATTGTCCGCGCTCGAGTGCGCGGCAGAGTGAGCGCGCCGCGCTGAGTGCGCGGCGTCTCGACTCTGCAGCCGATCAGCGCACGTCGATCGGGATGATGGTTTGCACCCACTGCGGGATGTGATTGCCCGTGGGGTTTTTCATGTCGTCGTCTTGGGCGGGCAGCCAAATGGGTGCGAAGCTCGGGTCGGCCTGGAGTGGTTGACCGGGCGTGGCGCGCACGGCGGCGAACCAAAGTTGCGGTTTGGTATCGGAAGCGCCGGTGAGACGGAGGCCGTACGGTCGCCGCGACGAGAACGCGATCCAGTAAATGGTCTGCTTGTTGAACTCGCCGTGATCCGGGCTCCAGCGTGGCCACGAGTTCGTGAGTAGGCCATCGCCGTTGGCGCGACCGAGATCGACCGGAGCACCGCCGCTGGCAGGGACCATCATCAAACGCGCGGAAATGTCGCTGTAACCATCGCAGGGCTTGCCGCCCCAATCGCCGATGTTGTTGGGCGCAGTGCAGGACGATTGGTTGAAGACCACGAATTTTCCGTCATCGCTGATGGCGGGGTAGTAGCTGGATTTGCCGGCAACGCGCGGCACGAGTTGCTTGGCCGGGCCGGTGACGGCTTTGCCGTCCGACGGCGCGATCCAAATCTGCGAGTCTTGAACCAAATCACCCGTAGGGGTGGGCACATCGGCCGTCGCCGTGAAGTTGAACGAGACGAACGCCACCGAGTCACCCGTGGGCGACCAGAACGGGTGGGATTTCGGCTCGGCTGTGTCGGCCATACCGATTTCGCCGACGTCAGTCAGCGTCATGTCCGCGCTCCGCAGCAAGAGCTTGCCTTGGAACGAGTTGATCATCCGCGAGTTGTCGGGCGAGAACGTCGTCATCACCGCGTAGCCGGCGGTCGTGTCGAGCTTCGACGCGATCGGCTTCTTGCTCGCGACGTCCACCAGTTCGAACGCGGCCGGCTTGCTGCCGCCAAAAGAGAGCCCGATCTTCGTGCCATCTCGCGAGATCGCGTGACAGCCCATGCAAGCGTGCGGCCCGGTTTGATCGAGAGGGATCTTGCTGCCGGTCAGCGCGGGAGAATCGGGGTTTTGCGCCCAATAGGTTTCGGGTTTGCCGCCCGCGTCCGCGAAGTTGTAGCGACGGATCTCGGTCTCGCTCGTGCCACCGTTGATCGTCGTCCAATAATAAAGGCCGCCCGAGAGGTGGTTGTACGTCCACGACACGTCATCGAGGGCGACTTCACCGATGTTGCCGCCGGTTGCATCAGCCAGGCGAATGGTGGTGGTGAGGGTGCCGAAATAATTCGCGTCACCGAGCTTGCTGCACACGGCCGCGGGCAGTGTGAGCACGCAGCCCATTGGATCCTGCTCGGCCGCGAGGCACGTGTCGTAGAAGTTGAGGTCGAAGCCCATCACGTGGAAATTCACGCGAGCGATGGTTTGCGTGGCCACCGTCTTCTTCAGGTGGATTTCGACGGGCGCGATGTTGCCCGGGAACAGCGCATGTGCGAGCGGGTAGGCAACGGTAGGTGCAGCCGCGGCCATCGGCGTGCCGTCGAATTTGGTCTTGTTGCCGGCGTCGAAGCCCATCCCGAGTACGTCGCCGCCATCGGGGATTTTCGAGGGCGGGGATTGCATCGGCGTGCCGAGCAGCGGATCGCCGCCGTCACCGCTGGGCGGGACGATGATGTTCAAGCCGCCCGAGCCGTTGCCCGCGATCGCGGTGCTGCCCGCGCTGACGGTGTCCGAACCGCCGGTGCTGGGGCTGCCACCTGCATGAATCGTCGAACCGCCGCCGTTGTCGCTGTTGGTGGCGCAGGCCACGGCCAACGTGACGCCGGCCAAGATTGGCAAAGCGACGAAAAGACTTCGGTGGATGGTCACGGGCTGCTCCTACAACTCGGGGAAAGCCCCCCGAAAGCACCACAGTGTCCGGACGCGGCCCGCATTGTCTGGAAAAGAACCAGATAGAGACGGCCCGCGCGGAACGGCCGAGCCGCAGTGCGTTACGGAAGGGGCTTGGGCGAGCCGAGCAAGGGTCCCGTGACGATCTCGAGCCCCTCCAATTCGCCGGACCAGCCGACGCCGAGCGCAGCGGACAGGCTCGAAGCGAGCTTTTTGCCGAAGGTTCTGCTCACGATTTCACAGGCCAAATCGAGCCCCAACGCGCTCTTACTCGCGCTCAAGAACTTGCCGGCGAGGCGCGTCTGAACCGTGGTCTGCGCAAGCACTGTCGGACACTCTTCGGTGAGCGCGGCGCTGAGCTCGAGCGGCACCGCCACCTCCACGCCGGAGAGCACGCCGGCTTTGGCGAGCAGCCACACGCCATTGCCAATGGCCGCGACGATCTCGGCACGCTCCGCCGCGCGCGCGATGAAGCTCAAGAGCTGCGGGTCGTTTGCGGCGGGGAGTGCGCCGTAACCCCCGGGGATGATCAGGCACTCGACTTCGGCTGCGCTATCGAAGGTGTGCGTCGCTTGCAAATGCAAGCTGCTGCGTGTGGCCACGGGGCCCAGTGCGCCGGCGACCAATTCGATCTTGAACGGTTGAAAGTTCCATTGTCGGCCGGCACCGGTGAGCAGTGAGATCGGCCCGGTGACGTCGAGCAGTTCCACTTCGTCGAAGAGCGGGATGGCCGTCGCGTAGGGTTTGGTGCGCACGCTGCCTCAAGGGATGAGTAAAGTAGAGCCCGTCGTGTGCCGGCCTTCGAGTGCGCGATGCGCCGCAGCGGCCTCGGCGAGCGGAAAGCGCTGGCCGATTTCAATCCGTAAACCGGCTCGAATCGCGGCAAATAACGCGTTCGCGCTGGCTTGCAGTTCGTCACGCTGCGAGATGTAGGAAAAGAGCGTGGGGCGAGTGACGAACAGCGAGCCCTTCTGAGCCAAGAGCGCGATGTCGAACGGCTCGGGTTTGCCCGAGGCGTTGCCGAACGAGACCAAGAGCCCGCGCGGTGCCAAGCAATCGAGCGAGCCCAAGAACGTGGCCTTGCCGACCGAGTCGTAAACCACGGGCACGCCGCGACCGGCGGTGAGCTCACGCACGCGCTTCGGAAAATCCTCGCGCGTGTAGACGATGGTTTCGGCGCAGCCGTGGGCACGCGCCAGCTCGGCCTTTTCGTCCGAGCCCACGGTGCCGATGACACGCGCGCCGAGCTGCGCCAGCCATTGCCCGGCGATCAGCCCCACTCCGCCGGCCGCGGCGTGGAGCAGCACGGTTTGCCCGCGTTCTACGGCAAAGGTTCGTCGAATCAAGAACTCCGCGGTCATGCCCTTGAGCAGGCTCGCCGCAGCGACCTCGTCACTGATGTCGTCCGGTAGGGGCAACAAGCGATCGGCTGCGATCACACGCGCTTCTGCGTAGGCGGCCGGCGCGCCGGACACGACGTAGGCCACGCGCTGTCCCACTTCGAGCTCCGTCACGCCCGCGCCCACTCGCTCGACGACGCCCGCGGCTTCACCTCCGAGGCCCGAGGGCAGCGGCACTGGGTACAACCCGCTGCGGTGATAGGTGTCGATGAAATTCACGCCGACGGCGCGCTGGCGGACGGTGACTTCGCCCGCTTTCGGCTCCGGGAGCGCGATTTTTTCGAGGCTCAGCACCTCGGGGCCGCCGGTTTGGGAGAAGCGAATCGCTCGCGTCATAGGCGCTCAGCGTAGCGAGCTTTCGCGCGCGGCGCGATTGAGATGCTCGCCTCTCGGCGTGTCCGGGGTGGCGTTCTGTGGTATCCCCCCAGGTAGTCCGCATGTCGTCTGACCCTGGCTTCGAGCTCAAGCCGACTTCCCACCCGCTGCCTGCCGCCGAGCGTGAACTGCTCATGAAGGACCTCGGTTTCGGCCGAGTTTTCACCGAGCACATGGTCACCATTCCGTACCGCGCGCCAGCCGGTTGGGGTCGGGGCCTGTTTTCACCGTACGCGCCCATTCAGCTGGACCCAGCCGCCTCGGTGCTGCACTACGGGCAAGCCATTTTCGAGGGCTTCAAGGCCTATCGCCAACCCGATGGCGGCATCGCCACGTTTCGGCCGGATGCGAACGGGCGGCGCTTCAACACCTCCGCGTCACGCTTGGCCATGCCGGAGCTGCCCGTCGAGCGCTTCGTGGCCGCGGCGGATTTGCTCATCACGGAGGAGCAAGCTTGGGTCCCGCCGAATGCGGGCGAGAGCTTGTATTTGCGCCCGCTGATGATCGCCACCGAGGCGGCACTGGGCGTGCGTCCCGCCAAGGAATACTTGTTCTTGTTGTTCGGGTCGCCCTCGGGCGCCTACTTCCCGCAAGGGGTCAAGCCGCTCACGGTCTGGATCTCGAAGGAGTTTTCGCGCGCTGCACCGGGTGGCACCGGCGAGGCGAAGTGCGCCGGTAACTACGCCGCCAGTTTGGTCGCTCAACAACAAGCGATCGACGCGGGCTGTCAGCAAGTGGTGTGGCTCGACGCCATTCACAAGCGCATCGTCGAAGAGATGGGCGGCATGAACTTGTTCTTCGTCTACAAGAACGGCTCGTCTTCGCGGCTCGTCACGCCCAAGCTCACCGGCACGCTATTGCCGGGTATCACGCGCGATAGCATCCTCACGCTGGCCGCCGATCTCGGCTACAGCGCCGAAGAAGGCACGATCAGCATCGACGATTGGGAGCGCGATCTGGCGAGCGGTGAGCTCACCGAGGTGTTCGCGTGCGGCACCGCAGCCGTGATCACGCCGGTCGGTCACGTCAAATTCACGGGCGGTGAATGGCTGATCCACAACGGCGAAACCGGGCCCGTCGCACAAACCGTGCGCGAGGCGTTACTCGCGATTCAACACGGCAGCGCTCCCGACCGCCACGGTTGGATGCACCGCGTGGTTTGAGAAGCAGGGGTTAGCCGCCGACATCGAGTCGCGCGCGGTTTTGCGTCACCCAGTTGCTGAACATCGTTGCTTCGGCGGGCTGCTGGCTGATCGAGAAATCGCGAAACTGATCGCTTTCGTGCTTGTTGTAGTCGAACCACGCAAAACCGCGGTACAGCGGATACTTGACGAGTAACGTCGAGCTCGTGAGTTGCTCGAGCCAGGCCTGTTTTTCAGCGATTTCATCGCTGCTGGCCGTGGGCCACGCGCCCGAGGTCACGAAATACGAGACCGCGGTTTCGGTGAGCACGAAGGGTTTGTTCAACTCTTTGACGAGCGGATAAATCCCGGCGAACGCTTTGTCCACTTCACCGCTGCCCAGCGTCAGGTTCGTTTCGCTCGAGTTGAAGTGATAGAAATCGAGGCCAACGATGTCGATGGTCGAGTGGTCGTCGGGGAGCACGGCGCGATAGGCATTCTGGCCGCCGCCATCGACGTTGGGCGCCCAAACCATCAGCCCGCCGGCCCCGTGCACGGCGCTCGCGACCTTGGCCCAGGTGTTTTTGAAAATCGAGAAATCCCCGCCGTGATAGGAGGGGCTCCAATTGCCGTTCATCTCGTAACCGAAACGGATCTGCACGCTGACTGCCTTTTGCGCGCCGTAGCTCACGGCGGCGGCAATTTGGGCTTGAGCAGCACTGGACACATCCGTGTCACTCGTCGCGAGGGAGATCGCGATGTGCTTCACCCCGGCGGCGAGCGCTTCGTCCACGAAGCTCTGCGCTTGGCTGGTGCTGAACGAGCCACCGTTGATGTTCATGTAGTTGCTGACCAAGTGCGGCACGACACCCGTGCGCGTGATGAAGCCCGCGATGCCATTGGTGTTGGACTTGGCGTTGTCGTAGTCGGGCAAAATGTCGACCTCGAGCCCGGACGCGGCCAAGCCGCCGGCGCCGGCGCTGGGCGCATTGCCGCCGCTTCCGACGCTGGACGTCCCTCCGCTCGAAGCGCCGCCCCCAGTGCTCGACGTTCCAGCGCTGCCGCCGCTGACTCCGCCGCTCACCCCCGCGTTGCCGCCAGTGCCTGCGCTCGGGGTCGAATTCCCCGCGTTGCCTCCTGTTGCGGCGCCGCCCGCCGGGCTGCCCCCGCTGCCGCCCGAGTGCGCGGGATTACCGGCGCTGCCCGCGACTCCCGTCGCGCCAGCCTCACCACGGGGTTCAGTCGTAGTGCCGCAAGCGCCGACGAGGGCCACCGACAAACCCGCAAACAGCCCAGAAAAGACGCGATTTCGTGGAGTCATCAGCCACGTTCAGCAGTACGCGTCGGAACGTGTCACGCCCAGTGACAAATTTGGCAGTCCGTGAGTTCGCTCAGCCTAACGGACGTAAATTTCCAAGCGCGGTGCTCGCCCGCCGTTCATCCCGGTCGCAAAACTCGCGCCGTGACCCTCACCGCCGCGCGCGAGTAGCGCAAAGCCCTGATCGAGTGCGGGGTTCTGCGCCATGAAGCGGAGCAGGGGCGTCACGTCGACGCGGAGCGGATGGGTCGCGCTCGGTGAAAGCGTGATGCGCGCAAAGGGTGGCGCGAGCCTCGGCTTGTCAGACCACGTGTGCAACTCGCCGGGCTGCCACGGCGAGCGGACACTCCATACCTCGATCGTCACTGGCACACTATCGTGCACTGCACCTTCTCGAGCATCGAGCGCGAGGAATGCGGCCAGCGGCACACCGAGGCGTTGCCAATCTTTCGAAAAATCGAGGTAGAGCGCGCTCGCGCCGTTCGCGTCGCCGAAGGTGACGGCGCTCGGCGCGCCTTCGTTCGCTTGGCTGCCGGAGAGCACGGCCAACGCGCTCGGCGTCAGCACCACACGTTGACTCGCTTCGGGAATTTGGGGGGCTTCGCCGCGCGCACGGGCACAAGCGACGACACCGAACAGGCTGACGAGAGCGAGGGAGAAGAGCGCGAGAGGTCGGGGCGATGTCATGGTTTTTTGCCGCGGCGCCGTGCTAGCAGCACCTCGGCGGCAGTGAGTGTACGGGGCGGCGGGCGCACGCTGCCACTCGCCGGCGGCACACTTGCTGGAGGGCTCGAAAACCGCGGCGGGCTCTCGGGTGCAGGCGCGACGCGTGCAGGCGCTGGCAAGCGAGTGCCCATTGCGGGGAGGGCGGCGTCGCTGCGCTGTTTGGCTTCACGCAGGCTATCGAGGGCCGGGTTTCGGGGCGCGACGTTGCTGGCTTTGGGGCGGATCTTGCCACCGCTTCGTCGAGCGCGGAGTAAGGCCACGCCTTGCATCACGAAATCGGGTGTGGCCAAGCGCCGCGCCGCGACGCCGAGCAGGAGCAACGCCGCTGCCAGCACCGTGAGCCAGGCATACAAATTCTGATAAGCGAAGCGATGGGCTTCGCGGTCCGAAAACACTCCGGCCAACGTGTCGCGCATTTTTCCGCCGGTCACTTCGGTGATGCGACGGAGTAATCCGCGATCGGTGCCCGTGGGGCGGAGCTCTTCTCCGGCGGAAAGCGCGGCGGCCGTCGTGCCGAGCGCTTCGTTCGTGAGCTCGTCGACCGCGGTGACCACGTAGGCGCCCGGTCGGGACAGCGGCAGACTTCCGGCGTAAGCGCCGGCGCCGGCTGCCTCGAGCGGCACGGTCGCCGAGAAGCCATCTGGGCCTGCCACGCGGACTTCGATGCGCCGGAAATTCTCGGCCCGGCCGTGATCGTCGACGATGCTGGCGCGCATGCGCAACTCGCCGCCCAGGGTATCGGCTTCGACGCGCACGCGCGGGTTGTCGGCGCGCCGCGCGATGTCGCGCGCGACCTGCCCGAACAGGCGTTCCGCGCCATCCCAACTCGTCCAGGCGAGGCCCCAGCGATCTTTGTAGTCACTGGTGAAGACGGCGCTGCGCCCGATGCCGGCTGACCAAGTCGCCAAAATCGGGTCGCCCTCGGGGCCACTCAAGTGCACTTGCGCGCGGCCCTTGGGCAGAGTGACCACGTAGCCACGGAGCGGCGGCGCGCTCGAAAAATCGATGCCGCGCGTGGCCGGCCCGGGGCTACCGAGTGCAGGCCGGAACGAGAGCTCGTTGATCGAGCTGCGCGCGGCCAAGATCGTTTCTTGAGCAAACACCGCGGGCAAACGGCTCGCATCTTCGATCAAATAGAAGCGGCCATCCCCGAGCTTGCTCATGTGCTCGAGCGCCGCCGCATCGGCTCCGGTGCCCAGCGCGACGACACTCGTCGTGATGCCGCGTGCCTTGGCACCAGTGACGAGCGCGAAGGCGCCCGTGCGCTCTTCTGCGTCGTTTCCATCCGAAAACAGCAGCAGATGTTTGAGCTGCACGTGCTCTTTGGCGAGCGCGCGATAGCCGGTTTCTAGCGCTAAATCGACGTAGATCCCGCCACCGCCGGGGCCCACCGCGCGGATGTCGTGCGCGATGCGAGCCTTGTCCGTCACGGGACCGAGCGGCACGGTCCACTTCACGGCCGTGTCGACGTGCATCACCCCCAAGCGATCGCCGGCGCCGAGCAACTCGGCGCTGCGCACGGCCGCTTCGTTCGCTAGCTCGAGCTTGGTATTCGAGCCCGCGCTGAGCGACATCGAGCCCGAGTAGTCCACCGCGATCACCTCGGCCAAGCTCGAACGACGCCGCTCTTGCTTGAGGTCGAACGAGACGGGGCTCACCTCTTCGACCGGGGTTTTCCCGAAACCACCGGGTCCGAGTGAGCGATCGCCACCCATGAGTAGCAGGCCACCGCCCAAATCGCGCACGTAGGACGCGAGCGCGTCGAGCTGTGACGCGGCCAGCTCACTGGCCGAGATGTCACTCAATACGATCAAGTCATAGGTGGCGAAGGCACCGAGGTCGCTGGGCACGCCGCTCACTCCGCGCACGTCCACGCGAAACGCGGCCGACGTCAGGGCTTTTTCCAGGCTCTTGGCGAGCGGCGGATCGCGTTCCAGGATCAACGCCGAAGCTTGCCCGCGCACGCGCAAGAAGGTCGTGCCGGAGTTGTCTTCGTGCGCTTGGTCGAGGTTTGGGTCGAGCGCGCTGATTTCGACGTCGTAGCGATGAAAACCGGGCTCGCCCGCCACCTCGCGCAAATGCAGGACGTCCTCGCCGGCGGCCACTTTGAGCTGCCCCGAGCGGATGGGCGTGCCATCGCGGAGCACCCGCAGCTCCACATCGGCGGCCGCGGTGGACTCGGTGACCACGCGCAAATCGAGCGCCTCGCCGGCGTTGGCGCGCGGCACCGTGCGCACCGAAACCACGCGCACGTCCGGCACTTTGCTCTGATCGAGCGGCACCACGTCCACCGGGACGCCCGCGGCGACCGCGGCTGCCGCATCGTTCAGCGTGTCACCGCGGGTGGCCACGCCGTCGGTCATGAGCTCGATGCGCGCCGCAGCATCGGCGGGAACTTCGCCCAGAGCTCGCCGGAGCGCGGCGCCGATATCGGTGCCATCCCGGCCAATATCGGCCTTTTGTGGGGCGGGCAGCAGCGTGCGTTCGCGCAGCGGATCTTCCACTGCGGCGGTCGAACCGAAGGCGATGGTCCCGATGCGGTCGTGTTCGCGCATGCCGACCTCCGCCACGCGCAGCTCACTCTCGACCCGCGTGCCGGCACCGGGCACCAGATCGATGCTGCGGCTGCGGTCAATGGCGACGATGATCGCCAAGCGGTCGAGCGGGCGCCCGATCTCGACGCCGATCACCGAATAGGCCGCCGAGAGTGCCGCCGTGCCCAGCAAGAGCGCCTGCAGTAGGCGCCGCAGGCGATGCTGACGCTCGGACAAACGCGAGAGCCGTGCGGCCACGAACCACACCGCGAGCCCGGCCGGTAGCGCCCACAACGGCCGCTCGAAGCGCACATAGGGCACGTAGAACCACGGCCAACGGGCCAGCAAGCTGAGCAATAACGGCAGGCTCGCGAGCGCGCGCAGGAGAATCAAAAACGCCTTCAACGCGTTGCTCCCGCGTTGCGTTCGGGGCGAATGGGCAGGCCGGGAGTGACGGCTCGCGGGCGACGCGTGACCCAGTAAGCGTCGAACGCGATCAGCGCCAGAGCCAAGGCGGCGAGCAACCAAGACCAATCACTCACCGCGTCGACCAATTCGCGCGAGCTCTTTACGGCCACCGGCGTGCCGTGCACGGTGGGCGTGGGCTGGGCGCGCAAATCGCTCTCGCGCTCGCTGGCCAGGTTCGCGCTAAAGAGCGCGCTGCCCGCCGTTTTTCCCTGATATTTGGCAAAATAGAAGCCCGCCTTGGCCAAGCTCGGGATGACGCACACGCCGGCGCGTGCGGTGAGTTTTTGGCGCGCGCCGCTCGGGTCCTCGAGTTCGATTTGGTCCACCTCGAGCGGAACGCGCAAGCTGTACGCTTCGCCGGTTCGGGCGGGCGCTTCGGCGCCGCGCAAGCGATGGCTGCGCGCGAGCTCGACCACGTTGCGCATGAACAGCACGAACGAAGCCTTCAGGGGCCAATTGCTGTCACCGACGTCGAAGCCGACGATGGTGGCGCTTCGGCCGGGTGTCGAGCCGTCCGCGATCAGCGTGCCTTCGCGGCTCTGCACCAGCGAGCCCTGTGCGCTCTCGGGTTCCAGGCGATGTGCGGCGCGCAGCTCCACCCCGTCGAGCGACAAAAAGCGGAGCCGCGGGTCGACCTCAGCCCAAGAAGTGACGACTGGATTCGCGAGAGCGTTGCCCACCACCACGCTCTGGCAGGGCCCGGGTGGCGGATTGAGGACGAGCAGATCGGCGCCGGGCGGGCTGGGTGGGCACTCGCCGTCGATCACGACCAGCGCATCGTTCGCGACGCCCGCGTTGGCGAGCCCAGCGACGCTGGTCCCGACCAGTTCCACATTCGGGTCCGAAGCGAGCGCGCGCGCCACCCAGGGGTTGCCGCGGGCCGGTGCGGTCACGACTTGTAACTTGGCGCCACTCGGAACGCGCCCATAGGCTCGGTCATCGGCTGGCAGCGCGTCGTGCGGGGACAATTCGACGATTAATCCGGCCCCCGCGTCGCCCGGCGCCGGTTCGAAGCTCAGCACTACCGGGCTGCGTTCGCCGGGCGCGAGGTCGATCCGGCGCGAGGCGAGTGGCTCCTGTACGTTGCGCTCGCTCAATGTGACGTACAAGCTGCGCGGCTTCTGCCCGAAGTTCTGGACCATCGCGAAGGCCTGCACCTGCTCGCGGTGGCTAGTCGGATCTTCACTGCTGCCCAAATCGAGGCGAGTGATGGCCGCGTTGTCGATGGGGTTCGAGACGCGGATGAGCTCGATGGGCAGAGCACTTTGTGCAAAAGCGTCCCGCTCGGCGAATGCGCCGTCGCTGACGACCACGAGCCGGGTACCGCGTGCGAAAGGCCGCAATTGGGTGCTGGCGGTCGCGATGGCCTGGGTCATGCGGCCCTCGGCGTC
>Ga0105245_10001561_pt1 | contig 20801 bp, 23 predicted proteins | sample KBSM54metaG_FD_81523 | JGI IMG/M metagenome (GOLD analysis project Ga0105245, IMG submission 81523) | Miscanthus rhizosphere microbial communities from Kellogg Biological Station, Michigan, USA - KBS M5-4 metaG | ecosystem: Host-associated > Plants > Roots > Rhizosphere > Soil | place...
ACCTACATTTTCGTTGCCAGCGAGCACTTCACCACCCACGCCCATGAACTCCTGGCCGACTATGTCAGGAAGCAGATCTCTCCCGGCGTCGCCGGCAGCTGAGGTTGTCGTGTTGGAAACATACAGCCGGCAGGCCGGCGCACGAAGAAACGCTCCCAGAACGGGACACAGCCGTTCAGTTGGCGTGGCCAGGCTGGATTCGTGACATGGACGTTGATTACCAGGGCGTGCCACACACATTGGATCCTTGGCGGGCGTCGCAGGATCGCTACGGACATCAACCGGGCCACCCATCGTCCCACCCTTTCCTCGTCGACGATTACCGGCGACGTTCTTGCAAAACTCCGCGGACTGAAAGCAATCGCTGACGGGCGCGGTCAATCCTTGGCGCAGATGGCGTTGGCGTGGGTGCTACGAGACCCTCTGGTTGCCTCGACCCTGATTGGGGCGTCAAGCGTTGCTCAACTCGACGAAAACCTAGGCGCCCTGGCTAATCTCGACTTCTCCGGCGCCGAACTTGCGGCAATCGACGAATACGCCACTGACGCGAACATCAACGTCTGGCAAGCGTCGTCAGAACTTTGATGCCCTTCCTGACAGAGTCATTCATCCTGGCGACGTTGGCATTTTACGAGAACCAGAAGAGACCTTCACGAACTGGTGGCCGCGGTGGAAGATCGAATGACGAGTTCGACCTTCTTTACTGACCGTCGGCGACCGTGGCCGTTGATAACGTCGAGCAACATCGTGGCCGCGGTCCTGCCTTTGTCCACCAAGGGCTGTCGAACCGTGGTGAGTCCAATCAAGTCGGCGATCGGCGCGTCGTCGAAACCGATCACCGAGACGTCTTCGGGGACGCGGATACCCCGGTCCGTCAGGACACGAATCGCCGCAGCGGCGTGGACATCCGACGTTGCGACAATCGCCGTAGGATCCGTCTCGATCAACGCTGCGGCCGCGGCGATACCACTTTGCATGTCGATTCCGGCGGCCTCAATCAAGCGGACGTCGCCCTCGCGGACATGTTTGGCTGCGGCGCAGGCTTCGAAGTAGCCCGTAAGTCGTTCTCGTAGGTATGTTTCCGTCGCTGCATTGGCGTCGACGTGGCTGCGGAATCCGGGCGTGCTGACCGGCCCATACTGGTCGGTGATAATTCCGATCCGTCTGTGCCCCAATGCCAGAACGTGATTCATCTGCAGAAAACCGCCAGCCCGGTGGTCGACGGTCACGTATGGGATTTTGGGCAAACGCGGTGAGTCGATCGCCACCGCAGGGATTCCACGCGCGATGATGGCGGAAATGACGGGATGTTCGTTGGGGAGACAATGCATCACGACCCCGTCGACCAGTCCTCGCAATGCGGCCGGCTTCGTCGGGCGGGCGTCGTCATTGAGGTCGCCGACGGGAAGCAGCGTGAGCGCGACATCGGAGAGTTCACTGACCTCGACGATCCCCTTCAGCAACAGCATGGTGGACGGATCCTCGACGGCGAGGGCCAGCGACCCGGGAACCAGCACGCCGACAGTGCCGATGCGGCCGAGACGTAAACTGCTTCCGGCGATATTGGGACCGGTGTAGCCCAGTTCGGTGGCGATGGCGAAGATCTGTTCGCGAAGTCCGGGAGATATCCGAGGCGAGCCGCTGTATGCGTAAGAAACCGATGCCTGCGATACGCCAGCGGCTTTCGCGACATCCCTCATGGTGACCACGCCGCTGTCAGCTCCAACCACGGTACAAGAACGACCGAACGCTGAGCCACAGGATAGTGCAGAGAGCGTGGGACATGCGCAAGCAAGGCCGCGCGGTGCGACGAGATGTCACAGCCTCGACGCGCCTCACGGAGAGCGGCGCCTCGCTAGAGTCGGCGAAACATTTCGGTGAATCGTATCAGCCACGTCGTCTTTTCGGCGCGCATTTGAAATGCGATGATACGATTAACTTCGATGACGATCCCGAACGCGCTTCGACGGTCTTGCCTTCCGCGAGATTCACTGTCCGGCGTCATCGACTACGGCCTCGGGCCAGCACGATGGCAGCCCGACGTGGTGCTCAATCTCGCGGTTTTCAAGGTCGCGTGCAGGAGCTCGCCGGCCGCCGATGCACCTGCACAAGCGAAGAGACGGATCGGCTCCTTGGTGCTGCCTCAATCGCAGGCGGCACGCGACTACGACGAAAGGCCGGTCTGATATGGCGCGCACCACATGGTTTGAAACAGTTGCAATCGCGCAGCAGCGCGCCAAGAAGCGACTGCCGAAGTCGGTCTACGCCGCGCTCATCGCCGCAAGCGAAAAGGGGCTCACAGCCTCCGACAAGGTCGAGGCGTTCGGAGAGCTCGGTTTCGCCCCGCACGTCATTGGCGCGTCGGACAAGCGCGACCTGTCCACAACCGTTATGGGACAGCAACTCTCACTCCCCGTCGTGATCTCGCCGACCGGCGTCCAGGCCGTGCATCCCGACGGCGAAGTGGCAGTCGCACGCGCGGCCGCCGCCCGCGGAACGGTGATGGATTGTCGTCGTTCGCCAGCAAGCCGATCGAAGAGGTCATCGCGGCGAACCCCAAACTCTTCTTTCAGCTGTACTGGCTCGGCAGCCGCGACGCCATCGCGGCCCGCGTGGAGCGGGCGCGCGCTGCCGGCGCCGTCGGCCTCATCGGCACCACCGACTGGAGTTTCAGCCATGGCCGGGATTGGGGCAGCCCTAAGATTCCCGAGCAAATGGACCTCAAGACCGTCCTGGCAATGATGCCCGAGGCGTTGACTCGCCCGCGCTGGCTGATGCGGTGGGCCAAGACCATGCGGCCACCGAACTTGCAGGTGCCCAATCAGGCCGTCCATGGCGAGGCGAGTCCGCCGTTCTTCCAAGCGTACGGAGCGTGGATGGGCACCCCGCCGCGAGTGCCGCCACGATGCCGGACACGAAGTAGCTGACGTCAGCACCACCAAGGCTCGAGCCGATCGGTCCGGTGTAGAAGTCGTTGGCCATGAAGGGCACGGAGATTATGACGCCGATGATCATCGCCGCGACTCCCGCGAGGTTCAGTCGCCCGAATGCCCCGGTCGGGGTGTAGAAGTTCGCGACCGGCAGGGAGTTGCGTCCGGCCCGTTGAACCACGAAATAGTCGACGAGCAGGACCGCAACCCAAGGCGTGATGTAGTACGACACGACGTGCAGGAAGAGCAGGAAGTTCGCCTGGAACTGGTCTCCGCCGAACACCACGGCAATGACCAGCCCCGATGACGCCCGCGATGGTAACCGTCACCCACTGCGGCAACTTCACGTCGCAGGTCAGCGTGGCCATCGCGCCGCTGTAGAGGTTCACGGAGTTGTGTGGAATGGCTGATAGGCCCAAGGTGAGCAGTACGACGTAGCGCAGCCAATCGGGCAACGCCAAGGAGAACGTGTCGAGTACGTCCCCATCGGGTGCGAGCGTGATGAGCCCTGCTCCAAGGCACATCATCCACGTGGTCGAGCTGAACAGACCCAGCGTGGCTGCGGTGAAGATCGACGATGGCTTGCTGTCCTCAGGCAGGTACCGGGAGTAGTCCGAGGCGTACGGCGCCCAGCTTGCCGTGTAGCCGAACACCGCGGTGAAGAGTACGAACCATGCCAGCCAGTAGTCACTGCCGGAGGCGGTGGCTTCGGTGCCCGGCCCACCCCCGTGAAGGATCAGGACAATCGAGACGACGGTGAGCACGACGATGCTCACGTTGGTGATGAGCTTGCCCATCGCATGCAGGATCCGGTATCCGAAGATCCCGATGAGGATGCTCAGCACCGCGACGACCACGACGGTCGGAATGTACGGCGCGTGGAGGAGGTCGGCGAGGGATTTGGCTCCGAGCACCGTGCCGACGCTGTAGTAGCCGATGAAGATCAGGAGCGAGAGGATCGCCGGCAGGAAGTTTCCGTAGTACCCGAACGGAGCTCGCCCCATCGGCAGCTGTGGCATTCCGAGCCGGGGGCCCATCACGGCGCACAGGCCAGTGATGATCGAGCCAAGGACGTTGGCAAGGACGATCGCGGTGACGCTCCCGGTAAAGCCGAGACCAAGTGGACCGCCGCTGGCGCCCAGGTAGATGCCGGCCAGATAGATCACGGGTGCGAATCGCACGGTGAACTGATTTCGTGGGCGGCCGTAGCGCCGGCTCGTCGGAACATGAGCGATGCCATGCCGTTCGAGTGCCAACGTCCTGCCCGCGTTCTCCGAGGAGCGTGGCTCCCCCGAGGTCGTGGCCGTCTGCGTGCTCTTGTAGTTCATCGAAGTCCTCGTTTTCCTGGGCAGGAGGAGGGTGTGATGCCCATCACGGTAGGTTCGGCCTGCTCGCTTGGACACATGACCGAGAGCCAAACGTCGACGGCGGATATTTGTCATGAAGTGACAACCGTCACGCTGCTGGCTCGGACGATCTCTCGCTCTCGATTCGTGTGATTTCCGCGACCCAACCCTTATCGCAGCTCCGTCTCGGGCTCGTCGACCAGTCGAGCTGTGACGACCGCACGGGCCTACATCTGCAGCAAGGTAGGCGTGGCGCCCGGCAGGCCGGCCACGCGGTCATTGGCCGACATGGCCTCCGTGGTCGCTTCACGCGGTGACGGCATCGCGGTCCTCGTCGAGGACGTGATGGCAAGAGATGCCAGTGTTTCGTTGCTGGATGCGCTACCGGTAACTGTTGCCCGCGCCTGCGCCCGCGACGGCCGTGTGCACGTCGTCGGGCCCCGGCTCCGAGCACGAGCGACTTGCCGCCGCTGCAATGCATCGGGCGGCGCCGTACGACCCCGGACTCGCCTCGCGAAATGCTGCGCACCACCGTGCTCGGCGACGAGCCGATCCAGTGAACGAGCGAGACGTGCTGAGCGGGTGCACGACCCCTCGTTGACGCCGACGAGCCACTATGGAAATCTAATACTCAAAGATGAGAGTGACGTTCTCGTCATCCGAGATCGGTGAAACGGAGTAGCGCATGGCGGAGGACCTCACCGCGGTCGACTTCTTCCGGGACGGTCGTCTGACGGACGATCCGTACCCGTTCTACGAGGCGCTTCGCGGCAAGTGCCCGGTCAGCCGCGAGGACCACTACGGCGTGACGATGGTGACGGGCTGGCAGGAAGCCGTCGATGTCTACAACGACGAGGAGACGTTCTCGTCGTGCATCTCGGTGACCGGCCCCTTCCCGGGATTCCCAGTTCCGCTCGAAGGTGACGATGTCACCGAGCTGATCGAGAAGCACCGAGATGAGATTCCGTTCAGCGACCAGCTGCCGACCCTCGACCCGCCGACGCATACCAATCACCGTGCGCTGCTGATGCGGTTGATCACACCCAAGCGCCTCAAGGAGAACGAGGACGCGATGTGGCAGCTCGCCGACGACATCCTCGACACCTTCCTCGCTCCAGGCGAAGGCGAGTTCATCAAGGGCTTCGCGGGGCCGTTCACGCTGCGTGTCATCGCCGACCTGCTCGGCGTGCCGCAAGAGGATCGCGACGAGCTCATCGAGCGGCTCGCGCGCGGCACCCACGGCGGCGGGCTGGGCAACGCCGATAAGACGTTGACCAAGACGCCGTTGGAGTACCTGTACGAGGTGTTCGCGACGTACGTCGAAGACCGGCGACGCGAAGCCCGCGACGACGTGCTGACCGGCCTCGCAACGGCTACCTTCCCGGACGGGTCGATGCCGGAGGTCGGAGACGTCGTTCGGGTCGCGACCAACGTCTTCTCCGCCGGGCAGGAGACCACAGTCCGTCTGCTCGGCACGGCCTTGAAGGTGATCGGGGACCGCCCCGACATCCAGCGCAGACTACGTGAGGACCGTAGCCTGCTCCCGAACTTCATCGAGGAATGCCTGCGAATCGAGAGCCCCGTCAAGGGTGACTTCCGATTGTCGCGGGTGCCGACGACCGTCGGCGACGAAGCCGTCGGCGCCGGCTGCACGTTGATGGTGCTCAACGGGGCCGCCAATCGCGACCCACGCCGCTTCGAAGATCCCGACGCGTTCGACGCCGAACGCAAGAACGCCCGCCAGCACCTCGCCTTCGGTCGCGGCATCCACAGCTGCCCCGGCGCGCCGCTGGCCCGCGCCGAAACCCGGGTCGGCCTCGAACGGCTGCTGGATCGCACCACCGATATCAGGATTTCGGATAGCCATCACGGGGCTGCGAATAACCGTAACTATCAATACATTCCGACGTATATCCTGCGTGGGCTCACCGAGTTGCATCTCGAATTCGACCTCGCGGGCGGTGCGCCATGAAGGTCAAGGTCGACGAAGACCGCTGCCGCGGCCACGGCATGTGCCTGACACTGTGCCCCGAGGTGTTCCAAATGCACGACGATGGATATGCGGTCGCGGATGCGTCCGAGGTCCCCGCCGGCCTCGAAAGTGGGGCGAAGGAAGCCATCGACTGCTGCCCAGAGCAAGCAATCAGCGAAATCGACTGAGAACCTGGGAGATTCAGTGCCCAAGGGTTACATCATCATCACCGAGGACATCAAAGATCCGGCCGGGATGGCCGAGTACGCCAAACTGGCCGGCAAGGCGATGACCGGCTCGACGCTCGAGTTCGAATCTGTAAGCCTTTCGCCGAAACTCACGTTTGGGCGGAAAAGTGCGAGTAGAAGTCGCCAAAACGTCGATTTCGACGGGGATTAGTGGGGTACAAGTGGGCCGGTGGGCTTCGTCGTCGTCGCGTGTACGAGTAGCTCGGCCAGCTCGCGGGGGCGGCTCAGGAACGGCGAGTGTGACGAGTCGATCGTCAACTGCTGGACCCCGAGGCGGCGGGTGACGGTGTCGGCCAGCCAGCGTGGCATCGACTGATCCTGTAAGCAGCGGATAAAGCTGCGGGGAAGATCCGCGTGCCAGAACGCAGTAACCGACACCGGCGTGACAGTGGTGTCCCCGAACCGTTCCGGGCCGAGGCGCTCGAAGGCCCAGCGGGCCCTGCCCTCGTCGCAGTCGTGATAGAAGTACTTCCACGCGCCATCGAAGTCGGCGAACCACATCGCGCCGTCATCGTCGAACTTCAAGTAGGCCAGCATTTCTCCGACGTCGGCATCGAACTCGCCGTCCTCGGAGTCGCGCATCGCCATCGCTTCGGGATAGGTGCGGCCCTCGCGCGGAAGTGCGGCGGCGAGATAGGTGATGTGGCTGACGAGTTCAGGTGCGGCATCGGCTGCCAGCGTGGCGTCGAAGCCGCCGCCCGAGTGACCGACGAGGACGTCGCCGGGACGCATCATCGAGACGATCGCGTCGCGGCGATTGGCCAGCGTCGATTCCTCGTCCACTCGCGCGCCGTGCCCGGGGAGGTCAACGGCAACGCCCTCATGGCCCAGCAGCTCCAGCTCGGCGATCGTCTGTTCCCAGCACCACGCGGCGTGAAAACCGCCGTGCACGAATACGAATCGCATCTTGGTGCGCATCACTGGTCGGCGATCGAGATCGCCTGCCGGGGACACTGCCGGACCGCTTCGCGGATCTGGTGCTCGTTTTCCGGGGTGACTTCGTCCTGCAGGATGTGCAGGTAGTCCTCGTCGTCAAGGTCGAATACCTCAGGGATGATGCCCATGCACACCCCGTTGCTTTCGCACAGACCGAAGTCGACAACGACCTTCTGCGTCATCGCAACACCTTTACGGGCACATGGTGGTAGCCGGCGACGTTCTGCATGTGCACGCGTTCCAGGCCGTCGAAGTCGACCTCGTAGCGAGGCATGAAGTCGAGCAGGTGATCCAGCGCGATCGCGCTTTCCATGCGGGCCAGTGCGGCACCGAGGCAGCTGTGGATGCCGTAGCCGAGCCCGAGGTTCTGAGCCTGCGTGCGGTCGCGGTCGATGTCGAACGTCTCGGCGTCTGCGAATGCGCGGGGATCGCGGTTGGCCGCGGCACCCATCAGGAAGACCGGCTTGTTGGCCGGGACGGTACCGCTGGGCAGTTCAACGTCCTTGATGCTGTAGCGGACGTTGTACTGCACGGGGCCGACGTAGCGCAGTAGCTCCTCGACGGCGTCGGGGATCTTGCTCCGGTCGTCGAGCAGCTTCTGCCACTGCTCAGGGTGACGGGCGAGTTCCACTACCGCGCTGCCCACCAGTTTGGTGACCGTCTCCGCGCCCGCGGCGCCCAGAAGCGTGGTGAAGCCGGTGATCTCGATGTCATCGAGCTTCCGCATGTGTCCGTCGTCGTCGGGGATCTCCGCGGCGATGAGCCGGCTGACCATGTCGTCCTGCGGGTTCTTCCGTCGCTCCTGGACGAGGCCGTAGTAGTACATGCCCGAGTCGAGATTTGCCTGGATGTTGTCTTCGTCGAGATCGATCTGTCCCGGCTTGCGATGCAAGCCCTTGTCGATCCAGTGCCGGACCTGCTGACGGAAGTCCTCCGGCACGCCGGCCATCCGCGTGATGACCTCAACGGGGAAGGGACCGGAGAAGTCCTGCACGACGTCGAAGTTGTCCGGATCGGCCTTGCCGAGATAGTGCTCGACGAGTTCGATGACGGTCTCGCGTTGCGCCTGGATGGCCCGAGGGGTGAACGCCTTGTTGAGCAGGCTGCGCATGTGGCGATGGTCCGGCGGGTCCATGAAGATGATCGACTTTTGTGGCACCTCGCCGGAGCGGACCATGCCGAGGTCACAGCCGCGGGTCGACGAGAACGACTCGTGGTCCTTGAACGCCGCGGCCACGTCGGCGTGCCGGGTCAGCGCGTAGAAGTCTTCCTGTTCGTCGTAGTAGATAGGTGCTTCGTCGCGCATCCGCTGATACACCTCGTACGGATTGTCGAAGTACTCCTGCGCGACCGGGTTGAACACCAACTTGGGCTTGGTCATGGACTCCTCCTTCGCGGCGGGCTGATGGCCGGAAGCGTTACGAGAGACGCTCTAACTGTAACGCTAACAGCTTCCACATCGGGTAACCTTGAAATGGATTAAGTACCGTGTCGGATTCGCGATTCATCCGTTGAATCCTGCGTTGATGACGTCGTCCAGAACCCCGAGATCGCTGCCGAGTTCGGCCGCGGTCTTCCGCACCACGGCGACGTCCTTGCCGACGAACTCACCGACCATGTCGATGAATGCATCGACGGAACCGCGGGCACCGACGATGCTCGCCGCCCGGCTCGCGGCGCTGCCATGGTCGATGGCGTCAAGCAGCCGCCGCTCGTCGATTCCCAGTCGATCACCGAGCCGCACCGCCTCGTGCAACAGCCCGATCTGCGCGGCGAACAACGTGTTGTTGACCAGCTTCACGCCCTGCCCGGCGCCGATTGCTCCCACGTGAAGGATGGGATCGCCGTAGCTGGCGAGCACGGGACGGGCGCGCTCGACGGCGTCATCGGGGCCGCCGACAAACAGCGTCACCTGCCCGGCGGCGATGTCGTGCGGACCGCCGCTGACCGGCGCGTCGATCACGTCGACGCCATGAGACCCGGCCTCGGCCGCGACGCTCTCGGCCGTGCGCGGGCTTCCCGTGGTGTGGACGACCAATACCGCCCCCGGCCGCATCGTCGACAGCAGAACGCTTTCCAGGCACACCTGCTGAACCTGCTCGTCGGTGAACACGCAGACGACGACAACGTCGGCGTCCGCCCCGACGTCGGCCAGGTCGGTCACCGGCTGCGCGCCGAGTTCGCTCACTGCCCGCCGCTTCTCGACAGACCTGCCGAGCGCGCTGACCTCGTGGCCGGCCTCGATGAGGCGGCGCACCATGGGAGCGCCCATGCGGCCCGCCCCGACGAACCCGACCTGACTCATCGCGGGTACTCCATCGACTTCAGGGCGGCATCCGCCGCGTCAAACACGGCTCCCTCGGCTGCCGATGCGTTGGCCGCGAGGCTCGCCGCGTGGCGGACGTCCTTCTGCAGCAGTGCACCGGCGATCGGCGCGAGCCCCTCCAGGGTTCCCCCGAAGACCGCGATGCTGCCGAGCGCCTTGCTGACCGCGGATCCGCGCGTCAACACGTCGCACAGCTTGTCGCGCGGTATCCCCAGGGAATCGCCCAAATTGAGAGTGCTGATCGCGCTGCCCAGGTTGGCGCTAAACAGTAGATTATTCAAGATCTTGGTGATCTGGCCGCTGCCCAGCGGGCCGAGGTGGACGATAGGGTCGGCGTAGGTGGCGAACACCGGGCGGCAGCGCTCGACGACGTCCTCGTCGCCGCCGGCCATCACCAGTAACTTGCCTTCTTCCACGGCAGGCCCGCCGCCGCTCACCGGTGCGTCGATCACCGAAATGCCTTGCTTGGCAGCCGCTTCAGCGACCTGCCTACAGGTGTCGGGATGCACGGTGCTGTGGATGGCGACGATGCCGCCAGACGCCAATCCGGCCAGCACTCCGGTCTGGCCGTTCAGCACTTCCTTGACGTCGTCGTCGCCGACAACGCACAGGCAGACGAGGTCGCTGGCGGCCGCCAGTTCGGCCGGTGACCCCGCGGTCTTCGCGGTGGTGTCTGCGTACGGTTCGAGAGTGGCCTCCCTTCGAGCCCACAACGTCGTCTGGTAGCCCCCTTCGACGATCCGCCGTGCCATGGGGCCGCCCTGGCTGCCCAGTCCGATGAATCCGACGCGCATCAACCCGCCTCCAATTTCGTTGTTGCGCTTTCCCGCGCGACCACACAATCCTCGACGAACGACAGCACCCTCAGGTGGTACGCCGCGGCGCTGACCGAGAGACTGAGGTTATGTCCGGCGCCGACTTGCTCATTGACCATAAAGCGTGGCGCCGCGGTGAACATGGCTGCGATCTCCGCAAGCGCCCCAGGGTCGGACTTCCAGACGCGCTCATGCTCGGCGAAGCTGAACTGCACCGGAACACGCACCTGCGCGGCTAGTGCCGGAAAGTCCTGTCGTGGCCAGTCTTTGACCATCGTGGCTTCATATAGGGCGCCGGTCGAAGAGTTCGTTATCCCTGAGAGCACCTCGGCCGGATACAGGTGCGCGGGGTGCCAGAGCAACTCACGCAGTCCGGCAGGGCGGTGCGTGGCGGTCGCCGTCTTCAGGATTTCGTTGGCCGCGTCGGCGTACTGAAGTCCGGTGCCGGCCAATTCAAGGCCGAGAACGCCTGATTGCTCCGCCCTTTCGTCAGCGGTGAGCCGTACCGCCAGCTCGCAGCCTGCAGAGTGGGCAAGAAGAAACAGCCCAGCACCGCGCGGCTTGGATCCGAGCATCTTGTCGACCGCTCCGTACACCAGCGCTACCCGTTGGTCCGGACGCTGCATCGCATCCGGGTAGGGCGCCGAGGCGCCGTAGCCCGGCCGGTCAAGGGCCACCACGGTGAAGCCTAGCTCCGGTGCGGTGCGCAGCAGTGACAACCGCGGGTGCCCGGGACAGTCGAAATAGGCTGCGGTGCTTGCCCCTCCGTGAAAGGCGACGACGACCGCGCGCGGTTCCGCGGCCTCGGCGACGAGTCCCGACATCGGCACGCCGTCGACGAGGACGACGCGGGGGCGCGGTCCGCTCACCCGTCCGTCCGTAGCAAGATGGCTCCGCTCGGTGTCAGACCGCCGCTGCTGACCACCGCAACTCGCGCGTCCTTCACCTGCCGCTCACCGGCTTCACCGCGGAGCTGTGTGACGGCCTCATGGACCAGCCCCATGCCATGGGTGCGGCCATGTGACAGCTGGCCGCCGTGGGTGTTCAGTGGAATCACGCCGTCGCGTGCGATGGCCTTGCCACCGTCGAGGAAGTCCTTCGCCTCGCCGATGCCGCAGAACCCGAGTGCCTCCAACCACGACAGGCAGTTGAACGAGAATCCGTCGTACAGCTCGGCGACATCGACGTCGTTGGGCCGCAATGACGTTCGGGTCCACAGATGTGCGGACTGGCCAAGCACCTGCGGCTCGTGGGTCATGGTGGTCTGGTCCCAGTCCGTGCGCTCGATGATCTGGGTGCCGACGGCCTCGAACAACACCGGCTTGCGGGGCATGTCGTTGGCGACGTCGACCGCGGAGACGATCACCGCGATCGCGCCGTCACACGGCACGTCGCAGTCGTACAACCCGAACGGCGTGGTGATCATCCGGGCGTTGAGATAGTCGTCCATCGTCATCGGGTCGCGATAGATCGCAGTAGGGTTAAGGACCGCGTTGGCGCGCTGGTTCACCGCGATCCAGCCGAGCGTCTCCCGCGTGGTGCCGTACCGGTCGAAGTGGCGTTGCGCGTTGAGCGCCAGGGTGTGAGCCGCCGACGTCGCGCCGAAGGGCACCTGCCAGCTGGCGGTACGGGCACCACCCGGCGGGGACATCTTCCCCTCCTTCATCAGCTGTTGAAACGTTGCCTCCCAGAGCGTTCGGAAGCACAGCACGTGCCTGGCCATCCCCGTCGCGATGGCCATCATCGCCGCAATGACCGAGCCGCCGGGACCGAACGTGTCCATACCGCCGTTGATCCACGTCGGACGCATCCCGAGCGCCCCCTCGAGCGCAGACACGCCGCCTTCCCCCATGCCAGCGACGTCCAGTCCCGGGTAGGTCGACAGACCGTCGATGTCGTCGAGCGTCAGTCCTGCGTCGGCGACCGCGGCCTCGCACGCCTCGATGGTCAGCGACAGCGGCGGCACCATCAGCCGGCGCCCGAGTCGCGAGGCGCCGATGCCGGTGATCGCCGAGTGCTCCTCGAACTTCTCACGGGTCAGCGGTGGCCGGACATAGCGGCCGAAATCCTGCGGCGCGATCTCGTCGGCGGGCTGCGGTCCCGTCGTCTTCTCGGCCGTCGGCCGGAAGAGCGGCAGCCAGACGTCCTCGATCTTCTCGAACACGACCTCGACCGTCTGACCCAATTGCAGTTCGTCGGGGTCACATTCGACGATGTTGGTGGTCAACCGAACCCGCGGGTCTTCGACAACGGCGACTTGGGCCACCACGTAGGGCGGCGGCAGATCCGGGAAACCGAATCGATGGTTGACGGTGAAGGCACTCAGCGTCGCGTTGCCGGAGACGTCCCGTACGCCCATCTTGTGGCTGCGGCAGTACCGGCACACCGGCTGCGGCGGATGGATCAGTGCAGCGCAGTCCCGGCACTCCTGGATGCGCAGGACGCCGTCTCCGCCCGCGGTCCAGAAGAACTCGTTCTGGACTGTGAGTTCCGGCAGCGGTCGGGTCATCGAACGAACCCCGAAATCGCGTCACTGTCATCGGTTTTCGGGTCCGGTTCGGGCGATTCACGCGCATCGGAATGCGCTGCCCTGTCGTCGGATGGCCGGTCTTCACCCATGTAGATGATCGCGTGCACTGGGCAGTCCAGCAGTGCCCGCATCACCGCTTCATGGTCCTCTGTGGGGATCTGGCCGTTTCCCACCAGCGAGGCGTACCCCCAATCGTCGAGCGAGAAGTACTCGGGTGCGTGCTTCGCACACAGACCGAAGCCGTCGCACACCGTGCGATCGAGTTTGATCCTCATGCCGGCAACACCGCCTCCACTTCATAGGGGCGCACCGCACTGAAGGCGCCGGAAGAGCATGTCTTGCAACCGTTTCCCAAATGACTTGCGACCAGCTGGGGGAACTGAAGCAGCAAGCTGGCCGCGACATTGGTGGCGCCGTCCAGTGTCGCGCACGCACCGCGACCGCGGAGCACCACCGACCAGCGCTCCAAACGGGCAAGGTCCTCATCCGTCGCGAGCCCGTCGCGCAGCGCCTCGGTGACCGCCGACATCGCCGCCGTGCCGTTGAAGCAGGAGCCGCACTGGCCCGCGTTTTCGCGGTCGTAGTAGGCCATCACCGATGCGGCGACCGCGACCGGGCAGTCGTCGGTGAGGATGGCGATCGCACCGCAACCGAGCCCACTGTTGAGGCGGCGCATGCTGTCGTGATCGAGTGTGGCGTCGAGGATGTCGCTATTGACCAGGCCGGCGAAGTAGCCGCCCATCAGCACGCCGCGCACCTGACCGGCGGACACACCATGCAGGGTCAGCAGATCGGTGAACACCACCCCGTGTGGAATCTCGTAGAGCGCAGGCGGTCGTCCGGCCCCGGTGATTGTCGCGAGGAAAGTGCCCGGCGACGTCGAGGTGCCGCGTTGACGGAAGGTCTCCGCGCCGTGCCGGTGCAGGAACGGCAGGTTGGCGAGCGTCTCGACATTGCTGACCAGTGTGGGAAGACCCGCAACCCCCTCTTCGAACGGACGCGGGGGCCTGTCCGTGGGTTTCGCCGGCCCGCCGTTGAGCACGCGCACCGCCGCGGTCTCCTCGCCGGCCACGTAGCCCGGCGGCACCGTCGCGACGGTGATCACGAGCCCGTTGAGCACAGCACCGTCGACTTCGGCCAGTGCCGTCTCGACGGCCTCGGCCGCTTGCCGATCGGAGACATACACGTAAGCGCGAGCCGCGTCGACCATCTGCGCGGCCAGCCGCAGCCCGTCGAGCACCAGGTGTGGTCGATGCCGCAGGAGCCAGCGGTCCTTGATCGACGCCGGTTCGCCCTCCTCGCCGTTGGCGACCACAACCGCCCCGCCGCACCGACGGCCGTTGTCGCGCACGGTGCGCACCTTGACGACCAGAGGGAACGCCGCGCCGCCACGCCCGAGCAGGCCGGACAGATCGACCTCGCCGAGCAGGTGATCAGCATCATCGAGCGGTTGATAGCCGCCGTGCTTGCGATACTCGGTGTAGTCCTCGTCACCCCGCCGCAGCAGCCGCGGCTCGATGCCGGGCCACGCCGCGATGGTGAGAGCCGTGGTGGTCGTCATGACCCTCCACCTCCCGCGGATAGGCTTGCGGCCGTGAGAACCGCGGTGGTGCGTGTCCGGGTGGACCCGGGTGGGCAGCTCACGGGTGCCCAATTAACCGACGGCATCGTCAACCTCCGCGATCTCGCGACCCCGGCCGGTATCGACGTGCTCGATAACAACCTCGCCGCGATGCCCGCGGGCCGGCGTGAAGTCGAAATGCTGATGATCGGCGGCGATCCCGAGGACCTGAAAGCCACGGCGGTTGCCCTGTGCGCCAAGGCGTTCGGTACCGAGCCCGAGTCCGGTGTACTGACCTTCATCAGTAGGGGAACCGACGACGACGCTCACGGCGTGCTGGCCGGGTTCGGTCTTGACGGAGAGATCACCCGTTCGCCCGGCGACGATGGCCTGGACGTGGTGTACGTGACCCTTCGTGAGGCCGACCTGGAACGCATACCGGAAAGCCGTATCCACACGGCGCTGGAGGCGTCGCTGAACTGCGAAGTGCACATTCGCACGACGTAGCGTCATCAGAGCTGTCTCTTCTTCGCGCAAGCGCTCATCAGAGCTGTCTCTTCTTCGCGCAAGCGCTCATCAGCCGTCCAGGAACTTCAGGATCGCTGGCGCGGCCTGCACCCACGTGTCGAACATGTTGAAACGCTTCACCTTTCCCGACGCGCGCTCCTCGCCGGCTCGCTCCCAGGCGTCCTCCGGCCACGGAGGATCAATCAGCTGTGAGCCCTTGATCAGGCAACTGACTTCCAGCGACGTCCGCTTCGGATGGTCCAAGTCGTTCTCGCCGCCGCGGATGATCAGCGTCGGAACCTTGATGTCGTCGAACATCTCGTCGTCGACACCGGGGATCGTCTGGCCGGGCTTCGACACGAAGGCGTTGAGCCAGCGCAACATCAATTTGAGGAAGTCGTCGGGGTCGAGTGCAAGGAACCGGTCCCTGTTAGAGGGGTTTTCGGCGATGCGCTGCTTCCACTCATCGACGCGAATGACGCCCGTCATCCCCGTGCCGCGAACCGCGAGGATGCTGGGCACGATGTAATGGGACCCCAGCACGAAGGTTCCGTAGACACCGCCGACGATGTTCCACACCACGAGTTTGCGGACGATTTCCGGGTAGAGCATCGTGGTGAGCATCGAGTCACGGGCGCCGCCCGATCCGCCCGCGAGTATGCACGGCCCGATGTCGAGGCCGGTGATCAGCGCGTGCAGCGTCTCGGCCCGCATATGGGATTCGCTCTGGCCATAGAACTGGACGTCGGACTTGCCGCAGTTCGGCCGGTCCCACAGCAGAACTCGATACCCGCCCCTGACCAGTTCCTGCGCCAACGGCCGCAGGCCTTCGATGTCCTTGCTGAACCGGCCACCCGGCGTCAGCGCGATGAAATCGCCTTCCTTGCCGAGGATCTCGTATACGACATTGCCGGCGTTGACCTCGAAGGTCTTCTCGCCCGGTTTCAGGTTCGGTCCCGCGGGTTCCGTCGTGGTCATTGCCCGACTCCCGCTCGCTCCGGTCCTCTCTCGTTCCTCGGTGCGATGCTCATTCCGGCTCGTCTTCGGGTCATGCCATCACCAGCACATCTTTGCCGACCACGCGTACGGGATAGGTCCGGATGCTCCACTCGGGCTTGACGGCGGTGGTGCCGGTGGCGAGCTCGAAACCCCATTGGTGCCATGGGCAGTAGATGTACTCGAGGTCACGCACCATCACCGCGTCTCCTGGCACGCTCTCGTCCACGATTGTGCGCCCTCGGGCGCGGCCCGAGCACAGCGGTCCGCCTTCGTGCGGACAGTAATTGGCGATGGCGTAGAAGGTGCCGTTCACGTTGTAAACGCCGACACCGTGCCGTCCGATCGGCACCAACTTGTGTGTGCCGGGCGGGATTTCGTCGACCGTGGCGACGACGTGCTCACGCCCCTGCGCCAGCCGGGACGGCTTCTTCTCGTCACTCAACTCAAAACACCCGAACCTGGCCCTCGAGGGCCGGAACCGTCTCGGGCAGGTGGTAGGTCGCGATGCCATTCCGGAACATCACGTTCTCCCGGGCGTGCTCGGGTAGATGCTTGACCAGCCAACGCGGGTCGTCGAATGTCCAGTGCGGGTAGTCCGAGGAAAAGAGCAGAATCTTGTCGCACTCCATCCACTCGAACGCGCGAGTCAGTTCCGTTTTGTTCTCGGGGTAGTCCAGCGGTTGGGTGGTGAATTTGATGTGGTCTTTGACGTACTCCGACGGCTTGCGCTTGATACCCACCCACGACTTGCGCGCTTCGTAGATGGCGTCCATCCGCCACATCAGCGGCAGGATCCACGTGAAGGCATGCTCCACCAACACGATTCGCAATGTCGGAAAGCGGTCGAACACCCCGTCGAAGACCAGGCTCATCACCTGGTTCGCGGCCAGCAGCGAGTAGGTGACCATGAAGTCGTGGTTGTAGCTCGGGAATCCGACCGGAGGGATGGGCAGTTCCCCGTGATGGCTGCGCGACAGGTGACAGCTCACCGTGATGTCGTGCTTGGTGGCGGCTGCCCAGATCGGGTCGTATTTCGGATCTCCCCATGACGGCCGGGGCTCGGCCTTGATGAGGATCTGCCCCATGTAGGGATGTCCCGCCCAGCGCTCGATCTCGCGAGCGGAGTCCTCCGGAGTCTCGATCGCGGCGCAGATGGAGCCACGCCACCTCTCGTGCCAGTTGGTGTGGCCGTCCAGCCAGTGGTTGGCCTGCCAGTCGTTCAGCGCGCAGCTCATCGCGTGGTTCACCTCGGGGAAGCGCGCCGGATAGGCGGCAGGTTCGAGGATGGCGATGTCGGCGCCCGCCTCCATGATCAACTGCCTGAACGCCAGATCGGGGTCGCTGCCCGCGAATTCGCCATCGGCCGGAAACGTGTCCATCCGCATCGCGTAGGCGTGCGCGTAGTCCGGTGCGTCGTAATAGATCTGGTCGCCGATCCTGCGCGGCAAAAAGTACTTGCTGCGCCACGGCTCCGGGATGTACTGCGCCAACACCCCGCTCTTGGGCACGGGATGCACATCGGAGTCGACGCAGCGCACGGCGACACGCTCCGCCGCGGGCTTCCGCTCTGTGGTTGTCCCGGTCATCCTGGTCTCTCCCTTGATCGCGAAGTCTGATTCGCACTGTGCGGCTATCCGATTTTGATGCCGGCCCCGACGTCTATGCCGTACAGACAAGCAGCGTTTCGCCAGCACAACTTGTCGCGTTGCTCGTCGGAATACGCAGCTGGCACTTGCAATTCGTTGAGCTGCCAATGCGGATAGCTCGACCCGTACATCACCATGTCGTCCTTGCCGGTGAAACCGAACCACTCACCGGCGAATTCGGTGTCACCGGGCCCGTCCATGGCGCCCTGCACGAAGTAGGTGTGTCCGGGCAGGTAGTCGCTCGGCATTTTCGGCGCCCACGGCGTCTGTTCCAGGTGCGGACGGCCGAAGCAGTCCATCCGCCAGATGAACGGCGTCAACAGGTCGGCGGCCCCGTCCGCCCACACGAACTTCAACGTGGGCATCCTTTCGAATACCCCTTCGACGATCAGGTTCATCAGGTGGTACAGGTAATTCAGGGCCATGAAGCTGACGTAGTTCTCATAGGTCCGGGGCACACCCGACGGTGTCGGCGCGAACGAGACGCCCGCGCCGACCTCGATGTGAACCGAAACCGGGATGTTCGCTTCGACGGCGGCTTCCCACAGCGGCCAGTACTGCGGCTTGCCGTACAACTCGCGCGACTGCAGGGGGACCCCGATCTGCACCACACGCGGGTGGTTGGCGTACTTGGCGATCTCGCGCAGGGCACCGGTGATGTCGTCGGGATTGACCCGGATGGTTCCACGGTAGCGGTCAGCGTATGCGTTGTCGTCGAGCCAGCGCGACACCATCAACTCGTTGTGCGCTGCGGCGATCGCCGTACCCAGATGGCGATCGGGCATGATGCCGCGCGTCATCGGGTGCAGGATCGCGACGTCGACGCCTCGCTCGTCGAACAGCTGCTTGCCGACGAAATCAGGGTCTGAGCCCGGATATTGCCGATCCGGCCCCTCGGTCTTCGATGCGTATTCGCCGCCAGGGGCGCCGTACCAGTCCATCTCGTAGTCCGGAAAACCACGGCTCTTGAACGGCTCGCGGAGGAAGCTGCGCAGGTCCTTATTCGACCTGGAGAAAATGTGCACGCTCGCATCGATGACGGGCGTCGTCGTACCGTCGGGGTGTTGCATCACCAAAGCTGTCCTCCGATGTCACCCGGCCAACGTAAGCGCGTTCGAGCGCTGCGCGAAGCGCGCCGGATACTCTTAGTGTAAAGCGTTGTTCTTCGATAGCAAGAATCAAGTTCTCAGCGAATCGCTTACCTCTGCGCAGGTCAGGGTGTGTGCTGGTGAGTCGCATGGCGTGCGGCAGCCGAAATACGGTAGTCGGATCCAGAGAACGGTTACAGCATCTAATGAGAATGTTATTCTCCAATTGACGCGACTAGCCCTCAGGAGGCAGCCGGATGCTTTTAGAGTTCGATGCTGATCAGCGGCTGTGGCAGGAGACCGTCCGCGACGCGGTGGCCAAGGCGTGCCCGCCGTCGCTGGTGCGCGGCGTGGCCGAGGACGGCGTCGACCCATCACCGCTCTGGAAGACCTACATGGATGCGGGCTGGACGGAACTGACAGATCCGGAGAACGCCGTCGAACTGGCAATCGTGCTCGAGGAACTGGGGCGGGCCACCGATCCGACGCCGTTCCTCGCGACGCTGACCCAGTTCGCACCGTTGGCCGGGGACCGCTTCGACGGACGACAGGCGGGCACGGCCGTCTACGGCGGAGTGTCGGCCCACCGCGCCGCCGACGGCTGGGTGCTGAACGGGACCGCGCCTCACGTGCTCGACGGCGATCGGGCCGAGCAGCTCGCGGTAGTCACCGAAGCCGGCGTATTCGTCATCGACGCAGGCCAGGCGGTCGCCAGGCGCAGCCCGGTGTTCGATCCGGTGCTACACATCGCAGAGGTCTCGTTCACCGCTGCACGCGTGCCCGACACCGACCGCATCCACGTCGACGCCGAACGGGCCCGCCACGTCGCGCTCACCGGAATGGCGATCACCACCGTCGGCGCCTGCCAGCGCATCCTCGATCTGGCGCTCGAGCATGTGAAGCAGCGTCAGCAGTTCGGCGTGGCGATCGGAACGTTTCAGGCCGTCCAGCACAAGGCGGTCGACATGCACGTCGCCACCGAGCGTGCGCGCGCACTGTCCTACTTCGCCGCGCTGACCATTTCGGCCGACGATCCGCGCCGGCGGCTGACCGCGGCGATGGCCAAGGCGTCGGCGGGGGAGGCGCAGGCGGTGGTGTTCCGCCACGGCTTGCAATTGTTCGGCGCCATGGGGTTCACCTGGGAGAACGACCTTCAGTTTGCGCTCAAGCGCGCCAAGGCCTGCGAACTGCTGCTCGGCGGCGCCGCGGAGCATCGCGCGATCATCGCGGAGGAATACAGGGCCGTCTGATGCAGCTGACTTTTGATTCCGACGTCGAGGAGTTCCGTGCCGAGTTCGCGGCGTTCCTCGACGAGCATCTGCCGTCGGAGGCCGAAACCCAGGAGCGGCCGCGCTCGGTGTCGCACATGCCGCAGTGGGCCCGCGACTGGCAGCGGCTGCTGTTTGACAACGGCTGGCTGCTGCCCGCACAGCCGCCCGAGTTCGGCGGCCGCAACGCCACTGTGCTGCAGCAGTTCGTGCACCTCGACGAACTGTGCCGGCGCCGCATCTACCACAGCTTCAATCCGCAGGGTGTGAATATCATTGCGGCGTCGTTGATTTCGTTCGGGTCCGACGAGCAGAAACACCGCTGGGCGGTGCCGGTGCTCAGGGCCGAGCTCACCGCATCACTCGGCATGAGCGAGCCGAGTGCGGGATCTGACCTCGCATCGCTGCGGACCCGCGCGGTGCTCGACGGTGACCAGTTCGTGGTCAACGGCCAGAAAGTGTGGACGTCCGGCGCCCACGATGCCGACTTCCTGCTGGCGTTCGTGCGCACCGACCCGGATGCGCCCAAGCACAAGGGCATCAGTGCACTGATCATCCCGACCGACACACCAGGCGTGGTGTGCCGCCCGTTGGCCGACATGATCAGCCAGGAGAACAAGGACTTCAAC
>Ga0105245_10001562_pt1 | contig 20775 bp, 18 predicted proteins | sample KBSM54metaG_FD_81523 | JGI IMG/M metagenome (GOLD analysis project Ga0105245, IMG submission 81523) | Miscanthus rhizosphere microbial communities from Kellogg Biological Station, Michigan, USA - KBS M5-4 metaG | ecosystem: Host-associated > Plants > Roots > Rhizosphere > Soil | place...
CAGCATGCCATTGCGATGCCACTCTTCGCCAAATTCATTTCCGCCGCGCGATTGCACATCAACATACACGCCGCCTTGCTCCAGCAGCAGCAACATCACATTGCGATTGAAAAATGGCGTTCGCCCAACATTGAAGCCGCCATAACCAGAGAGAAGCGTAGGCGCGTGGCCATTTCTTTCTAGGCCTTTTTTTCTGACCACGAACATTGGTACGCGCGTTCCATCTTTAGAGTTGAACCAGAGCTGTTCCACCTGATAGCGAGCCGGATCGATGCCCGACTCCATGCGCGCCCACTCCGTAGTTTGGCCGCTGAGACTCACTTCAAAAACCGTAGGCGGAACAGCATATGAGACGAAACCAAAATATCCAGAGTCGCTGTTCCAGTTGCCGCCCAGATCAAAGATGCTGCCCAGCGCGGGCATCGTGACCTGCGACATCGGTTTGCCGTCAAGATCGAACAGGCTGAGCTGCGAGCTGGCGTTCCTGATGGAGTGCACAAAAAGCTTTCTGGCGATAATGGCGGCGCGGCCTTCAATCACCGCGTCAGACTCCGGAATGATTTCTTTCCAGTTTGAGCGTTCTGGTGCAGCACACATAGCCTTGAATACGCGGAAACGCGGAGCGCCTTCATTGGTTGTGATGTAAAGCTCGCCGTTCAGCACTTCACCGTGATAAAGAAAGTTTCCTCCGGTGGTGACGCGCTGGAACCGGCTCTGCGGCGCGGCTGGATCTCTTAAAGAAAGATCTTTGAGGTAAAGTTCGGTTTTGGTCCAGCCTTCGCTTACGTCCACCAGCAGCCAGCGTCCGTCGTTGGAAACGGAAACGTTGGGCCAGTGCTGTGGCGCGAGCTCAATGCCGTCAGGGGGAAAAATCAGGGAATCCTCTGCGCCTTCAGCGTTGCCGACCGAGCTGAGCTGGTGGAAGAAGACGCGCCGGTTGTACATTTCCTCGCCCACGGGAACATCACCGGGGCGCGGATAACGCGTGTAGTAGAAGCCTGAGCTGTCCGGCAGCCACGCAAGACTGGCGGCGCGGGTGCGCTCAATTTTTTCCGGCAGCAGCTTGCCTGTACTGGTTTCGATCACCTGAAGCGTGCTCAGCTCTGATCCATTCGGCGACGTGCCAAACGCAACGTACCTGCCATCTTCAGATGGATACCACCAGTCGAGCGCGATGGTGCCATCCGGCGCAAGAGCGTTTACGTCGATCAGCGCTCGGTCTTTACTTTGAGTACCTTCCCCATTGCGCCCTTCACGCACGTAGACCACAGCCTGGTTCTGCCGGCCGTCGCGCCGCTCATAAAAATAATTGTTGCCGCCGATGCGCGGCGAAGCCACCCGCCCAATGGTCAAAAGCTGCTCCACGCGACGGCGCAGCTCATCGCGCCCGTGGACACTTTCCAGCACATTGCGCGTGTAGGCGTTCTGCGCTGCAACAAACTGCTGTGTCTCAGGCGCGGCGGCATCTTCAAGCCAGCGATAAGAGTCGGCGATCTGCCGGCCATGGTAGTTATCAATCACGGTCATGATCTTGGCTTTAGGTGGTGCATTGCGCAGGACTTTGGCAGAAATCTCAGGCGCGCTTTTGGGCAGATCGGACGAGACAAATTCTGAGGATTTGGGTTCTTTACTCATGCAGGTGATTATTTGGCGGCTCTCAGTGCAAAAAGTCTTACATCAAAAAGACCGAGCTTCAGTCCGCAGTTTTATATTAACGATTCTTGTGATTTGCCGCCGCCGCGCTGATGATCACCGGCCCATTCTGGGCTGCACCCGAGGCAAATACCGATAAGCTCAAGCGAAACTCTGAGGGGCCTAAGATCCGATTTCATGATTGCTAAACGCTCCAAATGCGTGCTATTTTTAAGAAGACAACTCAAGCGGCCGACCACCTCTCTGGCGGCCTGTTTGCCCACTCCTCAGTAGCTCAATGGCAGAGCATTCGGCTGTTAACCGAAGGGTTGTAGGTTCGAGTCCTACCTGAGGAGCCAATCTTTTTAAGACTTCTATAATCCATCTTCAGCCAGGAATGACCCGGGGTTCCAGGCCAGAAAGGCCTCTTTTCGCTTACACAAAGTGGCAGGGCGACCTCTTTCTTTGCTCTCAGGGTGTAACAAAACAATCGGTCGCGCGTCTCTAAAAGAGGAATACATCCGCATTAGGAATACCCATTTATCATAAGTTTCAGAAACTTATCTGGCACATTCACGTATCACTGAGGCATGAGCATGGAACTGACTATTAAGAACCTCTCCAAGACTTACAAAAACGGCGTGAAAGCGCTGGATAACGTGTCGCTCACGATTCCGCGAGGCATGTATGGACTGCTGGGGCCGAATGGCGCGGGCAAATCCACCCTGATGCGGACGCTGGCCACGTTGCAGGAGCCGGACAGCGGCAGCGTCACGCTGGGTGAGATCGACGTGCTCAAGCAAAAAGACGAAGTTCGCCGTCGTCTTGGATACTTGCCGCAGGAGTTCGGTGTGTACCCTCGCATCTCCGCCCAGGACATGTTGAGCCATCTGGCACTGCTCAAGGGGATCACGAACTCGCGTGAGCGCAAAGAAGTTGTTTCCGCCATGCTGCAACGCTGCAATCTTTACGATGTTCGCAAGAAGGCCCTGACTGGCTTTTCCGGAGGCATGCGACAGCGCTTTGGCATTGCCCAGGCGCTGCTCGGCAATCCGCAATTGCTGATCGTCGATGAACCCACCGCTGGTCTCGATCCCGGCGAGCGCAATCGCTTTTACAATTTGCTCGCTGAAGTCGGAGAGCAGGTCATCGTCATTCTCTCAACCCACATTGTGGAAGACGTGATGGACCTTTGCACCAACATGGCCATCATTCACGAAGGCAAAGTACTGTATCAGGGCGAGCCCCAAGCTGCGATTTCCGGGCTGAATGGCCGGATATGGCAGCGCTCGATCGACAAGACAGAACTGGCCCATTACGAGCAGACCTTCCGCGTTGTGTCCAACAAATTGGTGGGCGGACGGCCCTTCCTGCATGTCTTTGGTGAACAGCCGCCGGGCGATGGATTTGTTCCCAGCCAGGCAGATCTGGAAGACGTGTTCTTCACTAAGATCCGGAACTGGGACTAGGAGCATTTATGTTCTGGCGAATCACGTGGTTTGAAATCTCTTACTGGCTGCGATCAAAAATGCTGTGGGTGTTTTTTGGCGTCATCGCATTAATGGTGTTTGCGGCTGTCAGCACGCCTAACGTCCAATTGTTCATCGTCCTCACAAATACCTACCACAACGCTCCATTTGTTATCAGCGGCTACTACGGCTTTATCAGCCTGGTGATGCTGCTGATGGCGGCCGCCTTTGTGAATTCCGCGGCGCTGCGCGATTTCAGATTCAATACCAACCAGATCGTCTTTTCCACGCCCATGCGCCGCCGGGATTACCTGTTTGGACGCTTCATCGGCGCAACGCTGGTATCTACAATTCCGATGCTCGGAGTTTCCGCGGGTATCCTTGCAGCCAAGTACATGCCATGGACTGATCCGGACCAGTGGGGGCGAGTGAACTGGGCGGCACATCTCCATGCTATTTATGTTTTTGCGTTGCCGAATGCCTTGATTATCGCGGCCATACTTTTTGCGATTGCGGTGATGGCGCGCAATGAGGTTGTGCCCTTTATCGGTGCTCTGGTACTGCTCATTGGATACATTGCGGCAGGGACCCTGCTCCAGGATCTGCGCCATGAAGAATATGTCGTGTTCGCGGATCCATTCGGCATTCGCACTTTTGCCCTGATGGCCAAGTATTGGACGGTGGCGGAGAAGAACAGTGTTCCCGTGGCTCTAAGCGGCTGGATGCTCTGGAACCGCGTGCTGTGGGCGGTGGTTGCGGCGGCCATCTTTACTTTTGCCTATTTCCGCTTCAGCTTTTCTGAAAAAGCCAGCAAGGCCAAGCCCGCGGAAGCAGACTCACAAGCTCAGCCGGTGGCCGTGGGACGCCCAGTTCTTAATCCCAATCTTCGATTCAATGCGTGGAAGCAATTGATCCAGTCTCTGGGAATCCACCTGCGGGGAATGCTGGTGAGCATTCCTTTCATTATCATCATGCTGGCCGGAGGACTGAACTGCCTTCTCGGGCTGATGTTCAATGCTACTGAAGGCTACGGCAACCACACTCTGCCGGTAACTTTTTGGGTGCTCGACCTGATACGAGGAACTCTCTACCTGTTTGTAATCGTAGTAGTAACTTTTTACGCTGGCGCGCTCGTTTGGAAAGATAAAGATGAGCGGATGGATGAGATTGTGGATGCGACGCCCGTTCCTGAGTGGATCTCCTATGCCACGCGCCTTGTGACACTGGTTTTCATGGTGATGCTGGTTCAGATCTTTGCGCTGCTCAGCGGTGTTGCGGTGCAGGCATGGCATGGCTATCACCGTTTTCAAATCGGTTTGTATTCTTACGAACTTCTGGTGCGGGATTTCTCGCTCTTTGTGGCCCTTGCGGTACTCGCGTTCTTCATACATGCAGTCGCACCAAACAAGTACCTGGGCTACGCGATCTATATTGCCTTCCTCACGGCAAACGCCTTTATGTGGGGGCCGCTAAACATCGCCACAAATCTTGTCCAGTTTGCCGGCGCTCCTAACGTGGTCCACTCGGATATGTTCGGCGACGCGCCTTATCGCATGTCCTGGAGCTGGTACGCAGCCTACTGGCTCCTGTTCTGCGGTTTGCTCGCAATTCTGACAGTAATGTTCTGGCCTCGGGGAAAACAAGACCGTTGGGGCGGAAGGCGGCAAAACGCAGCCCAGCGCTTTCATGGCGGGTGGATATCGGGAGCGATGTTGTGCCTGCTCGCATTCATCTCAACCGGCGCCTGGATCTGGTACAACACTGAGGTTGTTAACCGTGTTGTCGGCCCCAAGACGCTGCAACGCCGCCAGGCCGACTACGAAAAGACTTACAAGCAGTATGAAAAACAGCAGCAACCTCGTGTTCGCAGCGTGAAATACGCCATCGACGTGTATCCAGAGTCGCGCAATATGACGATGCGGGCCGAGCAGGTGATCCAGAATCCCTTTGCCCAGCCGCTCACGGAAATTCACTTTACGGTCAATCCCAATTATGTGAGTGAGATTGACATACCGGGCGCGTCGCTGAGCAAGGACGACGAGAAGCTCTACTACCGAATTTACAAATTCGATTCGCCCTTGCAACCGGGTGAAAGCCGCACTATGCACTTCACGGTAAAGAGCAAGAATCGCGGCTTTGAAAATGAGTTGAGCACAGTGGAACTGGTGCAGAACGGCAGCTTCTTCAATAACACCGTTGGGCCGATGATTGGCTATAACTCGCAGCGCCAGCTGGCCGATCCCAATGACCGCCGCAAGTTTGGGCTGAAAGAAATTGATTTGATGCCACCGCTGGAACGCAATTGTACCGACGATTGCCGCGAGACCTACCTGGGCGGCCATTCCGATTGGGTGGACGTGCAGACGGTGATCAGCACCTCGGCTGACCAACTGGCAATTGCCCCAGGCTCGCTTGTGCGGGAGTGGCAGGAAAATGGTCGCCGCTATTTTGAATACAAACTCGATCATCAGTCGATGAACTTTTATTCCTTCATGTCCGCCCGCTATGAAGTGGCGCGAGAAGAATGGAACGGCATTAAGCTTGAAGTCTATTACGACCGGCAACATCCGTGGAACGTTCCGCGAATGATGAATTCCCTGAAGAAATCGCTGGACTATTACACCAAAAATTTTGGCCCGTATTATCACAAGGAAGCCCGAATCATCGAGTTCCCGCGCGTTGCCCGTTTCGCCCAGGCATTCCCGGGCACCATGCCGTATTCGGAGTCGATTGGGTTCATCGCCAATATCAATAAGCCTGACGATATCGATTTTGTTTTTTATGTAGTCGCACATGAGATGGGCCATCAATGGTGGGCGCACCAGGTAATCGGCGCAAATATGGAAGGCGCGACACTGCTTTCTGAAACCATGGCGCAATATTCCGCGCTGATGGTGATGGAAAAGGAATATGGCCGCGACACGATGCGGAAATTCCTGAAGTACGAAATGGACAATTACCTGCGTTCCCGTGGCGCGGAACGGTTGAAGGAGCGTCCGTTGCTGACGGTGGAAGCAAACCAGGGCTACATTCACTACCGCAAAGGAAGCGTGGTGTTGTATTACCTGAAAGAGATGATTGGCGAGGAAGCGGTCAATCGCGCGTTGCGCAAAGTGATCCAGCAGTATGCGTACGCGCAGCCGCCATATCCAACATCGCACGCGCTGGTGGATGCACTACAGGAGCAAACGCCGCCGCAATTGCAGTATTTGATCAAGGACTTGTTTGAAGACATCACCGTCTTTTCTAACCGAACGCTGGATGCGACAGCGCACTAGCGCACAGACGGCAAGTATGACGTGACCATCAAAGTGGAGACACGGAAATACAAAGCCGACGCCAAGGGCAATGAAACTGAAGTCCCGATCAACGACTATATCGACATTGGCGCATTCGCCAAACCGGCAAAAGGCAAAAAATACGGTGACACGCTCTATCGCGAGCGCGAGCACATCACGCAAAGCAGCTCAACTTTTACATTTGTGACGAACTCTCTGCCGGAGAAGGCCGGTATAGACCCGTTCGCCTTGCTGATCGATCGTGTCCCAGATGACAACACAAAGACGGTGAGTCTGGTCAACGGCAAGTAGCAGAAAATCGGCGAGGCTGAGTTGCGCATGCTAGCACTCTGCGCAGGCCGTCATCGCAAATCGCAAAATCCCCAATTGCGATAGATGAGGGCTTGGCCAACCCAAGACGAGCAGCGGGAAAAAAATTCCAAAGCTGCCATCATTCTTGATTTGGTACCTTCGGCCTGTTGCTGTAGGATGGTTCCAATTACCAGCGTGTACTCGAATCCACGCTGCTTCTGTCCCTCATGTCGATCTCAGTCCGTGCAGAGCATATAGGAAGCTTTCTCAGGCCGGCGGAGTTGCTGGAAGCGCGAAGCCAGCCCCATGCCGACCCTGAGCGCGTGCGCGCGCTGGAAGATGCTCACATCAAACGCGTGATTTCACGCCAGAAAGAGCTTGGCTTTCAGGTATTTACTGACGGGGAAACACGTCGCCGAAACTTCATGAGCGACTTTACCGATGCAGTCGCAGGTTTTGACCTGGCTGACGCGACTCCGCGATCCTGGTATTCAGAGTTGGACCGTCCCCCGGCCAATGGAGACGGCAATGCCAGAGCTGGAAGCCACCAGGATGCGAACGTAAGTCGTGTGGCCGGCGTGGTTACGGCAAAGCTGCAGCAGATGCGGCGGCTTACCGGACACGAGCTCAGTTTTCTGCTGCAGCACAGCCCGGGCCCGATCAAAATGACCCTGCCCAGCGTTACACAATTTCCCGCAATCTCTTTTAAGCGCGGCGTTACGGACCGCGTTTATAAAGACCATTCCGAACTGCTGTGGGCGGTTGTGGACGTGATGAAAGCCGAACTGGCACTGCTTTCAAGTGAAGGCGTGAACTATATCCAGATTGACGCGCCACGCTACAGCTATTACATCGACCCGAAATGGCGCGAGTGGATCCGCAGGGAAATGCAGGTGGAACCCAGCGAACTGCTGGATGAATCCATCCGCGCGGACAATGCGGTGCTGGATGCGGCGCGCCGTCCGGGCGTGATGCTGGGCCTGCATCTTTGCCGCGGCAACAATCGCAGCCACTGGTATGCGGAAGGCGGGTATGATGCGATTGCCGACAAGCTCTTTGGCGGCATCAACGTTGACCGTTTTCTTCTGGAATACGATGATGAACGCTCCGGCACCTTTGCGCCGCTGCGCTTTGTTCCTGTCGATAAGACAGTGGTGCTGGGGCTGGTCAGCAGCAAACGTCCGCAACTGGAGAGCGGCGACGCGCTGATGCGGAAAATCCAGCAGGCCACAACTTACGTCCCACTGGAGCGGCTGGCGCTGAGCCCGCAATGCGGTTTTGCTTCCACGATGGAAGGAAACCTTCTGACGGAAGAACAACAATGGGCAAAGATGCGGCTGGTGATGGAAACAGCGGATCGGGTATGGGGATAAGGGTTCTGTAGAGATTCAGCGGAGCACGGGGAGACCGGCGCCGTTTCTAAGTGATCGCCTTTCAGGACTCCGCTGCTACTTAAACATCTCCTGGACTTTTTCTTTCACCCATTCCCATGTGGTCTGCTGGCGCGGGGGCTTGGCGGTCCAGTTGCGCAGAGAATCCACGCGACGAAAATCTTTGGGTACGTCAAACAGCGTCAGCTCCAGCGGGCCTTCTTTCAGTTCCACTACTTCTGAGCCCCAGGTGGAAGACAGAGTGCGTTTGCCTCCATCTGCCTGGGTTACTTCGCTGGTCAGCGTGGTAGTTATCTTTACGGGGAAGCCGGTTTCCACGCCACTGCGGTGGACCTCAATCTTGTCCATTTTATTGAAGCATTTGTCGTTTGACCCGGCGGAAACTTCGGCTGCCACGACTACGCCATAGCTGTTCTTTTTTTGCTGACGCCATTGCGGCATCACTGAGCCGTCAATGTACCAGCCGTCAGTCTCACTGAGCGATGGCTTGGAGCACGCGCCCGGGCCGGCAACGCGCTTTTCACGAGTAATGATGTGCCGCGCGGTATGGCCAAAAAGATCTTTGCGCTCTCCGGTATCTACGTTCTCAATCCATATCTGCAACGTGCCGCCGGAATCCACCATGGGCCGCCGCATCGTCACGGTCGATCCACGGGAATCCATCTCATAGGTAATGTATTCGCGGGCGGCAAGGTCCAGCATAAAAACGCGGTCCCGTTCTCCGCGCAGGACAATAGTCGCCATGGGAACGCCGGAGCCTTCGCGCATTTGCGATTGCCACTCATTCCGCAGGCGATCGGGGGCAAGATATTCCGTGCGAGTATCGGTAAAACCGGCTGTGATCTGGCGCGTTACGATCTTTACGCCATCAATGGAAGGGTTGGGGGACGTTAGCGTAGTAAAGTACAGCAGCAGCATCGCTAGCGGCATAAATTATTCCCTTCTCTCGTCCCCGGGCAGGAACGGGCTTGGGCAGTTATTGTACTGCCATTGATGGAAGTATAGAAGATTTTAATGTGAGTAGATGCCTACAGAGCCATGCGGCGGCGCAAGCTGTTGATTTGGCTTGAGCTTTTAACCTTGCTAACTTTGGTGCGCGCCCAGCTTCTTAAGAACTTGCGCCAGCGCGTCCATGGCAAGATGCGTTGCGTGGACGGAGGCATTCGGCAACCCGCCCAGCGCTTCCAACAGATTTTCACGCTGGATCGCTGAAGCTTCAGCTAAAGATTTTCCCTGGATCATCTCTGTAAGGCATGAGCCCGCGGCAATTGAAGCAACGCAGCCGCGCGTGCGATAACGAACCTGATCGATGCGTCCGTCAGCCAGCTTCACGGCCAGACTCATGATGTCGCCACACACCGGATGCTCCAGCCGCACTTCGGCGTCCGGCGAAGCCAGTTCACCGATGTTGCGCGGATGCTCAAAATGGTCGAGGACTTTTTCCGAGTATGACATTGGTTTTTGTCGCCGGTCCCAACCTCTTGTGCGTGCACTATTGTAAGGTGAATGCCAAGGAGAAAGAAGCCATCGTTTGTGCAAGAGCGAAGGTGCTAACGCTGCAAATCTGCCGTGACTTCCTGCAACAGCTCCCGGGCGTTTACGATTCGGGTCCGCTGCCACTGTTGGGGAAAGTGTTTCTTATTGCCCGTAACCAGGTAATCGGCTTGGGCCTCTGCGGCGCACTCCAGGAATTTATTGTCGTCCGGGTCTTTGGCTGCCGTAATTTTTTTCTGCGGATAGATCATGGTCGCAGCCTTTTCGAGCAGCCGCAGTGATGCTGCCACTTTCGCAGGACTGAGTTTGAACGCAGCGCGCGCCAGCACACCCGCATACTCTGCAAGAATTTCGTCTGACAGGAAGAGTTGAAGCTTGCGGGCCAGCGCCAGGTCCAAGACGAACCTTTCAAGCCCCTCTTCTTTCAGATGCGCCGAAACAATGACATTGGTGTCAAGAACGACGCCTGGACGTGGCATCTTTGAGTCTTCGCTCCCGGCGGTATGCGGTAATCTCCTGGCCGATCTGCCGGCTGGTCAACTTTGACGTCTTATTTCTCTTAGCCTCGGCCCGTATTGCCCGGAGCACTTCGGGTTCTGGCGCAATCGTTTTGAGAAAGTCTTTCAGCCCCATAATGACCACTTCGGGATTTCCCCGACGGTCGACAATGAAACGCTCCTGCTGCCGCCCTGCCCGGCGCAGAATCTGGCCGAATTGGGTCCGGGCGGTAAGAGCCGTAATTACTTTGGGCATGGACATAATCTTAATATCTCAGATGAACTGATTAATCAGTTCACACTCATTATGCCACACATGGAGTGGCAATTGGGCAGGATATTGCTTTGATCCTGGCTCCCCAAAAGAATAGCGATGCCGGTGCGCAAACCGGCTTGCCGTTGGCGTTCTGTTTATATAATCCAATGATGCCGGAAAACCTGATTCCACAGCGAGTCGTGTCACTCCAGCCCAGCGTGACGGTTACGTTGCGGGACCTGGGCTCGCTGGATCGCCTGGTGGCCTGCACCAAATACTGTGTCGACGTCTGCCCTGAGGTTCTGGAAACCGGCTGCATCATTGTGGAAGATTCGTGGTCGGCGAAAGCGGACCAGATCATGGCGGCCAAGCCTGACCTGGTGATCGCGTCAGTGCCCTACCAGATGGAATCGGTGGCGGAAATTCTTAAGAGCGGCGTGCCTTTCCTGGGCTTAGCGCCTAAAAGGCTGGATGACATTTACAAAGACATCATGATGATTTCGCGGGTGATGGGATTGGAGGCGCAGGGCGAGCCTCAGCCGGGCAGAGCGTTAGTGGCCAGGATGGAAAGACAAATTCAATCCATGTGGCAGAGGACAGTGGGCGCGGAGCGGCCGCTGGTTTATTGCGAAGAGTGGGGCAAGCCGTTGATTCTTTCGCAGGCGTGGGTTGCGGAACTGGTGGAAGCCGCCGGCGGACGCTTCTTTGGCCAGCCGGGAAAACATACGACAGAAGAAGAAGTAGCAGCTGCCGATCCTGATGTGATTGTTGCCGCATGGTGCGGCGCTGGCGATCGTGTGCCGCTGGAAAAGATCATTCCCAAACGCGGCTGGGAGCGGACTAAAGCAGCAAAAAACGGGCGCGTGTACTGCATTAATGACGAGTTTTTAAACACGCCGGCCAGCACGCTGATTCAGGGTTTGCATGCGCTGGCAGCGGCGATTCATCCGGAAATGTTTGTGGCGACGCACGGCTTAAGACAGATTGAAGAAACACCCTTGAAACACGGAGGAAAGGAGTAAGCGGAGGATTGGGGATCGATAAATGAAGTTTTGGCTCTCACCTTCCTCTGTTTCCTCCGTTCCTCCGCGTTTCAAAGATTTTTGAATGAACAAGCATGAACAAAACCAAACAGGTGGTTGCGGCAATCATCATCCGTGGACAAAAGATCCTGATCTGTCAGCGCAGTGAAGGCCAGGCCATGCCGCTCAAATGGGAGTTTCCCGGCGGCAAGGTGGAGCATGATGAAGACCTGAAAGACGCGCTGCATCGCGAACTGGATGAAGAGCTGGGCATTGATGCCGTGATTGGACGCAAGGTAGCCGCAATCCAGCACACCTACGGCAGCGGCGCGTCACTGGAACTTTATTTTTTTCGGGTTGACCAGTTTAGGAATGACATTGAGAACCGCATCTTTCGCGATATGCGCTGGGTTGACCGCAAAGAGCTGCCAACCTATGACTTTCTTGAAGCCGACGTGCGCCTGGTGAAAGAAATCAGCGCGGGCAAACTGCTTTAGCTGCCGCCGGTAATCTGCGTCCAGACCAGCGCAATGGTCAAGCCGATCATGATGGCGCTGGTGGCCCAGGCAATCACGTTTTGCAAAGCTGAGTTTTTATAAGTCCCCATCAAGTCGGACTTGTTAACCAGCTTCAACATGAAGATCAACACAAAGGGCAGCAGGATTCCATTGGCCACCTGGGAGAAAAGAATCAGCTTGATAAGCGGCAGGTGCGGAATCAGCACGAAGCTTGCACCGCCGAGGATCAGGAAGGTATAGATCCAGTAAAACGTTGGCGCTTCAGAAAACTTTTTGTTCACGCCGGACTCCACGCCCAGGCCTTCACAAATGTTGTACGCCGTGGCCAGCGGAAGGATCGCGGCGGAGAGCATGGCGGCGTTCACCAATCCTACGGCAAACAATAATGACGCCCATTTACCGGCCAACGGTTTTAGCGCCTGAGCAGCTTCAGCCGCGTCAGTAATGTTGTGGTTGCCGTTCACGTAGAGCGTTGCCGCGCAGGCCACTACGATGAAGAACGCAATCACATCGGTAACAATGCAGCCCAGCACCACGTCCCAGCGGGAAAGCGCATACTGCCGCTTGCCAATCCCTTTTTCCACGATGGATGCTTGCAGGTAAAACTGCATCCATGGCGTGATCGTGGTTCCCACCAGGCCCACCACCAGCAGTATGTAGTCGGCATGGTTGTTGATCACAGGAACAAATGTGTCTTTAAGCGCCTGATGCCAGTCAGGATGCGCCAGCAGCGCGGATATGGGATAGGTGAAATAGATCAGCGAAAACAGAATCAGGATTCGCTCTACCGGCTTGTACGATCCGCGCACTACCACAAACCACACAATGGCCGCGCCCACCGGCACCACCAGATATTTGCTGACGCCGAAAATTCCCATGCCGGAAGCCAGGCCGGCAAATTCCGCCATGATGTTGCCGAAGTCGGCGAGGCCGAGCACGACCATCACGAAAAAAGTAGCGCGCAAGCCAAACTCTTCGCGGATAAGATCGGCCAGCCCTTTGCCCGTGACGGCTCCCATGCGCGCAGCCATTTCCTGCACCACGATCAGCGCGATCGTAGTGGGGATGAGCGTCCACAGCAGCGCGTAGCCGTACTTTGCTCCGGCCTGTGAGTAAGTGAGGATGCCGCCGGGATCGTTATCAACATTGGCGGTGATGAAGCCGGGACCAAACACGGCGAGAAATGCGATCAGCCGGTATTTCAATACGCCGAATCCGGCGACGCGCCGGGGCAGGCTGAGATCTCTTTTGAATATTTTCAGCTTCATGGCCTAAGTACGAGAGCAAAATGTTTTTAGTGGTTGCAAGAAACTTGAGTGAGCGAAACCCGCCAATTAACGAAGCACAAATTACTGGAACACCATTTATTGGAACACCAGGAGCACGCTGAGCACGATCATTACGCTGGCCGTGCCCCAGGCCACCCAGTTAAAGAACCTGGAGTTAACGTATTCGCCCATGAGGCTGGTCTTATTGATCAACAGGAGCATGAAGATCAGCACAAAGGGAAGCAGCACGCCGTTCAAAACCTGCGAGAGCACCAGCATCTTAAGCAAGGGGAAACGCGGCAGCAGGATCACGGCTGCGCCCGCGCCGACCAGCGCGGTATAGAGCCAATAAAAAACTGAGGCTTCACTGAACTTTTTATCCAGCCCGGATTCAAACCCCAGGCCTTCACACACGGTGTAAGCGGTTGAGAGCGGCAAGATGGATGCAGCAAACAGCGACGCATTAAACAATCCCGCCCCAAAAAGGATTTGCGCCCATCTACCCGCAAGCGGCCCCAACGCCGCCGCAGCATCGGCTGCGTCACGGATAACGCGGTGCCCGGACTGGTACAGGGTTGCCGCGCAAGCCAGAATAATGAAGCCCGCCACCAGCGGCGCAAAAAGCGATCCTACAAGAACGTCGATCTTGGTCTTGCCATAGTCGCGCATGGTTACGCCTTTTTCCACCACTGAGGCTTGCAGGTAAAACTGCATCCAGGGCGCAATGGTGGCACCGATAATCCCGGTAACCATGTAGACGTAGCCGGGAACGCGGAACAAAGCGGCTTCATGCGGCGGGCGGACTGTGCTGACCGCGGCCGCAGGCCAGTTGGGGCGTGAAAGCACCCCGGCAATGATGTATGCGATATAGAAAAACGATGCGGTGAGAAAGACCTTCTCCACGCTTTTATAGTTGCCCTTGACCACAATCAGCCAGACAATGGCCGCCGCAATGGGCACGCTGATGAACTTGGAGACGTGAAAAAGTTCCATGGAGCTGGCGACGCCGGCAAACTCCGCCATCACGTTGGTGAAGTTGGTGGCCACCAGAACCAGCATCATCACAAAGGTGATGCGCAGCCCATATTCTTCACGGATCAGATCACTCAGGCCTTTGCCGGTGCAAGCGCCCATGCGCGCGGACATCTCCTGCACCACGATGAGCGCGAGCGTCATGGGAATGATGGTCCAGAGAAGAGAGTAGCCGAACTGCGCCCCGGCGAACGAGTAGGTGTAGATGCCACCGGCATCATTGTCAACGTTGGCGGTAATAAACCCCGGACCGATTACGGCCAGAAGCAGCAGGGTCTGGGTCTTCCAGCGCTTGAGCCATTTCATTGGGCACGGACATACAGAAATTCACAACTGCTTGGCAGAATAAATGAGACTTGTAACAAAGGACAACCCGGAAGCAAACTTTAGATGAATATTCTGTGAACGCCCTGGCGCCGGCCGGCACTTATGAATAAGCAGCGCTGTCGGGTTTTTCTCTGCGATTGCCGCTCAGTTCAGGCACCCAGCAGAAAATCTAGCACGGCGGTGGTGAAAGCGCGCGGCTGTTCCAGGTTGGATAGATGCGCCGTCTCCAACCTGAGAGCTTTGGCCCCGGGGATGTCGCGGGCCAGCACGGAGCCGTTCCCTTCCCATGGAGTTGAGGGATCTTTATCGCTGCCGATCACCAGCGTGGGAGCGGAAATTTTGCCGAGATCCGAGCGCGTGTCAGCATCGCGGAGCGCGGTGCAGCAAGCAGCATAGCCAATTGGATCGGTCCCAAGAAGAATGGCACGCGTGGACTGCGCCCAAACACTTTGGTGGTTTTCCGCGGAAAAGAAGCGTTGCATGATGGCCTCCACAATCGCTTCCATACCACCTTCCAGCACCGCCTTGCGGCGCGCGTCCCATGTCTCCGAGGTGCCAAATTTGGGCGCGGTATTTGCCAGAACCAATTTCGTGAGGCGTTGCGGAGCGTTAATGGCCAGCCACTGGCCCACAGCGCCGCCCATGGATATGCCGCAGAAAGAAAACCTGGTGAGCTTGAGCTTGTCCGCGAGGGCAAACACGTCCTGCCCAAGCTGATCCAGCGTGTAATCACCCGCCGGTGTTGCCGATGCGCCATGGCCGCGCGCGTCATAGCGGAGAACTTGAAAGTGATCGAGCAGGTCAGGCATCTGCGGCGCCCACATGCCAAGATCGCAACCCAGGGAATGTGACAAGACAAGCGCAGGCAGATCGCTGCGGCCTTCCAGCCGGTAAAAGAAGCGAGTGTTATTGACGTCAGCAAAAGGCAAAGTTCGACCTCACGAATTCCTGCGATGATCTCTTAGCAACAAAGGCTCGATTTTTAGATGCGCTGCGGGCTACCACCACTTAATTTTATTTGGTCGTTTGCTTCAAATCGGCCTTGAAAAAACGAAGAAAGCGCTATTGCTTTTTCTTCATCATTGCAGCTATACGTCAACAGGAGACACAGCCGAGGGCTCCTCAACCCCGGCACGCGAAAAAACCGCGCGTACCGGGGGCCCCAGGGCTGTGCCACACAAGTTTCGTAAATAAAGAAGAAGTAACAAACCACAACCTAACGGGCAGCGCCCGGTGCTTCTAACACCGGAACGCGCCCTAACCGCAGTTCACCTGCTAGAGGCAGGCAACCATGGCTGGCATTCAAGATAAACACTCCCCGTCCCGGGCACAAGGCTCCCGCCGCAGCGCTCAAGCCCCAACCAAACCTGCTGTTGTTAAATCCGCCAAAACCAAATCTGAAACTTCGACCCGCAAACATCGCAAGCGAGAACGTCTTCCGCCGTCACTCCGCTTCACGGAAACCAAGCGCGGCAAGACCACGGTCCGCCGTTACAGTGGACGCACGTTCTACCGCTTTGAAGAGGTCAAAGGCAAGATTGTCGATCTTGTCGAGGTCTTCACCGCCGGCGAGAACCATGCGATTGACGTCCGCTTTCAGGACAAGACCTCGCTGCATTTTGTCATCGATCCGGGGTTCACCTTGGAAACCGAATACGCCGACTGGAAGACAGGCAACTGGCGTCCTATCAAACGCTGGCCGCTGATCCACAGTGAAACACACCGGATAAAACGATGATTGAAGGTTGGTCACCCACCCTTTGCGTCCGCAGGCAGTAGTCGTTAAACATGCGATCTCGCAGGACGCAAAGGACGGGGCAGTGACCGGACGATCAATCTGAAACGACAAAGAGATTTTAAAGCGACCGTTAAAACTGTGAAAAAACCTCAGCGGCTAAAGCCGATTTCGCTATCAGCTTTACCGCAGGCCTAAAGGCCTGCTCCACCCCGCAATGGTCTACATCTATGCCAAAATGCTCTAGCTTAGATCGCGTTTACCATGGATCACGCTGGCGATGATGATCTCTTCTGTTTCAACTTTGTAAATGATGCGATAGCTGTAGGCGAGCAGCTCTCTGAGAGATGTATCTTGAAATTCGGGAACTTCACGACCTGACTGGGGAAAGCGAGCGAGCTGACGCGTAAGCTTCACTATCTTCTTCACAACAATCTTTGCGTACGCGGGAGAATCGGAGGAGATGTAGTCGGCGATTGATTCCACATCGGCAATCGCGCGTGCGGACCAGACTACTCGCTTAGCCATTTGCTCAGGCGTGATTCAGCATCTTCCTGGGAGATCGCACCATTCTTGCGCGCATCGTCCAATCCGCTTCTCACCTTTTCCAGCACGTAAAGGTGATACTGAATGTCCTCGATGGAGCAGTTGTCGGGAAGCTTTTCCAGCAATGATTTGGCTTCCTGTTTGGCTGTCATGCCCCCTAGCATATCAGGATTGGGCAGGTTTAAGATCGGGTCGCTTTCGCGCAGCCGTTGCCGTCGCTGATCCATTCTGTTCACGGAAAAAACTCGCACGACGCAGAGGAAGTAGCGCGCACGGCATAGTGGGAATCGGCGAGATTTACCCATGTACTTCAGGACATCTTGAAAGCAAAATAAAAGTGAAGTAACATAGGTCGATTCTGTTCGTCCTGGCAATCTTTACTAAGCCATTGGCGATGCACACACTAGTAATAACCTCGTCATAGGTTGATCGGGTGATCGGGGCATCGGGTGATCAAAAAAAGTTCGATGATCAGCCTAGGATAGATATAAGTCCTTTAAAATCCTAATTGAAATTTGTGATTAACCGGCGATCCGGGATGCCCTTGGGATGAAGGCAGTAATTCTTTTGGAATCCTAAATTGAGGGATACCGGGGGGTGGGGCGACTTAGTGTGGTGATCGGCAGGAGTTAAAACGTCAAGATTGGGATGGGGCTGGCATGGTGTGAGCTAAATGCTTTGGAATCCTAGTTGGGGGATAGGGGGAGGGGAGGGTCGGTTAATCCTTGCCCCAAAACCTCAGAACCACAAAGGACACGAAGGTCAGCAAAGGACCTGACGAACCGGGTGCTGTGGTCGGAGAAGACCAGGAAACAGAGCCGCCGGCGGTCGGCACTGGCCTCACCAGTCAATGACTTAGCACTCATGTAACTGTCGCAGGGCGGGCTGGGTAGCCTAAGCTTGATGGCATGCGGCGAAGACTTTTGTATCCCGGAATGTTGTTGGCGGCAGTGATGGCGATATTGGGCGTGAAAGTGGCCGCCCAGGATTCATTGGGCGACATAGCGCGCAGGATTCGCGCGGCCAAGGGCGAGGACGCGCCCTCTGTCGCGGACAAGACCGCGGCAGACAGCACGGCGGCAAAGCCGCGAACGTTGCCGACCACGGCGGATTTGAATGCCATCGCCGTTCTATTGGCGGAGAAGGATGAGACGGCATTCAGCACGCGAGTGCGAACGCAGTTGGAGCAGGAAAATTTCCTGGTCCTGGATAGCGTGGCCGCGGCGGAGCGCGCAGGCAGAACAAGATTCGCCGGCGGCGGCTGGAAGCTTTATGCGTTCTATCGGGCGGTGGAAACGCCCAAGGAGAAGCCGCCCGCAACGGAAGCGGAATGGGCTGACACGCTGGACCGGTTGAAGCGCTGGGCGGCGCAGCGTCCTGACTCTGTGACGGCGCAAGTGGCGCTGGCTTATGGCTACCTGAACTATGCCTGGCAGGCGCGTGGAAATGGCGACGCGGCTTCTGTAACGGCGGAAGGCGGCCGGCTGATGCGGGAGCGCTTGATGCTGGCGGAAACTGAATTGGGGCTCGACGCAAAGTGTCCGGAGTGGTACTACGTGATGCTGCAGATCGGACGGCTGAAAGGCTGGGAAGCTGAAGACCTGATCGCATTTTTGCAGAGAGCAATCACGTATGAGCCGGAGTTTTATTACAGCTATCAGGAAGTAGCGCGCAGCCTGACGCCGAAATGGCACGGCAAAGAAGGCGCCGTGGAGAAGTTTGCAGAAGACGCGGCCAATAAAGTTGGAGGCAAAGCCGGCGACATTCTTTATTGGCAGATTACGCAGTCATTGATGAGCGACCGCGACATGGGAAGTATTGTCCAGCATCTTTCATGGTCGCGGGCCACGTTGGGATATCAGGCGCTGGTGGCGCAATACGGCGTGACTCAGGTCGGGCAGAACCAACTGGCGCAGATGGCGGCGCGCTTTGGCGACTATATGGTGACGGACGAAACCATGACGCAGATCGGCGATCATTGGGACCCAGGCACCTGGGGGACGAAGGAATATTTTGACAAAGTGAAAACGTGGGCCAGGGATTCCGCTGTTCCCTTCCGCAAGATCATGGACGCGTACAAAGCGGTGACGGCCAACGTGGCCACCCTTGAAGGCCAGAAATATGACAGCGTGATTGCCCAGGAGTTTTCCAGCCGCTATTTGCGTGCGGTGAAAGATTGCAATGCGACTGCCAGCGGACCCGCGCCAACGCTGCTGATCCTGCAAGTGAGCAAGAATGGATCGATGCAGCAGATGCTGGTGGTGCCGGAAACCGCGAGCGACGCATGCCTTCGACCGAAGCTGGCGAAGGCCACGTTTACGCCTCCGCCCAAGCCGGACTATTGGGTGCGAGTGAGCCTCACGCCTAACCGCGCGAGCGCAGGCAGCAAATAAAAAACCCGGGACATGGATTCCGTCCCGGGAAGATTGTTGCTGCCAGTGTGCTGCGGCGTTTTACCAGTAAGTAAGAGAGACTTTGTCCAGCCAGGCGGAGAAAGCAGTCTGCCTGCTGTCTCCATCCATCTGGAAGGCAACGTTGATTTCACTCACGTTGTGGGCACGCGCCGGATAAGTCCTGTTCACGTAATGCGTAACGCCATCGTACGTGAGCGAAACATAAATCACCTGGGTGGCTGTGCGCTGTAGCTGCCATGTGAGATGGTGCCAGGTGTAGGCCGCGGGCGCTGTGCAGGGAATTCCGGTATGGATCCAATTGCCGGAAGCGTTGCCCCATACGTCCCATTGGGCGCCATCTTTGATGTTGCATTGTGTGCCGAAAATAAACTTGTATGCGCCGTTCGACTGGTTAACGTCAAACTCCAGCGCCTCCGGCGCCGTGGAATTGGTGATGTAAAACTTCAGATCATAGGTGAAATTCTTGATGGCATTATTGCCGCCAAGCTGCTTCCACCAAAGCGCGTCAGAGTAAGGCGTGCTGCCGGCGAGATTGAACTGGGCTGATTTGCCGTCGAGCGAAGGAGAGAGCACGTTTTCCGCCATGGAGTAAACGGCTGAAGGACCAGCGGCGTTGGCTCCGGCGCAGACAGTGCAGTTTTCCCAGCCGGGCATCTGATCGATATCGCTTTTTACGGTGGCTCCTGCAGGAGCGGGCGTAGGTGAACTTGACGGAGTTGGCGTGGGCGAAGCGGACGGCGTGGGCGTGGGAGTTGGCGAAGGTGAACTGCCGACCGTGAGGGCAATCGAGTTCTTGAAGACTGCGCCAGTCGAATCCCAGGCCTGAACCACAGCACTGTGCTGGCCTGCGGCGATGGTCACCAAAGTATCCAGGCTAGCGCTGGTGTTATGAAAAACGCTGATTCCGTCCACGTAAATCCGCATGGCCGTGATGGGATGAGTGGAGGAAGCCGTCGCAACAAAATGGACAGGCGAGGTAACGCTGGTGCTTGATGGAGATTGAACGGAGACACCGGCAAACGATGTCCCAACCAGCAGCAGCATGAACGCAAATGAGCACACGATCTGTTTTGACAATTTTGTAATCTCTCTTTTCAGGGTAGTAAACAGCCAGATGGTAAACGGTAAGTTGAGTTTAGGGACGCATCTACTCTGCTTCCAGAGAAAAGAGCTTGTAACTCAAAGGTAGACCTGCACTTAGCACTAATGAGTCAAATCAGCGACGTTGCGCGTCGAACGAGTGTATGAAACGCAGATGAAATGCGATTAGCAGCGGAGATCGAGCGGTGTGCAGCGAAGCGACAAAGTCGAGATCGGAGAAGCAAAGACGCAGGGGCGAGATTGCGCGCAGAGCGGCGTTGCCGCAGGCGCAAGAATTCACTTGGCGGATCGAAAGATCCGTAGTCGGTGCGGCGGCGCGACAAAGAAAAAGACCCGGTAGTGGGGTCGACCGGGTCTTCGAAAGCAGTTCAACAGAGGAACAATCGATCAGGCAGTTTGCGTTGTAGCTTGTTTGGTTACGCTCTCTGCTTGAGGGCCTTTCTGTCCCTGAACAATTTCGAATTCAACGTCATCGCCCTCCTG
>Ga0105245_10001563_pt1 | contig 20762 bp, 21 predicted proteins | sample KBSM54metaG_FD_81523 | JGI IMG/M metagenome (GOLD analysis project Ga0105245, IMG submission 81523) | Miscanthus rhizosphere microbial communities from Kellogg Biological Station, Michigan, USA - KBS M5-4 metaG | ecosystem: Host-associated > Plants > Roots > Rhizosphere > Soil | place...
CCAGCAGCGTCCGCAGCAGCGTCGTCTTGCCGGCCCCGTTCGGCCCGATCAGCCCGACGATGCTGCCGCGCGGCAGCTCCAGCGAGACGTCGTCCAGGGCGACGTGCGGGCCGTAGGCGACGGTGACCCGGTCCAGCAGCGCGGCGGCTGTGGCCGGTGCTGCGCTAGGCGGACTGCTCATCGGCACCGGCACAGGCCTGGCACCGCGCCGGCAGCGACCCCAGCGCCGCATCGAGCAGGTCGAAGCCGGCGGTGCGGGCCGACTCCCGGGCCGGCTCCAGCGCGCAGCCCTCCAGCAGCGCGGTGGCGCCACAGTCGACGCAGACGACGTGATGATGGTGCCCCTGCGCGGCGCACAGCACGTAGACGGCCTCGCCGCCGCGGGTGCCGGCTTCCTCGGCCCAGCCCTCCTCGCGCCAGCGCTCCATGGTGCGGTACGCGGTCGTCAGCCCCAGCCTGGGGGCGGCGTCGCGGGCGGCGGTGTGCAGCTCGCGCACGCTGAAGGCGCGGTTCATCGAGCGGCCGGCCTCGAGCAGCGCCATGCGGTTCTTGCGGTTGCGTCCCGGTTCCACGAGCCGGAACTCTACTGGGAACGGTGTCCGTTCGCAACAAACGATAGTGAAACCGGTTGTCATTATGCTAGGCTGACCGGCCCGTGCCCCGCACCCGCCTGCTTCCGCTGCTCGCCCTCTGCCTGCTGCCGCTGGGCTGCACCACCACCCACATCGCGAGCTCGACCCCGGGGCAGATCACGGTGGTCGCGACAACCACCCAGATGCAGGACCTGGTGCGGCATGTGGGCGGCGACAACGTGCACCTGGTGGGCATCCTCAAGCCGAACGTCGACCCGCACGACTTCGAGCCCAGCCCCAGCACCGCGATCGCCTTGACCGGCGCCAAGCTGGTTGTCGAATCAGGCGTCGGGGTGGACAGCTGGATCGACGGGCTGGTGGCGAACGCCGTCCCCGCGACGCCGGTGTGGGTCGCGTCACACGGCCTGCCGCTGCGGACAGGTGACTCGTCGGAGCCGGCCGGCGACCCCCACTGGTGGCACGACCCCACGCTGTTCGAGCGGGCGGCGACCGCGCTGGGTGAGCGGCTGGCCTCGATCGACCCGGCACACGCCGATGCCTACCGCGCCAACGCCAGCGGCTACGTGACCAGGATCCGGGCGATGGACGCCGCCAACAAGCGCCTGATCGCGACCGTCCCGCGGGGCGAGCGGAAGCTGGTCACCAACCACGACGCCTTCGGCTACCTCGCCGCGCACTACGGGATCACGGTGGTGGGCTCGGTGCTGCCGTCGCTCTCGACCGTGGCCCAGCCCAGCGCCCAGGACGTGGCCGACCTGATCGGCAAGATCCGGGCAGAGCACGTGCGCGCCATCTTCACCGAGTCGTCGCTGAACCCGGCGCTGGAGCAGCAGATCGCATCCGAGGCCGGGGTCAAGGTCTATGCGAACCTGTACGGCGACACGCTGGGGCCGCCGGGGTCGCCCGGCGCCACCTACATCGGGATGGAGCGCTGGAACATGCGGGCGATGGTGGCCGGGTTCCTGGGCACTCCCCCGCCCCAGGCCTGACTCGCTTTAGGCGGATGCCACCACGGTCGCGAGATGCGTCGCGATCCTCGATGTGCAGCTCCGCCATGCGCAGAGGGTAGCTTCGGCCCGCTGGCTATCCTGTCGCTCCCGCCGTGACCAGCCACCTCCAGACTCCCGCCGGAAAGCCGCGCGCCCGCTCGCTGGGCGTGCCCTTTACCGGCACTCCCGGCGAGTGGAACGCGATCACCGACGTGCCCGGGGTCGAGGTCGGCTACCGCACGCTGATCGAGGGCGAGAGCGTCCGCACCGGGGTGACCGCGATCCACCCGCGCGGGCGCGACCGCAGCGCCGATCCCTGCGCTGCCGGCGTGTTCTCGCTGAACGGCAACGGCGAGATGACCGGCGTGTCGTGGGTCGAGGAGTCCGGCACCGTTGCCTGGCCGATCACGATCACGAACACGCACGCGGTCGGGATCGCGCACGAAGCCACAATCCACTGGGCGGTGCGCCGGTTCACGGAGCTGGGGGAGCTGTGGCTGCTGCCGGTGGCGGCGGAGACGTACGACGGCTACCTGAACGACATCAACGGCGGGCACGTCACCCGGCAGGTCGTGATCGATGCGATCGAGGCGGCGGCCTCCGGGCCGCTCGAGGAAGGCTCGGTCGGCGGCGGCACCGGCATGAACTGCTACGCCTTCAAGGGTGGCTCCGGCACCGCCTCGCGCGTTGTCGACCTTGGCGATGGTGGCTACACGGTGGGTGCGTTCCTGCAGTGCAACTTCGGAAAGCGGGCGGGCCTGACGATCGCCGGCCGGCCGCTGGGCGCCGAGCTGGCCGACGACAACCCGATCGAGGAGACCTACCGGACGCAGCCCGGCGCGGGGTCGGTGATCGCGGTGATCGCCACCGACGCGCCGCTGCTGCCCGGCCAGTGCAAGGCGCTGGCGCGGCGGGTGCCGCTGGGCCTGGCCCGCACCGGCACCAGCGGGTCGCACTTCTCGGGCGACCTGTTCCTGGCCTTCTCGACCGCCAACCCGGGCGCGTTCGAGACCGGCTTCCCGGACGGCGATGCCGCCACGTCGTCGCTGCGGTTCCTGCAGTGGAAGTGGATGGACGAGCTCTACCAGGCTGTCGTGGAGGCCGTCGAGGAGGCCACCGTGAACACGCTGGTCGCCAACGACGACATGGTCGGCCGGGACGGGCACCGCTCACCGGCGCTGCCGCGCGACCGGGTGGCCGCGGTGTTCGCCGATCGATAGCAGCGACCGAGGGTGAGCGAAAGCGCCACCCGCGCCGTAAGATCCCTGCCGTGACCGAGGCCATCATCGAGGGGCTGCGCACGGTGCCGATCTTCGCGACGCTCGACGACGACGCGATCGCTCGCGCGGCCGCCATCGCCGGGATCGACGAGCACGCCAGGGGCTCGGTGCTGATCGAGCGCGGCCTGCCCGGCGCCGGATTGTTCGTGATCCTCGACGGCACCGTGGCCGTCGAGCTTCAGCACCGCACCGTCGAGCTCGGTCCGGGCGAGTTCGTGGGAGAGCTGAGCCTGCTCAGCGAGCACACGACCCGCAGCGCCCGCGTCCGCGCCGCCACCGACGTGCGCGCCATCGCCATCGCCCGGCACGAGTTCGTGGGGCTGCTGAACGAGCATCCACAGATCGCAGTGGCGATGCTGCCGTCGCTGGCGCAGCGGTTGCAGGATCTGATCGAGCACCCGGCCTGAGCGCGCGATGCACGCCGGCGAGCGAGCGGCACGCACCATGCAGCGGCTGTCTCAGCTGGCAGAGATCGGGCGCGAGGGGCGCGCGGGCGCGCACCGGCCGGGGCTGAGCGCAGCCGAGCAGGAGGCCTGCGAGCTGGTGGCGACCTGGCTCGGGCAGGAGGGTCTGGAGGTCAGCTGGGACGCGTGCGGGAACCTGTACGGGCGCCTGGCCGGCAGCGATCCGGCGGCGGGCGAGGTCTGGGCCGGATCGCACCTGGACACCGTCCCCAACGGCGGTCGCTTCGACGGGGCGCTGGGCGTCCTGGCGGCGCTGGAGGCGGTCGCGCAGCTGCGCGAAGCGCCGCGGGCGGCCACGCTCTGCGTGGCGGTGTTCCGCGACGAGGAGGGCTGGCGCTTCGGCGAGGGCTGCTTTGGCAGCCGCTGCCTATGCGGCACTGTGACCGCGGCCGACCTGCAGGCCACCGACGCCGACGGCATGTCGATCGGCGACGCCCTCGCGGGGCTCGGGTACCCGGAGCCGCTCGGCGGCGGCGAGCTGCCGGCCGCGTTCGTTGAGGTGCACATCGAGCAAGGCCCGGTGCTCGAGCGACGGGGGCTGGCCCACGCGGTCGTAACGTCGATTGCGGGCATGTCCGGCTTCACCGCGACCATCACCGGCAGCCCTGGTCACGCGGGCACGACGCCCATGCAGGGCCGCCGCGACGCGCTGCTGGCCGCGGCCGAGCTGGCGCTCGCGCTGCGCGAGGGCGCGGCCAGGTTCGACGGAGCGGTCGTGACCGTCGGCACGCTGACCATCGCCGATGCCGCGGCCAACGTAATCCCCGGGCAGGTCACGATCTCGATCGATGCGCGCTGCCCCACCGCCGAGGGCCTCGAGCAACTGATCGCCGGACTGGGCGAGGCGTGCTCGCAGGTCGCGGCGGCCAGCGGCTGTGCGGTCACGCTCGACCCGGTCTGGCGCAGCCGGCCGGTGCCGATGTCGGCACGTGTCGGCGACGCCATCCGTCAGGCGGCCGCGAGCGCCGGGCTGGAGCTGGCCGACCTCGCCTCAGGCGGTGGTCACGACGCCGGGATACTGGCCGAGGCCGGCGTCGACTGCGGCATGTTGTTCGTCCGCAGCCTGAACGGCGGGGTCAGCCACCGGCCGGAGGAGCTGACCGACGAGGCCGATGTCGCCACCGCCATCCAGCTGCTCGCGGGCGCTCTGGCGACGCTGGGCGGCGCGGGGTAGCGAGCTCGCCCGCGTTCAGCGGCAAGGAGGGTTAGTTGGGACACCAGTACGTTGAGAGTGCCTTGCGTTGCCGCGGCGAGAGTTCGGGGAGCACCGAGCAGGTGCGCACCATGGTCACGAACGACAGGGTCGCTCCGCCGGCGCTCCCGACGATTCGGTAGCAGCCCTGACTCGAGAAGGAGATCGATGAAGCGTTGAACCCGGTGAGGCCGTACCCGTCGGTGCGGCCTCGCACGACGCCACTCCCATCGAGCTGGGAGCCACTGATGCGAAGAACGCCGTGAACGCTCGGCCCGCGATACCACGGGAACTTCATGCGCAGCACGCCGACCCGGCTGATGTCGTCAGGCGGCACGATCACCAGCCCGCGCGGCCAGAGACCCACCCAGAGTCGCCCGTTTCCCAGATAGGGGGCCAGTCCCGCGGCTGTCGGCGGACGTGGCCCGCCGGGCGGCGTCACCGGACAGGCGCTCAGCGCGAGGCTTGGCTTGACAGAACCGGTAGTCGTCGAGCTCCGCATCCCAGAGCCGGTGGACGGCGGTGCAGTCGAACTGCCGAAGGAGCAGCCAGCGACGCCGAGCACCAGACACGAAATCAGGCACGCGCCTCGCACGCTACCTCGCTCTTTGGACGTCCGTGGTTAACGATGATACCCAGGGACGACTGCGTCTAGGTGCCTGATTCCACCGGTATCACGAAGCCGTTACCTAGTCCCACGTGGTTGGCTGTGTCCGGCAACGCTACAGTGGAGGCATGGGATTGCTGACCGCGATCCGTTTGCGGGGTCGGCCGCGTTTGTTCTACGAGGTGCGGGAGATGGACGGCGCCCGCCGCCGACGTGTCTACCGGCGCGAAACACTGGAGGCGGCCCGCGAGTGCGCCGAGACGCTGGCCGCCCGCGACGGCGTCGTCTGCACGGTCAAGGCCGTGGTCGAGGGCCGCCGCCAAGGGGCGCTATACACCGTCCGCCCCGACGACGACGAATGGACGGACGGCAGCAGCGGCGTCCGCGAGCCCCGGCGGCCGGGGCCCGGGTCATCTGCGGGGTCGGTCTCTCTCGATCTGCCGGAGTAGCGGCAGTCAGGGCCTTCTTGGCAGGTCGCGACGCGGACCGCATACCCAGCGGCTCGCCGGGTCAGTTCAGTGCCGCCCTCAGCCCTGCCAGGTCGGGCGCTCCGAAGACGATGCGGTTGCGGGTGGCCACGTAGACCAGGTCGAGGTCGATGCCGGCCCTGGCGACCCGGCGGGTGAGATCGGCGAGCACGCCTGGTTGGTCCTCGACCTCGACCACGACCACTTCGCGCTCGCGGCTCACGGCAAGGTTCGAGATCGCAAGCGCGTGCCTGGCCGCCTCGGCGTGGGGGACGAGGATGTGGAGCTCGGCCCGATCGCCCGGTCCGATGCAGGTCGCGGCCGCGATGTTCACGCCGGCGTCGCTGATCGCCTTGGCGACCTCGGCCAGCGCGCCGGGCCGGTTTTCGATGTCGATAACGAGGTCGAATGGCACGTGACGATCTCCTTGAGCTAGGGGCGGCAGAGGGTGCGGCACATGCGCGCCGGAAGCGGTAGTTGATCCTACTGGCCGGCTCGGCAACGTAGGTGCTCTGGCGGGCTTAGGCGCCGTCCGCTCACACATTAGAATCGACGCGTCATCCGTCGATCGATGCGACCGGTTGCTCGACCTCGAATCGAGCGAGCTGCGTTGGGGCTGCTCGATGCGTCGTCCCTGTGCGCCATCTCAACCGCCGCGCCCCGCACCAGCGCGCACATCCACACCGCATATTTCGTGTGGAACAGCGACTTCGAGATCTTCTGGCTATCCGACCCCGCCGCAAGGCATTCGCGCAACATCCACGCTCGGCCAAGTACGGCCATCACCGTCTTCGACTCCCACCAGGTCTGGGGGCAACCTGACCGTGGCATTCAGCTCTTTGGATCGACCCGTCAACTCCCAGCGAGCGAGATCGCGCACGCCGAGTCCCTGTACGCCGCCCGCTTTCCGGGCTACGCGACCCCTGACCTCCGCGCCTACCGGTTCTACCGCTTCCGCACCGAACGGCTGAAAGTGTTCGACGAAGCCGTGTTTGGAGCAGGGGTGTTCGTGACCGCGACCATCCACAGCGGGCAACGGCTGATCTGGGAACGAACGGACATCTCGAGTGGAGCCGACGCAAACTAGGCTCGCTCACTGCCTCATTCTGAAGCGGCTGGGCGCAGACAGCGGGCGAATCCATAGCGATAAGGCGGTCGCCTTGCTACGCTCGATCCCGGCCATGCAACGACCCAGCCCCTCCCGCCCGTGAGCGGCAAGCGCACCGTCATCGCCGGCGGCACGCTGGCCACCGACTACGGCGTCTTCATCGCAGACGTCGTGATCGAGGACGGTCGCGTCGCCGCGATCGCCGAGCAGGCCGACCGAAGCGGCGCCGACGAGCTGATCGACGCCTCGGGCCTGGTGGTGCTGCCGGGCGCCATCGACATGCACGCCCACTTCGAGGATCCCGGGCACACCGAGCGCGAGGACTTCACCACCGGCACCATGTCGGCCGCGGCCGGCGGGATGACCACCGTGATCGAGCATCCGCTCACCTATCCCCCGGTCACCACCGCCCAGCTCTACCGCGAGAAGCGGGAGATGGCGAAGCAGAAGGTGGTCACCGACTTCGGGCTGTGGGGTGCGCTGACGGCGCCCTCGATCCGCGAGATCAAGGATCAGTGGGCCGAGGGAGCGGCCGGCTTCAAGGCCTTCATGCCGATCTCCGACCCCTCCTACCCCCACGTCACGGACGCCGAGTTCCTGGACGGCATGCGCGAGGTGCAGGCCGTCGGCGGACTCGTACTCGTCCATGCGGAGAGCGACTCTCTGTTGCAGGCCGGCCTGGCGCGGATGCAGGAGCAGGGCCGCACCGATCCGATGGCCCACCACGAGGCGCGGCCGCCGTTCGTCGAGGAGGAGGCCGTCCACCGGGCGCTCTACCTGGCCGCCCACGTCGACGTGCGGATCCAGATCGTGCACGTCTCCAGCCCTGTCAGCGCCCAGCTGGTCGCCGACGAGAAGCGTCGCGGCAGGCCGGTGACGATGGAGATCTGCCCCCACCACCTGCTGCTCGACCTCGACGACCTCGTCCGCCTCGGCCCCTACGGCATGTGCGCGCCCGCGCTGCGCGACCGCGCCCTCGTCGAGCGGCTGTGGTCCTACGTCTTGGACGGAACCGCCGACTGCCTGATCTCCGACCACTCCGCCTACACCCTTGAGGAGAAGGAGCCGGGCTGGGACAACATCTTCGACGCGCTGCTCGGCTGCCAGGTGATCCAGGAGACGGTGCCGCTGGTGCTGGACGAGGCCTACCACCGTCGCGGCATGACGCTGGATGCGTTCGCGCGCTTCTCGTCCACCAACCCGGCCCGCATCGCCGGGCTGTATCCCCGCAAAGGCACGCTGGTGCCCGGCTCGGACGCCGACCTGGCGCTCTACGACCTCGAGACGGAGTGGACGGTGGACGCCCGTTCGCAGCAGTTCTCGAAGAACCCGTGGTCGCCGTTCGACGGGCGGCGCGTGCAGGCGCGGGTGATGCGCACGCTGGTGCGCGGCGAGACGGTGTACACCGACGGCGAGATCCTGGCCGAGCCGGGTTCGGGCCGCTTCCTGTCCTGCCAGGAGGATCACTCCCTGGGCGGACACCCGACGGCGACGGCGGGCTGACGTGTTCCGGCTGGCGCTGATCAACCCCAACACCGACGAGCACCACACCGAAGCCATGGGCGGGGTGGCCCGCGCCGCGCTGCCGGACGGGTGCGACGTAACCGCCGTCAACCCCAACCGTGGCCCCACGTCGATCGAGAGCGCAGCCGACTCGGTGGTGGCCGCGGCCGAGGTGGCGGCGCTGGTGCAGGCGCTGCCCGACTTCGACGCCTATCTGATCGCGTGCTTCGGCGACCCCGGCCTCGACGCCGCGCGCGAGCTGACCGCTGCGCCGGTGATCGGGATCGGCGAGGCCGCCTACATCGCGGCATCGCTCGTGGCCAAGCGGTTCGGTGTGATCACCACCCTGCCGCGCAGCATCCCGGCGCTGGAGGAGGGCATCGACGCGCTCGGCCTGCGGTCGCGCTGCGCCGGGATCGTGCCGCTCAACATCCCCGTTGCCGAGCAGGGCAGCGGCCACCCCGACACGACAGCGGCGATCGTGGCGCTGGGCAAGCGGCTGGCGACCGACGACGGCGCCGACGCCCTGATCCTGGCCTGCGGGGGCATGGCCGACGTGGCGCGCGCGGTCGAGGACGAGGTGGGAGTGCCGGTCTGCGACGGCGTGTCGTTCGGTGCCGGCCTCGCCCACTCGCTGTGGCGGAGCGGCCTTCGCACCAGCAAGGCGGCCGCGTACGCTGCGCCGGAGCCGATCCCATACGTCGGCATGCAGGGCTGACACATGCGGGCCGCGACCTTCCGCGAGTACGGCGGCCCCGAGGTGATGCGCTGGGAGCAGCTGGACGATCCCGTCTGTGATCGCGACGAGGTGATCGTGCGGGTGCGCGCCTGCGGCCTCAACCACAGCGACCTCGACTCGCGGGCCGGCAGCTCGCGCTGGCCGTTCACGATGCCCTGGGTGCTGGGCGCGGAGTTCGCTGGCAGCGTGGTCGCGGTGGGAGCCGAGGTCGAGGGCATCGCCGACGGCGACCCGGTCACGGCCTACCAGCAGTTCGCGTGTGGAACCTGCGCGGCCTGCGGGCGCTGGCGGCCCGACCTGTGTGAGCGATTCGTGGTGTTCGGCACCGACCGCTGGGGCGGCTACGCGGAGCTGGTGGCGGTGCCGGCGCGTGCGGTGATCCCGCTCCGCTCGCCGGACGACTTCGTGACCGCCGCGGCCGCCCAGTGCGTGGTCTCGACCGCGTGGTCGATGGTGGTTTCGGTCGCGGCCGTGCGGGCCGGCGAGACGGTGCTGGTGCCGTCGGCGTCGGGCGGGGTGGCGGGCGCAGCGGTGCAGGCGGCGCGGCTGTCCGGGGCGCGCGTGATCGCCTCGGTGGGCGCGCCTGACAAGGCCGACGCGGTGCGGGCCCTGGGCGCGGACGTGGTCTTCTGCTACCGCGACACGCCGGTGGCGGAAGCGGTGGCTGGCGTCACCGGCGGCCGCGGCGTCGACGCGGTGATCGACACGACCGGCGGGCCGCGGTTCGGGGAGCACCTGGCCGCGATGGCCCCGGACGGCCGGCTGGTCACGTGCGGCGCGCACGCCGGCGAGGTGGTGCCGCTCGACATCATCGAGCTGTTCCGCCACGGCCACCGCATCCTCGGCTTCCGCGTTGCCACGCCCGACGAGATCCGCACCTCGCTCGCGATGGCGCTCGACGGCGCGATCACGGTGCCGGTCGACCGCACGTTCCCGACGGCGCAGGCAGCGGCCGCGCACGCCTACATGGACGAGCGAAGGCACGTCGGCAAGATCGTGCTGGTGTCGGAGTGAGGACGGTCTGCTACCTGGCGCACTGCCTGCTGAACGCGAACGCCAAGGTCGACGAGGGCGCGCGCTGCGCGGGCGTGTCGGCGCCGGTGGTGGGGCTGCTCCGCGAGCAGGGCGCCACGATCCGGCAGATGCCCTGCCCGGAGCTGGCGTTCGGCGGCACCCGCCGGTTCTGGGCGGTGCGCGAGCAGTACGACACGCCGGCCTTCCGGGGGCACTGCCGGGCGCTGGCCGAGCCGGTCGCGGAGCAGATCCGGGCCGACCTCGCCGCCGGCGCGAGGGTGGTGATCATCGGCATCGACGGCAGCCCCAGCATGGGCGTCGAGCTGACCGCCAGCGCCGGTGACTGGGGCGGTCGGCCGGACAAGCCGCGCGACGAGGACTACCCGATCACGCCGGGTCCGGGGCTGTTCACGGAGACGCTGCTGGATGTGCTGGGAGACGACGTGGCGCGGGCGCGGGTGGTCGGGATCGGACAGGACCTGTTCGACTACGACGAGCCGGCGGAGCTGGCCAAGCTGGCGGCGGCCGTGGAGGACACCGGTGCGCGGTGACCTGCGTTCGCGGCGGGTGGCTGTGGTGACCGACTTGGTGCTGAACCCGCCCGCGGGCGGGGCCGATCACCTGATGCCGCTGACCGAGGCCGGCTGGGGTCTGGTGGTGCTGCCGCCGGCGGGGCTGCCGGCCGGCACCGAGCGGGCGATGATCGCAGCCATCGCCGACCAGGTCGTGACGTTCATGGACGATGACTACGAGGTGGCCCTGGGATGGCCGGGCGATGAGCGCACGGGACGGCTAATCGAGGCACTGGCCGCCATCGGGCGGCGCGTCGAACGGCGGATCGACTTGCTGGACTAACGACTCACGCGGTGGCCCCGTTCGAGCGTGCGATCCGCAGCTCGAGCGGGGTCGACTGGCGCGTGCGACCGGCCTGCATGGTGCGCCGCTTTTCGGCCATCCGCAGCAGCTCCTCGTGCTCGTGCGGGATGTACCCCCAGTCGGTCGAGGGTGCAACCGTCGCACTGTTGACCTTCGCGTCCTTCATCCCAATCCTCCGGTGCTTGTGGCTCGCGGCGAAAGACTACCTAGTTGATGGGGCAAGTGTAAAGCCACTTTGCGATTTCCAGGTCTTTCCTGTTTGACGCCCGTTCGCGGCGGCGCTTCATCGTGAACGGCCTGCTAAGCCCGGAGTGGTGCCCAGCGCCAGCCAGGCGCGCCCGGGCAGCGTGAACGGGCCCTCGGGCAGGGAGGCGCGCACGAGGTCGCGCAGGGTCGCCTTGCCGGCATCGTCGAGCGAGCCGTAGAAGGCGCTGGTGGCGGGCCCGCCGCCGCCGGTGAACGGCTCCCAGTAGTCGTCGAAGCCGGAGTAGTCGACCCTCGTCTCGAGCGTGCCGCCGGTGACGCCCTGCAGGCCGGCGCGGCCGAACCGCTCGACGAGGTCGCCCTCGCGCACGCCGGCCCGCGGCGGATCGTCGGCGATGCTCGGGTCGATCTCACGCGCGGCACGCCAGAAGTGCGAGAGCATCGGCAGCCCGCCGCCCGCGATGTCCCACATCGCGGCGGCGACGGTGCCGCCGGGCTTCGTGACACGCGCCATCTCCCCGATGCCCTGGTCCGCGTCGTCCATCCAGGCGACGACCAGCGAGCACATCGCCGCGTCGAACGTGCCGGCGTCCCAGGGCAGCGACTCGGCGACGCCCTCGCGCACGTCCGCACCCGGGACGCGTGCCCGGCAGGCCGCAACGAACTGGGGCGCGGGGTCGATCGCGGCGACGTTGTCCTCGCCGACGCGCCCGGCGAGCTCGACGGTGAGCGCGCCCGGGCCGCAGCCGACGTCGAGTACCCGCATGCCGGCGCCCACGCCGGCGGCATCGGCAAACGTCGGCGCCAGCCGGGCGGCATAGCGGCCCATGAAGCGGTCGTAGCTCTCGACTGCGGCGGTGAACTCGGCCACTGCGCCACTAAACCCGACGGCCGCCATGTGCGTCAACCGTCGCGGTCGGCGCGGCAGAGCCTGACCGCCGCCGCCCGCTCGCCATCCAAGATGGTTGATTGGTATTTCTCGCGAGCCTGGCCACTGTGAGCGGTGGGTGGATGGGCAAGGGCTGGGGTGGTTACGGCTGCGAACCCGTCGTCCAGGACTTCACGGAAATACCAATCAACCATCTACCCTCCATCGGTGAGCCCGCACACACACAAGCTCCGCGATGACATCCGGAACATCGCGATCATCGCGCACGTCGACCACGGCAAGACCACCCTCGTGGACGCGCTGCTGCAGCAGTCAGGCACCTTTGCGGCGCACGCCGAGGTGGTCGACCGGATCATGGACGCCGGGCTCGAGCGCGAGCGCGGCATCACGATCCTTGCCAAGAACGCGGCCTGCCGCTACCAGGGCACCAAGATCAACATCATCGACACCCCCGGGCATGCCGACTTCGGCGGCGAGGTCGAGCGCGGCCTGACGATGGTCGACGGCGTGCTGCTGCTGGTCGACGCCAGCGAGGGGCCGCTGCCGCAGACCCGGTTCGTGCTGCGAAAGGCGCTGGCCGCGCGGCTGCCAGTGATCCTGGTCGTGAACAAGGTCGACCGGCCCGATGCTCGCGCCGCCGAGGTGGTGAACGAGATCTACCAGCTGTTCTTCGACCTCGACGCCGACGAGTCGCAGATCGATTTCCCGATCGTCTACACGATCGCCCGCGACGGCCTCGCCTCGCTGACGGAGGACGAGCCGGGGACCGACATGCATCCGCTGTTCGAGCTGATCCTCGACCGCGTGCCGCCGCCGCGCTACCACGAGGGCTCGCCGTTCCAGGCCCGCGTCGCCAACCTCGACTCGTCCCCCTACCTGGGCCGGCTGGCGCTCTGCCGCGTGCACGAGGGTGAGCTGAACAAGGGCGAGATGGTGGCCTGGTGCAAGGCCGACGGCACGATCACGCGCACCAAGATCACCGAGATGTTCGTGGCCGAGGGGCTCGACCGGGTGGCCGCCGATCACGTCGGGCCGGGCGAGGTGATGGCCGTCGCCGGCCTCCAGGAGATCATGATCGGCGAGACGATCGCCGACGCCGATGACCCCCACCCGCTGCCGGTGATCAAGGTGGACGAGCCGTCGCTGGCGATGACCCTGGGCACCAACTCCTCACCGTTCGCCGGCCGCAGCGGCACCAAGCTGACCGCGCGCATGATCAAGGACCGGCTCGACCGCGAGCTGGTCGGCAACGTCAGCCTGCGCGTGTTCGACACCGACCGGCCGGACACGTGGGAGGTGCAGGGCCGCGGCGAGCTGCAGCTGGCGGTGCTGATCGAGCTGATGCGGCGCGAGGGCTTCGAGCTCACGATCGGGAAGCCGCAGGTGGTCACGCGCGAGGTGGACGGCAAGGTCTGCGAGCCGGTGGAGCGGGTCACGATCGACGTGCCCGAGGAGTACTCGGGCACCGTGATCCAGGCGCTGGCGGTGCGCAAGGGACGGATGGAGCAGATGACCAACCATGGATCCGGCTGGGTGCGGCTGGACTACGTGATCCCAGCCCGCGGCCTGCTCGGGTTCCGCACCGAGTTTCTGACCGAGACGCGCGGCACCGGCATCCTGCACCACGTGTTCGATCGCTACGAGCCCTGGCATGGCGAGATCAGTGGCCGCCAGAACGGCTCGCTGATCGCCGACCGCACCGGTCCGGCGTCGACGTACGCGATGACCAACCTGCAGGAGCGCGGCGTGCTGTTCGTCTCCCCCAGCGAGGACTGCTACGAGGGCATGCTGGTCGGCGAGAACGCCCGCGCAGACGACCTCGATGTGAACATCGCCAAGGCCAAGCAGATGACCAACGTCCGTTCCAACGCCGACGTGCTGGTGCGACTGGCACCGCCGCGCCTGCTCAGCCTCGACCAGGCGCTCGAGTACATCGAGGAGGACGAGTGCGTCGAGGTCACGCCCGACGTGATCCGCCTGCGCAAGGTCGAGCTGTCGGCGTCGAGGCGTCAGAGCCAGCGGTCGAAGAGCAAGCGCGACGCGCGCGACTGACCGAGCAAGACGCTGGCAACGCCGGTCGGAGTACGCTGAGGGAGGGTGATCGCGCGATGGAGGACCTTCCCAGCGGAACCGTCACACTCCTCTTCACCGACGTCGAAGGGTCGACGTTGCTCGTCCAGGCACTGGGTGCCGCCTATCAGGACGCGCTGGCCGAGCACCGCGAGATCCTGAGGGACGCGGTCGCGTCGCATGCGGGTCGCGAGGTCGACTGCCGGGCGGATGAGTTCGTCGCCTGCTTCCCACGCGCGTCCGACGGCCTTGCGGCGGCGATTGCGGCCCAGCTGGCGCTGACGTCGTACGACTCCCAGCTGCGGGTGCGGATGGGGCTTCACACCGGCGAGCCCGAATTGATCGGCGACGCCTACATCGGGATCGATGTGAACCGGGCCGCGCGGATCTGCGCAGCCGGTCACGGCGGGCAGATCCTGGTGTCACAGACCACCCGCGATCTGGTGTCGACAGGCGTCCAGTTCCGCGATCTCGGCACCTACCTGCTGGCCGGCGTCGAGCAGGCCGAGCGTATCTACGAGGTTCGCGCACCGGGACTGCGCACCTCGTCGCTGCCGCTGCGGGCCGAGCACGAGACCGGTACCTCGGGCCGTCGCCGGCGCCTGCGGCCGCGGCGAGCGCCGGCCCCGTCGCAGCTCGCCGAAACCGCCTGGCGGGCACGGAAGCTGATCGAGCCGGGGCCGCTCCGCGACGCGCTCGCGGGCCTTGCCGCGGCGCTGTTTGACGCCGACCGGGCCGTCCACCGGGCCGACACACTGCTCGGCAAGATCGATCGCCACCGCATCGTTCGCAGGCTGGCCGAGCAGCGCCAGCTGTCGATCGTGTCTGCCCCGGTGGCCGAGCTGGCCGACGGAACCGACGCGAAGCTCGCCTGCCTCGACCGTCTCGGCGATGACCGCCAGGTCGTCTCCGACCTGGGCTTCGAGGCTGCCGCGCTGCTCGACGGCTCGTTCTCCGCCCACGCGGTCGAGCAGATGTGCGAGCGCCTGAACCTGGCGATCGGCACGTTGGACGGGCAGATCACGGTCACCGCCCACGCACACGACGCGCTCAGCTACCGACTGACGCGCACGCGCTGGCGTGGCGTCTACCGGCTGGACGGGCTCTACGTTGTCCCCTTCCACGACGAGCTGGGGATGGAACGCCAGCGCGAGTTCACGGACGCCGGTGACGCCCGCCGCTTCCAGCATGGCGTCAAGCTGGTGCGCCAGGCCAAGAACCGAAGCCCCAACTCCTTCTTCCCCTGGGGGTCGGGCCCCGGGTGACTACGACAGCGAGACGGTGGCGCTGCCCGTGTAGTCGTTGTACGGGTCGAGCACGATCGTGTACGTGCCCGCCACCGGGGCCGTCAGGCCGAACGAGGTCGCGCCCAGCACCCACGAGGGCGACAGCAGCGCGGTGCCGTCGGGCCGCAGCACCGACACCCGCATGATCGGCACGCTGACGGCGCTCAGGTTCAGCACCAGCGACTGGCCGGCGGTCGCCGTGAACGTGACCGCTCCGCCCTGGCCAGGGGCGGTCATCGCTGCGGTGAACCCGGGCCCGCCCTGGGTGATCGACCCGGCCGCATCCGGCGGCACGTCGTAGACGGTCACCGACAGCGGCCCGGTGGAGGCGTCGAACGGATCGACGGCGATCGTGTAGGTGCCGGCCACCGGCAGCGTGGTCACGTCGATGAAGGTGTTACCCGGCGCCATGGTCGAGAACAGGGTGGTGGAGTCGGGCTTGCTGACGGTGAACCGCACCGACATCGCCGTCGTCAGGCGGAAGCTGACCCGCTCCCCGGCCACGCCGGTGAAGCTGACCAGGCCGTTCTGCCCGGGCACCGTGATCGGGATCGAGGCCGCGCCGCCGCCCGGCGTGGTCGCGGCCGACGCGTCGGCCGGCACGCTGTAGGCGGTCAGCGTCATCGTCACCGGCGAGCCGCCGGACGGGTCGATCACGATCGTGTACGTGCCGGTAGCCGGCAGCGTGCGCGTGTCGAGGAACCCGCCCGACGAGGACACGTAGAAGGTGGCGAAGGTGGAGCCGTCCGGCGCCCGCACGTCCAGCCGTGTCTGGGGCAGCGCGCTGCCGGAGACCGACATGCTCAGCCGCGTGCCGGCCACCCCGGCGAACGTGATGCCGGCGTTCTGCCCGCCGCCCAGCGAGATCGTGAGCGGCGCTCCGCCGACGGTGACGCTGCCGGTGAGGTCGACCGGCACACCCAGCACCTGCACGGTGGCGCTGCCCACCGCCGCGCCCTGCGGATCGATGCGGATCGTGTAGGTGCCGCCGGCTGGAAGCGCCAGGGCGTCGATGAAGCCGCCCGAGCCGTACGCGATGGTGGCGCCCGAAGGTGACACCAGCGTCACCGACGTGGCGGCCATGCCGGAGGTGCTGTAGCTGACGCTGACCGACTGGCCGGCCGCGCCGGGGAACGTGACCGAGGCGTTCTGGCCCGGCACGGTGGTGGTGAGCGTGACCGCCGGTGCCGCAACCGAGGTGGTCGCCGCCGGGTCGGGCGGCACGTCGTACAGCGTGTAGCTGACGCTGCCGGTGCCGACGTCCTGCGGGTCGGCCACCACCGTGTACGTGCCGGTCTGCTTAAGCGTGGCCGCGTCCACGAACGAGGTGGCGGCGCCGGTGTAGCCCGGCCCCGCCAGCAGCGTGCCGTCCGGGTTCAGGATCGACGTCTTCAGTAAGTAGTAGCTGGAGCTGACACCGAGGCTGACGCGGCGGCCGGCCACGCCGCTGAACGTGAACAGCGCGTTCTGGCCGGCCGCGGTTGTGGTGGCCGAGGCGGGAGGCCCACCGGGCGTGATCGTGGAGGTGACGTCGGCGGGCACGTCGTAGAGCGTCAGCGTGACCGGCCCGGTACGCTCGTCCTGCGGGTCGGCCAGGATCGTGTACGTCCCGTCGGAGGGCAGCTGCACGGTGTCGATGAACCCGTTGCCGGCGCTCGTGTAGAGCGGCCCCGCGAGCTGTGTGCCGCCCGGCCCGATGATGATCGTCTTCAGGAAGCTGATGCTGCTGGAGGTGGACAGCGCCACCCGCCGCCCCGCCGTGCCCGTGAAGCTGGCCACCGCGTTCTGGCCGGGCACGGTGGTGGTCAGCGTCACCGGCGGCCCGCCGGGGCTGATCGCTCCGGTCGCATCCGGCGGCACGTTGAAGAGCTGGATCCCCATGCTGCCACCGCCCGCCTGCAGCGGGTGCACGCGCACCACGTAGCTGCCGGTCTGCTGCAGTGTGAACGAGTCGATGAACGCGCTGCCGGTGGACAGCGTCTTCGAGGCGGCCGTCGACCCGTCCGGGTTGCTGACGGTGACGGTGCTGCTGGTGATCGTCGACGCCGACAGCAGGGCGCTCACGCGCGTGCCGGCGGTGCCGTCGAAGGCGAGCAGCTGATCCTCGCCGGCGCCCGAGGTGACGGTCACCGGCGCGCCGCCGACCGCGATCGGGCTGGGCGATGTGCCGGTGATGCTGCCGGTGTCGGTGCCGCCGCTGCTGGTGGCGGTGGCGGTGACGGTGGTGCTGCCGGGAGCCGGCGTGAACTGGCCGGTGTAGCTGCCGTCGCCCTGGGCGGTCAAAGCGATCGGCTGGCCGTTGGCGGCGGCGGTCACGGTCACGCCCGCGACGTCGCCGCAGACGCCGGCCAGCAGGCGCACCGATACCGGGTGGCCGGCGGCGGCCACGAAGCCCTGGCCGGGAGCGTCGATCACCAGCTGCGGCTTGTTGGCGCAGGTGAGCGCGTTACCCGCGTCGAGGCGGCCCTGGCTGGCGCTGGTGCCGGCAAGTGCCGCGGGACGGTCGACGGTACGCAGCAGCAGCGCCTTGATGGTGTCGGCGGTGGCGGCCGGATGTGCCGCCAGCACCAGCGCGGCCGCACCGGCCGCGTGTGGCGAGGCCATCGAGGTGCCGCTCTCGGACTTGTAGGCCTTGCCCGGCCAGGTCGAGTAGATGCTGACGCCGGGCGCCGTCAGATCGACGCTGCTCTGGCCGTAGTTCGAGAAGTAGGCGAGGTGGTCGGTCGAGTCGCTTGCGCCCACCGAGATGATGTTGGGCAGGTTGAAGTCGGCCGGGTAGGTGGGCGTCGTATCGCTGTTCACACCGTCGTTGCCCGCAGCGGCAACGAACAGGTCGCCCTGCGCGTTCGCGTTGGCGATGGCGTCGTAGAGGGCCTGCGAGTACTCGGTGTCGCCCCAGGAGTTGTTCGTGATGCGCACGCCCATCGCGGTCGCATACCGCAGCGCGGCGACCGCGCCGGCCACGTCACCGGTGCCGTCGGCGCCGATGAACTTGAGCGGCATCAGCTGCACGTTCCAGTTGACCCCGGTGACGCCGGTGCCGTTGTTGCCGACCGCCCCGATGGTGCCGGCGACGTGGGTGCCGTGCCCGTTGTCGTCGGTCGGGTTGTTGTCGTTGTTGATGAAGTCCCAGCCGCGCCAGTCATCGACGTAGCCGTTGTGGTCGTTGTCGATGCCGTCGTTGCGGCAGCCGGGGCAGTTCTCGCCGGGGTTGATCCACATGTTCGCGGCCAGGTCGGGATGGGAGGCGTCGATGCCGGTGTCGATCACGCCCACCACCACCGACTTCTTGCCCGTGGTGACACCCCAGGCCCGCTCCGCTCCGATGTCGGCGCCGGGCGTGCCGGCCGTGAAGTCGACCGTCTGGCCGGTGTTGTTGAGGCCCCACTCCTTCTTGAACTGGGGATCGTTCGGCACCGGGTTGGCGAACAGGTGGAGCGTGCGGTCGGGCTCGACGTAGCTGACGTCGGCGTTGCCCTCGAGCAGCGACATGGCGCGCGCCGACGCGCGCGGCGCGACCGTGGCCAGTTGCACGCGGTTGCTGCCCAGACCGGTGCCGGCGCCGGCGCCGGCCGCATCCAGCGCCTGCTGGCGCTCGCGCGCCGAGACGCCGCGGCGGAAGCCCACGATCAGCTTGCCCGGTATCACCACCGACGCCTGCGACACCGGTGCCACGGCGACATGCCGCACGCCGGCGGTCGCCCGTCCACCTCCACCGGACACGAGAACCGCGAGCACGACCACCGAAGCGGCCAGGCGAAGACCCCGAGCCATGCTCCCACGCTACGTGTGCAACGTGGGTGTGACAATCCTCACATGGGGGATCGTCTCCCGATCGGTTGAGATCGGTGAATACCGGGTACTCCGATCTGGTGATGGTGAACGGCCTCGAACAGGGGCAAACTGGCGCTTCGATGAGGCTCCAGAACCAACGCTCCGCCGGCGACCCGGCAACCGTCGCAGCAGCCGTACGCGACGCTGCGCTGGTGCTGGTCGCCGTTCAGCAGGTCGACCAGCGGGTTGTACTCGACCGCGAGCGGCCGGCTCCGACGCCGTCGGAGGTGGCGGAGCTGCGCGACGCCGCCCGCGCGGCCGGCGCGCGGCTGGCCGGCCTCACCGACGGCGGGTCGGCCGTGCTGCTCGAGTATCTGCGGGCGAGCCGGGCTCACCTGGCCGGCCAGGATGGGGCACGGGACGCCATCCACCTCGCCACCCACGAGCTCTGGAACTGCTTCGACCGGCCGATCGCGGCCCTGGTCGGATTTTGCGCGAATGCGGACGTCGACCTCACGCGCTCGCTGGACGCACCCGGACGAATCACGCTCTGCTCCACCGATGACTTCATCGTCTGCTGCTGCCGCCTGGCCGAGCAGGGCGCGTACGCCGCCTGGCCGTCGGTGGCGATGGCGCTGCGTCACACCATGCAGTTGATGGTCACCACGCACGCGGCCATGGGCGCGGCGTACCCCGACGCGGCTGGCTGACCGTTCCGGCGGCCACCATCCCTGCCACCGCCAGCGCGATCCGCTGCGACGTCCATCCGTCGTTCGACGGTGCCCCGGCGGCGGAGGCCCGGGCGGCGGAGGTGGCGGCGACGGCTGGTAGGTCATGCCGGCTCGATGGTACCTGGATCGGCCCAAAATCCCGGGGTTTCAGCCTCGGGTACGGCGGGCGGCGCGGGCCAGCTCGACGTAACGCGCCAGGGCCTGATCGGCCTCGCCGGCGTCGCGGTCGCGCAGCGCGGCGCGCACGGCCCTGCCGGCCGTGTCGACGTGCACGGTGGCCAGGTTCAGGCGACGCTGCACCGGCCCCTGGACGCGGCGCAGGCTCTGCACCTTCTCCAGCGGCACCCAGCAGGTGACGCGCCGCACGCGGCCGCTGGTGGTGACCACGCACGTATCCGTGCCGCCCCAGGCCAGCATGCGGTAGCGGAGCGGGCTCTTGAAGCGGACGCGGCGGGGCGGCGGTGACTGGCGCTGCGGGCGATCGGGCACGATCCGGTCGAGCACCTGCTCGACCAGGGGCCGGCGGCCGACCGGCAGCACGACGCGCAGCTGGCGCCGCTGCGCGGTGCCGTCCCCGTCCGACGGCTGGCGGCCGCCGGCCAGGTCGACCTGGAGCCGGCACCACCCGAACGGCCGCCACAGCAGCGGCTCCACCATCCGCACGGCCTGCACGCGGCCGGGCCGGATCGTCTCGGACGTGAGCGAGACCAGCCCGCCGCTCAGGCGCAGCCCCTCGGGCGCGTCGGCGACGGTCAGCCGGTACTCCAGGTTGAACCGCCGCCAGGTGACCGTGATGACGCCCAGCAGCCAGACCAGGCCACCGCCGCTGATCACGGCCGAGGCGACGGCCGGGGCAAGCAGCGCCGTCACGATCAGCGCCGCCAGCACCGCCTCGGCGTAGAAGCCGACGTCGCTGATCAGGATCGACGCGATCAGCCGGGCGGTGGGTACGGTCGTCAGGACGTGTTCGTCGGCC
>Ga0105245_10001564_pt1 | contig 20753 bp, 15 predicted proteins | sample KBSM54metaG_FD_81523 | JGI IMG/M metagenome (GOLD analysis project Ga0105245, IMG submission 81523) | Miscanthus rhizosphere microbial communities from Kellogg Biological Station, Michigan, USA - KBS M5-4 metaG | ecosystem: Host-associated > Plants > Roots > Rhizosphere > Soil | place...
GACAAGCCTACGGAATCTCAGTCTATGGCACCGCCAGCACGCCGATTGACACCGTGACCATCGACGGCAACCAAGTGTTCAACCTGAAGACTGGAGGTAGCGAGTCGGTGAACGTGGACGGCAACGTCACCAACTTCACCATCACCCACAACACCGTTCACGATAATGACAACATCGCGATTGACGCCATCGGATACGAAGGCGTCTCCTCCAATGCCGCTCTCGACTATGCGCGCAACGGCGTGATCAGCGACAACATCATTTACAACATCAGCGGGATTAACAATGCTGGAGAAGGGAACGACTACGACGCCAATGGCGTCTATGTCGACGGTGGCTCGCAGATCTTGGTCGAGCGCAACCTGATCCACAATGTGGATATCGGTATTGAGGCCGCTGCCGAGCACAAAGGCAAGACTTCAAGCTTCGTGACCATTCGAAACAATATTATCTATGCCTCGAATTCCATCGGCATCAGCATCGGTGGATACGACAGCAACCGCGGCGGCACTGATCACTGCACCATCGTCAACAACACGCTCTACGGCAACGACACCCACAACACCGGCAGCGGCGAATTTCAGATTCAGTACTATGCCACGAATAATGTTTTCAAAAACAACATCGTTTACGCGACGTCCCAGGCCCTGCTGGTGGATAGCTACACCAGCAGTTCCGACAATCCGGTGGACATAGATTACAACCTATATTTCTCACCGGCTTCGTCGGGCAAATTCGTCTGGGGCGGCACGACACGCACGGGACTCTCAGCCTTCCAGAGTGCAACCGGCAAAGATACTCACTCGCAATATCTGAACCCGCTGTTTGTGAATCTCGGAATATTCGATCTGCACGTTCAGCCGCCATCGCCCGCCGTCGACTCGGGAATCGACCTGACGCCCAACGTGAACGGCGCTACCGACGTCGCCGGGAACCCACGCATGCAGGGTACGAACATCGACAAAGGAGCTTACGAGCAATAGCGCACACGCAAGATCCCTCGGCTTCGCTCGGGATGACAGGTTCTTGAGTGCTCAAGAGCATCCACTACTACAACGGTGTCATCCCGAGCGAAGCCGAGGGACCTTGTGTTTTACCATCCCTTTAAGACCCCTTGTCATTTCTGAGCGGGGCGAAGAATCGCTATTACCACCCCAACACCATCCGCGAAAGTGGATGATGTACATCACCCGAGGAGAACCCGTGCGCTCAAGCTATGTTGTAATTCTGGCCAGCACTCTCATGCTCGGCTCATCCGCACCCATCCCGCTCAAGCTAGATCATGTAGGAATTTGCGCCTACGACCTGCAATCGTTGCAAGACGCCTTCGCCTCCGTCGGCCTGCGCGCCGAATACGGTGGCGCTCACGCCACCGGAGGCACGCACAACGCGTTGCTGGGATTCGATGATGGCTCCTACATCGAGCTGATTGCCCTACAGAAGCCGGGCTCGGTCGCGGATGACCGCTGGAACACCTCAAAGCCGGGTACCTCGCATGCGTGCTTTTGGGCCGTTCACACCGACGACCTTAAGTCGCAGGTAGACGCATTTCGGAATGCGAAGCTTGAAAGCAGCGATCCTCAGCCGGGAAGCCGCAAGAAACCAGACGGCACGGTACTGCAATGGCAAACCGCGGCCACACCGGATGACAAAGGCGGCGACATTCTTCCTTTTGCCATTCAGGACATCACGCCGCGAAGCTCGCGCATTCAACCTTCCACTAGTGTGAAGGGAAGCGAGTTGACGGGCGTCACGCGTGTTGTCATCGGCGTGAACGACTTGAGCGCGGCGATCGCGCTCTACCGCCGTGCCTACGGTTTGGGCGAGCCGCAACTCGCGACTAACGACAAATTCGAGGCGAAGTTAGCCTACTTCACGGGTACGGCAGTTGTACTGGCATCCCCGGTTTCCAAGGATTCGTGGCTCTCTGAACACCTCCGTCAATTTGGACAAGGACCAGTCGCGGTGCTGCTCGGCGCAAAGAGCACGAAGAAAGTTGGAGACCGCACTCCCCTGGTGGGAAAAACCTCATGGTTCGGCTCGGAGGTTCTCTGGTTTCCACCAGAGAAGCTAGAAGGCGTCCGGCTGGGAGTAATTTCGGAGTAAGCTGGTGGACCCGAATGATGGTTCAACCGCGGTTACGTTGGTTTGGTCGGGTTTGCGTGCCGTTGGGATATTTTACGGAGAGCAGATCCCAAGCATGCCCGACGTCCTCGAAAGATTAAAAGTCCTGATCGATTCCTCCACGCCCATTGTGGTGATGGAAACGGTGGAAGAGATGCGCGTGGTGCGCCTGGTGCGAGCCGCATGTTCCGCCCTCAACCTCGCTACCTTCGAGTGGAGCATCGCCAGCGGCCTGGCGCGCTGCGGCGTCAATCACCTCATCCCAGACTTGGAAAGTCCGATCCCCGCTGGAGGCTATCAAGGCTCTGCTCCGAGGCATGCCCCGGAGCAGGATACGCAGGCTCTGTACAACAGCCGCGAGCCCGACCAGATGCTCAGCAACCTGCAAGGCATCAGCATTGAGGCGGTATTCATCCTGAAGGATTTGCACCGCCATCTCGACAGCCCGGTCGTGGTGCGGCGCCTGCGCGATGTCGGCCAGCAGTTCTCCACCAACCGTCGCACCGTGGTCCTTACTGGACCGAAAATCGAAATTCCGCCTGAACTTCGCGGCCTGGTGGAGTTTGTGGAGTTACCTCTACCCGACCGCACTCGCCTTCGCCAGATTATTGACGAAACCCTGGTGCGCGTGGGAAAAACCCGCACCTTGCAGCGCAAACTCAATGGCGAGGGAATGTCCGCCATTGCCGAGAACCTTCGCGGACTGACGGAAGAAGAAGCCGAGCGCGCTATCTCACAAGCGCTGGTGGCGCGCTATGCCCTTTGTCCGGAAACCGTAACCGACGTTCTCGCCGCGAAAAAGGATCTGCTGCGCCGGTCAGGGATGCTCGAGTTTGTTGATGTCTCCGAAGACATGGACGCGGTTGGCGGCTTCGAGAATCTAAAGGCATGGCTTAAACCGCGCCGCGGCGCATGGCAGGATGCGGCTCGGACCTTCGGACTTGACCCGGCTCGAGGCGTCATCATCCTTGGAGTGCAGGGGTGCGGCAAGAGCCTCTGCGCGCGAGCCATCGCTGGCGAGTGGCAGTTGCCCCTGGTGAAATTCGACACCGCGGCTGTCTTCGACAAGTACATCGGCGAAACTGAAAAGCGGATTCAGAAGTTGTTTCGCGTGGCCGAAGGCCTTGCTCCATGCGTGCTCTGGATCGATGAACTGGAAAAGGTTTTCGCTGGAGCCGGACCAGACTCGGCATCGGTAGACGCCGGAGTCTCCTCGCGCATCCTCGCAGCCTTCCTTTCCTGGATGCAGGATCGCAAAGCTCCGGTCTTCGTCGCCGCCACCAGCAACAATGTCAGCGCGCTGCCGCCCGAGTTGATCCGCAAGGGCAGATTCGACGAACTGTTCTTCGTCGATCTTCCCGGACAACAAGAACGCAAACAGGTTCTGACCATTCATCTGACCAAACGCAAGCGCAATCCCGCCGACTTCGACTTGGAGAAGATAGCCATCGCCGCCGCCGGCCACTCCGGCGCCGAAATAGATGCCGCCGTGCAGACTGCTCTATACGCCGCCTTCGCCGAGGGCCATGAATTGAGCACCAAACATCTGCTCGATGCCCTAGCCCATACCGTGCCGCTGTCCACCACCCGCGCCGAAGAAATAGAAGAACTGCGCTCCTGGGCAAGAACCAGGGCGGTACCCGCTTCAACCACGCAGCGCGATTAAATTGTCCCGAAAACCCATCCTCCTTGGAGTTCCAGGGACAACATAAGCCTATCCGGGGCGGAAGCCCCGGGTAAGCTCTCCAGTTCGAACCCTGATCTTTTACATCCTGAGAGAGATTCTCCGACCTTGCCTGATGCCCGTCAGTCACGGTTTGGCAAAATGTGGAACTTACAGTGAGTCACCGGTGTCACTGACACTATCGGCTTCCTCTATGTCTTTCGCTCCTAAAGCCCCCGACAGCAATGGACTAAAACACGTTGCCACCGTTGTCTCAGGTCTTGTCGTAGCCTTCCTGACCACGGCCATCCTCATCCCTATGGTTCAACCACGGCCTCCGGTGAGACCTGCGGGAGTAATCGCCAAAGCCATGGCCGTGACACTGGTCGTAGCCGCGGTAACGGTCAGCACGGTCTGGCTCGCGTCCTTTCTCGCGGGGATTCGAAGTGACCAGCGAGTACGTGCTGCGGCGGCATTTACCTCAGTGTGGTTCATCCCACTAATCGTATTTGGAGACCAGCGATCGTTGCAGGTGGTGGAAGCTTGGATTGGTATTTCGATTCAGTTTGCGTGCCTGGGAGTTCTGCTTAGCAATACGATACCCAGCCAACCTACGGGCGGTGGGCACCAGCCATCCCCAATTCCTTCGTTCGAAGCTCTGCGAGGCCAGGCAATTTCCCGGGACGCTCTCATTGCATCTTTCTGCGCCCTAGGCGGATTGTGCGCGGTCTTCACTTGGCGAATACCGCTGGCTCAAGGATTGTTTCTGATTGCTGCCATTGCATTGCTGCGACGAAGTTGGCGAATGCTTCGCGATTCGCCAGCCCCGCAGAAATTTCCGGTCAACCAGCTGACATACCGCGCGCTGGCGGTAACTCCCATCCTGCTGGTGATCCTTGCTTGGTTGCCGCACCGAATGGGGCATGGCACTGGAAGTGTCAAGCCAGTGGGGGATTCGGATAGCGCCGGCGAAGCGAAGCGTCCCGAGCAAATGGGTCTGGCCAACCGGGCAGCTTCAGCGCTCCTCGACCAGGTGTTTCCCGGCGTTGTGCTCTATCCGGTGGTGAAATCGAGCGTCAGGTTGATCGCTCCACCCGCACAGGTGCTACAGGAGATTTCCAACGCTCCCAGCAAGACGTATCGCATCCCATTCGATGGTGTGTACTGGTTTTGGCGAGCTCCAGCGCAGGGTCCGCCCGACACCGCCGTGGTCCAGCAGGGCAACCCGTCGAAGCTGATTTTTCGCTCGACCGATGGATCTCAGTTAGAGATGGAGGCCCATCAGCATCTCGGTTCTGAGGTCTCACTGGGGTGTTGCTCGGCCATTGAGATCGTGATTGAGAATGCAGACGCACATCCTGAATCGATTGGGGTTGAATTGGCAATCAGCAACTCAAGGTTGGCCGGCAAGCCGTCACAGTCGCTCGGGATCCTTCCACTGACATCACAAGCCGGACAAATCTTGAAATTCAGAATTCCGTCCCGGACTAAGCTGCAGATCTTTGATGAGTTGACGGTTCGGTTCCGCATGAATTGGTGGCGCGGCAGCCAAAGCGCCAGTATTGCCATCCAAAGCTTCGCCCTGGTACCCAGGGGGTGAGTCGCGGAGTGCTAAGCTATGCCGGCGTGAATTCCGAGACCTTGGGCAACCTGACGAAGTCGTTTGTCCCTGGTCCATAGAAGCGTCGGTGAACTGATCAGGACAGAGGCTATCAGGTGTGCGCCGACCAGACCAATTCCGAGGCCGTTCAGACGTCGCGTTTCAATGGTTAGCCGCACTTCACTCAATTGCGCGACGCGTACTTGCGGCAATAGATCCATCAATGCGAGCGTCTTACCGCGATCACGGACTGAACCTAAAGCAAGTTCCGCGATGATAAATGGATGGATCGCAAGGTTGCCTTGGTTAAGAAGCTCACGCATCACCTTGCTTCCCGAGCGAAGGTGCTCGATCCAGATCGACGTATCGGCGAGAATCAAGTCGGCTTCACACGGCGCCGTGGAATATTGTTCAGTTCCGGCATTGTGCCTCCCAGGGAGGCCAATCTGCGGGCGCTTTCGCGTTCGATGAGGGCCTTGAGGGCTTCACGAATCAAGGCCGTTTTCTCTGCCACGCCAGTGAACTCCTGAGCCATGCGTACCAGTTCGTCATCAAGTGCTACTGTCGTTCGCATATCCAACTCCAGGCACTAATTATAGCATCAGATGATGTCGTAAGATATGCCTGACCTCGGGTCGACAAACCACTGAACATTAAGAACTTACCTCCTGAGTCCAAAGCAGCTACAGCTGACGATCCTAGGTCGTGCGCTATACTTTTCCTGACCGCTTCGGACCCGCCGTTCCCGTCTGAAACCAAGGTTTCCGCTACTTAAACCTCAGGAGAGTCTTCGTTCATGACCCTGCGCTGGATGTGCGCCTTGCTGCTTGCTGCTCAATTTCTATCCGCCGAGACAACACCGGAACCGGCGCTCATGGGATTTACCTCACAGAGTTCTCCCGCCCAAGTTGAAGTTGAGAAGAAGTTTCGCGACGGCATCGTGGCCAACAATATTCGCGAGAACATGCGCCGGTTGTCGGCGCGGCCGCACCATGTGGGCTCTCCCTACGATAAAGACAATGCGGAATGGATCCTCGCCCGCTTCAAGGAGTGGGGATTCGATGCGCGCATTGAAGTGTTCAGCGCCCTGTTTCCCACGCCTAAAGAGCGATTGGTAGAGATGGTAGGACCCACCAAATATCGAGCCAAGATGCAGGAACCGATTCTTGCGGTCGATCCGACGAGTAATCAAACCGCGGAGCAGCTTCCTACCTATAACGCGTATTCGGTCGATGGAGACGTGACTGCGCCGCTGGTCTACGTGAACTATGGCAACCGCGAAGACTATGAGCAGCTTGACCGACTGGGTATTTCAGTGAAGGGCACCATCGTGATTGCGCGTTATGGCGGCGGCTGGCGCGGTATCAAGCCGAAAGTTGCGGGCGAACATGGAGCTATCGGCTGCATTATCTACTCCGATCCGGAGGGGGACGGCTACTACAACGGCGACGATTTCCCCGCGGGGGGATGGCGTCCGCGGGAAGGCGTGCAGCGTGGTAGCGTAATGGATACGGATTATCCAGGCGATCCGCTGACGCCCGGAGTCGGCGCTACCGCCGATGCCAAGCGCCTAGCGATTAAGGATGCGAAGACCATCACCAAGATTCCGGTGGTGCCGATTTCTTACAGCGACGCGCTCCCGTTACTCTCGGCACTGAAGGGACCCATCGCTCCCGAAAGCTGGCGCGGCGCATTGGCCATCACCTATCACATCGGTCCGGGGCCGGCGCAGGTTCACCTGAAAGTCACCTCCAACTGGGATCTGAAGCCTTTATACGACGTGATCGCCGTGATGCATGGTGCCGACGACAGCCAGTGGGTGCTGCGCGGCAATCATCACGATGCGTGGGTGAATGGTGCGGACGATCCGATCGCGGGCATGGCTCCCATGATGGAAGAGGCGCGCATGCTTGGCGAACTGCATAAGCAAGGGTGGACGCCGAAGCGTTCAATCATCTATTGCGCGTGGGATGGGGAAGAGCCCGGGCTGCTGGGGTCCGTGGAGTGGGTTGAAACCCATCTGAAGGAGTTGCAGGAGCATGCCGTGGCTTACATCAATTCCGATACCAATGAGCGCGGCTATCTGCAGGCAGGCGGAACGCAAGATATGCAGTCCTTTCTTAGTGGCGTGGCAAGGGACATTGAGGATCCCGAGACCCGCCTGTCGGTCTTTCAGCGTTCTCACCTTCGCGCCATAGCAGACGCCAAGGATGCGGATGAGCGCAGCGATCTCCGTAAACGTGGCGACCTTAAACTCCATGCGCTCGGGGACGGGTCGGACTTTACTGCCTTCCAGGATTTCGCCGGCGTCTCAACTCTGAGTATTGAGTTCGGCGGTGAGGACGACGGCGACCAGTACCATTCCATTTACGACGATTTTTACTGGTACACACGTTTCGTCGATACCGATTTCACTTATGGAAAGGTCGAGGCGCAAACCGCGGGAACCGCTGTAATGCGGCTGGCGGATGCCGACCTGATCCCGGCGGATTACTCCCCGCAAGCGGAAGCAATCGAAAACTACGAAGAAGAACTCGAGAAGCTGCTTAAAGCCAAGCAGGACGAATTCACGGAGCGCAATCTGCAATTGCAGGAAGGCGTGTTCACGGCCACTGCGGATCCGCGAAAGACATCGGTGCCGCCGCCGGTTGAGGTCGTGCCTCCTTATATGAATTTTGCATCGATGAAGAATGCCATTGATCTGCTCGAGAAGAATTCAGAGCGCTACTCGAAGATTCTTGCGGATTGGAGAAGCAAAGGTTCACCGGCCATTTCGGCAGAAGCGCTTCGAACTGTGAATGCGGATGTCATGAAAATTCCCCGCTTATTTCTGAATGAGAAGGGGCTGCCGGAGCGCCCATGGTTTAAGAACCAGGTATACGCGCCCGGAGCCTATACCGGCTACGGGGCTAAGCCGATTGCTGCGGTGCGCGAATATATGGACGAAAAGAAGTGGACAGAAGCTGACGGACAGGTGCCCCAGGTGGCCGAGATAATTACTCGCGTAGCCGCCGGAATCAATCAGGCGGCGGATGATTTGGAAAAAGCTGTGGGAAGGAATTAGGGCGGTGGGAATCCAACCGTTGGAGTTCATGGTCCTCAATTCTGAGTTACGGATCGTGAGAAACTAGAACTGACGAGGATTATTCATGCGTATTTATATTTTTGCTTCTCAGGCTACGCCTGCTTTTTCGCAGGAGCGCGATCGTAGCAAGATTCCTGACCAATACAAATGGGACCTCACGGCGATCTACCCCTCAGATGAGGCCTGGCGCACGGAGAAAGACAAGGTAGTGGCACAGTTGCCAACCTTGCGGGAGTTCCAGTGCAAATTGGCGTCTTCCGCGAAGACCCTGGCGGATGCTCTGGAAAACCAGAGCCATCTGGAGAAGGAACTGACGCGACTCTATCTTTACGCGGCGCTGATCTCCGATCAGGACACGCGAGATAGCAACTACTTGGCCATGAGACAAGAGATGATTCAGATCGCAACCAACTTCGGCGCGGAGAGCGCTTATGTTGAGCCTGAGATCCTAAAGATGGATCCGGTGTTGATTGCGCATTTTCTTGCGGAAGAGCCGCGGCTCAAGATTTATAAGCAAATTCTGGATGACATTGTGCGGCGGCGGGAACACACCGGCAGCGACGCGGAAGAAAAGATTCTGGCCGGTGCGGGCATCATGGGCAGCGCGCCTTCCAGCATCTATCACGTATTTTCGGACGCCGATTTTCCCTTCCCAAGCGTGGTGTTAAGTGACGGCGAAACTGTGAAGCTCGACAAGGCGGCATTTTCACTTCATCGCGCCTCCAAGAATCGTGATGACCGAAAGAAGGTCATGGCGACTTTTTTTGAGGCACTGGGAAAATATCGCGCGACTTTCGGTGCGTTGACCAACGCCAAGCTGCAAGGATCGAGCTTTTATTCCCGGGCGCACAAATATGGCAGCGGGTTGGAAGCCTCGCTCGATGGCAACAACATTCCGACATCGGTTTACATGCGATTGATTGAGGGCGTCAACCGCAATCTACCGACGTTCCATCGCTATTTGAAATTGCGCCGGCGAATGATGGGCGTCGAGAAGCTGCACTACTACGATCTTTATGCGCCGTTGGTGGCATCCGTCGATCTGAAATTTTCCGTCGAGGATTCACAGAAGAATATTTTTTCCGCGCTGGAGCCCCTCGGTCCCGAATACCTGGCGGGCGCCAAGCGGGCTTTCACCGAGCGCTGGATCGATATGTTCCCCAATGAGGGCAAAACTTCGGGAGCATACTCGGCGGGGGACGCGTATGACGTGCATCCCTACATGTTGCTGAACTACAACGGCAAGTATGACGACATGAGCACGCTGGCGCATGAACTGGGCCACACCATGCACAGCTATTTCTCCAACAAGACGCAGCCGTTTCCGCTGGCGTCCTATCCGATTTTCGTGGCGGAGGTGGCGTCCACTTTCAACGAGGCCCTTCTGATCGATTACATGCTGAAGACGATCCGTGACGAGCCGACGCGATTGCTTCTGCTGGGAAATTATCTGGAGGGGATCAAAGGCACCGTGTTCCGGCAGACACAGTTTTCCGAGTTCGAACTGCGCATGCACGAGATGGCCGAGAAAGGCCAGCCATTGACCGGAGACTCGCTTTCAAAGCTGTATGACGAGATCGTGAAGAAGTACTACGGCCATGATCAGGGAGTCTGCATCGTCGATGATTATGTGGCCAATGAGTGGTCATTTATCCCGCACTTTTACAATGACTACTACGTTTTCCAGTATGCGACTTCGTTTACGGCTTCGTCGGCGCTGTCAGAAATGGTGCTGTCTGGAGACCCGGAGGCGACTAAGAAATATTTAAAGTTTATTTCTTCCGGAAGGTCGAGGTATCCGATTGATTTGCTGAAAGAAGCTGGGGTGGATATGACGACCGACGAGCCGCTTGAGTTGACGATGCGTAAAATGAACCGGGTGATGGGTGATATGGAGAAGGTGCTCGACCGGCAGGGGAAGTAGCGGCTAGAAACGCAAGGTTCCTCGGTGTTGCTCGGGATGACAGAGTTGGGGAGGGATTAACGGTTATGCCAGCTCTACTTCTATTTTTTTGTTTGGTGGATCTAGCTGGGTGATGCGAAAACTTCGTACCTGGCCAGCTTTGACCGGCTCAGGTTTTGCATTGCTGGCGCCGCCTTTCCAGCGGGCCTGCAGCATTGAGGTCAACGACGATAAGTCGACTTTGGGTTCGGACTTCGTCTCTTCCGGAGCTTGAAGTTTTTCGCTGATACGGCAGTTCGCGAATATTCCTTCCCCTAATTCGGCTCGGGCCTGCACGCCAGAAACTTCCATTAGTCTTCCTGAGACAATATCGCCTACTTTGTGTTCGGCGAGGTATTCGTCGACGCCGGTCGGGACCAGTTGCTTCATCCCAAGCCGCACCTGGCGTTTTTCCGTGTCCACTGCCAGAATCTGCGCTTTGACCGTCTGACCCACCTTGAGCAGGTCATGGGGTGAGTCAATGCGGCGGTCGGACGTGACGTCGCTGACATGAACCATTCCATCGACGCCCTCGGCCAATTGGATGAAGGCACCGAATTTCATAATTCGGACGACGGGTCCTTCCACTACGGAACCGACGGGAAACTTCTTAGGAGCTTCGGCCCAGGGATCTCCCAAGGCCTGTTTCAGGCCCAGCGCAATGCGGCGTTCTGCAGGATTGATGCCGAGGATGACAACCTCCACGGTTTCGCCCGGCTTAACAATGTCGCTGGCGATGCGCAGCTTCTTTCCCCACGACATTTCGGAAATATGGATGAGGCCTTCTATGCCAGGTTCGAGTTCGACGAAGGCGCCGAACTCCATCACGCGGCTGACGGTTCCAGTAACGCGATCACCGATGTTGTATTTGCCGGCCACAGCCTCCCAGGGATGGGCTTGAAGCTGTTTCATGCCCAGCGAGATGCGGCGTTTGTCGGGATCGATTTTTAGGACCCTGGCGCTGACCTGATCGCCAACGCTGAGAAGATCAGCCGGCTTGTTGATGCGGCTCCAAGAAATTTCGCCGACGTGAAGCAGGCCGTCCACGCCGCCAAGATCGATGAAGGCGCCGTAGTCCATCAAACTGCGAACAGTTCCGGTCACAGTTTCGCCTTCCTTGAGTTCGGAGTAGCGTCGCTCCTTTCCTGCGCGTTCTTCTTCCTCCGCAACCGCGCGGCGATCGACTACGACATTTTCATCGGCCACATCGAGTTCGATAATGCGGCAGCGAATCTCCTGGCCGACGAGATCCGCAATCTCCGCAGCATCGCGCGTGCCGCTGCGTGAGATCGGCATAAAGGCGCGGACGCCGACATCGACGCTGAGGCCGCCTTTGGTGACGCCAGTTACCGTGCCGACAATGGTGGCTTTTTCGGCGAAAGCTTTTTCCAAGGCGGTCCAGTCCTTCGGACGCTCGACCTTGAAGCGCGAGAGTGTGTAGTAGCCCTCGGGGTCGCGGCCCTGTACCGATACTGGCAGCTTGTCGCCTGGCTTCACCGCCTCTCCGCCGAGTACGGACAAAGGCAGAATTCCTTCGCTTTTGAATCCGATGTCGATGAGCACGGAGTCGGCAGTAACGACTACTACCGTGCCCTCCAGTTGCCGAGTGCCATCCTCTGATTTACGCGACTGGCCCTTTTCGTATTGCGAAAGCAGTTCTTGGAAGGACTCTTCGTTTTCGGCGTTGCTGGTGGATTCCGGAACAATTGGATTGGACATGAGAGGTACTTATCGTGGCACAAAGGCGTGGCAGATAACAAGCGCCCCGATGGAGCATTCAACTTCAAAATGAGCTCAGTGCGACATACAATTCGGACGCGCCTTCTCCGGCGTATCTGGAAAATCAGGGCTACGGGCCATATAGCGCAATGAAGTTCGCCAGGAGAAAATTATGTTGACGTTACGACAGCTTTCCTTTCTGTTATTTCTGTCTACTGTTTGCTGGGCACAGACCCCCAGTGACGTAGCCCCAGCCGCTCCCGTACCAGTACAAATCAGTACGGCCAAGAAGATTTTTATTTCGAATGCGCAGGGCGAAAGCACGGCAATGACTGCTTTTCCAAACCAAACCTACAATGAGTTTTACGCGGCGATGAAGGAGTGGGGCCGCTACGAACTGATGGCAATGCCAGCCGATGCCGACCTGATCCTTGAAATAAGTTTTATCGTCGTGATCGGTCCGACGACGATTTACCAGGGAAATGGAACGTCACCACAGGAACCTGAAGTCCGGCTGGTCATCTTCGATCCCAAAACACACGTGGTGTTATGGGCCTTCACCGAGCCCATCAAGCAGGCGGCGCTCTCTATCAACGAAAAAAGAATTTCAATCTTACGCTGGGCAAGTTAGTGAGTGACGTAAAGGGACTAGCGGATCTGAAGAATTAAAACACTGGAACCAGATTGTGCTTCTTCTGGTAGAGTTTGCGGTCCAGCACGCGGAGCACGTCAGCGAGATCGGTGCCGGTAGTATAGGAAGCGATGCCCCAGGTGAAGGAGATTTCGTAGTCCTTTTTGCTATTCAAATTCCAGTTCTCAACCGAGCGGGTGAGACGCTGCACCGGATAGTCGGCTTGTTCCTCTGCGGTGTCGGGCATCACTACAAAAAATTCGTCTCCGCCCTGGCGGAATACCATGTCGCCGCCGCGGAATACCGTCTTCAATATTTTGGAAAACTCGGCCAGAACCGCGTCGCCTTCCAGGGTCCCCTGCTTGTCGTTGATCCGGCGGAAACCGTTGATGTCGATGCTCATGAAGCTCAGGCTACTTCCCAAGCGGTTGGCGCGGGCCACTTCGCGCGGAATCAACTCATTCATGGCACGGCGGTTCAGAAGCTGGGTCAGAGGGTCGACTAAGGAAAGGCTCTCCAGACGCTCGTTCAGAACAAGTTCGCGGATCAGTGCCCTGCGGGTAGAGTTCAGATTGATTTTTTGTCCCAGCAGGTAAATATTGAAGAGCAGAACCAGTGAAATCAATCCAAAAAACAGTTGAGGCAGGTAGCTTTCGTGGACCCGCATCACACGCTGCGTCCAAACGACATTAGGAAAAACGAAGGTCAGCAGGCCGCCGGTCAGGACCAGAATTAGCAGAATTCCAATGGACCACAGTTGAAGGTCACGTCCGGATATTTGCTGGATCTGCTGCTGGATTTCTTCGGCCCGGGCGAGCATAGAGGGTTGAGCATTGTTTTCGTCCCTCACTTCCGACATTCCTCGCCCCCTTTGATGGCCGGACAGACCACTTCCCGACGCACTCATAGGAATTTGTACTGCAAGGGAAGCCACAAGAGGGGATGAAACGGCTTGCAGCTATTACTCTGGTAATGGAGTGAAGGCCTTACGGCAGCCAGTCCGCTTTATGAATAACTGACATTCAGCAATACATTCAGGCCCGCCTCTTTGCGAAAAGAAACCCGAACTTTTTGGCCGACTGGAAGTGCATTGCGCATGTCGCCTTCAAATACCAGGGTTTGCGGGGAGCCTGCTGAACTGGCCAGAACGACGACGGATTTATTAGAAACTCCAACCGGCGCTTCGAAGAACTGAACACTTTGAACGCGTCCGCCCTGGGACAGGGAATCAATCTTCGACTGGGGTAATCCGGGTCCGGAGCGTGGAGTCTGGCCGACGGTTTCCCCTGTCTTCTTTTTCAAGAGTTCATAAAGAGTCGTGGTGCCGACGATTCCCGACATAGCCAGAAGAATGAGCGACATGAAAAGACCATCCATGGTGAACGGGCCGCCATTGAGGGCAATCCAAGCGACGCCGGCCAAGGGAAGGAGAGTGAGGACAACATAGAAGAGCAAGATCATGGCAGAAAAGTACATTAAAAGTGGATTTGCGGCAATGGGTGTTTGGAGAGGGCGATTCACCGCTGGATGGAATTTGTCTTTTTCCCAACTTGTGTGCCAGACAAGCCAAGCTACATATCTACACATTCTTGTGACGGCTCTGCTATTCTGGCCGTCGCTTTTCGGGGAGACTTCTACTCATGTCGTGGTCGCGTCGCGATTTCATTGCCACAGCAGTTGCTAGTTCGGTTTCTTCCCTCGCCTTAGGTCAGGGTTCCGGTGATGAGCCGGCAAAATCCGGTGGGTCAGGGAAGCGTCCGATCATCGTTTGTGCAGGAAACGGCTACGAGTATCTCGATCCCGCGTTCACGTTTTTGAAGGGCGGTGGCGACACCCTGGATGCTGCCCTAAAGGTGGTTAAGGGACCGGAAGACGATCCCAATGAGACCAGCGTAGGGCTGGGCGGTTTGCCCAACGAAGAAGGCGTGGTGGAGCTCGACTCGTGCTGCATGCACGGACCGACGCGTCGTGCTGGATCGGTTGGAGGAGTGCGCAACATCAAGAACGTTTCGCTGGTGGCCAAAGCGGTGATGGAGCACACCGGACACGTGATGCTGGTTGGGGAAGGCGCCGAGCGCTTCGCGGTAGCCATGGGTTTTCCGCGGGAGAACTTGCTTACCGACCATTCCCGCAAGATCTGGATGTTGTGGAAGGAGTACCACTCGACCGACGACTGGTGGGGGCCGGGTTTGGCGGATCCGAGTTGGAAAGCGCCTGACACCGGACCTCAAACCAAACTTTGGCAAGAGCGGCTACATCGCATGGATCAGCTGGCTGCCAATCTCGGCATTGAGCCGGAGCTTCGTGGGCGGGCCATCTGCAAAGTCCTGTTTCCGCCGACCGGCACGATTCACTGCTCGGCGCTGAATGACAAGGGAGAAATTTCCGGCTGCACCACGACCAGCGGATTAGCGTATAAGCTTCCGGGTCGCGTCGGCGATTCCCCGATCATCGGAGCTGGCTGCTACACCGATCAGGATGTGGGCTCGGCGGGCGCTACCGGCAGCGGGGAAGAGAACATCAAGGTCGCAGGCGCCCATAGCATCGTGGAAAATATGCGGCATGGCATGTCCCCGCTTGACGCCGGCATGGACGTGCTGAAGCGCATTGTTCGGAACTACAACGGCGACATGGCAAAGCTACGCTTCATGGACATGACTTATTACATCCTGCGCAAGGATGGGGCTTATGCGGGAGTCTCTCTATGGGAGGGCTATGGGCCCGACGAACCGCATCGTATCGCGGTGCACGATGGCAAACGCCGATCAGAAAAGACGGTGGCGTTGATGAAGGGGGCCTCGCGGGAATTTCCGCCATTCCCGAAGATTCCCGCGCAGTTCATGGATCAATTGAAGTAGGTTCACTCTAGTATTGCGAGATGGACCGATTCGTCAGGTGGTGCGAAAGTCGGGGATCGCACTGCGCCGGGATTCTCAGCCTTCCCGGCCGAGCTTCATGAGAGCACGATTAAGGCGCTCCTGGTGGCGCTGCTCGTGGCTCGCGATGGATTGCCGTGCTGCGAACCCGGGAACCGTTCAAACACATCCGTACCGGTCGCGGCGAGGATTTGAGATCAGATGTCGCCTGAGCAAACCGGCGGTCGTTAGGCGAACCTGACTCTTACGTCTGCATTCTTATCCAGGTGGATACTTTCGATAAAGCGTACCTTCCCGGTGTTCAGGGTCATGATGGCGGAGGAGGTTCGCACGCCCTCTCCAAAGAAGCGTACCCCTTTCATCAGAGCGCCCTCGGTGACCCCGGTGGCGGCAAAAATGATCTGTTTGCCAGGCGCGAGGTCCTGCGCTTCGTAGATTTTGTTCTTATCGCGAATGCCCATACGGGCGATGCGTTCTTCCAACTCAGGCTTGTCGATTACCAGGCGGCCTAACATGTATCCGTTGAGGCAGCGGATTGCCGCCGCGGTGATTACACCCTCCGGCGCCCCGCCTGATCCCATGACGGCGTGCACTCCGGTACCGAGCACTGCGGCCGCGATTCCGGCAGATAGATCGCCGTCGCCGATCAAGCGGATGCGGGCTCCGGCCGAGCGAATATCAGCAATCAATTTCTCGTGCCGGGGACGATCGAGAACTATGACCACCAGATCGTCCACATCGCGGTTGAGGCGTTTGGCAATGCTCTTGAGATTTTCCGCGACGGGTGCGTCCAAATCGACCGCTTTCTTGCACGACGGGCCAACCACGATCTTTTCCATGTAACAGTCGGGGGCGTGCAGCAGACCGCCGCGCTCCGACGCTGCAAGCACGGTGATCGAGCCGGGCGCTCCGGTCGCGCACAGGTTGGTGCCTTCCAGGGGATCGACCGCGATGTCGACTTCAGGAACCTCAGTACCATCGGGAAATTCAGCGCCGACACGCTCGCCGATGTAAAGCATGGGCGCTTCGTCGCGTTCGCCTTCTCCAATGACAATGGTGCCGCGCATGGGAATGTTGTCCATGGTGCGCCGCATGGCTTCGGTGGCCACCTGGTCGGACAGCTTACGTGCGCCTTGCCCCATGGTCCGAGCCGAGGCGATGGCCGCGATTTCTACGACGCGCAGAAATCGCGACGCCAGGTCGCTTTCGATGTTTTCGCCAAAGCTGCGCGCCTTCGTGGTGGAAGCCGTTCCCATGGATCGTCTCCGAGTGTGCCGTAGTGAAAAACTAAGCAATATAGCTCTGATGGCTGTGGAAGGGGAAGAAGAGAACGATTACGGTCGATTTGGCTTCAACTACTTCAAATACCGCTCCTTGAGTACCGCGAGATGGTGGGCCAGGTGTCCGGCGGTGATGAACGCCATGGCTCTGACCGTGAAACGGTTGTCGCTGGCGATCCCGGTTCGCATCCATGCTTCGGCTGGCATGTTCCCGAATAGCGAAATCGTGGCCAGACGAACCCGCCGGAACTCCTCGATGTGATCGGCCCATGGGATTCGGTCAGATTCAGCGCCCAGGGCCGCGACCTCCTGGTCGTAACTGGGAAGTGGGGAGTCAAAACCACGGGCAAACCATAACGTCCGAAAAGCGAATGCCCGTTCGGTGTCGGTAACGTGATTTAGAACCTGACGGATGCTCCATTTGTCAGGAGCGTATTGGTACAGCGATTTTGCTTCGGATATTTCAGAAAAGAACGCCACAGAGGCGTCGAGTTGGTTCTCGATAGTCCCGACGACATCGGTCCCACTGATGCGGTCGATGTACGTGAAATAGTAAGCCCCGGCTTCGTTCTTTTCCGGCCGTCCGAGCATTGAAGGTTTCTGCATAGACACTACCTCTTTTTACCACAGAGAAGGCGGAGATTAGTTGTGTGGCGCAGCGCGGGGGATTCATCGCGCAAAGCAATCTGCGGAGCCAGCCCGTGAAAAAACGTCCAGCCGGAATCTCTGCCCCGAGCGGGAGGCAGCGGGTTGTGCCTCTAACCAGAACTTACGGCGTTTGAAATCGCAGCCCTCTTGCAATAACTTTCAAGGGGTCGAAACGAAAGGAGGCTGGCCGTGAAAGTAATTCTCTTCGGCGCCACCGGAATGGTAGGGCAAGGTGTCTTGCGAGAATGCCTGCTCGATCCAGATGTGGGAACCGTACTTGCCGTCGGCCGCACTCCAACAGGACAATCCCATCCCAAGCTGCAGGAAATTGTCCAGCAGGACATGTGGAATCTGAACGGCGTTGGAGAAAAGCTTGCCGGCTATGACGCATGTTTTTTCTGCCTGGGTGTGTCCGCGGCCGGTATGAAAGCCGCCGATTATGAGCGGCTTACCTACGGCCTGACTCTATCGGTGGCGGGTGCACTGCTTGAACGCAATCCCGAAATGACATTTATCTACGTTTCGGGATCTGGCACTGACAGCACCGAGCGTGGCCGGATGATGTGGGCCCGGGTGAAAGGCAAGACGGAAAACGCGCTGCTGCGAATGCCGTTCAAAGCGGCCTACATGTTTCGCCCGGGCTACATTCAGCCATTGCATGGCGTCCGTACCAAGACCAGCTGGTACCGCATGTTCTACCTAATTTTGGCGCCAGTTTACCCCCTGCTGAAATTTGTGCCGAAATATGTGACTACGACGGAATGTGTCGGACGTGCAATGATTCGAGTTGCGAAGAACGGCTTTCACGGGAAAATTCTGGAAAGCCGGGACATTAACCTTGTTTGCAGTTAGGGTACGTTGTATTACGCATTTGAGTCGCGAGAATAAACGCGTTTACAAAACTAGCGTATGGAGCTAAAGCCCCGCCAAAAAGAGTGCCCCGGTTCCATTAGCCTACAACGTTGAGGATGAGATCCGTCAGTCGGTTCGATGGGAGGAGAACGCAATAGCGCCGCAGTTTGTCGTCCCTGATCCGATACCTATCGAGTTGGTTACGAATGCGCTAGAAAAATAGGCGTTTGCCAAAACGATTCTTGGGCAAGTGAACTTCTGTTGGTCGAACTACCGCTTTCATTCATAACGAAGCGCGACGATGGGATCAACTTTTGTGGCGCGGCGGGCCGGGATGTAGCTGGCAATCAGGGCGACTGTGCTAAGCACGACAACGACCGCCACGAACGTAATTGGATCGGTGGGGCGGATTCCGTACAGCAGGCGAGCCATCAAACCGGTGACCCCAAAGGCGACGACCACGCCGACAGCTAACCCCAGTAAAGCCAGGGAAGCTCCCTGCCCAACAACCAGCCTGATAACGTCGACGGTGCGCGCGCCTAGGGCGATGCGAATGCCAATTTCCTGCGTGCGGCGACTCACCGAATAGCTCATCACGCCGTAGATGCCGACCGCAGCGAGCACGAGGGCGACCGCCGCGAAAGCGCCCAGTAGGAGAACGTAAAAGCGCGGTTCTGAGGTTGCTTCTGAGACGACTTGGTCCATGGTTTGTACTTCTGAAAGCGGAGCGTTCTGGTTCAGCGAGTGCACGATGCCGCGGATGATCGGCGTCATTGAGCCGGGATCACCCGTGGCGCGGATGACCAGGGTCGCATAGGCAAACGGCGGCGCAGGATCCGTCATGTACGCCTGGTCCTGCAAATAGGGAACGAATAGTTCATCTTCTGGTGGCTCAGTCCACTGGCCGCGGACGCTGTTCTTTACCACTCCAATAACGGTTAGCCGTTTGGCGTTGGCACCCGGGGTGCCCAGAGCAAGGTGCTTGCCCACCGCTTCCTGTCGCGGCCAGTGGTGACGAGCCAGCCATTCGTTCACCAGGACGACGCCCTGAGAGTTTAGTGTGTCGGAACCCGAGACGTCACGGCCCTGAAGAATCGGAAGATTCATGGTTTTGAAGTAGCCTGGAAAGACGGCGCGATAGGCGGCAATGGGCGCATCGCTTGGACGCGAGATGGGTTCGCCTTCTACCTGAAAAGGAAATCCCCAGACATCCCCCGCCAATGGGAGATGGTTGATAGCGCTGGCAGACTGAACCCCGGGTACGTGTTCAATCTGTTCTAGTAAATGCTGATAAAAGATAGGACGAGCGCCCGGTTCCGCTGCCATTGTGCCCGAAACTGAAACTACCGCAGACAGCAGATGATGTGGATTGAAGCCGGGATCAATGGTTTGAATGGAGAGGAAGCTGCGAATCATGAGCCCGGCGCCGACCAACAACACGAGAGCAAAGGTAAACTCAGACGCGACCAGTAGGCTCCGCAGGCGGTTGCGGCGTATGCCTTCGCTGCAGCCACGTTCTCCTTCTTTCAGAGAATCACTGAGATTCAGGCCGCCAGCGCGGAGGGCGGGAGCCAGTCCGAAAACAATTCCGGCGATGAGGGTTAGTCCTAACGCAAAGAGCAGCACGCCGGGATCGAGCGTGACAGTGTCAACCCGGGGAATGTTGGAAGGGCTTAACGCGACCAGCAGACGGATGCCGGCGAAGGCAAGCGCAAGGCCCCCAACTCCTCCCATGAAGGCGAGCACACAGCTCTCGGTGAGGAACTGGCGCAGCAGGCGGGAGTTTTCTGCTCCTACGGCGGCACGAATGGCGATTTCCTTTTGGCGGGCCGCGGAACGAGCCAGTAGCATGTGAGCGACGTTGGCGCAGGCGATCAGCAGCACGAATCCCACGGCAGTAAGCAGGACGAGCAGGGCCGGACGCACGTTGCCCACCACTTTTTCTTTCAGTGCGAGTACGGTGACGTCTTCGTTGGTGCCGGGAAATTGCTGTTCGAGATGGTTAGTGATGCCTGCCATCTCAGCCCGAGCTTGGGCTAGGGTTACGTCGGGTTTTAGTCGAGCGAATATCCGCAAGCTTTTTCCGCCACGGTCATTGAGCTTGTCGCCCAAGACTAGTGGCACCCAAAGTTCCGCCTTGGTGGCCCAGAACGGAGCGAACTTGAAGCCTCGAGGCATTACACCCACGATCGTATAGACCTCGCCGTTCAGGGTCATCGGCTTTCCGACGACGTCAGAGTTAGCAGCGAAATGACTCTGCCAGAGCGGGTAGCTGATGACGACTTCATGTTCCTTGGCGCGCCGTTCCGATTTCGGCAAGAAAACGCGTCCCA
>Ga0105245_10001565_pt1 | contig 20752 bp, 21 predicted proteins | sample KBSM54metaG_FD_81523 | JGI IMG/M metagenome (GOLD analysis project Ga0105245, IMG submission 81523) | Miscanthus rhizosphere microbial communities from Kellogg Biological Station, Michigan, USA - KBS M5-4 metaG | ecosystem: Host-associated > Plants > Roots > Rhizosphere > Soil | place...
GCCCGCGCGCTGGCGGATCGGCGCGGGCCGGTTGGCGGCGACGGGCTGTTGCTGCTGACGGCCGGCGACAAGATCCATCCTTTCGGCATGCGGATGTTCAATTCGGACGGCAGCGAGGCGGAAACCTGCCTCAACGGCCTGCGCTGCGTCGCGCGGCTCGGCTTCGAGGCGCTGGGGATCGACCGCGCCAATGTCCATCTCAAGACGTCGAGCGCCGAGGTCGCGCGCGATACCCCGATCGCACCCGGCGTGGTCACGATCCGCGAGACCGCCGGCCCCGCCGATCTCGACGTGACGCACTGGCCCCTGTTCGCGGATGGTGATCGCATCGGCGCACACGAATATGTCCAGGCGCTGGTCCCGCCGCTGCCGAGCAAGCGGCGCTTCACCGCTGTGGCGATGCCCAACCCGCATCTGGTGAGCTTCGTCGATAGCATCGACGAGGCCGAACTGGTCGCAATCGGAGAGGTGTGCGAGGCGGCGCCCGCCTGGCTGCCCAACCGCGCCAATATCTCCTTCGTCGAGTTGCGCGGCCCCACGGCCCTGTTCGTGCGCACCTTCGAGCGCGGCGTCGGCCTGACGGACAGCTGCGGCAGCGCAATGGCCGCCTCCGTCTTCGCGGCTTGCCTTACCGGCGGCACGGAGTTCGGCGAGCAACTGACGGTGTTCAACCGCGGTGGTCTTGTCCGCGGTCAGGCGGAGAGCGACGGCATGGTCAGCCTGTCCGGCAATGCGACGTTCGAATGGTATGGCTCGGCCGAAGTCGACGCCGCCCGCGGCCTCGCCGGCGATCTGACCGTCGATCGCCATCTCGATGCGGAGATCGCCGCCTGGGCGGCGGTCGTCGAAATGATCGGCTGAAACCACCCGGGTGGCATGGGTCGGTCATGCCCCCCGGCATGACCTCGGCAGCGCGCGCGGCGCTGCTCACCCAATGCTCCTCTCCCGCAAGGGGAGGTGGAGAGGAATTCCAGGAGCGCGCGGGTAAAGGCCTGATTGGCCTATAGCGCCCGACGGCCGCTCACGAGATTCACGACGACCACGATCAGCGCGATCACCAGCAGCAGATGGATCAGCCCGCCGGCGACGTGAAAGCCAAAGCCGAGCGCCCACAGGATCAGCAGGACTACAACGATTGTCCAAAGCATCTTGTCTCTCCCGAAAAGGGATCCGGGACGGCCCCGGCGCGATCTTGTAATTTGGAGACTCACCGAACGTCCGTCCGCTCGCCCGGTTCCGTAAGGCCGTGCGTCAATCATGATGGCCGACACCAATTGGCTCGGCACTGAGCTCCAGGACTGAAATGGGGATCGGCCATGGATCGGACTCTGCTCGCGACCATAGCTGTCCGAGCTTTGCAACGACTTGCCGCCAAAACGGATTTCGGTTCCGTGTCTTCTAACGAATACGGAGAAACCTGTACCTAAGCCGACAAGCGCGTTCAGGAACGATACGGCAGCGCAATCGTATCTCCGGTCATCGCCCGATCTCCGGGCAAGGAGAGAATGCCATGAACATCCGCACTATTCTCGCCGCGACGGGCCTCGCAATTGCCGCGCTCGGCGCCGGCAGCGGTGCGACCGCGCAGACCTATAATGGCGGTGATCGCCATTATGATCGCGATCATCGCGACGATCGCCGCGACGACCGCCGGGACGATCGGCGCGATGATCGCCGTTCCGATCACCGCGGTTATGATGATCGTGGCTATGATCGTGGCCATCACTATGGCTGGGATCGTGGCCGTCATTATGGCTGGGATCGCCACCATCGGAATTGCTGGGTCGAATGGCGCCATCACCGCCGTGTGACGGTCTGCCGCTGAACCAAATCGGCGGGGCGGCGATCGCCGCCCCGCTTCGGCCTGTCGCCGACCTGGTGAAATGTCTGCCGAAAATCGCCATGCAACGATCCGCGATGCGGATCGTTCTGTATCCGCAACAATCTTGGGAGAGCCCTTATGAAAAATTTCACCGGCATCGCAATCGTCCTCGCCACCAGCTGTCTGGCGGTCGCAACCCCGGTTGTCGCGCAGACCGCGCAGGACGATGCGCGTTTTCAGCAGGCGCAGCAGCGCTTCGATAATGAGCTCCGGCTCTTCCGCCAGGAATTCGATCGCTATCAGTCTGCGCGCGTCAATAATCCGCGCGGTGGCTATCGCGGCGGCTATGATGATCAGCGCCGCGACAATGGCTATAATGATACGCGTGGCGGCTATAATGACTCGCGCGACTATAACGACGATCGTGTCGAGAGCGGCTATGATCCAGCGCGCTATTATCGCGCAGGCCCGAACTATCAGGAGCGCGTGCTGACCTCGGACGAGCGGGTCTATCGCGGCAATGACGGGCGCTATTATTGCAAACGCAATGACGGCACGACCGGGCTGGTGGTCGGCGCGGTCGCTGGCGGCGTGCTCGGCAACGTCATCGATGGCGGCCATTCGCGCAGCGTCGGCACCATTCTCGGTGCCATTCTCGGCGGCGCCGCCGGCCGATCGATCGACAAGAACAACAGCGAGGTCCACTGCCGCTGAAACATTTCCGGGCGCCGCGCGATGCGCGGCGCCCGCTATCCTGGTGCCACCCAGGCTCGGAAAATGTCGAAATACGTGCCGATCTGGTTTGGGTCTTTACGTCGACGCGATTCAAATCCAGCGTGAATCAGTGCAGCGGGGCACGGGGCCGGGCGATCGTCCGGATCCGACCCGCTCTTTGACATGACTGAAAATCCAACGGCCGGGCGCCCCTGTTCTGGCCCCTGTTACGGGCGATGGCAGCCGCTGTTCTTCCGTTGTTATCATGCTGTTCCACCGCTGTTATTCCATAACAGCAAAAGCGGCGCCAACTACCTGGAAAGCAACCCGAAATCCTGGCCGAAACGCCAACATAACAGCGGCGGGAAAAAACTCTGTCGAATAAACAGGGGATAACAGCGGAGGACCCGCCGCGATCCACCGCCGAAATCGCCCTACACGAACCGGGGAATCGGTCGGGGGTGCGGCGTCATCTGGTCCGACAGGTCGAAATCCACCTCGTCGATATAGCACCAGCCCCAGCCTTCGGGCGGATCATAGCCTTCGATGATCGGGTGGCTCGTCGCATGATAATGCGCGGTCGCATGGCGATTGGGGGAATCGTCGCAACAGCCGACATGGCCGCAGGTCCGGCACAGCCTGAGATGGACCCACCAGCTGCCGGTCTTGAGGCATTCCTCGCAGCCATCGGCGCTCGGCGTCACGGTCCTGATATCGCGCTGGTGCGCGCAGCTGTCGCTCATCGTTCCGTCCTGGTTCTGGCGCGCCATCATTGCGCAAGGCGGGGGGCCGGGGCAATGCGCTTGCGATATTTTCATGGAGACGATGCCCGGTGGTTCCCCGAATTCTGATCGACACCGCTGCGGTGCCCGACGGCGGCGAGCTTCGCCTGTTCCGGCGTGGCGACGAGTTCTCGATCATGCTCGGCGCCAACGAACTGATGAACAGCCGGCTGAGCGGATCGGAAGAGGCGCTGGCCGAGCTTGCCTGCGACCGGCTGGCCGGCACCGCGGAGCCGCATGTCCTGATCGGAGGTCTTGGCATGGGCTTCACCCTGCGCGCGGCGCTGGCCAGGCTCGGCCCCGGCGCGGTGGTCACGGTCGCTGAGCTGGTGCCCGCCGTGATTGCCTGGGCGCGCGGGCCGATGGCCGATATCTTCGGCGGCTGCCTCGATGATCCGCGCGTCCGCATCGTCGCGGATGATGTCGCCGGTCTGATCTGGGCCGGGCCTTCGGGCTATGACGTGGTCCTGCTCGATGTCGACAATGGGCCGGACGGGCTGAGCCGGGCGAGCAACGGCCGGCTCTACAGCGCGAACGGCCTGGCTGCCGCGCGGCGCGCGTTGCGGCCGGGCGGGGTGCTCGCGGTCTGGTCGGCGGCGCCCGATCGGGCCTTTACGCGGCGGCTCGGTGAGGCTGGCTTCGCCGTCGAGGAAGTGGTCGCTCGGGGCCGCGCCGGCGGCCGCGGCGCGCGGCATGTGATCTGGCTGGCGAAGAAGCCGGGGTAAGGCCGTACCCTTATTTGTTTGTGCCGGCCTTGCCGCCGGCTTCGTTGGGGGCGGAATCGCCATTGGCGGTACTTGGCGCTGTCGGTTCAGCGGCAAAGCCGTCCACCACCGCGTCGAGCCGCGAGACCAGGCCTTCGGCAAAGGGGCTGCCGGCGCTGAAGGATTGCAGCGCGCCGTGTGTCGCCGGTCCAGTCGCGGGAAAGGCGAGCAACGCGGTGATCGCGAACGGAATGGCGGCAACGGTCAGCAGCGCCGCGCCGAACACCCTGCTGGCCGAAAAGCGGCGCCGGGGTGGCGCACGATAGCGCGGCCAATCCTGCACTGGCGGGTTGCGGAGCGGGGCAATGTCGGGCCCGCGAGTGCGCAGGCGGTCATATCTGGCGCGGCTGTCCGGCTTGCCGAGCACGGCAAAGGCCTCGTTGATTTCGCGAGCGCGGGCGCCCGACGGGTCGTCCGGGTTGGCGTCGGGGTGATGCTTGCGCAGCAATGCCTTCCATGCGGCGTGGACGACGACATCGTCCGCCGACGGACTCAGGCCTAGAACGGCATAATGGTCGGTGCCACCATTCATGGGTGTGTACTGCACGTGAAACGATCGGAAATCAAAGCCGCGAAAAATCGCCCGCGCGACCCCGGCGGACAGGTTCGGAAAAGAGACCGTTGCTTTTCCGAAACGGAATTGACTTAAAGGCGCTGCGCGGCGACATTGCTGCCCGCGGGGAGATGATGGCATGGCGACTGGGATCGTAAAATGGTTCAACGATTCAAAGGGCTTCGGCTTCATCACGCCCGATGATGGCGGTGAGGATCTGTTCGCGCACTTCTCGGCGATCCAGATGAACGGTTTCAAGACGCTCCATGAGGGGCAGCGCGTTGCGTTCGAAGTCACCGAAGGGCCCAAGGGCAAACAGGCCTCGAACATCCAGGCGCCCGACGACTGACGCCTGCTCGCGCCGGACGCGAATCAGACTCATCTACTCACTCGATCCACCTGGATGCGCCGCCGTTGCCGGCGCCGTATCACCAGGGCGTATCGCCAGGCGGGGCCGCCGCTCGGGTCGCGTTGCGGAGCGATCACTGGCCATCCTGGTCGCTGATTGTTCGCGATGATTAGAATGGCACAAAAAGCACCAAAGCTGTTGCGCTTGAGCAACAGCCCAAACAATTTGTTCGCTTGCGCGGAAACCAACCTTTGAGTAGGGAGTTTGCGCTGTCCGAGTGACAACGAAGAAAGGGGATTTTTATGCGGAAGCTTGCCGTTGCTATGGCGCTCGCCTCCACCGCTCTCGCCACACCCGCCCTCGCCCGCGACGATTCGTGGTATGTGGGCGTCGAAGGCGGGGCGATGATCGTCCAAGACCTGCATTTTGATATTGGTGCACTTCCGCGTGCCGCCACCGTCGATTCTAACTACGGTTACACCGTCGATGGTAATATCGGCTATGATTTCGGCGCGTTCCGCGTTGAAACCGAAGTCGGTTACCAGAGCGCTACTGTCGATCGCTATTCGTCGACTACGACGACGGCGATCCTCAACCAGCAGGGCAGGCCCGCGAACGCTCCGGCGGGCAGCTATGATTATGCTGGTGGCCGCACCACGGCGCTCAGCTTCATGCTGAACGGCTTGCTCGACTTCGGTGACGACAATGGCCTTCAGGGCTTTGTCGGCGGTGGTGTCGGCGTCGCCCGCATCAAGGCCGGCAAGTACGCGCTGAATACTCTCAGCAGCTTCCTCGATGATTCGGACTCGGTGTTCGCCTGGCAGGGTCTTGCCGGTATCCGCGCACCGATCACCCGCCACATCGATGCCTCGATCAAGTATCGCTACTTCGTCGCGGACAATGTGAAGCTGGTCGACAATCAGGGTCGTTCGATCCAGACGGACTATCGTTCGCACTCGATCCTTGGTGGCTTCACCTACAACTTCGGCGAGCCGCCGGCGCCTCCTCCGCCGCCGCCTCCGCCCCCGCCGCCGCCGCCTCCCCCGCCGCCACCGGAGCCAGCTCCTGTTCCGGCAGCGATCCCGTGCTCGCCAGGACCGTTCATCGTGTTCTTCGAGTGGGACAAGTCGGACATTACGCCGGATGCATCGTCGATCCTCGACAATGCCATCACCCAGTATCAGAACTGCGGCAATGCGCAGGTCATGCTGGCCGGCCACGCCGACCGTTCGGGTTCGGACGCATACAACGTTGCTCTCTCGCAGCGTCGTGCGGACTCGGTGAAGGCTTATATGACGGCGCATGCGATCCCCGCTGGCGTGATCTCGACGGAAGCGTTCGGCGAAAGCCGCCCGCGCGTCGCGACTGCCGACGGTGTCCGCGAGGTTCAGAACCGCCGCGTGGAAGTCACTTACGGACCTGGTTCGGGCAACTAAGCCTTTCCAGCGTTTCGCAAGCTATCGAGGGGGAGATCGGCATCGTCGGTCTCCCCTTTCGTTTGCGCGCCGCATCTGATGATGCGCCGCTGATTCAAGCCTTCGTCAATGATGCTATGGCTCGACATGGTTTCTCGTCCGGACGCTCTGTTCGCTGGTGGAAAATGACCAACGATACGTTAGAGGAGCGCGGGTTCGAGCCGTGCAGGCGCTGAATCTTTTTTATCGGTCTCTTTGGTTAGGTATCACGCATGCGGATTACGATGATCGGCTCAGGCTATGTCGGCCTGGTATCGGGCGCGTGTTTTTCGGATTTCGGTCATGACGTGATCTGCGTCGACAAGGATGCGAGCAAGATCGCCGCGCTCGAGGCCGGCAAGATGCCGATCTTCGAGCCGGGGCTGGACAAGCTGGTCGAGACTAACGTCGCCGCTGGCCGGCTGAGCTTCACTACGGATCTCAAGGCGGCGGTGGCTGGCGCCGATGCGGTGTTCATCGCGGTTGGCACGCCCTCGCGGCGCGGCGATGGCCATGCCGATCTGACCTATGTGTTCGAAGCAACGCGTGAGATCGCCGCGGCCATTACCGGGCCAACAGTCATCGTCACTAAATCCACCGTCCCGGTCGGCACCGGAGACAAGGTTGAGGCAATCCTGAAGGAAATTGTTCAGGGCCATGAAGTCGCGGTCGTCTCCAATCCCGAATTCCTGCGGGAGGGGGCCGCGATCGGTGACTTCAAGCGACCGGACCGCATCGTGATCGGTACCGATGATGCGCGGGCGCGGCAGGTGATGCGCGATGTCTATCGGCCGCTCTATCTCAATGAGAGCCCGATCCTGTTCACTGGTCGCCGCACCTCCGAGCTGATCAAATATGCCGCGAACGCGTTCCTCGCGACCAAGATCACCTTCATCAACGAGATCGCCGATCTGTGCGAGGCGGTCGGTGCCAATGTCCAGGACGTGTCGCGCGGCATCGGGCTCGACAACCGGATTGGTTCGAAATTCCTCCATGCCGGTCCGGGCTATGGCGGATCCTGTTTCCCCAAGGATACGCTGGCGCTGCTTAAGACCGCCGAGGACTATGAAACGCCGGTCCGGATCGTCGAGGCGGTGGTCCAGGTCAACGACACCCGCAAACGCGCCATGGGCCGCAAGGTCATCCAGGCGCTTGGCGGTGATGCGAAGGGCAAGACGGTTGCGGTGCTGGGCCTGACCTTCAAGCCCAACACCGATGACATGCGCGATGCGCCCAGCCTCGCGATCATCCAGAGCCTGCTCGATGCGGGCGCCACGGTCAGGGCGCATGATCCCGAGGGCATGGAGATCGCCGAGACGATGATGCCCGACGTCACATATTGCGGCGACGCCTATGAAGCAGCCGCCGGCGCGGATGCGGTCGCGATCGTGACGGAATGGGACATATATCGGGCACTCGATCTCAAGCGCCTCGCTGCGACGATGGCGGGGCCAGTGATGGTCGATCTGCGCAACGTCTATCCGCCCGCCGAAGTCGAGCGCGCCGGTTTCGCCTATAGCTCGATCGGGCGCTGACTATCGGCCAGGGCGGCCTCGAGCCAGGAAGGCACGACCGCGTCACCCAGTGCCTCGATCCGGCGCAGCTCGATCATCAGGCCAAGCCCGGGATAGGTGGTGCGCGTACGTTCGCCCGGTTCAGTGAGCGGCGCGACGACAAGACGGCGGTTGACCTTGGCACGGTGATGCATCCGCGCGGTGTTCTCCTGGCCGACATAGCAGCCCTTGGTGAAACTGACCCCGTTCAACTCGCGCGCATTGGCTTCAAGCCACAGCGTCTTGTCCGAACCCAGTTCAGCCAGGCCTTCGGTAACGCCCAGCGATAGCCTGTGCGCAAGCCAGCCATCGGTGGCTTCGCCCGCATCACCGAGCCAGCGGCGGCCGAGCTCCGGCAGGCGGGGGTCAGGGACCCCGACCTCGCCGCCCGGAGACCAATGTACAGCACCCGCGACCCGCTCGATCGTGATCGGGCGCCGCAACCGGTAGATGGCAAGCCGGCGGGCAAGCGTATCCGCCGCTTCTGCCTCACAGTCGATCAGCACCGCGTCGCCATCCGCCCAGAGCAGGAAGTCGAACAAAGCCTTGCCCTGCGGCGTCAATAACCCTGACCAGCGCGGCGTTGAAGCATCGAGGCCAAGCACGTCCTGCGTTACCAGGCCCTGCAGGAAGCCGCGCACATCCTCGCCCGCCACGCGGATCAGCGCTCGGTCGGCAAGCATGGTGGCGCCTATTGGCGCGGTCGGGGTGGTCTCGCTCATGGCGAACAGGTAGGGATGCCGGAGGGATCGCGGAAGAGGCAAGATCATGACGGGTAGTGTGTTCGATCTGAAGCTGGTTGGTGGCACGGTCCACTTGCCCAGCGGCCCGGCGCGCGCTGATGTGGGCGTGCGCGGCGGCCGCATCGCCGAGATCGGCGCCATCGGCGATGCCGGCGAGACGATCGACTGTACCGGGCTCGATATCCTGCCCGGTGTCATCGATACCCAGGTCCATTTCCGCGAGCCCGGCCTCACTCACAAGGAGGATCTCGAAAGCGGCAGCCGCGCCGCGGTGCTCGGCGGCGTGACGGCGGTGTTCGAGATGCCCAACACCAAGCCCAATACCGACAGCGAAGAGGCGATCCAGGACAAGCTCACCCGCGCGCATCACCGCATGTGGTGCGACCACGCCTTTTATGTCGGCGCGACCAACGCCAACTCCGCCGAACTCGCCGCGCTCGAGCGGTTGCCGGGGACGGCCGGAGTCAAGATCTTCATGGGCGCCTCGACCGGCGATCTGCTCGTGGCTGAGGACGCCAGTCTGGCGCGGGTGCTTGCCTCGGGCCATCGCCGCGTCGCGATCCATGCCGAGGACGAAGCGCGGATGAACGCGCGTGCCAGTGAGCGCGTGCCGGGCGACGCATCGTCGCATCCGGTGTGGCGCGACGATGAGAGCGCGCTGCTCGCCACCCGGCGGATTCTCGCCCTCGCCCGCGCGGCGGGGCGGCGCATTCATGTCCTGCATGTGACGACGCCCGCTGAACTCGAACTGCTCGGGCAGAACAAGGACATAGCAACCTGTGAGGTTACGCCGCAGCATCTGACGCTGGCGGGCGAGGAGGCTTATCCGCGGCTCGGTACGCTCGCGCAGATGAACCCGCCGATCCGCTCGGGCGCGCACCGTGACGGGCTCTGGCACTGGCTGGGGCAGGGCGTGCCTGACATCCTCGGCTCGGATCATGCCCCCCACACGCTCGAGGAGAAGGCGAAGCCCTATCCAGACAGCCCCAGCGGCATGCCCGGCGTCCAGACCATGCTGCCGTTGATGCTCAACCATGTCGCTGAAGGCCGCACCACCCTTGCCCGGGTGATTGACCTTACCAGCGCCGGTCCGCAGCGAGTGTTCGGCATTATCGGCAAGGGCCGCATCGCGGTCGGTTACGACGCCGATTTCAGTGTGGTCGACCTGAAGGCGCGGTGGACGATCGAAGAAAGTTGGCTTGCATCACGCAGCGGCTGGTCGCCCTTTACCGGCATGACGTTGACTGGCCGGCCAATCGGCACAATCGTGCGCGGTCAGCGGGTGATGTGGGACGGCGCGCTGGCGGAAGCAGCGATCGGCGAACCGATCAGGTTCGAAGCCATCGAGTTCGGCTGATCCCGGGCGGTGCGCGCCGCCTTACTCAGAGCGGGAACCAGCGGGATTTGTGGCTGAACTTCATATAGCCGACATTCACCCCCTGGCGCCAGCCGACGCCGAGCCGGATCGGGATCAGGACAATATTGCCGCGCCGCAAATAGGTCGCGGCGAACCCGCCGACGAAATAGAGCCGGCCCTCGCCCGCCGGGAAGCGACGGAACAATTCTTCCGAATCATAGAGGTTGTAGACGAGCACGAACACCTTGGTCGCGTCCCCGCCCAGATCGAAGCCGAGCGACGGGCCGGTCCAGTAAACCGGCATCTGACCCTCGACCTTGTGGAACATCGTGCCCTTGCCATAGCGCAGGCCGATCGCGATCGCGCCTGCGGCCTCGCGGCCCGAAATATAGGCGTTGGGCTCGCCCTGCTGCTTGAGCGTGCGCTCCAGGATGCCGGAAAGCCCGGCCGCTCCCTTGCCGAACGTACCCTCAGCGGCGCTCAGGATTTCCTCCCGCTTGAAGGTTTCGGCCTTACCCGCATTGGCGGTAGCCTCCTCGCGTGCGGTGTTCGGCCCCGGTGGTGGCGGGGTAGTATCACCATTCGCCTGAACCCCCGGCTCGGCGGGATTATAGGGCGGATAGGATTGCGGGTCGGATGCCGGAACCGGCTCATAGCCCGGCGTGGTCTGGGGCGAAGTTGTGGGGGCTGGGGGCGTCGTGCTTTGAGGCCTCTGGAGATCGCTGTCGATCGCCTGGTTGGGGTCGATTGTGCGCACCTGGGCAAGCGAAGGCGCGGAGCCGACACTGAGGGGCAGCGCCACCAGCAAGGCAATCGTCAAAAACCTGCGCACGCGCGTTACTCCCCCAACAAACTCATGTGCCAGTGTAGCGCCCCGCTGGCTTGCCCCACAATGAACGCAGCGACGACACGAGTCGCTTTCGGGATCAATGGCAGTCACGAGCGCGGTTGATCGCAGGGAAACCCCTCGCTATAGCCCCCCTCTGCTGCCAGGCCGGAGACGTGGGTGAGTGGCTGAAACCAGCGGTTTGCTAAACCGCCGTACGGGGTTTACTCGTACCGAGGGTTCGAATCCCTCCGTCTCCGCCAGGGCTTGTCCGCAGTGGTTCGCATTGTTTCGGCAGGAACTCGACCGGAATCTCCTGGCCTGATTTTGCCCCCCCGCGGTTCGCATGAGGCGGGCGCCTCTTCCTCAAAATCATTTCGTTGGGGGTAGACATCTGGCAAATGGATGAAGTGCGAACTGCAGGAGATCGCCGATGCCGTCCGTTTTTGTTTCGATTGCTAACTACCGCGACCCTGAAATCGGGCACACGATACAAAGCATTATCGAAAATACGACAGACAGCGTAGATTTGAAGATCTGCGTACTTTCGCAATGCCTTCCGGAAGAGCGACCGGATTTGCCTTCTCCACCTTCCGGCCGCAAGATAGAAATATTGCAGAAGTTTGTTGAGCCGAAAAACTCACGCGGCGCCTGCTGGGCCAGGGCTGAAATACAACGGGAATATCGAAATGAGGATTATTATCTTCAGCTCGATTCGCATATTCAGCTGACGCATGGCTGGAATGATATAATCTTGAAAAATTATATACAAGCTGCAGTCAAGCGACCGGCTATAATTACCGCGTACCTCCCGCCGTATCAGTTTGCCGATGGTGAACGGATCATAACCAGAAAGGTGCCGCTCCATTTCAAAGTAATTCAGCGGGGTTGGCTCCCAAATGGTATGGGGACGGTCGGGTTTCCTCATCAAAAACCATGTAAGGCCTATTTCTTTTCAGGGCATTTTTGTTTTTCTCACGGAAGGTTCATCGAAGACGTGCCCTACGATCCCGAATTATTTTTTATGGGCGAAGAGATTTCGATGGCGTTGCGTTCATATTGCTACGGCTATGATCTTTTTACGCCTACGCATTTCGTCGGCGCACATCTTTACCGGCATCACGCGAAGGGTAGCACGCCGCGCCCACTTTATTGGCACCCAGCCGATGATGCGGGGCGCCCAAAATCTGCAGAGGAGCTCGATCTCGCCAGCAAAATCAAAGTGGGAGCAATCTGCCGAGGTGAATTGCATGGACGATTCGGCATCCGCGACCAGGAACGCTACGAAGAAATTCGTGACCTTTTGCGCAAGCGTTTCGATGTCGACCTGTCAGCGGTCGATCCAATGAAAGCTGGCCCCGGTGCCATTGGTGCCTGTTGATGGAGGCGGTCCGCCTATATTTTTCTCGCCAGCCGGTCCCAAATCTCTCGAGAGGAAATTTTGGGGTATGTTAGGGCATCGACTGGAGCGTCACCAACGCGCCACAATAAATCAATTGGTTCGGCCCCGGGGAATCTTCCGCGCCGTCGCGACCAACGTCTGAAGGCTTCGCTATCACACCACATTATCTCGCCTATGATCTTGTCGTCCGCTCCGAGCTGGCGTTGCCCGGCGGCATCGAGATCGAGAACGACGATCCGCGCGTCATGGCAGGCGTGGATATTGAGATTATCGAAGGCGACGCCGCGCTTCCAAACCCAACTCGTGTGTCGGGTCCCTATCGACTGGCCGGGAATAGCCTGTTGTTCGAGATGCCGCAGATCGCGCGCTACCGGTGCGATGCAGGCGCGCACATCATCGTTGAGCGCATCGGCGAAACGCCTCAAAACGTGGCCGCCACCTATCTGATTGCGACCGCGCTCCCGGCGCTCCTCTGGATGCGTGGCGAGATCGTCCTTCACGCGGCGGCGGCGCTGTTACCGGGAGCGACGGACGCGCTTGCGATAGGCGGCGCATCTGCGAGCGGCAAGTCGACCATCCTGCGCCAACTCGTGGCGGCGGGGGGCGCCCTGGTAGCTGACGACACATTGTGCCTGCGCTTTGATGGCCCCAAGCTAACTGTCAGCGGTCTAGCGGGCGGCTATTTTGTTGCCGGCACCGGCGAAGATATTTCGCGCAGATTCGAGATCGTGTCGCCAGGACAGCAAAGGGTGTCAGCCACGCTCGCTGGCCTGGTGATGCTAGGTGCGCGGACGGAGTCGCGCGAGCCGGCGTTTCGCGCGTTGAGCGGTGTCGCCGCGCTGGAGGCGTTGCTCGCCAGCCGCCACCGTCCGCGGATTCCGACCTTGCTGGGCAAGAATCCGTCGATTCTGCCAGTGCTAGCCCGCCTGTCCGAGGTGCTCCCGATTCATCTCTGGAGTCGGCGGATGGGAGTGCCCGAACTCGGTCCGGCGGAGATGGCGCGATTGACGAATTGGCTCTGAGCATCAGGCTAGGCGGTGAGGAACAGGCACGCGCTCCCGGGCGAAGAGCGACAATCCGAGGTCCAGGCCGTCGAGACGGCGGATTTCGGTCGGCGCTGCGGGCAGCTCGAGCGTCGAAAGGTGGCGAAAGGATCGATCGAGGAAGGTGACCGTCCCCGGCGTGTGGTGGCGATCTGCACGTGCCGAGAATTTCGACGCGCCCACCGCGATCAAATCGGTGCCGACGGAAAGGCCGCGGGTCATCATGGTGCTGACCTTCGCGCGCGGCCCGTCGAAGCCGATGATCTCGCCGGCGGCGGAACCGCAGCTGATCAGCGCGCCATCCTCCAGCGCGACAAGATTATGGCAATTCCGCCCGGGCAGTTGCCGACGGTCAATCTCGTTCCAGTCGAGATCGAACAGCGAGACCTCACTCGGCCTGCCGGTATAAGCGAAGCCATTGTGGAGCAGCACCAGAATCCGGTTCTCCACCTGCAACAGCGAATTCGCATGAACATAGCCGCGTGACCAGGCACGCCTATCCATCGACGGGAGCGGGTACAGCGTCTCATACCCGATCTCGCCCGCATCGAAGCGCAGGATACGCTGGTTCTGTGTGTCGAGCACGGTGAGCCGCCCGTCGATGAAATCGATCTGGTGGCAGCCGTTGTCGAGGCCCTCGACAATCACGCGTGCCTCGGCGATCTGGTCGCCCAGCCGGTCGAGGCGGACAATGCGGCCGCGCCGTGTCGGCAGCCCGGCCAGATCGCAAGTCTCGAACGCGAAGATCGTGTTGCCGCGCAGGGTCAGTCCGAAGAAGGAGCCATGCGCGATCCGGATATGCCGCGCCTCGTTCACGGCGAACAATCCGCGTCGGGTCGCGACGAGGTGGCTCATGCCGATCAGGTCATGCCGCACCAGGCGTATGGTGCGCGCGTCATAGGCGGCATAGGCAAGCGCGCGCGCGATTCTTTCCGCCTCGCTCAGCGGTGCGCGCGCTCCTTTTCCGCCGGATGGCGGCATCGGCCTGTCGTCCTTTCCGCTGGAATGCTTTTCCGTCACCCATGCGTCCGCCTGTTGCTTCCGGCCGCGATATCGGGTCATCCTTCCCGACACCATGGGGAAGCCAATTACAAACATCACGATCGTCGGCGGCGGGACCGCCGGCTGGGTCGTCGCCGCCTATCTCAATCACCGCCTGCAATGGGGGCTGACCAGGAGCAAGGACGTCCGCATCACCCTGATCGAATCTCCGAATGTCCCGACCATCGGGGTCGGCGAGGCGACGGTGCCAACGCTCAAGGGCACATTACGTATCCTCGAGATCTCCGAAGCGGAGTTCGTAGCGCGGACCAACGCGACATTGAAGCTCGGGATTCGCTTCGACAATTGGCAGCGCCGTACCGACGGGACGCCGTACAGCTATGTCCACCCTTTCACCGGCGGCGCGACGGTGCGGGGACGGAACCCCGGCTATTCCTTCCAGCGTCACGGCCTGCCGGGGCAGGCGACGGTGCATGGCGACGATTTTCTGGATACCGTCAGCCTCACCCGCGCGGCGATGGATCAGGCCAAGGGCGCACGTGGCCTTGACGACCCCGAATTCTCCGGCCCGCTGCAATATGCCTATCATCTCGACGCCGCGCTATTCGTAGGGTTCCTGGAGGAGCTGTGCGTTGCGCGCGGCGTCGAGCATATCCGCGACGACGTAGACGGCGTGACCCGCGACGAGCGCGGTCATATCGCCTCTCTCCGGCTCAAGGAGCGCGGCGATTGGCCCGTCGAGCTGGTGGTCGACTGCACTGGGTTCCGCGGCCTGCTGATCAATGAGGCGATGGACGAGCCATTCCTGCCCCTGTCTGACTATCTCCTCAACGATAGGGCCATCCCGATCCAGGTGCGGCGCGAGGAGCAGGGCGCCATCACGCCCGCGACGATAGCGCATGCGATGGACTCCGGCTGGGCCTGGAGGATTCCGCTCCATTCCCGCGACGGCACCGGCTATGTCTATTCGAGCGCTTTCATTTCGGACGATCGGGCGCTCGACGAGTTCAGCCGCCTCCTCGGCGATGCCGAGCAAGTGATGGCGCCGCGTGTGCTGAAGATGCGGGTCGGCCGCAGCCGGCGCTCCTGGGTGAAGAATTGCATCGCGATCGGCCCGTCGAGCGGCTTTCTCGAGCCGCTCGAATCCACCGCGATCATGTCGATCGAGCTTGCGGCGCGCTGGCTGTTGCAGAATTTCCCGACCAATGATTACGAGCCGCCTTTGCTCCGTCAGTTCAACCGCAACATTGAGCGTTTCTACGACGAAGTGCGCGATTTCCTGGGGCTGCATTTCTCGCTGAGCGACCGCGACGACACGCCTTATTGGCGCGCGATACGGTATGACGCGAAAATCTCCGACGGGCTGCGCGAGAATCTGGCGGTGTGGAAGCACGTTTTGCCCAGTATCGCCGACGCGCGCACCGACACGATCTTCAGCCATTGGAGCGTTCAGTCGGTCCTATTCGGTAAGGGTTTCTATGACGACGCCGCTTTGACTCAGGTCGACGTCGTGCCACCCGATGTGTGGCGCATCTTCTGGGCTGAGACCCGGGCGCGAAACCGGGCGACGATGCACGCGCTCCCGGATCACTTCGCGCTGATCGAGGCGATCCGCGGGCGTGCCATGATCGGTGAGAGTGCGACGCGGACGCCGAAAGGGCGAGGTTTCCAGCTCGGCGAAGAGGTGTTTCAGGAGTCGACCCGCGTCCTGTATGATACGGCGATGGCCAAGCGGTATCACATGGTGGAGGCGGCGCTGCGTGGAGGCTAGTCCGATCTTCGCGGTCGGAGCCTACCGAACCGCGCTGCTGGTCTCTCCCGAAGCCGCCGCCGCCGAATTCGCGAAACACCGCGCGGTCGCCTGCGCGAATGCGATCGAACCCGATCTGCTGGCGAGGCTCATGCGGTTCTGCCGCGACGGGCATTTCGAGCCCGACGAGGTCGTGGGTCTTGGTCACCGTGAAGTCGAAAAGCCGCAGCGTGCCGGTGGCACTATCTCCCTCGCGCTGAAGCGCGTCAACCTGATCGACTGGATCGAGCGTGCGACGGGGTGCGGGCCGCTCGAAAGGGTCGAGGGCCGAGTGGTTCGGGCGCGCGCCAATAATCTCGATCAGCTCTTGTGGCATGACGACCTCGACGACCCGCGGCGCTGTCTCGCGATCACGATCAATCTCAGCGAGCATCATTATGAAGGCGGGCTGTTCGAGCTTCGCGAGAAGCGGACTGGGACGCTACTCGCGTCCCATCGCCACCTCGAACCCGGCACCGCATTGATCTTCGACGTCGCCTACGACATCGAACACCGCGTGCTGCCGGTGACGTCGGGCGGTCCGCGCTGCGTCTACACCGGCTGGTTCTTCAAGGGCGCAAAATGACAAAGACGGGCCTTTACGCGATCGCGTCGCTCGACGGTGCGCCGATCGACCCTGGCGACCTGGCCGTGCTTGGCTTTTCCGATCCGCCCGAGCCGCGCCAGATCGTTGCTGACGGCTTTGCGGTGAATGTGGTCGATCGCGAGGAAGCCGGCCGTGCTGGGCATGTCGTCAAGCGTGACGGCATGGTGCTCGTCCTGCTCGGCCATCTCGACGAGCCCGCCGATCTTGCGGCGCTGTTCGGCATGGATCCGGCGAGCCCGCAGGCGGAGCTCGCGCTCGCCGCGTTGGAGCGATTCGGTGCCGATGCGCCGCACCATATGCTCGGCGAATGGTCCTTGCTGCGCTGGCGCGAGGATCGGGGGGAGCTGACCTTGCTGATGTCGCAGGCATGTCGAGACCCACTTTATTTCGCGATTGATCGTGGGCGGATCGCGGTTTCGGCCGAGATGCGGCGGCTTGCCCGGCTTGACTGGATCGGCAAGGCTTTCGACCCGAATGGCCTGTTCCTCATCTGGGGCAAGGCCAGGCTGCGGCGCTATATGACCGAGGAGACTCCGTTTCGCGATGTCCATCGGCTCATGCCGGGGTCTCGGGAGGTCTTCGATTCCGCCGGGCGGCGGACGCTTCGCCTTGCACCGATACCGGCGCTCGAGCCGTGGCGCGGCAATTTCGACGAGGCGCTCGAAGCGATCGAGGCGGTGCTGCGCCGGATCGTCGGCCAGCATCTGGGCCGACATGGCCGGGCTTTGTCCCTATTGAGCGGGGGCCTCGATTCCTCGCTGATAGCCTGGCTCGCATCGCAGGAACGGCATAAGGGCCAGGCCCTGTCCTTTCTCACTTCGGTCGCCCCTGACGGCAGCGGCGCGCCCGACGAGCGCGAGGAGAGCCGAATGGTGGCGGATCATCTCGGGCTACCGATTCGGTTTCTGACACCGGAGAAGATCGCGAACCCCTATCTTCCAGATGCTCGGATGTTCGCGCATTCCGAGTTGCCGGTCACGTCGCCGCGCCACTATCTCTACGCAGCACTTTATGAGGCCGCGCGCGAGGAAGGCGCCGAGGTCATGCTCGATGGCGTTTACGGCGAACTCACTGTCACCAACCCTGTCCCGCTAGCGGGGGCCCCGATGTCGCTTAGGCGATACAAGCGGCGCTACCGCGATTGGAAATCGGCGTGGAAGGAACGGCGGAGCTGGCCAGCCGGACTTTTTCACGCCCGGCTATCAGCGGCCGCCCTTGCAGCTTTTCCCTCGACGATCGAGCATGACTGGGCGGCGCCCTTCGAATCGTTACCGACTGTAAGGCCCGGAGCGATGTGGGGCATACGCGCTGGCGCAAGCAAGAATGCGATGACACCGACATCATCACCTGGCGGGAATTTCCGCCACGTCATGCCGTTTCGCGACCGGCGGTTGCTCAATCTCGTCGCGACAATGCCCGCGGCGTATATGGAGCAGGACGGGCTGACTCGCGCACCGGGGCGCCTGTTGCTGAACGGTCGTTTGCCCGACCGCATCCGCCTGCGCCGCGACGGCAAGCCCTTCTCGCCGGATTTCATGGACCGGCTTCGCGCGCACGCGCTACCGACGTTAGAGCATATCGATGACTTCAGCTCGTCAGGGGCTGATGAGTGGATTGATCTGGAATGGCTGAAAGCTCGCCTGACGAGTATCTCAAATCAGGACAGCATTACCGCTCAGGAAGCGGTGGAAGTACAATCGACAGCAGTGGCGGCCGCGTATTTCAAATGGTGGGCCGATCAGTAAACGGCCCACCGAATCATCAGGAAAGCGTGCAATCAGTCCAGATCGTCTCGCCATCATGGCCGCCGGTACCGGGCAGGACCGACGTTTCGACGACCGCGAGGGCACGAATCTCAGGCTCGATCCACTCAATACGCACGTCGACCCCAGTGTCCAAAGTATTTGCCATCGAAAACCCCTTTGTTGCAGGCTCGGCCGTACCAGAAAAGAATTACCAAGAACAGACTCAACTTTCCGGCTGGCGAATCCGTTCCAAAATGGTGCTTGCGCGCAACAGGAAGGCTGCGGAGTCGCGAATGTCCGCCGATGGCACGAACAAAGTCGGTAATGTCGCCGTCACCAACCGGAGGATCCGGTCGCGCGCTTCATGACCTGGTATCGCGTCCATCCAGCGTGGGCGGAAACGATGTTCTCGCAATAACGCTTCCTTTTGCCAAGGCCGGTTCGTCTCGCCTTCCCCCAATAGAATCACCGCAGCAAGAGCAATTGGCAAGAGTGGCGGGGCGCTGGGCGGCTCGATGACCAGCTTGTCGCTGCCGGGCTCACCATAGGCTGCGCCCTTACCTGCTTGCTCCATCAGTCGCGCGATCTCCGGGAAGAGGCGCATTCCCGGGCGGCCGGGGTAAAGCGACGGGACGGCTCCGCCCACCATATCCAGCGCCGACAGGTCGTCCGAGATTAACCGCGCCGCGCCGTTGGCGACCAGGGCGGCGCCCAGGGTTGATTTGCCGGCGCCCGATTTGCCGCAGATCAACCAGGCCGTTCCGTCAATCTCCACGGCGGTGCCGTGAATTGGCACGCTGCCGCGCCACGCGAGCAGCAAAGCCGTCAGCGTTCCGAAGAACTGGGGCAGGAAGCGCCCGCTCCAGTTTGGTCCCGCTATCCAGTCAACGCGGTTCGGTGGATAGATGTCGACAGTCACGCCGTCGTCCATGGCAAAGCGGACGCCGTCGCTGCACAATATGGCGTTGGCGATCGTGACGACCGGGTCGCGGGGTGCCAATGCGGCCACGCGACTGATAGTCACGTCGCAGGGTTCGTCCAGCGGCGCCTCGGCGAATGGGTCTAGCGGAACGTCGCTCGCCCAGCGCAGGCCGAAAGCGACCGCTCCGTAGCGCGGCCCGTCGCCCAGCGGGCGCATTGGTCAGCCGGCCTGCCTGGCGAGGCCCTTGCCCGCGAGTTCATCGAGCACGCGTGTTACCGACGCAGCGCATTGCTCCGGTGCGACCCGATATTTGGCAAGGAGCCGATCGACGATCTGTGCCTGAGTCACCGGCTCGGCAAGCGCCTCCCATATATCGGCGGCGGGGCCGTTCAGGGCAAAGTAACTGCCGCCGTCCAGATCGAGCAGCACCAGCGCATCCTCGACTTCCGTACCGACGCATTCAGCGTCTCGCGTCCACATCTTGTCGCTCAAAAACCGTCCCCGTTCATTCTGGCGCCACATAGTGGCACGCGCGTCAGCTAAACCGCGTCCTCGTGCGGCGCAATGTCGAAAGCCAGGCAGATGCGGCGCTTGTCGCCGCGATGCGCATAGGTCCGATGGAAGGAGTGCGACGGGAACATCATCACCAACCCGGAGCACGGCCTGAACAGCCGCGTGCCGAACCTCTCATGCGGCTCGTCGCCGACAATGCCCTCGGGCAGGCCGAAGGCGACACAGCCGCCCGGACCTTCGCCGTTGAGAATGAAGTCGGGAATGTCGACATAATAGGCGCCGCTCAACCAGCCATTCTGGTGGACGTGCCATTCCTCGAAACCATCGCCATCAGTGATCACCGACCAGTGGTGCAGGAAGCCGCTGGGCTTGCGCTGACCAAGCCAGGCGTCGCCGCGATCCCCGAGGCTGGCGACATAGGCTTCAGCCTCGCGCTTGATCAGCTGCTGCAGGAGCGGCACCATTTTCGAGCGCCGCAGACACGGCTCGTCGATCCGCCAGCTATGCGCCGAGGCGACGCCGTAGCGTTCGTAGCGGATGCCCGGATGCGACATCAGCTCGGCGGCGAGATCGCGGTTGAATGCCTCGATCGTGTCCCAGCCAGGCGGCGGTGGCAGCATCGCCTTGTGCAGATAGGTATCGAAACCGAACGCCTCGCGCGCTTCGTCGGTGCGGCCGAGCTTGGCGAGCGCCAGCGGACGAATGCCGAGCACCCGGGCATGGGCGACGCCGCGTGAGACAAGATCGTCAGCGAATTCAAGCGCCGCCTCGGTGCGCTCCATCTGGAAATCGAGCATTGCGAGGCGTTTATA
>Ga0105245_10001567_pt1 | contig 20740 bp, 23 predicted proteins | sample KBSM54metaG_FD_81523 | JGI IMG/M metagenome (GOLD analysis project Ga0105245, IMG submission 81523) | Miscanthus rhizosphere microbial communities from Kellogg Biological Station, Michigan, USA - KBS M5-4 metaG | ecosystem: Host-associated > Plants > Roots > Rhizosphere > Soil | place...
CGTCGTGCTGGTGGACGGCGTCGCCCCGGCGGACCTCGACCGACCGCAAGAAGGCGTAGGTGGTGCGCACGCCATCCGCGTGCAGCACGACCACGTGGAGCTGCCCGCCGACCTGGCCGGCGAAGGTGACGACGCCGTCGGCGGCGGCCGCGACCGGCTCGCCGCGGGTGGTGGCGTACTCGACCCCGCGGTTGCCGGCGTTCCACCGCTCGGCCGGCGGCCGGAACGGGTCGACGACGGGAGCGTCGACCGGCGGACGGTAGGTGACACGATCGGGAGGCGCGGCGTGGGCCAGGGACGGCATGGCCACGACCAGCGCGAGAGGCACCGCCACCACCACGGCGATTCGCCGCATGGGAACCCCCCAGGGAGACGCGAGACGCTGGGGGGAAGCGACAAGCTGTCAAAGACAGCCGGTTGGGGCAGGATAGCGCGGGGGTGTGACAGGAACCAGCGCTTCAGCCGAGAAATCCGGCCGGCGCGCCCGCCGGCGGCCCGACGAACGGCCGAGAGGTCTAGGCCGGCTCTCGCTGGGGCTCGGCCAGCTTGCCCCGCAGCTGGATCACGGCCTTGGTGTGGATCTGGCACACCCGGCTCTCGGTGATCCCCAGGACGTCGCCGATCTGCCCGAGGGTGAGACCCTCGTAGTAGTACAGCGTGAGGACGATCTTCTCCCGCTCCGGCAGCCGGTTGATGGCCGCGGCCAGGATCTGCTTGGTCTCCTGGACCTCGAACGCGCCCACCGGGCCCAGCCCGGGGTCGGGGATGGTGTCGCCCAGGGTGACGGACTCGCCCCGGTCGGCGCCCACGCTGAGTGTCTCCTCCAGGGCCACCAGCCCGAAGAACGAGATCTGGCCGTAGACGTCGTGCAGCTCGGCCTCGGTGGTGCCCAACTCCCCCGCCACCTCGGCGTCGGTGGGGTTCCGGAGCAGCTCGTGCTCGAGCTTGGTGAACGCCTTCTCCACCGTGCGGGCCTTGGCCCGAAGCGAGCGGGGCACCCAGTCGACCGAGCGCAGCTCGTCGATGATCGACCCCCGGATGCGCGACATGGCGTAGGTCTCGAACTTGTTGCCCCGGCCGGGGTCGAACTTCTCGATGGCGTCCATCAGCCCGAACATCCCGTAGCTGACCAGGTCGGCCTGCTCGATGGTGTGGGGGAGCCCCGCCGACAGGCGGCCGGCGACGTACTTCACCAGGGGCGAGTAGTGCACGACGAGGCGGTTGCGCGTGTCGAGCGTGCCCGTGGTCTTGAAGGCGTCCCAGAGGCGGTCGATGCCGGCCGGTTCGGTGGAGTCCACGCGGTTCCTAGGCTCGAGGATGGGTGGCGTCGTACACCGTCCGCAACCGCTCCTTGCTGACGTGAGTGTACAGCTGGGTCGTCGCCAGATCGGCGTGACCGAGCAGCTCCTGCACGGCGCGAAGGTCGGCCCCCCCGTCGAGGAGATGGGTGGCGAACGTGTGGCGGAGGGCGTGGGGATGGGTGGGGTTGGCCGCCCGCCGGTCGAGGATGCGACGGGTGTCGCGGGGCGAGAGGGCCCGTCCCCGGCGGTTGAGGAAGACGGCGTCGTCGGGGGTGACGCCCGCGACGACGAGGGCCGCCCGTCCGTGGTGGAGCCATGCCCGCAGGGCGTCGGCCGACGGCTCGCCCATCGGCACCTGGCGCTGCTTGGACCCCTTCCCCCAGACGGTGACCACCGCCCGGTCGGGATCGAACGTGAGGTCGGCCAGGCGCAGGCCGCAGAGCTCGCCCACCCGCAGGCCGCTGCCGTAGAGCAGCTCGACGACGGCCACGTCGCGCAGGCCGACGGGGTCGTCGGCAATCGCCGGCGTGAGGAGGGTGTCGAGCTCGGCCGGGCGGAGGACGTGGGGCAGCCGGGCGTCGCCCCGGGGGGCGGACAGGCGGGTGGAGGGGTCGGCGGCGATGGCACCGGTGCGGCGGAGCCATCCGAAGTAGCGGCGGAGGGCGGCCGCCTTGCGGGCGATCGAGCGGCGGGCGAACCGGCGGGTGGCGAGGAAGGCGAGGTAGCGACGCAGGACGAGGCGGTCGACCTCGGCCGGACCGCTCAAGCCCGCCCGCTCGGCCCACGTGACGAACTGCGCCACGTCGTCGGTGTAGGCCGAGACGGTGTTGGCCGCAACCGCGGACAAGGACCGCACGAACCCGTCCTGCTCCCAGCTCACGGCACCACCGTACCGGCCACCGCCGCCGATCTCCCACCACCGGTGGTCGCCCCGGCCACGGGAAGTGGGACTGGCGGCCGCCCTTAGGCATTTCCCACCTGTTCCCACCATCCGTGGCGCGACGTGGCCCAGCCGTCGCGTTCGAGATGGGCCAGGGCGACCATGACCTGCGCCGGGGCCAGCCCGCTGCGCAGGACGACGCCCTCCAGGCTGGCCGGCTCCCAGCCCAGGGCGTCGAGAACGAGGGCGTCGGCCGGACCGGGCGGTGGCCGGCGGTCGGTGGCCGCCGTCGCCGGCGGGGCCGCGGCCGAGGCCCCCGAGGAGGCGGTCGACAGGCCCAGCGCCACCAGCACGTCGGTGGCGTCGCGGGCCGGAGGGCAGCCGTCGGCGAGGAGGGCGTTGGTGTAGGCGGACGCCGGGCTGCGCACCGAACCCGGCACCGCCATCACCGTGCGGCTGCGGTCGGCGGCGGCCTCGACGGTGTAGCGGGAGCCGCCCCGGGCGTGAGACTCGACCACCACCACGACCTCGGAAAGGGCGGCGATGACCCGGTTGCGGACGGGGAAGCGCCACGCTTCGGGGGCCGCCCCCAGGGGCGCCTCGCTGAGCAGCAGCCCGGCCGCGGCGACGTCGGCCCACAGGCGGGCGTTGCGCCTCGGGTACACGACGTCGACCCCGCTGCCGACGACCGCGATCGGCGGCGCCCCGCCCGCGGCCAGGGCGCCGGCGTGGGCCGCACCGTCGATGCCGGCGGCGAGCCCCGACACCACCCGGACGCCGGCGGCGGCGAGGTCGCGGCCGAGCTCGTGGGCCATGTCGCGGCCGTAGCGCGTGCAGCGCCGGGTGCCGACGATGCCCACCCGCCGGCCGTCGAGGACGGCGGGGTCGCCCCGATGGAACAGCACCCCCGGCGGCTGGTGGTCGTCGGCCAGCGCCGTCGGGTAGCCCGGCCGGCCGAAGGCGAGCACCCCCACTCCCCCGTCGACGTGGTGTCGCCAGAGCTGGTGGACGTCGACCGAGGCCGCCGCCCGCCGCCAGAGCTCGGCCAGGGCGGCGTCATCGTCGTGGCCCCGGCCCTCGGACACCCGCCGCCAGGCTGCCTCCGCCGCCCACCGCCGGAGCAGGGCGACCAGCTGCCGGTGGCCCATCGCCGGCAGCCCGGCCAGAGCAGCCACGAACGCCTCCTGCGGCAAGGCCCCCGCCGGCAAGGCCCCCGCCGGCAAGGCCCCCGCCGGCAAGGCCCCGGCCGCCACCGGCCCCGTCCCGGCCGACACCGCCACCTCCCCGGCCGACACCGCCCCCGGCCCGGCCGACACCGCCCCCGGCCCGGCCGCCACCGACCCCGGCCCGGCCGCCACCGACCCCGGCCCGGCCGCCACCGACCCCGGCCCGGCCGCCACCGACCCCGGCCCGGCCGCCACCGCCTCGGCCGCCACCGCCCCAGGCCCGTTCCCCGTGCCCGTGCTCACGCCGCCGCCTCGGTCGGGACCACCTCGGCCCGCAGCCCGAGGGCGAGGCAGACGTGGTCTTCGTCGACGACGTCGCCGGCACCGGCCAGGTCGGCGATGGTGCGGGCCACCCGCCGGACGCGGTGCAGGCCCCGCCCGCTGAGCGCCCCCACCCGCAGCCGGTGCTCGAGGATGGCCAGCGCGGCCGGGGTGAGGGGCGCGACCTCGTCGAGGGCGGTGGCCGGCAGCTCGGCGTTGCAGCTCACGCCCCTGCTCCGGGCCCGGTCCCGGGCCGCCGCCACCCGGGCCGCCACCGACGCGGTGCTCTCGCCCGGCACCCCGCCGAGCAGGTCGGCGACGTCGGGGCGGGACACCACGACCCGCAGGTCGAACCGGTCGAGGAGCGGCCCCGACAGCCGGCGGTGGTAGCGCTGGCGGACGGCCTCCGGGCACCGGCAGGCGCCGTCGGGCCCGCCCTCGCCGCACGGGCACGGGTTGGTCGCCCCCACCAGGAGGAACCGGGCCGGGAAGGACACGCAGGCCTTGGCCCGGCTCACCCGGACCACGCCCTCCTCGAGCGGCTGGCGCAGGGCGTCGAGCACCATGCGGGGGAACTCGGCCATCTCGTCGAGGAAGAGCACGCCCAGGTGGGCCTGGCTGATCTCGCCCGGCCGCATCCACGCCGTGCCCCCACCGATGAGGGCCACCGCCGACGCCCCGTGGTGGGGCGCCCGGAACGGCGGCTCGACGACCAGCCCGCCGGGAGGGAGCGGCTCGCCCGCGGCGGACCGGATGGTGGTGGCGACCAGGGCATCGTCGCCGGCCAGCGGCGGGAGGAGCCCGGGCAGGCGCCGGGCGAGCATGGTCTTGCCCGAGCCGGGCGGACCGGACAGCAGCAGGTGGTGACCCCCGGCGGCGCTGATCTCGAGGGCGGCCCGACCCACCGGCTGACCCCGCACGTCGGCCAGGTCGGGACCAGGGACGGCCGAGCCGGCCCCGGGCGGCGGTGGCGACGGCGCTTCGGGCCACGGCGAGTCCCCCCGGAGGCAGGACACCAGCTCCGCCAGCCGCCCCGCCGACCGCACCCGGACCCGGCCGACCACCGCCGCCTCGGCCACGCAGTCGACCGGCACGACCACCACCCGGGCCTGGAGGGCGCCGACCATCGGCACGACGCCCGGGACCCGCCGCAGCGACCCGTCGAGGCCGAGCTCGCCCACGAACGCGCACCCGGCGACGGCCTCCGGCCCGAGCTCGCCGGTGGCCACCAGCAGGCCGATGGCGATGGGAAGGTCGAGGCCGGGCCCGACCTTGCGCAGCATGCCCGGCGCCAGGTTGACGGTGACCCGCTTGGTGGGCCAGGTCAGCCCGCTCGACAGCAGCGCCGCCCGCACCCGGTCGCGCGCCTCCCGGCACACCGGGTCGGGATGGCCGACGAGGGTGAAGCCGGGCAGCCCGGAGGACACGTGGACCTCGACGGCGACCCGCCGCCCCTCGACGCCGAGCAGGGTGGCGGACGGGATGATGGCGATCACGGGCGACTCCTCGCACGACGGGTGTCGGGACGAGGGCCGTGGCGCCGGCCGGCTCGAGCGGATCGGTCCAGAGGATAGCCGGGGGCTGCGACACCGAATCCGCTCTGGGGCATGAAAAGGTGCGGGAGGCGCCCGTTTTGCGCCCCGGACCCTCGGTGGCGACACCGTGGCGGGCCGTGGGCCAGAATGCCGGCCGTGGGCTTCAACCCGTTCCGCCAGCACCGGCGCCGCCCGTCCGACTACGTCCTGGTCGCGGCCGCCTTCGTCGTAGTGTCCGTCCTCCTCCTGTGGGCGGTGATGGGCTGATGTCGACCGAGAAGATGCGCGTCGCCCTCGGGTCAGACCACGCCGGCTTCCACCTGAAGTCCGTCATCGCCGCCGCCCTGGCCGAGAAGGGTCACGAGGTCGTCGACTGCGGCACCGACTCCGAGGAATCGGTCGACTACCCGAAGTTCTGCGCCGCCGCCGCCCGGGAGGTCACCGCGGGCCGGGCCGACCGGGCCATCGTGATGGGCGGCAGCGGCCAGGGGGAGCAGATCGCGGCCAACAAGGTCCACGGGGCCCGGGCCGCCCTGTGCCACGACGAGTGGACGGCCCGCATGTGCCGCCTCCACAACGACGCCAACGTCCTCGCCCTCGGCGCCCGCCAGTTGGCCGACGCCTTCGCCCTCGTCCTCGTCGACATCTTCCTCGAGACCGAGTTCGAGGGCGGGCGCCACCAGCCCCGCCTCGACCAGCTCCGCCAGATCGAGCACGAGGAGTGTGACCGGGCGGAGGGCTAGAACGCGGCCTGGATGACCTCGATCTCGTCGGCCAGCACCGAGGCCACGTCGAAGCGGATCTCCGCCGCCGGCGACGGCGACTCGTCGAGCCACCGGGCCGCCAGCAGCCGGATGCGCTGCTGCTTCTGCCGACCGACCGCCTCCGCCGGCAGCCCGAAGGCGTCCGACGAGCGGGTCTTCACCTCGCAGAACACCACCAGGCCGCCCCGGCGCACGACCAGGTCGAGCTCGCCCGCCCGGCAGCGCCAGTTGCGGTCGACGACCCGGTAGCCCCGCTCCTGGTACCAGGCGGCCACCGCTTCCTCGCCACCCACCCCGAGCGCCCGGCGCGCCTGCGTCACGACGGTGGAGCCTATGCCCTTCTATGCGTCCCGGCGGATCTCCTCGATGTTGACGTCCTTGAACGTCACCACGCGCACGGACTGGACGAAACGGGCGGGGCCGGGCCGGTAGATGTCCCACACCCAGGCGTCGCGCAGCTTGAGCTCCAGGTGGCTGCGGGACTCGCCGTCGTGCTCGGTGAGCTCGACCGAGTTGGCCAGGTAGAACCGTCGTTCGGTCTCGACCACGTACGAGAAGAGCGGCAGGACGTCGCGGTACTCCTTGTACAGCTGGAGTTCCATCTCGGTCTCGTACCGTTCGAGATCCTCTTCGCTCATGGCGCCAGTCTACGAGGGTGGGCGCGGTAGCCCACCTACAGGAACGACCCGTCGGGAATGGGCCACACCTTGACGAAGGCCCGGCCGACGATCGTCGACTCCTTGATGGGGCCGAAGACGCGGCTGTCGGACGAGTTCTCCCGGTTGTCGCCCATCACCCACAGCTCGTCGGCGGCGAGGGTCGTCGGCTCGAAGTCCCTGGTGGTGGGCCCCTGGCCCAGGTACGGCTCCACCAGCTCCCGACCGTTCACGTAGACCCGGCCGCCCCGGCCCTCCACCTTCTCGCCGGGCAGGCCGATGACCCGCTTGATGTACTCCTCGGTCGACGGCGTCGACAGGCCGATGGACTCGAGGATGCCCTTGAGGACCTTGCCCGGCAGGGCCTCGTGGTCCTTGGCCGTCACCTGGTTGGGGGCGTCGAACACCACGATGTCGCCCCGATGGGGGTCGTGGAGGCGGTAGGCGAGCTTCGAAACCACCACCCGGTCGCCCACGTGCAGCTGCGGGATCATCGACCCCGAGGGGATGAAGAAGGCCTGGGCCACGAACGACTTGATGAGGAAGGCGATGAGCATCGCCGTACCCACCAGGACGACGGCCTCGCGCACCCACCGCCCGGATGCCGAGATTCGCTCGCGCGCCTGGGGGTTCGACAGGTTCGTCAGGGCCTGGAGGGCGATCGGAGGATGCCCGGCTCAGCGAGCCGTGCGCTTCTCCTTGATCTTGGCCGCTTTCCCGGTGAGGTCACGCAGGTAGTAGAGCTTGGCCCGCCGGACGTCGCCCATGGTGACCAGCTCGATGCGGGACAGGATCGGGGAGTGCACCGGGAAGGTGCGCTCGACGCCGACGCCGAAGCTCACCTTGCGCACGGTGAAGGTCTCCCGTATCCCCGAACCCTGGCGGCGGATGACCGCGCCCTGGAACACCTGCACCCGCTCCCGGTTGCCCTCGACCACGCGGACGTGGACCTTGACGGTGTCGCCCGGCCCGAAGACCGGGATGTCGTCGCGCAGGCCGTCGCGATCGATGATGTCGGTGGGGTTCATGGCGCGAACGGCTCCTGAGCAGGGTTTCCCGGGTCCTCACCAGGATAGGCCGACAATCCGAACATCTCCAACAGGGCCTCCTCCGCCTCCGTCAGCCCGCCCCTGGCCGCCAGCAGGTCGGGCCGGTCGGCCCGGGTGCGGGCCAGGGCCTGGGCGTGGCGCCACCGGGCGATGCGGCCGTGGTCGCCGGAGCGGAGGACCTCGGGGACGGCCCAGCCCCGGAACTCGGCCGGCCGGGTGTAGTGGGGGTACTCGAGCAGGCCGGAGGTGAACGACTCGTCGCCGGCCGACGCGTCGTTGCCCATCACGCCCGGCACCAGCCGGGTGACCGCCTCCACCACCACGAAGGCGGCCGCCTCCCCGCCCGCCAGCACGAAATCGCCGATCGACAGGGCGCCGTCGACGAGGTGGATCCGCACCCGCTCGTCGACGCCCTCGTAGCGCCCGCACAGGAGCGAGAAGCCGGCCGACGCAGCCAGCTCGGCGGCCAGGTCCTGGTCGAAGCGGCGCCCGCCGGGATCGAGCAGGAACAGCGGCCGGGGCGGCCGGACCGCCTCCACCGCGGCGAACACCGGCTCGGGCGACAGGACCATCCCCGGGCCCCCGCCGAACGGCGAGTCGTCGACCGATCGGTGGCGGTCGGTGGCGTGGTCGCGGAGGTCGTGGACCCGCACGTCGACCACGTCCCGCGCCCGCGCCTTGCCCAGCAGGCCGCCGGCCAGGGCGGGCTCCAGCACCTGGGGCAGCACGGTGAAGACGTCGATTCTCACGGGCGCATCGCCGCCACTGTGGACCGCGGGAACACCGAGCGCATCACGCCCGTCAAAACCGTGTGCACCTTGCTAGTTTGTGCGCCACATCAAACGGCTCAGCCTCGGCCGTTCTACGTGCTGGGGACTCCTGACCGTCACTCCCGGCGGAGGGGCGGGACGGAAGGAGGTGAACAACATGCAGACAGAAAGCAATCGATCGCTCGTCAAGGCCGCAGTGGCCATGGCGGCCGGGCTGGTGGCGGTGGTGGGCTTCATGATCCTCGGATCGTCGGGCGCCTACGCCGACGCCATCAGCGGCAACTCTGGCAACTCCGGGAACACCGGCGACGCCATTGCCGGGGGCGAGGCGAACAGCCAGGCCTCGTCCGGGGTCGGCGCCTCGTCCAACTCCGCATCCGGCTCCAGCGGCGGCGCCACCAACGTCATCGTCATCGGCGTCGCCGGTGGGGACGGCGGCAACGGTGGGGCGGCCATCTCGGCGTCCGCGGGCGGCGGCCCGGCCGCCAACACGCTGGGCGGCGGCGCCATCGGTGGTCCCAGCGTCGCCACCAGCGACAGCAACGGGGGCAACGGGGGCACCGTCACCGTGAACGTCAGCCCGACGGCCACATCCGGAGGCTCGGGTGCGGCATCGTCCCAGTCCAGCGCCACCAACTCCGGCAACACCGGAGCAGCCACGTCGAGCGCCACATCGTCACCAGTCGCCACGTCCGGCAACTCCGGTTCCACCGGGGGCACGGGAGCGGCGACCTCGAACCCCACGGCGACCAACAGCGCCATCCTGGGGGCGGCCATCGCCATCGGCGGTGACGTGAAGACGGGCAACTCGGGCAGGTCGGGGGACACCGGCGACGCAATCGCCGTCGGTTTCGCCGACAGCCAGGCGAGCTCGGGCGCGAGCGCCAACTCGGTCGCCCGGTCGGGTAACACCGGCTCGGTGTCCAACCTGGTGACCGCATTCGCCGTCGGCGGCAGCGGGGGCAACGGTGGCGTCTCCCTGGCCTTCGCCGGCCCGGGTGGTGCCGCCATCAACCTGCTGGGTCCCGGCGTCGCCGTGGGCGGACCGAGCGTCAGCATCGGCTCGGCCAACGGGGGCAATGGTGGGAACGTCAACATCACCAGCCACCCGGTGGCCACGTCCGGTGGTTCCGGCGCGAGCACGGCGCAATCCAGCGCCACCAACTCGGGCACGACCGGGGCCTCCAACTCGACGTCCGTGGGCTCGCCCCACGCCACGACGGGCAGTTCCGGCAGCACCGGCTCCTCGGGGCCGGCATCGTCCCACCCAGTAGCGACCAACACTGCACTGCTGGGCTTCGCCATCGCGTTCGACCCGTAAGTCGGAGCACGAACGAGCACCACGACCCGGGGGCCCTCTTGTGACGGGGGCCCCCAGTCGCGTCCGGGCTCAGGCCCCGAAGGCGATGACCTCTCCCTCGCAGCCGACCGACACGTGGGCCCGGTCGGGGGGGAGGGCGGCGGCGGTGCCCCGGGCCACCAGGTCGGTGCCGTCGGGCAGCGTCACCCGGGCCAGGGCGTCGTGGCCGAAGTACTGGCGGTCGTGGAGGACGGCGCCCGCCACCGGGCTCGGGGTCAGGCGGAGCTGCTCGGGGCGCACGACCACCCGCACCGCGGGGCCGGCGCCGGTCTCGCCCCGGCACTCGAGCACCCCCAGGGCGCACGCCACCTTCCCCTCGCCCACCAGCTCGCCCGGCAGGACGTTGGCGTCGCCCACGAACGAGGCCACCCACAGGTCGGCCGGGTTGCGGTAGACCTCGTCCGGGGTGCCCGCCTGCACCACCCTGCCCGCCCGCATCACGGCCACCGTGTCGGCCGTCGACAGGGCCTCCTCCTGGTCGTGGGTGACGAACATGGCGGTGGCGCCCGACGCCCGCAGGATGCGCCGCACCTCGGTGCGGATGGTGACCCGCAGGGCGGCGTCGAGGTTGGCGAAGGGCTCGTCCAGGAGCACCACCGACGGGGCCGGGGCCAGGGCCCGGGCCAGGGCCACCCGCTGCTGCTGGCCGCCCGACAGCTCGTGGGGCATGCGCCCGCCCAGACCCGCCAGCCCGGCCAGCTCGAGCATGGCCTCGACCCGGGCCGCCCGCTCGGGGCCTCGGGGCAGCCCGAAGCCGACGTTGGCCGCCACCGACAGGTGGGGGAAGAGGGCCTGCTCCTGGGGGACGATGCCCACCCGCCGGCGCTCGGGGGGCACGTGGACGCCGGGGCCGGCCATCACCCGCCCCCCGACGGACACGCTTCCCTCGTCGAGGCGCTCGAAGCCGGCCACCGCCCGCAGCAACGTCGTCTTGCCGCACCCGGACGGCCCCAGCACCGCGGTGAGGGTGCCGGCCTCGACCCACAGGTCGGCCCCGTCGAGGGCGGTGACCGTCCCGAACGACTTGCGGGCGCCCGAGATCTCCACGCCCAGGGCGAGCACGCCGTGCACGCCCGGCCCGGCGTCGCTCACGTTGCCGCCTGCCGGCCGAGGCGGCGGGACAACAGCCAGGTGGGTACGGCCGCGGCCACCACCAGCAGCACCGACGGTACGGCGGCGTCGCCGTAGGCGCCGATGGCGGTGGCCGACCACACCCGGGTGGCCAGCGTCTCGAACCCCGTCGGACCCAACAGCAGCGTGGCCGGAAGCTCCTTCATGCAGGTCAGGAACACGAGGGCGGTGCCGGCGGCGACGCCGGGGGCCAGCAGCGGGGCGGTGACCGTGCGCAGCACGGCGAGGGGCCGCTTGCCCAGGGAGCGGGCCACCTCGTCGAGCGCGGGCGACGCCTGCACGGCCGACGTGTAGACCGCGCTCACCGCCAGCGGCAGGAACAGCACGAGGTAGGCGAACACGAGCACGGGCAGCCTCTGGTAGAGGGAGGTCAGGTAGCGCGCCGAGAAGAACACCAGCGACAGTGCGACGACGATACCGGGCAGGGCATGGCCGACATAGGCCGACCGTTCCACCGCCGCCGCCAGCCGGCTGCGGTGGCGGGCGGCCAGGAGGGCGACGGGGATGGCCGCCGCTCCCGTCACCAGCGCGCCCAGGCCCGACGCCAGCAGCGAGCCGCCGGCCGCCCGCCACACCCGGGCCAGGTCGACGTCGGCCTGCACGCTGTCGACCAGCCACCGCACCAGGTTGGCGAAGGGGACGCCGAGCGCCAGCACCGCCACCGTCACCGGCACCAGGAGCGCCCACCACCGGGCCCGACCGAGGCGGGTGACGCGGGGCGGGCGGTTGGCCCCCGGCCCGCTGGCGTAGTAGCGGGCCCGGCCCCGGGTGCGGGCCTCGGCCGACACCACCACCAGCGTCACCGCCAGCAGCAGGCACCCGAGGACGGCCGCCGGCGTGCGGTCGAAGCTCGACTGGTACGACTGGTAGATCACCCGGGTGAAGCTGTCGAAGCGCAGGATCGACACCGCCCCGAAGTCCGACAGGCAGTACAGGAACACCAGCAGCCCCCCGGTGGCGATCGCCGGCCGCAGCTGGGGCAGGGTGACCGTGCGGAACGTGGCCGCGGCGTTGTTGCCCAGCGACCGGGAGACCTCCTCGAACGAGGGGTCGATCCGCTCCAACGACGCCGCCACCGGGAGGAAGACGTAGGGATAGGAGAGCAGGGTGAGGGCGGCGAACGCCCCCCGGAAGCCGGTGAGCCAGGGGAACACCGAGACGTAGGCGAAGGCGCCCACGTAGCTGGGAACGGCGAGGGGGAGGGCCGCCACCACCCGCCACAGCCGCCGGCCGGGAAGGTCGCAGCGCACCGTCAGCCAGGCCAGGGCCACGCCGATCACCGCCGAGGCCCCGGTGACGGCGGTGGCCAGGCCCAGGCTGCGGGCCAGCAGGCGGCCCGTCCGCTCGGTCAGCAGCGTGTCGGACACGGCGGTCCACCCGCCCTCGCCCGCCCGCACCAGCAGGTAGACGACCGGGAGCAGGGCCGCGACCGCCACCGCCGCCCCGGCCACGGCCAGCCCCGTCGGCGGACGGTGGGCCCGCGGCCGGTGGCCCGTCGGTTGCCGGGCGGGGCGGGGGCCGGCTTCGGCGACGGGCGCGCTCAGAGGAGGCCTGCCTCCCGCAGCATGTCCAGCGTGGTGTCGAGGTCGGACAGGTTCGACAGGTCGATGTCGGGGCTCTGGACCTCGCTCAGCTTGGGCAGGCTGGGCAGGGGCTGCACGCCGGCGGCCAGCGGGAACTCGAAGTTCTTCTCCGAGAAGAACGTCTGCGCCGTCTTCCCGAGCAGGAAGGAGACGAACCGGGTGGCCAGCTCCTGGTGGTCGGACGACTTGAGGATGCCGACGCCGGCCACGTTCACCAGCGCACCGGGATCGCCGTTGAGGGTGAAGTGGTTGCGGGCCACCATCTTGTCCTCGCCGATCTCGTTGGCGAGCTGGTACCAGTAGTAGTGGTTGATCAGGCCGAGGTCGATCTCACCGTCGTTGACCGCCTTCAGGATGAGGGCGTTGTCGTTGTAGGTCTTGACGTCGTTGGCCGCGAGGTCGTGGAGGAACTGCTTCGTCCGCTCGTCGCCCGCCTGCACCCGCATGGCGGTGAGGAAGGACTCGAACGAGCCGTTGGTGGGCGCGATCCCCACCTTGCCCTTCCACCGGGGGGCGGTGACGGCGAAGACGTCGGTCGGCACCTCGGCGTCGGGCACGTTCCTGCTGTTGGCCACGATCACCCGGACCCGGCCCGTGATCCCGATCCAGTCGCCGTCGTCGGCGTGGTACCTCGGGTCGACCTGGGCCAGCAGGTCGGGCGGCACCGGCCCGAACAGGCCCCGGTCGTCGACCGAGCCCAGGCCACCCGCGTCCTGGGCGAAGAACAGGTCGGCGGGCGAGTTCGAGCCTTCCTCGGAGATCTGGGCCGCCAGCTCGGGCGTCGCTCCGTAGCGGACCTTGACCTTGATGCCCGTCTCCTTGGTGAACTCGTCGATCACGGGCTGGATCTGGACCTCGGCCCTGCCCGAGTAGAGGGTGAGGCTCTTCGAGGAGGAGGAGCCACCGCCGCACGCCACGGCCGTCAGGGCGAGGACGGCGACGGCGGCGACGGCGGGGATCCGGCGGGGCGAGAGCACGGTGGGACGTCTCCTGGCTGGGCGGTAGTGGGCGTGGTAGTAGGCGGACCTAATAACACCCTATAGGCCCACCTGACTGCAAGCCTTCCGGGGCGGGCGACGGTACCGTCGGCGGGATGCCGGTCGCCCGGGGTCAGGGGATCGACGTCGGCACCGGCGCCCGGGTGCTGGTCGGCACCTGCTCCTGGACCGACGCCACCCTGGTCAAGGAGACCGACTGGTATCCCAGGCGGTCGATGACGGCTGCCGAGCGCCTGGCCTACTACGCGGCCGCGTTCCCGGTGGTGGAAGTCGACAGCACCTACTACTTCCCGCCCACGCCGGAGCTGGCGGCGGCATGGGTCGAGCGCACCCCGGCCGACTTCACCATGGACATCAAGGCGTGGTCGCTGCTCACCGGCCATCCCACGTTCCCCGACTCGCTGTGGCCCGACCTCCAGCCCGAGGTCCCGTCCGAGCACCGGGGCAAGCGCCGGCTCTACGCCAAGCACCTCCCCCCCGACGTGCTGGACGAGGCCTGGGACCGGTTCCGGCACTCCCTCGGCCCGCTCCGGGCGGCGGGGAAGCTGGGGGCGGTGCTGTTCCAGTATCCCCGTTGGTTCGGGCCCCGGGAGGCGCACCGGGCCGAGATCGCCGACGCCGTCCGCCGCCTGGAGGGCATCCGGGTGTGCGTCGAGTTCCGCCACGCCCGCTGGCTGGAGGGGGGCGACTGCGAGACGACCCTCTCGCTGCTGGAGGAGCTGGGGGCGTCGTTCGTGTGCGTCGACGAGCCGGCCGGCTTCCCGTCGTCGATGCCACCGGTGGTGGCGGCCACCTCGGGGCTGGCCGTGGTCCGCTTCCACGGGCGCAACCGGGCCACCTGGGAGGGACCGGTCCCCAGCGCGGCCGAGCGCTTCCGGTACCTCTACTCGGAGGACGAGCTGGCCGAGTGGGTGCCCCGCATCCGCGAGCTGGCGGGCTCGGCCGACGAGGTCCACGTCCTGATGAACAACTGCTGGAGGGACTACGCGGTGGTCAACGCGGCCCAGATCGCCGACCTGCTTCAGGCCCCCCCGCCGCTCTCGGAGGCGCTCACGGCCGACGCGTGATGCACCACCATCGTCCACTCCCCGTCGGGCTCCCGGGTGAACAGGTTGAGGGCGGCCACCGTGGTGGCGTTGCCGGTGTCGAGGATGTTCTCGTCGCAGGCGACCCACGCGGTGTCGCCCACCACCTCGGCCGTCTCGTTGGTGAGGATGAACTGGAGGCGCTGGGCGTTCTGGAACAGGGCGAAGAACGAGGCCGCCACCCGGCCCCAGCCCTGGAGCGTGGCCCAACCCGGATGGGTGCACAGGACCCGGTCGGAGTGCTCCCACACCTGTGACATGGCGTCGAGGTCGCGGGCCTCGAAGGCGGCGTAGAAGGCGGTGTTGGCGGCGAGGACGGCCTCGAGCTCGGTCGATGTCATCAGGTCCGGGGGACGCTATCCGGTCCCTGTAGCGTCGCCCGACATGCGCCGGGTGCCTTCCACCGACGGAGTGGAGGTGGCGGTCCACGACCTCGGGGGCGACGGGCCGCCGCTTTTGCTGGTCCACGCCACCGGGTTCTGCGCGGGGGTGCTGGCGCCCCTGGCCACCCGCCTGGGGGACTTCCACGGCTGGGCGATCGACGTGCGGGGCCACGGGGCGTCGGTCACCCCGGACGGGCTCGACTTCCGCTGGACGGGGTTCTCCGACGACGTGCTGGCGGTGGTCGACGCGCTCGGGCTCGACGGCGGGTACGGCTTCGGGCACTCGTGCGGGGGGGCGGCGGTGCTCGACGCCGAAGCCCGCCGCCCGGGGACCTTCCGCTCGCTGTACTGCTACGAGCCCATCGTGTGGCCCTCCCCGCCGCCGGCCGGGAGCCGCGACGTCCTCGTCCAGGGGGCGTTGCGGCGCAGGGACCGGTTCGGGTCACGGGCGGAGGCGAGGGCGAACTTCGCGGCCAAGCGCCCCTTCTCCGGGTTCGCGCCCGAGGCCCTGGACGCCTACGTCGCCTGCGGCTTCGAGGACGCGGGTGACGACGGGTCGGTGCGGTTGCGATGCCGGGGGGAGTGGGAGGCGGCCGTCTATCGTCAGGGACTGGCCCACGACGGCTACTCCCGCCTGGGGGCGGTCGTCTGCCCGGTGGTGATCGCGTCCGGCGACCGGTGGGAGGCGTTCGGCCCCGACGTGGTGGCCCGCCAGGCGGCGGCGCTGCCCGCCGGCCGGGCCGAGACCTTCACCGGCCTCGGCCACCTCGGCCCCATGGAGGACCCGGCCCGGGTGGCGGAGGCGGTGGCCCGGGCGTTCGCCCCACCTACCTGAGCGGGGCCGTCGGCCATCCCCCGCACCGCACCACTCCCCCCGGGGAGCATCCCCCTCGTTGTCCCAGCCCGTCGATAGCCTTTCCTCGATGGCTCTCCCCCTGCCCACGTCGCTGTCGCCCTCCAAGGTGGCGTCGTTCAAGGACTGCGCCCTCGCCTTCCGGCTGTCCGCCATCGACCGGGTGCCCGAGCCGCCGTCGGCGCCGGCCACCAAGGGCACGCTCGTCCACCGCACGCTCGAGCTCCTCTTCTGCGAGCCGGCCGAGCAGCGCACCGTGCCCACCGCCCTCGCCTGCCTCGACCGGGCCACCGCCGAGATGGAGACCGACGCCGAGTTCACCGGCCTCCACCTCTCCCCCGAGGCCAGGGCCGACTTCGTGGCCGACGCCGAGGCCTTGGTGCGGCGGTACTTCCGGCTCGAAGACCCCCGCACCATCCGCCCCATCGGGCTGGAGCTCATGCTGGAGGCCAAGGTCGGCACCCTCACCCTGCGGGGCATCATCGACCGCCTCGAGCTCGACGACGAGGGCGGGCTGGTGGTCACCGACTACAAGTCGGGGGCCGTCCCCCGCGTCGCCTACGAGCAGAGCAAGCTGGGCGGCGTCCATTTCTACGCCTTCCTGTGCGAGCAGGTCCTCGGCCGGCGGCCGGCGAAGATCCAGCTCCTCTACCTGTCGGAGCCGGTGGCGATCGTGGCCGAGCCGTCCGACCAGTCGATCCGCGGCCTCCAGCAGCGCACGTCGGCCATCTGGACCGCGGTGGAGAGGGCGTGCGAGCGGGAGGACTTCCGGCCCCACCCGTCCCGGCTGTGCGACTGGTGCTCGTTCCAGGCCTACTGCCCCGCCTTCGGCGGCGACCCGGCCCTGGCCGCCGCCGCCCGCACCACCACCGCCACGGCCGTCGCCCTCGGCGCCCCTTCCACCGGCTGACAGCCCGGGAGGGGCCGGGACGGGGGACAGGGCTCCGTCCCGCTACCGTGCACGCCAACGTGAGCCGCCTTTCCCGCGTCCGGGCCGAGATCGCCCGCTTCGACGACGCCGCCGACCGGGCCTTCGACCGCCTCCGCCGGCGGCGGGTACCCGACAAGGTCTTCTACGTGGCGTCCGACCTGGGCGACTTCAGCCTGGTGTGGATGATCCTAGGGGCCCTGCGGGGCCTGCGGTCAGAGCGCGACTGGCACGCCGCGCTGCGTCTGGGAGCCGCCGCAGGGGCGGAGTCGTTCCTGGTCAACGTGGTGGTGAAGTCGCTCTTCCGCCGCACCCGGCCGGTGGTGCCCATGGAGCACCCGCATCACCTGCGCATCCCGCTCACCAGCAGCTTCCCCAGCGGCCACGCCACGTCCGCCTTCAGCGCGGCGGTGCTGCTGAGCGACGACGACGCCCTGTGGCCGCTCTACTACGCGATCGCGGTCGTGGTGGCCGCCAGCCGGGTCCACGTGCGCATCCACCATGCGTCCGACGTGGCCGTGGGTGCCGCGCTGGGCACCGCCTTCGGACTCCTGGCTCGCCGCGTCTATCCCCTGCCGCCTGCGGTTAGTTGACGCCGACCGCCTCGAGGTCGTCGACCGCGGGAGCACGGGACGCGAGCACCGACCGCATGTCGAGCAGAAGGTCGGAGACCTCGGCCGTCGACACCAGCTCGCGAGTGTGCATCCAACCGAGGCTGCGGTCGATGATCCGTAGCGCCTCGGAAATCGCGTCTCTGTCGATCGTGGTGCTCATCTCATCTGCTCCTAACACCGGACGGTGTGCCCTGTTCCCATTATCTCGTCATTGCCGTATTCCGGCTTGAGCCCCGAGTGCGTCTGCGGGCCACCCTAGCCAGTGCTGGTTTCGAGCGTGTTTCGGTTTCGGAACGGCTCGCTCCTTTGTTGTCTCACCCTCCTGCCATGGTTCTAACCATGAACGAGCAACTTCTCCTGCTCCGCCCCGCCGAGCGGCCGTGGCGCCTCGACCCCCACACCCGCGAGATCGGGCGCGAGGGCGTCCGCGAAGCCCGGGCCGCCCTCCGCCGGGCCGCCGGCGCCGAGCGGCCGGCCGACCGCCGTGTCACCCGCCTCACCCGCCGCACCGCGGCCTGAGCCGACCAGTCGGCCGGCCGCCGTCTCACCCGCCTCACCCGCCGCACCGCGGCCTGAGCCGACCCGCCCCGGTAACGTGGCGCCGCCGGCCGGCGCCGTCTCTTCCCCCACCAAGTCCCCTCTCGGAGACGCGCCCATGGCCATCCCCCGAGGTCGCCCTCGCCCGCTGCTCGCCCCGCTCGTCGTGCTGGTCGTTCTCGTCGTCGTCGTCGTCGGCGGGGGCGCGTGCGGCGGCGGGCACCAGGCCGCCTTCCCGCCACCTCCGGCGCCGCTCGTCGAGCTCCCCGTGGGGCTCGACACCACCGTCGACCGGGTGGTCGACGGTGACACGATCGTCGTCGCCGGCGGGCATCGCATCCGCCTCATCGGCATCGACACCCCGGAGACCAAAGACCCCCGCCGACCGGTCCAGTGCTTCGGTCAGGAGGCGTCGTCGTTCCTCACCGACCTGCTGCCCCGGGGCACGGGCGTGCGCCTGGTGGGCGACGTCGAGGCCCGCGACGTCTACGACCGCACCCTCGCCTATGCCTACCGCCTGCCCGACGGGCTGTTCGTCAACGCCGACCTCGTGCGCCAGGGCTACGCCCGCATCCTCACCATCCCGCCCAACGTGGCCCACACCGACGAGCTGGTGGTCCTCGCCCAGCAGGCCCGGGAGGCGGGCCGGGGGCTGTGGGCAGCGTGCGGCCCCGCCCCCTGACCGCGGGTAGCGTCCGGCTCGGTGCCATCGCTCGCGGAACGCCTCGGCCACCCGCCCGACGCCCGCCTGCTGATCGTCAACTGCGACGATCTGGGCTCGAGCCACTCGGCCAACGTCGGCGTCTACCAGGCGCTGCGCGACGGCGCGGGCACCAGCGCCAGCCTCATGGTCCCCTGCCCCTGGTCGCGCGACGCGGCCGCCCGCTACCGGGGGGAGGACATCGGCGTCCACCTCACGCTCAACGCGGAGCACGACCTCTACCGGTGGGGCCCGATCACCCACGCCCCGTCCCTGCTCGACGGCGACGGGGGGTTTCCTCGCACCCGCGACGACCTCTGGGACCACGCCGATCTCGACGAGGTGCGCCGCGAGTGCCGGGCGCAGGTGGAGCGGGCCATCCTGTGGGGCTTCGACGTCAGCCACCTCGACTCCCACCTGGGCAGCCTCGAGCTGCGCCCCGAGTTCTTCGACGTCTACCTCGAGCTGGCGGTCGAGTTCGGGCTCCCCCTCCGCCTCGGGTCCGCCTCCACCGAACGGGCGGTCGGGTTCCCGTTCCGGCGCCTGGCGGATGATGAGGGCGTCGTGTCGCCCGACCACTTCGTCGCCGTGCGCGGCCTCGGCCGGCGGCGGGCCATCGAGCGGGCCATCGAGGACCTCGCCCCCGGGGTCACCGAGGTTCACGTCAGCCCCGCACTCGACTCCGGCGAGCTGCGGGCGATGGCGCCCGACTGGCCGGCCCGGGTCGACGACCACGACCTGGTCACCAGCGGCAGCTCCACCCTGCGGGCCCTGGCCGCCCGCTCGGGCGTCGTCTTCGTCGGCTACCGACCGCTCCGGGAGCTCCAACGCTCGGCGTAACCCGTCCCCGATGGGTCAACCCGCGACTCCATCCACGCCGCCGCCGACCGCAGGCGGCCTGAGGTAGGCGCGCACCAGCCCATCCGGCGGGCGTAGACCCGGGCGCCTCCTCCTCGAGGGCACTGTGGGCCGGGTTCAGGAACCATCAGGATGCAACCATAGTGTCTCAGGGTCGTGCTACTATCGAACTCATGTTCGTAACCCAGGTGCGCGAACTCCTGAGGGGATTAGGCGCGGTTGTCCGCACCCTCGACCCGGAGGCGTTGGGGGCGCCGGAGTCGTTGGAGCTGTTCGAGGCCTTCTGTCGCATCGAACGGCTGGGAGCGGCGGCCAGGGCGCTGTGCGCCCGGCGAGTAGCGGAGTCGCAGGCCTGGTACGCCAGTGGCCATCCCTCGCCCGCCCATCTGCTGGCCGATGCCACCGGCACCTCGGTGCGCCATGCCGTCGACGTGCTGGAGGCGGCCGAGGCCATGCGGTCGCTGCCGGCCACCGAGGAAGCCTTCCGTTCGGGGTCCCTCACCGAGCGGCAGGCCGTCGAGGTGGCCACCGCCGCGGTGCTCGATACGAGCGCCGAGGCCGAGCTGCTGGAGCTGGCCGAGACCGAGTCCTACCCCGAGCTGCAGCGAGCGGCGGCCAGGGTGCGGGCGGCGGCTACCGACGACGACGAGCGTTACCGCCGGGCCCACCGTCGGCGCCACCTCCGCCACTGGGTCGACCTGGAGGGGGCCTTCCGCTTCTCCGGCAGCCTCACCCCCCATGCCGGCGCCGTCCTGTTGGCGGGCCTCGAGCCCCACCGTCAGGCGATCTCCCGCCGGGGAGCTGAGTCCGACCGGGGCACGCGCCACCGGCGGGCCCGGGATTCGGATGCCGCGGTGGCCGCCGACGCCCTGGTCGAGATGGCCCGCCAGGCAGCCGGGGCCCAGTCCGCCGATGCGTTCCGGCCCTCGGCGACCATCCACGTGCGGGTCGATCACTCCGCCCTGGTCCGGGGACACACCGAGCGGGGCGAGGTGTGCGAAGTTCCGGGCGCGGGGCCGGTCACCGTCGGCTGGGTCGAGAGCCTCCTGCCCGACGCCGTCGTCGCCGCCCTCGAGGTCGATGACGGCGAGATCCTCAAGGTCGCCCATCTGGGTCGCCTGGTTCCGGCCCGGGTGAGGACCGCGTTGATCGAGCGTGACCCTGCCTGCGTGGTGCCGGGCTGTTCCGTCGACTCCGACCTGGAGATCGACCACATCCGTCCCATCGCTGCCGGGGGCCGCACCGCGCTGGCCAACCTCTGCCGCCTC
>Ga0105245_10001568_pt1 | contig 20736 bp, 26 predicted proteins | sample KBSM54metaG_FD_81523 | JGI IMG/M metagenome (GOLD analysis project Ga0105245, IMG submission 81523) | Miscanthus rhizosphere microbial communities from Kellogg Biological Station, Michigan, USA - KBS M5-4 metaG | ecosystem: Host-associated > Plants > Roots > Rhizosphere > Soil | place...
CGGACGACGTCGCGGTAGCCCGCGATGTCGGACGCGATGGCGGGCGTGCCCGAGGCGAATGCCTCCGTGAGCACCATCCCGAAGCTCTCGCCGCCCAGCGACGGCGCGCAGAGCACGTCTGCCTCGCCGAGCAGGGCCCACTTGTGAGCATCGTCGACCTGGCCCGCGATCTCGATCCCCTCCGGATCGAGCAGCAGCGGCTCGACTTCCTCGGGAGTCGGGCCGGCCACGGTGAGCCGCGCCGGGACGCCGACCGCACGCAGCGCCTCGAAGGCGCGCAGGAGGACGGGGAGCCCCTTCCGCTCCTCGGCACGCCCGACGAAGACGATGCGCAGCTCGTCGTGCGAGTGCGCGTGGTTCGGTCTCGCCGCCGCCAGGTCGACCCCGTTCGGCACGATCCGGTAGCGGCCGCCGTAATAGCGCTGTGCCGTCCACTGGGCAGCCTCGGAGACCGCGATGCGAGCACTCAGCTTCGAGTAGAGCCGCCGCACACCGGCCACGTTCGCCGCGAAGCGGTTGATCATCCCGCCGGTGGAGTAGGTGTGGAACGTGGCGATCGCCGGCATCGTCGCGGTCTCGACCGCGTACCAGGATGCGACGGGCGCGTTCGGCTCGTGGATGTGCACCACGTCGTAGCCGCCGTAGCGGAGCTCCTTGCGCAGCGTCACGACTGCCTCAGGGAAGGGCGGCAGGTTCGACACGGCGCCGTTCATCGGGACGCCGATGGTGCGCCCCAGCGGGATGACGTAGTCGGGCAGGGGCCGCTGCTGCGGGCGGGCGCCGCGGTGGCTTACACGTGCGAACCGGTCATCGGGGTCGTACGGCGCCATCAGCCGGACCTCGTGGCCCAGCGCGGAGAGCTCCAGGGCCAGAGCCTCCACATGACGCCCGACCCCGCCCGGGTACGTGTAGGAATAGGGCGAGACGAGCGCTACACGCACACGACGCATCCTATAGGCCACACTTGCGGATGTGACTCACGCGCGGAGCTATGTGAAGTACACCTTCATAAAGGTCGACCCCGCCTGGCGCCGGCGCTCCAGCGAGGAGCGCACCGCCGACAAGCGCGAGTTTGCCGCGGCTTGCAGCGCATTCGCGGAGGACCACTACCTGCGCGCCTACACGCTCGTCGGCACCCGCGGGGACTGCGATCTGATGATCCGTGCGATTGCTCACACACTGGATCCGATCCACGAGCTGCACGTTCTGCTGAACCAGAGCGGGCTGATGCGCTACGCCACGATCCCGCACTCGTACCTGGCGATGACGAAGGAGTCGCCGTACACGGACGAGCCCGACAAGCCGCTCGAGCCGCGCGCCGGAGCGGACTCGAAGTACCTGATCGTCTACCCCATGTGGAAGAAGCGCGAGTGGTACCGGCTCGCTCCGGAGGAGCGCATGCGGGTGATGCGCGACCACATCGAGGTGGCGCGCGGCTTCACGGGCATCGAGACGAACACGGCCTACTCGTTCGGCCTCGACGACCAGGAGTTCGTGGTGGCGTTCGATGCCGACGACCCGGCCGAGTTCCTCGACCTGGTGCAGGAGCTGCGCGCGACCGAGTCGAGCGCCTACACGGAGTCGGAGACGCCGATCTTCACCTGCATCCGCTCATCGGTCGAGCGCGCGCTGGACGCCTTGGATGGCGAAGCCGTCAGGGCGCCGGCGTAGCGGCCTTCGCGGCCTCGAGCAGCTCCTCGAACGTGCACAGCTTTACTCGCGGGCGGCCGTGGGGCTCGCCGGCCTCGCGCTCGACGCGGTCGACGGCCTGCCAGCCGGCGTAGCTCACGGCGTCGGGCTGGCGCTCGGCGATGAGCGCGTCGATCGAGTCGCGGTCCGGGTCGGACGGCGAGGCGACCCGTCCGGTGTCGAGGTCGGCCAACAGCGTGTCCACCGTCTCCTGCGCGTCGCGCTTGTTCGTCCCGATGATGCCCGTGGGGCCGCGCTTGATCCAGCCCACCGCGTACTCGCCCGTGCGGCCCTCGATGCGTCCGCCCTCGTTCGGGATGACGCAGCGCTCGTCGTCGAAGGGAACGTCCGGGATGCGGGTGCCGCGATAGCCGATCGAGCGAAACACGAGGCCGCAGTCGAGCTCTTCCGTGATGTCCGTGGCACGCGGGCGGATCGAGCCGTCCTCGGCCTCCACGAGCTCGTTGTGGACGAAGCGGATCCCCTCCACGCGCCCGCTTCCGAGGATCTCGACGGGTGAGACCAGGAAGCGCAGCACGATCCGGCGCCGCTTGCCGAGCGGCTCACGGGCGGCGTAGCCGCTCAGGATGTCCACGTTCTTCCTCTGGGTGGCGTGCGCCGCCTCGCTCTCGATGAAGGCCTTCGAGAGCGGATCGAGCTCGACGTCGCCGGGGTCGACGAACACGTCGGCATCGGTCATCTCGCCCAGCTCCAGCAGCTCGGGGTTCGTGAACGCGGCCTGCGCCGGGCCGCGGCGCCCGAGCACGACTATCTCCCTCACGTTCGACTCCGCTAGCACCTCGAGCGCGTGGTCGGCGACGTCGGTCGTGGCGAGCTCGTCGCGGGTGAGCGCCAGCATGCGCGCCACGTCGGTTGCGACGTTGCCGTTGCCGACCACGATGGCGCGCTCGGCGCTGAGGTCGAATTCGAGCTCGCGGTAGTCGGGGTGGCCGTTGTACCAGGCGACGAACTCCGTGGCCGCCCAGCTGCCGGGGAGGTCCTCGCCCGGGATGCCCATGCGCCTATCGGTCTGCGCGCCGACGGCGTAGATCACCGCGTGGTAGCGGTCGGTGAGGTCCTCGTGGGACAGGTCACGGCCGAGCTCGACGTTGCCGTAGAAGCGGAACTCCGGGTGCTCCGCGGTCTTCTCGTAGACCCGGCTGACGGCCTTGATGTTGGGATGGTCCGGCGCGACGCCGGCGCGCACGAGGCCCCAGGGAGTGGGCAACCGGTCGAACATGTCGACCTGCACGCACAGGTCTGGGTGCGACTTGCACTTCAGCAAGTGCCCAGCCGCGTAGAAGCCAGCCGGCCCGGAGCCGACGATCGCTACGCGAAGCGGTTGCTCTGACGTGCCGATTGCCATGCGAGCCCACGAGTGTAGGCGTCGCGTGGGGCCTTCCTAGGCCGAAGCGGGGCCTCCGGCGTCCTGATCGGACTCCGAATCGTCCGGCTCGGCCGCGCTCTCCTCGGCGGCGCCCATGATGAGATCCATGGCAGAGACGGTCTCGACCGACCTCACGTTGACCGGCTCGTCCCTCGGCTCGGCGCCGTCCTCGACGACCTCCTCCTCGGGCTCATCGACCTCGGGCTCCACCTGAGCGCCCGCCACGTCCTCGGACAGCTCCTCGAGCGCGGGCGACATGGCCGGGGGAAGCTCGTCCTCCACGACGGGCTCCTCAACGATGGGCTTCTCCCCCGCGGGCTCCGGTTCTGGCTCTGTTAGGTCCGCCAGCGTCTCCGGAGGTTCCGGGCGGGCGGGCAGCGTGATCGTCGGGGTGGCGACCTGATGCTCCTCGGCCTCGGGAAAGGAATCCTCCGTCGCGGGCACGCCCGCGACCTCGGACACGACGGAATCCTCCGTCGCGGGCACATCCGCGACCTCGGACACGACCGGCTCCTCGGCCTCGGGCTCGTCGTCGACCTCGTCCTCGTGGTCGACGGGCTGGAAGACGTCCACGACGGGCGCCGGAGGCGCCATCACAGCGGGTCCCGACGCGTCGACCACGATCGTTCCCGCCGCGAGGTCGCCGATCCGCTGGCGTCGCTCGCCCGTGGCGATCATGACGATCATGCCGACCAGGTAGTTGTCGATCACGCGCAGAATGGTCCGCACCGCGATCTCACCCATGCCCGCGGGCCGGCCGTCGGCCCGTACCACGCGGATCTTCATCAGCCTCTTGCCGAGCGTCTGACCCTCGCCGGACTCCAGCGCGAAGAAGTAATAGAGCGCCCATCCGATGATCACGGCGGCAAGCGCACCCGGGCGATCCCCCGAGAGCGAGTCGCCCGCGACCAGGATGACCACGGCGCCGGCGACCACGATGAGCAGGTCGACGATCGCCGCCATGACGCGGCGGTTGTCCAGCTTGGAGCCCGAAACGGGCGCGGCGGATGCCTGTGCGATGGCGTTCATCAGGACCACCATCGGCATTGCCGGACCGGAAATTGAGAGTTGCGGGCATCATCTCCGGTCGTGGAGCGGGTTGCGGTCATCGACATGGGCTCGAACTCGTGGCGCCTTGTCGTGTTCGGCTACGAGCCCGGGACCCCCTGGTGGAGCCTCGTGGACGAGATCCGCGAGGCGGTCCGGATCGCCGCGGGCCTCGGCGAGCAGACCGGCTCCGAGCGCGTGCTGCGTCCCGATCGGGTCGAGCTGGCGCTGCACACCTCGGCCGTCTTCTCGGCCTTCCTGCGCGCGACCGGCGTGGAGCAGGTCGAGGCGCTCGCGACCAGCGCGATCCGCGACGCGACGAACGGCGAGGAGCTGCTCGCCGACATCGAGCGCACGACCGGGCTCCACGCGCGCGTGATCAGCGGCGAGGAGGAGGCCCGCTACGGCTGGCTCGCGATCGCCAACTCGACCACGATCGAGGACGGCTTCGGGCTCGACATCGGCGGCGGCAGCATCCAGACGATGAAGATCGAGGGCCGCCGGCTGGCCGACTCGCGCTCCCTGAGGCTGGGCGCGGTGCGAGTGAGCGAGCGCTTCCTTCCGGGCGAGAAGGCGAGCCCCAAGCAGACGAAGGAGCTCCGCGTGCACGCCGCGGCCAAGCTCGAGGAGCTCGGCTGGTGGAGCGGCGGCGGGCGGCTCGTCGGCATCGGCGGCACGATCCGCAACCTCGCCGCCGCTGCCATGAAGCGGCTCGAGATCCCGGACATCGACGTGCAGGGCTTCGAGCTCTCCCGCGACGCGCTCGAGGAGCTCATCGAGGAGCTCGCCTCGCGGCCGGCGTCGAAGCGGAGTCAGGTGAAGGGCATCAAGTACGACCGCGCGGACGTGATACTCGGCGGGGCGATCGTGCTGGCCACCGCGCTCGACGAGGGCGGCTTCGATGCCATCGAGGTGACCGAGGCCGGCCTGCGCGAGGGCGCGTTCTTCGAGCGGCTGCTGGGCGAGCGCGAGCTGTTCGAGGACGTGCGGTCGGAGTCCGTGCACAACCTCGCGCACCGCTTCGGTCACGACGCGCCGCACGAGGAGCAGGTCTGGACGCTCTCGCAGGCGATGTTCGACGGCCTGGCCGCCGCGGGGCTCCACGACTACGGCCCCGAGGAGCGTGAGCTGCTCTGGGGCGCCTGCCTTCTGCACGACATCGGCGTGGCCGTGAACTACGACGACCACCACCGCCACTCCGAGTACCTGATCCTCAACGCCGGCCTGCCCGGCTTCAGCCCTCGCGAGCTGATCCTGATCGGGCTGATCGCCCGCTACCACCGGAAGGGAGAGCCGGACGCGTCGGAGCTGGGCGACCTGATGCAGCCGGGCGACCTCGCACGTCTACAACTCCTGTGCGGCGTCATCAGGCTGGCCGAGCAGCTCGAGCGCAGCCGCGACCGCGCGATCACCGACGTGCACGTGTCGGCGAACGGAGGCCCCGTGTCGCTGGTGGCGGCCTGCGACCCCTCGCGCGACACGACCGTGCCCATCTGGGCGGCGCGGCGCAACGTGGACCTCCTCGCCGAGGCGCTCGGCCGCGAGGTCGAGATCCACGCCTAGGCGAGGCGCGTCTCGAGCACGCCCAGCTGCGGCGAGCTGACGACGACCTCGTCGCCCGGCCGCAGCCACACCTTCGGATCGCGCAGGCTCCCCACTCCGGCCGGGGTCCCGGTCGAGACGACATCCCCGGGCTCGAGCGTCATGAGCTTCGACAGGTAGGCCACGAGCGCCGGCACCGAGTGGACGAGGTCGGCGGTGGAGCTCTTCTGCATGAGCTCGCCGTTCAGCGTGAGCTCGATCTCGATGCCGTCGTGCGGCCCGGCCTCGTCCGGGGTCACGAGAGCCGGCCCGCAGGGCGCCGCGCCGTCGAAGGTCTTGCCGGGCATCCACTGAGGCGTCTTGAACTGGTAGTCGCGCGCGGACAGGTCGTTGAGGAGCGTGTAGCCGGCCACGTGGTCCATCGCCTCGCTCTCCGGCACGTCCTTGCTGCGGTCCTTGATCACGAACGCGACCTCGGCCTCGTAGTCGACCTTCTGGCTCCAGCTCGGCAGTCGCACCGTCGCGCCGGGCGGCGTGAGCGCGTTCTGGAACTTGGCGAAGAAGGTGGGCGTCTCGGGCGGCTCGGCGCCCTGCTCCTCGGCATGCGCGCGGTAGTTCAGGCCGATGCAGACGATTTTCCCGGGGCGCGTGAGCGGTGGAAGCAGGTCGAGCCCCTCGACGGGCACGCCCTCGTCACCCGCGACCGGCTGCAGCTCGTCCATCAGGCCACCCTCGAGGATCGCCTCGAGGGTCCGGTCGGTCGCCCGCGCGCCCCTGGAGGCGTCGCCCCAGATGTCGTAGACGCAGCCGTCGTCGCGAAGCAGGGCGGCCCGCGGGTGGCCGTTGGCCCTGAAGCTCACGAGCCTCATCGCGGCCCACCCTATGCGTAGTCTCCGTTTATGGCGAAGGATCTCCCGACCGGCAGGGTGAGGCGCGCCGCCAAGGTCGGCAGGCTGGCCGGCGGGCAGGCGGCTCGCGGCTATGCGACGAAGGCCGCAAACCTCACTCGCGGCGAGGAGGGGCGGCACGCGGCCGCCGAGCGGCGCCAGATGGAGGCGGCCGAGCAGATCTTCGACGTGCTCGGGCAGATGAAGGGCGCGGCGATGAAGGTCGGCCAGGTGGCCTCCTTCGTCGACACGGGCGCGTTCCCGCCGGAGTTCCAGGAGCGCATCCAGGCGAAGCTCGCCGAGCTGCGCGACGCCGCGCCCCGCGTTTCCTTCGACAAGATGCGGAAGGTCGTCGAGGACGACCTCGGCGAGCGGCTCGGCGACGTCTTCGCCGACTTTCAGGAGGACGCCGTCGCGGCGGCCTCGATCGGCCAGGTCTACCGCGCGCGGCTACACGACGGGCGCGACGTGGCGGTGAAGGTGCAGTACCCGGGCGTCGGCCAGGCGGTCCGCGCCGACCTCCAGAACCTGGGCCTGATCATGCGCGTGGCGAAGCGAATCGCGCCCGGCATGGATGCGAAGGCGATGACCGCGGAGATACGCGAGCGGCTGACCGACGAACTCGACTACGAGCACGAGGCGCAGCAGCACCGCGCCTTCGCGCGCACCTGGCGCGGGCATCCGTTCATCTACGTGCCGGCAGTCGTGACCGAGCTCTCGACCGAGCACGTGCTCGTGAGCGAGTGGGTCGACGGCATCGGGTTCGAGGAGGTGAGGGAGCGCGACCGGGCGACCCGCGACCGCTTCGGGGAGATCATCTTCCGCTTCTTCTTCGGGTCGCTCTACCGGAACGGGCACTTCTCGGGCGACCCGCATCCCGGCAACTACCGCCTGATGCCCGACGGCCGGGTGGCGTTCATCGACTTCGGGATGACCAAGCGCGTATCGCGCGAGGACATCGAGGCCGAGGTGTCCGGTCTGCGCGCGGCGATGGACGGCGACGCCGTCGAGCTCCACCGCATCCTCGGCTCGATGGGGTTCTTCGACCCCTCGGACGATCAGGTCACGCCGGAGGCCGTGTTCGAGCACTTCCACGACGTCACGAGCTGGTACATCGAAGACCGCGAGGTGACGGTGGACCGTCCACTCGTGGCGCAGACGTTCATCGACTTCGGCGACCCTCGCTCGCGCCACTGGCAGCTGATGCGGCGCGAGACGATGCCGCCCCAGGCGATGCTCGCGCGCCGGATGGAGGGCCTGACGCTCGGCGTCCTCGGCCAGCTCGAGGCCACCGCCAACTGGCACCGGATCGCGCGCGAGTGGCTGTTCGGCGACCCGCCCTCGACGGAGCTGGGCGCCCTCGAGGAGCCCTTCCACAACAGGGCGGCCGCCTGATGGCGGTGCGAGCGACCAAGAAGGCGCTCGCCACGCTGCGGGATGGCGACCCGGTGATGAGCCGCTTGATCGACGAGCACAACACCTCGGTGGTCCGCGACCTGAGGCTGGACCGGCCCGGCGACGCCTACGGCGCGCTGCTGCGCTCGATCGTCGGGCAGCAGCTCTCCACCAAGGCGGCGCGGACCATCTACGGGCGCATGCTCGAGCTGTTCGACGACCACGCGCCCACGCCCACGCAGCTGCTCGCGGCCGATCCTGACGCGATCAGGGCAGCGGGCCTGTCGCGGCCCAAGATCGCCTACCTGCGCGACCTCGCGCAGCACGTCGAGGACGGCGAGCTCGAGCTCGACCGGCTCGACGAGCTCCCGGACGAGGAGGTCATCGAGCAACTCATCGCCGTCAAGGGGATCGGCGAGTGGAGCGCGCACATGTTCCTGATGTTCCACCTGGGCCGACCGGACGTGCTGCCGGTCGGGGACCAGGGCATCCGGAACGCGATCAAGACCCAGTACCGGCTGCGGAAGATCCCCGATGCCAAGCGCATGGAGAAGATCGCGAAGCCATGGCGCCCGTACCGGACGCTCGCGTGCCTCTACCTCTGGAGCTCGCTGGACAACGCCCCGGCCTAGCCGGCAGCCGAGGTCAGACCGACGCGCCGCAGCTCGGCTCTTCCTCCGCCACGCGGAAGGAGGAGCCGCAGCCGCACGAGGCCACGACGTTCGGGTTCGAGACCTCGAAGCCGGAGCCCTGGAAGCTCTCGGTGAAGTCGACGGTGGAGCCGTCGACGTACTGCATGCTGGCGGGATCCACCAGGACGTTGATGCCGGAAGCGTCGAAAACGTGGTCGTCGTCGCGCCTCTCGTCCAGCGCCAGGGCGTACTGGAAGCCGGAGCAGCCGCCGCCCTTCACGCCCACGCGGAGGCCGACGTCGCCCTCGGCGCCCTGGCCCGCCATGAACTCATTGACCTTCTGTGCGGCAATGTCTGTCAGCGTCACCATCTGCTTCGCCCATTGTATCGGCGATTTCGTAGGTACCCTCAAGGACAGCATGCCCAGCGCCGAGGAGCTCAGAACGCGCATAGAACAGGCCATGCCCGGAGCGCAGGTGTCCGTTCAGGACACGACGGGCGGCGGAGACCACTTTCGCGCCGAGGTCGTGTCGGACCGCTTCGAGGGCCTCACGCGCATCCAGCAGCACAAGCTGGTCTACGACGTGTTCGGCGACGAGGTCGGCGGCGCGATCCACGCGCTCTCCATCAAGACAGAGACCCCCACCCCGGCGGGAGACGGAAGATGACGAACGACGAGATCCGGAGCTTCATCGACAACTCGATCAAGGAGAACCGGGTGATGCTCTTCATGAAGGGCACGCCCCAGCAGCCGGCCTGCGGGTTCTCGATGCGCACGTCCGGTGCGCTCAACGTCCTGGGCGTGAAGTACGCCGCCCTCGACATCCTCCCCGACCCGCGGATCCGCCAGGAGCTCTCAGAGCTGTCCGGCTGGCCGACCATCCCGCAGCTGTTCGTGGACGGCGAGCTCGTGGGCGGCTGCGACATCGTCATGGAGATGTTCGAGTCCGGCGAGCTGGCGAACCTGCTGGGCGTCGAGCAGCCCGAGCTGGACGAGGAGCGGGCGGAGCCTGAGCAGCCGGTCCAGCAGGCCCCGATCGGGCTCGAGAACCGCCTGAACTAGGCCGTCGCGGCCTGCGCGCCGCCGGCAAGCTGCTTGAGGCGCTCCCAACGGCGCGGGCGACGAGTCCGGCTGCGCCGGTACTGGTCGATGGTCAACCCGGGCCGGATGCTGGTCTCGATGTAGAGGACCTGGCTGTTGGGGTTCGCGTTCATGGGACCAGCGTCCCACCGCCGCAGCCCTCGAAAAATGCGGCCAGCCCGCGTCTTGGGGTGCGGTTTTCCGCCTCTCCTACGGCGGTTCTCCGCGGCTGGCTAGCGCGGCGGGCGCTTGCTGCGCTGCGCGTCCAGGACCTTCTTGCCGCGGTTCACGTACCCGCGGGCCTGCTTCCTGTAGCGCTCCTTGTCCTCCGGGGAGAGGTTCTGCCAGTGCTCCCAGGCCATCAGCATGTAGGGCCAGAGGCGGCGGGCGCCGCGGACGGCGCCGCGCGTGCGGCCCAGGCGCGCGCTGCGGCCGCCGGCGCCTACGGCTCTCTTCGATCTAGCCATTCGAGGTACTCCAGTATCCGGTGAGAGTCGTCGATCACGTCGTTTCCGTGCACGAGGACCGGTACCCATCTTTGACCGGTCAACTCCTCGACCTCGGGCCGGTCGCGTTTCAGGAACGGGACCCGGACCTCGTCGAAGTCCATCTCCATCGCTCGCATGCGCCGGGCGACCTTTCCGCAGCGGCAGACCAGGTCGGTCGGGGCCCTGCAGCGATAGAGCGTCGTCACAAGCCGGAGGGTATTTGACGCCGCACCGAACCCATGAGAGGTTCAGGGGTAGAAGCTTCGGCTGACAGATGGCCGCGCCCCCCACTGGCATTGGCGCTCGCGGGAACCCACGGCGCCGTCGCCTCCAAGGCCCGGAGGCGGCGGGCGCCCCCCTACGAACGCGTCGGCACCGCTCTCCGCAGGATGCCCGCCGCCGTGTCCGCCGCGCCGAGCGCCGCTCCCGCCAATCGGTACTGAAGCTGCTGCGAGCGCCGCGTTCGCACGATGCGCTCCTGCTCTCGCTCGAGGTGCCAGGCCACCGTCGCCTCGAGCGTCTCCTCGTGCGGCCGCGCCTTCCAGCCGAGCGCGCGCTGCGCCTTGGCGGAGCGATAGGTCCACCGGTTCCCGGCCGCGCGCACCTCGGCCGGCGTGAGCGGCCAGGCCCGGCCGCCCGCGCCCAGCACCGCGGCGATCGCCTCCGCCGCCCGCGGCGGGATCCGCACCGGGGTGGGCACCCCCGACAGCCGCCCCAGGTCGGCGAACAGGCGCTCGAAGGTGAAGTTCCGGCCGGCCAGCAGGTAGCGCTCGCCGACGTCGCCGCGCAGCTCGGCCATCAGGTGCCCGGCCGCGACGTCGCGGACGTCGACGATCCCGACCGCTCCGTCGGTGTAGGCCGGGACGCGCCCGAGCAGGAAGCTCCGAACCAGGCGCGTCGAGGAGAGCAGGTGATCGCCGGCGCCGAGGCACATCGCCGGGTTCACGCACACGAGCGGCAGCCCGTGGGCCGCCACCCGCATCGCCTCCACCTCGGCCTCGTGCACCGAGTTGACGTACGGGATGCCGAGCCGCGCCGCCGTGAAGAGCTGCGTCTCGGTGGCCGCCTTGCCGTCCGCCGCGGGCCCGATCGCGGCCGCGCTGGAGGTGTAGACCACGCGCTCCACCCCTGCCCGCAGGCATTCCTCCATCAGTAGCTTCGTGCCGCGCACGTTGACGTCGAAGAGAAGCTCGGCGTCCTCCGGCCGCACCGACGTCACGCCCGCGCAGTGGAAGACGCGGGCTGCGCCCTTCAGCGCCCGCCGCACCGAGCGCCGGTCGCGCAGCTCGAGCTTCACACGCCGGCAGTCGAGGTCCGCGACGGCGGCGTCCGACGAGCCGTCCTGGACGCCCAGCGTGACGTCGTCACCGCGCTCGGCGAGGAGCCGGGCCACGTGTGACCCGATGAAGCCGGTGGCTCCGGTGACGAGCACGTGTGGCAAGGCGGCGAGTGTAGGCAGATAGTGTGCCCCGCGCATGTGCCCCGTCGCGGTGGTGACCGACAGCACCTCCTACCTGCCGCCGGCGCTGATCGAGCGCGAGCGCATCGGGGTCGTCCCGCTGTACGTGGTGTTCGGCGGCGACCGGATCGTGCCCGAGGTGGAGATCACGGATTACCCGGCCTTCTTCGAGGAGCTCCGCGGCGCCGAGAAGCTGCCGACCACCTCGCAGCCCTCGGTCGGTGACTTCACCGCGACGTTCGAGCCGCTGCTGGCCGCCGGCAACGAGATCGTGTCCGTTCACATCTCGGGCGGGCTCTCCGGGACGCCCGAGGCGGCGCGCCAGGCGAAGGATGCGCTCTCGCGCGACGGCAAGGGCGGCGAGCTGATCGAGGTCGTCGACTCGACCACCGCCGCCGGCGGGCTCGGCTTCATGGTGCTCGCGGCGGCGAAGGGGGCGCGCGACGGCGGGAACGCGAAGGATGTCGCCGAGCACGTGGCGCAGGCGCGCAAGGAGCTCCGGCTCTGGTTCGGAATCGACACGCTCGAGTTCCTGAAGCGCGGCGGCCGGATCGGCGCCGCCAGCGCATGGATCGGCTCGACTCTCAAGGTGAAGCCGATCCTCACCGTCGAGAACGAGATGACCCCGGTCGAGCGAGTGCGCACATCGAGCCGGATGTTCGAGCGCCTGGTCGAATACGCGCGCGGGTGCGCGGAGTCGGGCGCCGACGCGTGGTCCGCGCAGCACATCAACGCACCGGACCTGTGCGACGAGCTGATCGAGCGCTGCACCGAGATCTACGGTCACGGCCCGACCATCGTCAGCGAGATCGGCCCCGTCCTCTCGGCCCACACCGGACCCGGACTGCTCGGGACCGGCGCGCTGCCGAGCCGCTTCGTGAACTAGCCCTCGACAGGAGCCGGGCGGGGCGAGGCGAATACGGCCCTGGTGCCCAGCGTCAGGGACATCGTGCGCATCGTGCTCGTGGTCGTGTTCGTGGTGATCACGCTGTACCTGCTCTGGCTGCTACGCAAGCCGATCAGCTGGATCCTGATCGCGACCTTCCTGGCGATCGCGCTCTCCCCGCCGGTCAACTGGCTCAGCCGGCGCATGCGCCGCGGCCTGGCCATCACGGTCACCTATATCGGACTGCTCGCGGTGCCGATCCTTCTGATCGCCCTGCTCGTGCCGCCGTTGATCACCGAGGGGAACAACTTCGCCGACAACGTGCCCCGCTACGCGGACGACGTGACGCAGTACGTCCAGAAGAACGACCGGTTGCGCGAGATCAACAAGGACTACGACATCACGCAGAAGCTCGAGGAGGAGGCCAAGAAGCTGCCGAACCGGCTCGGCGGCGCGGCCGGGACGCTGCGCGACATCGGCTTCGGCATCGTCAACTCGCTGTTTGCGCTGATCACGATCCTCGTGCTGACGGCGTTCCTGCTCAGCTCGGGCCGACAATGGACCGACGCGTTCATCAACTCGCGACCACCGGAGCAACGCGATCGCCTGCGCCGCGCGCGCGACAACATGGCGAGCGCCGTCGGGGGGTACGTGGCCGGCGCGCTCACGATTGCGCTGATCGCGGGCATCGCCACCTACATCGTGCTCACGATCCTGGGCGTCCCGTTCCGCGGCCCGCTGGCCGTCATCGCGGGCCTCTTCTCGCTGATCCCGCTGGTCGGCGCGACGATCGCCGCCGTCCTTATCGGCATCGTGACGCTGTTCGAGAACTTCCCGACTGCCACGATCATCTGGGTGATCTGGGCGATCGCGTACCAGCAGATCGAGAACCACGTCATCCAGCCCCAGATCCAGAAGCGCACGGTGAACGTGCAGCCGTTCATCACCATCGTGGCCGTCCTGTTCGGCGCCACGCTGCTGGGCATCCTCGGCGCTCTGGTCGCGATCCCTGTCGCCGCCTCCATCCAGATCCTGCTGCGGGAGTACGTTGACCTCCGCACCCTCTCGATCAAGACCGAGCCACCGCCGCCGCCAGAGCCGCCGCCAGAGCCGGCGCCCGCGTAGCCTCCCCCGCATGTCGCGGGCTGCTCTCACCCGTCGCGGGCTGCTTCTGCTGGTCACGGCGATCTCGCTCTACCTGCTGGCGCCGGCGCTGCTCGAGGTCTTCGGGGCGTTCGACCAGCTCGACGAGATCAGCCCACTGTGGTTCCCCGTGATGATCGTGCTCCAGACCGGGAGCTACGCCTGCATGTGGGGCATCCAGCGGCTGGCGGTGCGGGCGGAGCGATGGGGCCCTGTGATCACCTCTCAGCTCGCCTCGACCGCGTTCGGGCGCGTGGTGCCCGGCGGCGTGGCCGCGTCCGGGGCGGTGCAGTACTCGATGCTGGTGCGCTCGGGGTGCCCGCCTGCGGCGACAGCATCGGGCTTGACGGCCTCGTCCCTGCTCCTGTTCGGCACGCTGCTCGCGCTCCCGATCCTCGCCGCGCCCGCGATCATCGGTGGGGCCGGCGTCGACCCGCATCTCACGAAGGCGGCGCTCGCGGGAGCGGTGCTGTTCGTGCTGATGGTCCTCGTCGGCGCGGCGTGCGCGATCTGGGACGGCCCGCTTCTGGTGGCGGGACGCGCCGCGCAGGCGGTGCTGAACCGCGTCCGCCGCAAGCACGCGCCAACCACAGGCCTGCCCGAGCGGCTGCTGCGCGAGCGAGACATCATCCTCCACGTGCTCGGGCGCCAGTGGTGGGAGGCGCTGCTCCTGGCATCGGGTCGCTGGGTGCTCGACTACCTGACCCTGATCGCGGCGCTGTACGCCGTGGGTGCCACGCCGCGCGCGTCGCTCGTCCTGCTCGCCTTCTGCGCCGCGCAGCTGCTCGGCACGCTGCCGCTCACCCCCGGAGGGCTCGGGTTCGTCGAGGCGGGGCTCACCGGTACGCTCGCCCTGGCCGGCGTGGGAGGCGGCGCCGCGGTGGTCGCGACGCTCGCCTACCGCCTCGTCTCGTTCTGGCTACCGCTTCCGGCCGGCGCCGTCGCGGCTTTCGTCCACAGGCGCCGCTACGGCGTCGAGGAGGTTGGGCCGCCGCCGGCGGCCACGCCGCTATCGGCTCCCAGCCGAGGCTCGCCCTAGGCCGGCTGGGCCGCCGGCCCGGCCGGGCGCTTCGCGGCCGCGTCCTCGGGCGGGGCATTCTGCTCCCACCACGCGTTGATCGCGCCGACGGCGGGGCCCATGATCAGGTTCTTCTGGAAGTTCTCGGTGTCGTTGACGTGAGGCAGCGGCGTCTCGGGCACCGGAACCTCGAGGAACTCGCACAGCGGCTCCCAGCCCTCCTTGGGGTCCCAGACAAGCAGCCGCTCCGACGGGACGGTGTCCTTGACCTCCTGGTTCCAGCGCTCGTAGGCGTCGGCCATCTTGTCCGGCTCACCGCCCGTCCCGCGCCACACGCCCCGCTCGTCGCCGAAGTTCATCTCGGTCAGGAGGTCGATCCAGGCGGCGTAGTTGGGATCGATGTGGTACTGCGCCCGCGCGAGGTTGTGCATGAGCGTGTCGCGGAAGAAGATCTGGGTGATCGTGTTCTCCATGCTCTGCACCCAGCTGTCGGCGGAGCGCACGCTGAGCAGCACCTTGGCATCCGGATACACGTCCATCAGCTCGCGGTAGTGCCACGCGGCCGGCCAGTCCACCGTGGACTCCTTGCCGGCGAAGAGCTCGTCCCAGTCACCGTCGCCCTCGAACGCCTTCCGCCACTGGGGAACGCTCGTCTCGAGGTCGCTCATCATGTCGCGCATGTGGTAGCAGGGCAGCCCGAGCATCTCGAGCGCGATCATCTGAGTCGTGGTCGCGGTGCGCGGCTGCCCCGCGCCGATCAGTTTCATGTCAAGTCCCCCGTTCGGGTTAAGCGGCGCGGCGCAGATTAGCGACGCCGGCTGATGAGCGAAACCGTCGCCGCCACGCCGCCGCCGATGACAAAGCCCGCGACGGCCGCGCCGATCAGGGCCGCCTTGCGGTTGCGGACGAGCTGGCCGCGCCAGTTCGTGATCTCGGTGACCTTGGAGCGCAGGTCGTTGACGGAGAAGGCCAGCTCGCGGCGAGTCTCCTCGATCTCCCTGCGGATCATCTCGGGGCTCCGCCCTGCCATCACGCCTTGACCTCCTCGCCTCGCTCGAGGCTCCGCTGTACCTGGTCGCGCTCGATCTTCTGCGCCTCGAGCTCGGCGCGGGTGCGCTTGGCCTCCTCGATGGCCATGTCGGGCGTCGGCGGCGCGCCCTTCTTGAAGAGCCGGTAGGCGATGAACGCCGCCAAAGCCGCGAGGAGGAAAAGCAGGGCGGTCACCACGGCGAAGCCGGCCCAGATGTTGTCCTCCCAGTTGAAGAGGTCGTCGAGGAGCCAGGCGAGGCTGTGGAAGAACATGGTGATGCCGAAGACGAGGAAGACACCGGCCGCGGCGCCGATCGCCGCGCCGCGCCCGAGCTTCGAGAGCTTGTCGGTGACCTCGGCCTTCGCGAGCTCGATCTCCTCGCGGACGAGCTGGGACGCCTTCTCGGAGACGTCGGAGACGATCTCGCCCAGCGACTTGTCGGCGTTGTCCTGGGGCGGCAGCCCGTCGACGCTCATCGCGCAAGCCTCCTGATGATCAGGGCGAGCGCGAGCCCGCCAGCGAACGCTGCCCCGACGAAGGCCTCGGGACGCTCAGCGAAGGCGTCCGCCTCGCTGCCCACGCCGAGCGGCGACTCGCCCGGGGGCGGCGGGCTGGAGCTCGCTGTCGCGTCCTGCTCTGTGGTGGGCTGGTCGTCGGCCATCAGTCCGTCGGGGGATCCTCCTTGAAGACCCGTACCCAGATCTCGGTCGCTATTCGATTCGCGACGATCGTGGTGAGCGCGCCCACGCCGGCGAGGAGGCCGGCCCACATGAGCCGCCTGACCATCTCGTTCTCCATAGGCGCCGGATTCAACCAGACGAAGCCGGGCGACCTTCGACCCCAGGGATCAGGGTGTGCTCGCACGCACCGCGTGCTCGCCTGCCTCAAGGCCGCCGCAGATGGCCTCGACAACCAGGTCCTTGGCGCGCTCGTACTCGTCGTCGCCGCGCGGGAGCACCTCGAAGATCCAGCCGGTGAGGAGCTGCTCGATCGCGCCGTAGAAGCACATCGCGGCGAACTCGGACGGGATCGAGGACTTGAACGAGCCCTCCTCGCGGGCGTCCTCGACGATCGACGCGATTCCCTCGTACGCCTTCCGGATCTGATCGAGATGGAGCGCGCCGAACGAGTTCGCGGCGCGCGTGACCTCGACGATGATGACCTTCATCAGGTCGGGGTCGTGGCGGTAGGAGTCGATGATGAAGCCGGCGACTGAGCGGAGCTTCTCGCGCGAGGGCAGGTCGCGCGCGTCGATCTCGCCGATCGCGTCCAGCATGATCTGCCAGCGCTCGAGGAAGAGCGTGGTGAGGATCTCCTCCTTCGAGTTGAAGTAGTGGTAGACGAGCCCATAGGCCACGCCGGCCTCGTCGGCGACGTCGGACACGCGGCAGTGGTGGAAGCCCTGGCGCGCGAACACGCGCACCGCGGCGTCGAGGATCATCCGGCGCTTGTCGGGCGGGGTCTTGGGCGCGGTTGCCATCAGGCGGTGATTCCTTCCGGCCAGCGGTACGCCGCTTCAACGCGGTTCGCGAGGCTCGGGAGCTTCTCGCGGATCTCGTCCTGGCGGGCGAGGTCGAGGTCGGCCACGAGCACGTGCTCCCCGTCGCCGGGCGCCCGCGCGAGGACCTCGCCCCACGGGTCGACGATCATCGAGTTGCCGTAGCTGTCGCCCTCCGGGCCGGGCCGCGAGCCCTGACCCGGCGCGATCACGAACAGCTGGTTCTCGATCGCGCGGGCGCGGAGCAGGACCTCCCAGTGCGCCTCGCCGGTGACGCGGGTGAAGTTCGCGGGAACCGTGACGATCCGGGCACCTCGGAGGGCGAGGATGCGGTACAGCTCGGGAAAGCGCAGGTCGTAGCAGATGGTGAGCCCCAGCGGGACGCCGTTCGCGGTCTCCGAGGTGACGATCTCGTCCGCGGGCTCGGAGTGCTCCGACTCGCGGTAGACCGTGCCGCCGACCTCCACGTCGAACATGTGGATCTTCCGGTAGACCGCCCGGAGCTCGCCGTCGGGCCCGACGTGGACGGATGTGTTCGAGACGCGCTCGTGGCCCTCGCGGCGCTCGGCAACGGACCCGGCGACGAGGTCGATGCCCAGCTCGCGCGCAAGGCGGCGCGCCCACTCGATCGGGTGGCCGTCGAGCGGTTCCGCGCCGGTGAGGTAGTCGGACGTGGCGCCGCGGATGTCGAGCCGCTCGGGGAGCACGACGAGCTCGGCGCCGTCGCCGGCGGCGGCACGCACGAGCCGCTCGGCCGAGGCGAGGTTCTCATCCGTATCCGTCGTCGCTTGGAGCTGTACCGCAGCGGCCCGCATCGCACCTCCCCCGGGCGATTGACTGACCAGTCAATCTGGAGTGTACTGCGCGTCGATGCGCGATCTTCCGGTACGCGGCGAGCGCGTTCGCGATCTGGGCCTGCGACTGCCGCCGCGTCGCATGGCGCCGCTGCGAGCAGGCCGTCCGCTCAAGCGGTGGCGCTACGTGGGCGTGTACCGCCCCGAGCTCATGCTGTGCGTGGGCGAGGCTCACGTGGCGGGAGTTCGGCAGCGCTGGTGGGCCATCGCGCTGCCGGACGGGACGCTCCTCGAGGGCCGCCGCGGCGTGCGGCTCCGCCCCGGTCGGGTGCAGGCGGGCGACGTGATCGACCTGGAGCTCGACGAGGGCGCGGGTGTGGAGGTCGTCTCGCCGCACGGGCGCAGCTGGGTGTGGACGCGGAAGCAGGGCGGCGTTCCCGTCCGCGGGGAGGTGCGCGTGAATGGCCGCACGCACGCGCTGGAGGGGAGCGACGGCTTCGTCGACGACTCCGCGGGCTACCATGCGCGCCATACGGCCTGGCGCTGGTCGGCCGGTGTCGGGCGCGCTGAGGACGGCAGGCCCGTGGCCTGGAACCTGGTGGACGGCGTGCACGACGTGGACGCGGCGAGCGAGCGGACCGTCTGGCTGGACGGCGAGCCGCAGGAGGTGCCGCCGCAGGCGTTCGCGGGCGACCTGTCCCGGGTCGGCGAGCTCGACTTCCGCGAGTGGGTGGCTCGGGAGGCGCAGGCGAACCTGGGGATCATGCGAAACCGCTACCGGCAGCCTTTTGGCGAGTTCAGCGGCCGGCTCCCGGGCGGTTTGCGCTTGGCGGAGGGCTACGGAGTGATGGAGGAGCATGATGTGCTCTGGTGAGGGAGCTGCTCGTCCTGCTGGCGGCGTTTCTGGGCCTGGGCGGAGGGGAAGCGCCGGGTCAGGCCGCCGCGCCTGACCATCCGGTGCGGCTGACGGTCGCCGCATCCGGGGACCTCCTGATCCACACTCCCGTGGCGCAGCGGGCGCTCGCGCTCGGCGGCGGCCGCCGCTACGACTTCGCGCCGATGTTCGCCCCGGTGAGGCCGGTCATAGCGGGCGCCGATCTCGCGCTCTGCCACAACGAGACCCCGCTCGTGCCGGGCCCGGTCCAGGGGTACCCGGTGTTCCGCACGCCACCCGACCTGGCGCGTTCGATCAAACGCGTGGGCTGGGACGCTTGCAGCACGGCCTCCAACCACTCACTCGACGTGGGCCAGTACGGGATCGAGACGACGCTGCGGGCGCTGCGAAGCGCGGGCGTGAAGGCGACCGGCACGGCGCGATCGGCACGGGCGCGGCGGCGGATCACGATGTTGCGCGTGAAGGGCGTTCCCGTGGCGTTCCTCTCCTACACGGCGGTGTCGAACGGGCAGGCCGTGCCTCATCCGTGGAGCGTGAACTGGGCGTCGCCGGGGCCGATCCTCCGCGACGCGCGCCGCGCCCGCCGTCGCGGCGCGCGGATCGTGATCGTGAACATCCACTGGGGCACCGAGTTCGTCTCGGCGGTGTCGCCGCAGCAGCGAGCGCTGGCACGGCGGCTCACGCGCTCGCCGGCGATCGACGCGATCGTGGGGCAGCACGTCCACGTGGTGCAGCCGATCCGGCGCGTGCACGGCAAGCCGGTCGTGTTCGGCGAGGGCAACCTGGTCTCGAACCAGACCGCGGCCTGCTGCCCAGCGGCCTCTCAGGACGGGCTGATCGCGCTGATCGACTTCGCGGTGAGACCCGGCAAGCCCGTTCGCGCCCGCCGCATCCGCTACGTGCCGACCTGGGTGCGCCACCCCGACTACACGGTGATGCGCGCGACCCCCGGCTCCCCGTCCTGGAACCGCACGGTCAGCGCGGCCGGCAACAACAAAGGGGTCAGACCCCTTAAGCGTCCCTGACTCAAGGGGTCTGACCCCTTGCGACGTTCGCGTACTCATTAATGTCGGCGCATGCAGATCCGCGCCGCCGTTCTCGAGGAGTTCGCCAACCCGCTCGTAGTCCAGGACGTCGAGCTCCAGGGCCCGAAGCCGGGCGAGGTACTCGTGCGCCTCGCGGCCTGCGGCGTCTGTCACACCGACCTCTACACCGCCAGCGGCGCCGACCCGTCGGGCTACTCGCCGACGGTCCTCGGCCACGAGGGGTCGGGCGTCGTCGAGGAGGTCGGCGAGGGAGTCACCAGCCTCGCCCCGGGCGACCACGTGGTCACGCTGTTCTCGCCCCAGTGCCGGGCGTGCATCCACTGCGTCTCCGACCGCACCAACCTCTGCCTGGCGATCCGCGACCAGCAGAACAAGGGCTACCTCCCCGACGGCACCACGCGCCTGCACCGGAGCGGCGACGAGCTGCGCCATTTCATGGGCACGAGCACGTTCGCCGAGGCGACCGTCATGCCGGAGATCGCGCTCGCGAAGGTCGACCCCGAGGCGCCCCTCGACGTGATCTGCACGCTCGCGTGCGGCGCGACCACCGGCATCGGCGCGGCGCTGTACATCGCGAAGGTCGAGCCCGGCTCCACGTGCGTGGTCTTCGGCGCGGGGCTCGTTGGCCTCGGCGCGGTGGCCGGCGCACGGCTCTCCGGCGCCGAGCGGATCGTCGCGGTCGACCTCTCAGAGGACCGGCTCGAGCACGCCCGCCAGCAGGGGGCGACCGACACGCTCGTGGGCGGGCCCGACGTGGTCGACCAGATCCTCGAGATGACGGACGGCTTCGGCGCCGACTACACGTTCGAGGCGACCGGC
>Ga0105245_10001570_pt1 | contig 20731 bp, 11 predicted proteins | sample KBSM54metaG_FD_81523 | JGI IMG/M metagenome (GOLD analysis project Ga0105245, IMG submission 81523) | Miscanthus rhizosphere microbial communities from Kellogg Biological Station, Michigan, USA - KBS M5-4 metaG | ecosystem: Host-associated > Plants > Roots > Rhizosphere > Soil | place...
CCGGTTTCGCCGGGGGCACGCGGCGTTTTCTCGGCCTTGCGCTGCTCACGCTTGGCCGCTTTATCGCGTGCATGGCCCTGACGAGCTGCTTCTCTCTGGCGTTTCTTGGCGCTCTGGGGTCCTGGCATACAGCCGCCTTTCTGAGGTTCAACAGAAGCTTCGATCCTCGCGTGGCGAGGAGGGCGTGGCTATTTTCCGCTTCGGCTGCCCGAAACGGGGCGCTCGGGTGACAAACCACGAGCGCGAACGAGCGACGCTCAGCCGAAGACAGTAACGACCTCGGCGGGCGCTTCGTTAAGATAGCCACGCGCCCATCTGCGGCAAGCGCGACGCACCAGGAATGAATCCGAGCGCCGCGCTGCCGGCTTCCGTTCCTAGATTACCAGCGGTTGCCGCGATCGCGATCGCCGCCACGGCCACCGCCGCCGCCACGACCACCACCGCCGCCGCCACCACCGCCGCCGCCGAAACCGCCGCCGCCGCCACCAGCGCGGGGCTTGCGTTCCTCGGCGATGCTCACGCGGAGGGCGCGACCTTCGAGGTCGGTGCCGTCGAGTTCCGAAATCGCCTTTTGGGCGTCAGAATCGCTGCCCATCGAGACGAATGCGAAGCCGCGCGAACGGCCCGTCTCGCGGTCGATGACGAGCTTGGCTTCGGTCACCTCGCCCGCTTGGGCGAAGGTGCGCATCAGCACGTCTTCAGTGGTGTGGAACGAAAGGTTGCCTACGTACAATCGGTTGCTCATGTTCTCTGCTCTCTCTAGACCTCCCCTGCGGGAGGCACTTTCTAACTACCGGACGCCGATTCCGTCGGCGCCGGCTTTCGGTGAAAAATCCACCGCGTCACACGGTCGCTGCTGGGAAAACGACTATCCGCGACCTCAATGACGAGAGAGCAGTCAGACGGTTACCGAACACGCTGTGCGGGGAACCATGTAGCTCAAACTCGCCGGCCGGACAACTCCGGGCCTGGAACTGCGCAGCCCCCGATGCACCCGGTAACAGCGATGTGAGGCTGATTTCTGCGTATTTTATGAATTCGGCGGGGTACTGGCTCAGAGGTCGAACCGGCCACCGATCGTCGGAACGATAGTAAAAATCGTGCCTACCGAGTCCTCACTGGGGAGCTTGAGTAGTCCCAAGTTGGGAAGCAGGACGTGCCGCTGACCGTCGGAGCTGAAGGTCGTGCTTTGGCGGGTGGACGCCGGGCCGAAGAACACCTGCGCTGCAACGCCGATGTCCAACGTGAAGCGCTTGCCCAAGCGGTACCCGAAACGGATTTCGGGGCTGAGCAAAGGGAGCCACAGGTGTTGGATTTTCTCGTCCACGGTGACGGCGTGGAGGTTGCCCATCGGGTCGCTGAACGTGCCGTGGGTTTGGGGGGTGACGGTGGCACGTGCGACGCCAGCCGATAGCCGGAACACGAGCGGGGTCTTCTCGAACAGGTGGAAGCTGACGCCGAGCGCGGCGAGGCCGCCGGTCAATTTCGTCGAGTCGTGAACGTCTTTCGAGGTGTAACCGGTTTGATTGTCGAGCGTGGCGGTCACGCTGCGCGTCATGCTCTCCGAAAGCGTGACTGCGCCGAGCATCACTTCCATGCCGAGGCCGCTGTTCAACAAGTAACCGCCGCGCAAGGCGCCCGACGCGCCGAAGGGGCGAGAACGAGTGGAGCAATCGCCGTGACCGCATGCCGCGTCCGCGCCGCCGCCGAGTGAAGGCGCGATGGCAGGACCGACGTCCAGCTCCAAGTAAACGTGCGGGACGAAACCCGCGCGCCACATGGGGTTACTGAGATCGCGCTCGAGCTCCACGCGCACGACTTCGCGCTGGCCGTGCCGCAAGGTCACTTCGCGGCGAAAGGGCACGTGGCCCTCGGCCGCCACTTCTACACGATGTGCGCCGCTCGGCAGCTTGCCCTGCCAAACCCCAGCGCCGACATCGACGCCGTCGAGATCGACGTGCGCCGTGGCGGGGACGGGCTCGACGCGCACTTCGGCATCGAGCTTGGTGGACACGAGGGTGAGTGTCGCAGTGCCATTCTTGACGATATTTGCGGTCGCGGGGGCCGAACCGACGTCACCAGCGCCGCGCAACGCCACGCTGTGCACGCCCACGCCGAGCGCGCCGCTCCACGGCGTTTTGCCGACAGCCGCGCCGTCGACCAGGACATCGAGCACGTTGCCGTCGGCTTCTTGCACCGTGAGCCTGCCGGCAGACGAGAGCGGCTTCAAGGTGGCGCTCAGCGTTTTGCGTTGTTTGCCGGCAATCACCAGCTGTGAGTCGAAGGGCTCGAAGCCTTCTTTGGAGAGGTGCACCGAGTGGGTGCCCACGTCGACCGTCACGGGCGCCGGCAGTGGCGTCGCCCCGCGTTGCTGACCATCCACCACGACCACGCAATCCCGCTCGCTGCTCTCGATGTCGATCTCGCCGACGAAGTTGCGGAGCTCCGCCATCGCGTCGTCGACTTGCTTCTTCTCGTCCGCGGTGAACTGATCCGCGAAGCGCGCCACGAGCTCGGCGTACATCTCGAGCGCTTCGTGATAGCGCTTGAGGTTGCGCAAGCTGAGCGCTGCGTTGCGCAGCGCGACGCGCGTCGGAAAGAGCTCCCGCGAAGCCAAAAACTCGGCCAAAGCAGCGTCCCAGTTCGATTCTTGGGCCAGCGCGAGGCCGCGCAAAAAACGCTCCTTGGCTTCGGTTTTCCGTTGTTCGGAGTCCGCTGCGGGCACGGCTGCGCCGGGATTTGCGGGCGGATCGACCGCGCGCGCGGTCGTCGCCAATGACACGAGCAGCGCACACGCTGCGTACCCGAAGCTGCTTGCTTGTCCGCGCATTCCCTGCCTCACGTGCTTTGGTTTCGAGTCTATCGCGAGCTTGCCCGAAGGCAGCGTAGTCACTTCCCGAATTCGTCAGTGCTGTTGGCTAGACCGCTCGCGGGTTTTGCGGCAGCAGGCTTCGCGGCAGGCGCGGCTGCTGGGGCGGGCGCGGAGGCTTTGCCAGCCGCGGCCACGGTGCTCCCCGGCTTGGCCGCTACGTGCGGCGCGGGTTCGGACCCGCCCGCTAGCTCGACCCGACCGGGCACGACCCCCGCCGAAGTGATCACGACCGGCTCGCTGTGCACTTTGCCATGCAGCGTGAGGCTCACCGAGTGCGTCGAACCGATTTCGCCCGTGATCTCGAGTTGACCGGACTCGACCGGCGCGCTCACGCCATCGATGCTGGCAAGCACTTCGGGGGGCGCCACGGTCAGCTTGAAATGGCGGACTTCGTGGGCTTCGACAGGCGCAACGGCCGGCGCGGGCGTGGCCGCCGCAGTGATGGGCTTTTCCGCGCTGGCCGCGTTCGACTCAGCGGGGGCACGGTGCCGAAGCAGGTAGCCGCCGCCACCGACCGCACCCAAACCGAGCATGGCGAGCGCTGCCCAGGCGAAGGCATGACTCTTCCTGGGCGTGGGCACGCCGTGGCGTGTGCTCGACAAGCCGGTGCGCGCCGTGGCGCGCAACATGCCGTCGTTCGAAATCTGCAAACGAGGGGCGATGAAGATGCGCTGAGCGGCGGGCACGCCGCGCACCGAGCCGGGCGTGATGCGCGCGCCATCGGGCAAGATCTGTTGCAGGGCGTCGCGCAACTCACCGGCGTGTTGGTAGCGACGCGAGGCGTCTCGAGAGATCGCCCGATGCGTGATTTCAGCCAATTCTGGCGGGATCCACGGCGCACGGTCTTGAACGAGCGGCAGCTCTTCGGTCATGATCGCGGCCATCAGCGAGCCGAGCGAATTGGCGTCCGTCCACGGGATGCTGCCCGTGAGCAGTTCGAACAGCACGATGCCGAGCGACCACACGTCGCTGCGCGCGTCGATCGAGCTCGCGCCGCGGACTTGCTCGGGCGACATGTAAAGCGGCGTGCCGAGCATGCTGCCGGTGCGCGTGAGGCCCGTGGATGTCTCCTGCAGGTTTTCCATTTTGACTTTGGCGATGCCAAAATCCAAAACCTTGACCAGCAAATCACCGCCGTCACGCGAGGTGAGAAACAGGTTCGCAGGCTTGATGTCGCGATGCACGATGCCGGCTTCGTGGGCCTTGGCGAGGCCGAAAGAAGCCTGCAAAATCAGCTTGGCGGCAGCGATCGGATCGAGCGCCCCTTCGCGATGCAGGGTGTGCTCGAGATCCTCCCCCTGCAGCATCTCCATCACCATGTAGGGCAAACCGGTGACGGGATCCGCACCCGAGTCATACACCTGCACGATGTGATCGCTCTCGACGATGCTGCTCGCCTGCGCCTCGCGAAAGAAGCGGCGCACGAGCTCCGAGTTGCGCCCGAGCTCGGGCGAGAGCAGGAATTTTACGGCGCAGCGCTTGAGCGTTGCACTGTTGCGGCCTTCGTAGACCGCACCCATGCCGCCTTGGCCGAGCAAGCGGACGAGCTGGTACTTGCCGGCGACGATCGTGCCTTCGAGACCTCCGCTTGGTGCGCCCGTGTTCATGCTGGTGCCCTACCCTGCGCGCCGCGCCAGGCAGAGCCCAGCCGCGGACGCTCCCAATAGAGCACGGTTCGAGAGAAGCCAGAAGGCATGGCCCCGGGCCGGCGAGGTACGCTCACGGCGAGCAGCGGCAACAGCCGCGCCAAAGGCGGCAGAAGAAACCGACAAAGCCGCACAGGCAACCTTTGCGCGTGGGTGGAGGGCCGCCTCGCGGGCCGCCTTCTTCACCGCCGCCAATGGTTCCGCTGCCCGCACCTTCGACGACCGTGCGCAGCGGGAGATAGCGCGTGAGTACGATGCCGTTCGGAGTGGTGGCCTGCACTTCGGCGTTGACGGCGTAGACGCCGGGCAAACCGGTGTCACTGAATAGTGCTTCGTAAGTGCGGCCCGCGTTGCGCGCGAGCGGCACCACGAACACCGAACCATCCGGACGGGTCACGCGCGCTTCGGGCGAGCCGCTGAGCTCCACCGGTGTGCCGAACAGCGTGGGCTCGAGCACGATCGCGAAGGGATCGCCGGGCAAGCGCGAGGGATGCGTGAGGTGGCCCTTGAGCTTGAGGTCGCTCTTGACGGTGGCCATGGCGGAATACGCCAGCACCCGCGTGTTTTGCTCTTTGGCATCGCGGAACGCGCCGTACTCCACCCACACGCGCCACGTGCCGATGTGTTGCGTCGGATTGGCGAACGCAGGCAAGAGCACGCGCAGCACGACGTGGCAGCCGTACGCCGCGCCTCTGAAATTGGGTACGGTGCCGGCGAGAATATCCGCCGCTTCGATGACCGTGCCATCGGGCGCTTCGAGCCAGATGTGCGTGGGCCCCGGGAACCAGCGCGGCAGCGAGCTCAACACCACGAAGTCGACCTGAAAATCGGTCTCGCCGATGACGACGGGCGTGGCCTGTTTTTGGCCGTAAGAGATGGTGTAATCCGGATCGGTGGCAAACACCGAATCAGCCGCGTTGGCCAAAATGGCCATGAACATTTTGTTCACGGCCGCGTCGCTCACGGCCGGCCCCGTGGGGAACGCGTAGCCGCCGGAAACGGTCACGATCGCGTCGAAGGGGGGATCGACACGGCTGAGCCCGACGCCCACTGCGAACACGCGCTGCGTGCCGTTGGCCGCCGCCGCAATTTGCGCGTGCGCCGGCGGATAATCCGGCAACGTGTTTTGCTCGCCGTCGGTCATGACGACGAGCGCGCGCGGCGGCGCGCCGGCTCCAGCCGAAGGCTGCGTGTCGAGGATTTGGCTACCCAAGATCATGCCGCCACCAATGCTGGTGGAGCCCTGCGGATCGAGCGGATTGCCGGTGACGAGCGAGTTGAGCAGCGCGGTGCGCGAGCCCATCGGCCCGGCCAGGGTCATGCCGATCAGCACGTCTCCCGGGTTTACGGCGGTGGTGCTGAAACGCACGATGCCCAAGTGATCTTCGTCTTCGAGCAGATTGATGTACAGGCTCGTCGCATCCGCCACGACTTGCGAGCGGTTCTTCGACGGATCGGTGGTGCTGGCAATCATGCTGCCCGAGCGATCGAGCACCACGCAGGAGTCCACCACCGGGGGCGCAACCGATTTTGCGTGCACGGAGAGCGAGATCGAGCGTTTCAGGTAATCATCGGTGAGAAAGGTGATGGTTCCGCTGATGTCTTCGACCGCACTCGGCGCCACGTACTGCAAGAACACGCTCTGGTCCGTGCCGCTCGCGACCACGTAGCTCGCCAAAGTACCGGTCGCCCACTGGCAGTGCGCGGGCAGCACCGTGGGCAGCACGAAGGTGATGGGACGCGTGCACAACGTCGCCGTGTGGCGCAGGCGGATCTCGATTTGCTGGGTGCGCCGAAACGTCACGTCGCCGAATTCACAAATCGTCGGACTGGGCCCGGTGATTTCGCTCACGTCGGCGCGCACTTTGCGGGCTTCGATCACGGCATTTTGCGCGTGAATTCGGCCGTAACCAACGTTTTGATTCCAAGTGCCGTCTGGGTGATTGGCGTCGCTCGGCGAAAAAGCGCCGCCGATTTTTTCGGCAGATTTGTACAAGATGGCGCGCACGTCGCTCGCGAGCAGGCGCGGGTTGTGTGCCAGGAGCAGCGCGCTGAGGCCCGCGGCGTGCGCGGCAGCGGCGGAAGTGCCTTGAAAGTCTTGCACGTAGTTGGTCGCCGCGTAGCCTTGAGCGCCGCTGAGATCGCTCGTCTTCAGGGCGAAGCCTGGCGCGCTCACGAAGGGCAGCGTGGGTGAATAGTTCGACCCCCAAACCACACCCCCGTTGTTCGTGCCGTGCCCGAGAGGTTCGCCAGTAGCGCGAGTGCCCGCGGTGTAAACGGCTCCCACCGTGATCACTCCCGGTTCACTCGCCGGATAAGGAATGCTCGCGGCATCCCCATTACCGGTGGGAATGACGACCGGCACGTCAGCGGCGAGCGCGTTGGCAATGGCCGTCGACAGCGCCGGAGTCGAAGCGAAGGCCGCGTGCACGACCGAAAGCAGGATCACGCGCCGATGCTCTTTGTCGCGATCGGCAGTGCCGCCCGGATCGGCATTGGGCAAAACCGTGGCTACTGCCGCGTTGATCGCGCTGACCACATCCGAAAGCGCGGCGGGAGTGCCGATGGCGAGCGAGAACAGCCCGCTGAGCGGCGCAATGCCGACCACGCCCGGAACCGTCTCCCACTCGGCGCCGATGATCCCCGCGCACGCGGTGCCGTGAGCACCTTCCGGAGTTCCGGGAGCCGTGGGTGCCCCGAAGGCCGCGCCGCTCGTGCCGGTGCTCGCGTCCCAACCAAAATTCCCTGCACGGGCAATTTCAGGATGCCCGCCGACCATCGATTGCGCACCGCAATCGATCAAACACGCATAGACGCGGGGCCGCCCCAGATTGGGCGCCATCGCACCGAACGGCGCCGGCAGATCCCATGCAGCCGGCATGTGAATGTCGACCAGGTTTTGTTGCGGCCAAAACGTTTCGCCGATCGGTGTCGCCATCTGCAGTGGCGAGACCAGCGGAATCGCGTCGAAGCTCGCGTTCAGCGCGATGCCACTCGACTCGAGCTGCGCTGCCAATTCGTAGACCGAACTCGTGCCGTCAGACACGACGCAAAATCGATAATCGCCCAGAAATCGCGAACGTTCGGCGACTTCAGTCAGCCCCACGTTAGCCAACGCTGCGGCGAGTGCCGCTGCTTCTTGCAGCAAGTGATGCGCCGGTTCGAGCAACAAATGCCCGGGCGGCGGACAGAACAAGCCGAGCAAACCCGGCTCGTTCGGCAACCGGTAAACCGGCCCAACCCAGGCAACGTCCGGCTCTCGTCGCAGCGCGGCGACGAGATCACGATCGTGCTCTCGTTTAACTCGCACCCAGAGGTGGTTCGAGTCTTCGTTCAGACGCTGCGTGGGGCCACCTGCGCTGTCCTCGCCTGTTTCGCGCGAGAGCTCGCTGAAGGCAGCGAGCAGCGCAGCGACCGTGGCTGGCGTTCGATCGGGCTGAAATCGGATCAGCAGACGAGATTGGTCGAGCTCTGCCGTTTGCTTCAGACCCAGCCGCAAGGAACCCGGAAATCCACTCATCGTTCTGACCCTCTATTTGTGCCTAGCGTACGCCGACACGCCTCGGTGCCGAAGCGCAAGACGCAGAATCCCTGGAGCCACTGCACGTGAGCACAGCGCCGGCGCATCGTCGCTGAAGCGTCCCGCCGACGTCAACCGACAATCAAGTGCACAGGGAAATGGCAACTCACCGATTATCGAAGATTTGACTAGGAGTCCTGGAGCTGCGGTTTCCCGAGCCCCGAGGGATTGTGATATCGGTGAGAAGGCTGCGGCGTGTCGAGCGCCGCGCAGGAGGAATATGGGACGACGAATTGCGGTCGCTTTGGCGACGCTTGCTGGCGTGGGTTGGGTCATGGCTGCTTGCTCGAGCTCCAATTCGGACCCACATGCCGTTCAAAGCGCGTTGAATCCCGATGCCGCAGCTCCCACCGAAGCAGCGAATGCGGCTATCGACGCGCCCGTGTCCGTGCATTGGCGCCTCCCGGCAGCGCTTTCCACGCAGGGCGTGGTCAATGCAGGCTTGCTGGCCGCTCGCGCGCAACGCCTCGTCTCAGGGCACACCACGCTGAGTCGCTTGTTTGCGCCCCGCGAAGACGCGCTGCTCGGCCGGGATGAACTCGCGGCGCGCTTATTTTCCCCGGCGTTTCGCCTCACGGAAGGCGCGCGCGGCGACGCAGTGTTCGCCAGTTGGGGGCGCTACGCAGACGAAGCCACCAATATCGGAACGACGGAGAGTTCGAGCCACGCGTTGCGCATGACGCGCGTGGGCGCCGCGCATGCAGCGGGCGAATTGAACGCAGGGCGCTTGATCTTCAGCGACGCGTTTCCGAGCACGGATCTCGTCGTGACGGCCAGTGAAGGGCGCAGTGAGGGGCTCTTGCTGCTGCGCGACGAACACGCCCCGACGCGTTTTTCTTGGCGCATCGAGCTGGGCTCTGCCATCGGCAAACTCGAACCCGACAGCGCGGGGCGCCTGATCGCGGTGTCGAACGAGAACGAGCCCGTGCTCCGAATCGTGCAGCCGCTGGTCATCGATTCGAAGCAGATCGAGCGCATGGGAGTGCTCAATTGGGATGGAAAGACACTGACCTTGGAGGTGGATGTCCGCGGGCTCTCCTTCCCGATTGCGGTCGATCCGGCCGTCGAGAGTTACGTGTGGGCGCCCGCGACGGTGACCGGCGCCCCACCACAACGCCAGTTCGCCAGCGCTGCATTCGACAGTGTGCACGGCCAACTCGTGGTGTACGGCGGTCGCGATGCGACCACGACGCCGTACAACACGACGCTGCTCCTCGCAAACCAAGCTTGGTCGACGGCGCCCGCGCCGGGAGCGGCCAACGATCCCGGCCCGCTCCGCAATCACTCCATGGCATTCAACGGCACGAGTGTCGTGCTTTATGGTGGCCACACCGGCGCCGCGCCAGTCGACAAAACTTGGCTCTGGAACGGCAGCGGTTGGACCGAAGACACCGATGCAGCGCGACCCGTCGCTCGCTACGGCGCAGCCATGGCATTCGCCGGCTCGGGCAAAGTGCTTCTCTACGGCGGCGTCACGAATGGTGGCGAGACGTGGGAGTACAACGGCAATTGGACGCAGGACTGTCTGTCCCCCGCGTGCAGCTCGAGTCAGCCGAGCGCACGTGGATTCGCTGCCATGGCTTACGAAGGTGGCAGCAACGTGCTGCTCTTCGGTGGCGCCGATAGCAGCGGCGATAACGACGAAACGTGGGAGTGGAATGGCAGCAGCTGGACCCAGAAGTGCCTCACTTGCACGGGGACTCAAAAGCCGGCGCTGCGTCACTCCCACACCATGGTTTGGGACTCGAATCGTCAGCGCGTAGTGCTGTTCGGCGGCACGTCCGTCGGCGTCGCTCAACAAGATACTTGGGAATGGACCGGCACGGTCTGGGTGCAAACTGGCAGCACCGGTCCCTCGGTGCGATCCGGTGCCGTGAGCGGTTACGATTCCACCAACAAGCACACCGTGTTGTTCGGCGGTTTGGACGACAGCAACCATTACCTTTCGGACACCTGGTTTTACCACACGCGCGGCAGCGACTGCAGCACCGCGGCCGACTGCGACACGGGCTTTTGTAGCGACGGCAAGTGCTGCGAAACTGCCTGCAATACTGCCTGTAAAACCTGTGCTGGCTCCACCTGGGGCGTCTGCGAAAACGTGGGCAGCGCGGCGGGCACGGATGATCTGGATACCTGCACCGGGAGCAGCACGTGTAACGCGGCGGGCGCCTGTAAGACCAAGCAGGGCAAAGGCTGCGGGCTCGGCAGCGAGTGCCTGACCAACAGCTGCGTCGATGGCACGTGCTGCGGTGGCGGCTGTACCACCCCGTGTCGCAGCTGCGCGAACAGCGCGGGAACATGCACCACGGTGGTAACGAACGGCAACGACGACAATTGCAGCGGCGCGAACACTTGTGACGCGAGCGGCACCTGCAAGAAGGACTTGGGTCAAACGTGCACCGCTGGTCAGTGCGCATCTGGCAATTGCATCGATGGGCACTGCTGTTCGGACACGTGCACCACGGCTTGTCGCTCTTGCGCAAACAGCGCGGGCACCTGCACCACCGTGGTTTCGAGCGCCGACGACGACAATTGCAACGGCGCGAACACCTGCGACGCGAGCGGCGCCTGCAAAAAGGACAAAGGCCAAGGCTGCGCCAACAACGGCGATTGCTCGACCGGTAAATGCGTCGGCAATGTGTGCTGCAACACCGATTGCGCCGGCGCGTGTGATTCGTGCGCGACGGGGACGTGTACTGTTTCGCCGGTGGGCAGCGTGGGCGCGCCCAGTTGTTCGCCGTTCGTGTGCAGCGGCACTGCGAATTGCCCCACGAGCTGCACGAGTGACACTCAATGCCAGGCGGACTCGTTCTGCGATCTCGGTTCCGGCAAATGCTTGCCGGACTTGGCCGTCGGCACCGCTTGTGTGCGGGCCACGCAGTGCAAAAACAATCAAAACTGCGTCGATGGCTTCTGCTGCGACGGCGGCTGCACGGGTGCGTGCAAGGCCTGCAGCAACGCCAAGAAGGGCGCGGGCGCCGATGGCGTTTGCGATATCGTGGTCGACGGCGGGCCACCACGCACGGCCGGCGGCTGCCCCGTCGGCGGCTCGACCTGCCAAGCGGACGGCAAGTGCGATGGGCAAGGCGCCTGCCGCAGCTTCTCTCCGGCGAACAAGACGTGCGGCAACACGGTGTGCGTGAACAACGCGGTCTCCGGCTCGCTATGTGATGGCAAGGGCGACTGCGTGCTCGGCAGCGATGCGCAACCGTGCGCTCCCTCCAAATGCGCGGTCGGCGGCTGCACCACGAGCTGCAAGACGGACGACGACTGCGATCCGCAAACCGGCTTCTGTGGGCCGCTCAAAACGTGCGTCACCAAGAAGGACTCGGCCGCGAGCTGCGGTAGCGACGCCGAATGCACCACTGGCCATTGCGCGGATGGCGTGTGCTGCAACACGGCCTGCGCGGGCGCCTGCGACGCCTGCAATTTGCCCGGAAAAACAGGCCAATGCACGCTCGTGGATCCGGGCAGCGATGGCACGCCCAGCTGCTCACCCTACGTGTGCGCGCCGAAGCAAGCCGATTGTCCCGATAACTGCACCGACAACAGCGTGTGCGGCAGCAAGTTCTACTGCAAGATCTCGAACAACACCTGCCAGCCTCGCATCAACGGCATCGCTTGCGAAGCGGACGACCAGTGCCCCGATGGGCACTGCGTGGACGGCGCGTGCTGCGAGAGCGCGTGCGACGGCGTGTGCGAAACTTGCGCCGCCAAAGGCACCGAGGGCAAGTGCACGGTCGTGAAGGGCGATCCCGTGACTGGCCTCGGCAAGCCCGCAACGCTGCGCGATTGCCCCGGCGATGTCGGCTGCGAAGGCAGCTGTGACGGCAAGACGCGCGATCAGTGCACGGCGCTCGCCGATGTCGACACCGCCTGCGGGGACGCGAGTTGCGCCGCGAACATCGCCAAAGGCGGCAAGTGTACGGCCGACGGCACGTGCAAAGTCGGTGAGACGGCGTGCACGCCCTACGTGTGCGACGCCACCACTTGCAAAACCGCGTGCACCAGCGCGAGTGATTGCGCAGCCGGCTTCGATTGCGCCGGCAACGTGTGCGTGCCTTCCGCCAGCAACGGCGTGTGCAGCGACGACAAGACGCAAGTCTTGCCGCCGAACGGCATGGGCACTCCCACCGCGTGCGCGCCCTACATCTGCCAAGATGGCATGTGCAAGAGCAGCTGCGCGGCCCTCGCCGATTGCCAAACTGGCTATATTTGCGACACTTCGAAGGCAGTCGGGCAATGCGTGCAAACCGATAGCGCTGCCGCCGCGCCCAGCAATAGCGGCTGCGGATGCCGCGTCGCCTCGCCGAACGCGCCGTCGCAGCGCTTGGCCTGGCTTGGCTTGGGCGCACTCGGGTTATTCGGGCTGCGCCGCCGTCGGCAACGCAACTGTCACCTGATCTCCACGCAGCGGTAGCCACGACGAGCAGGCGCGGGACTACGCATGCCGCATGCGAGTCCTCGCCTCCGTCTGCTTCGCGCTCAGCCTCTGCTCGTGTTCGGAAAGCGGGCCCGCGGTGGCCACGAACTTCACGCTCGATCGCTTCCAAGGCCATTGGTACGAAATCGCGCGTGTCCCCCGCGACTACGACGAGCGTTGTCGCGACACCGTGGCGGACTACCGTCTCACTGGCGCCAATTCGCTCGAGATGCGCCACAGCTGCTGGACCGGCTCCGGCCCGCAAGACATCCAAAATTTCCGGGCCACCGCGACCGTCGACGACGCCGCAGTGCCCGCCAAGCTCTCGCTCCAGATCGGCGCGTACAGCGCCGGCTACTGGGTGCTCGATGTCGGGCAGGATTACGAATACGCCGTGATCGGCCACCCCTCCCGCACGATGCTCTGGATCTTGTCGCGCACGCCGGAGCTCGATTCAGCGCTGTACGCGAAGGCGCTCACGCTGGCCACCGGGCGCGGCTTCGACGTCGGCCAGTTGCAAAAGACGCCGCAATCCGAGGCGATCAACTAGCCTACGCGCTTCGTCATGGCTGAGCCCTGCCTCCCCCTCGTGTATTTGCCCGGTGCCAGCGGTCGCTCTCAGGTGTGGAACGCGATCGCGGGCAAGCTCGCCGGACGACGGCCACCGGTGCTCGTCGATTACCCCGGGCTCGCGGCAGCGGAGGTGGAACCTCCCTTATCGACGATCGACGAGCTCGCCGAGCACATCGCAAGCACGCTGCCCGACCGTTGTGATCTTGCGGCCCTGTCGATGGGCTCTTCACTCGCGTTGCGCATTGCACTCGCGCACCCCACTCGCATTCGTCGCTTGGTGCTAGTGGCCGCTGCCGGCGGAGTCGACGTGCTCGGCCTCGGCGGCATCGATTGGCGCGAGCCCTTCCTCGAACGTCGGCCCGACGCGCCGCGTTGGTTCATCGATGACACGCTCGATTTGACGCCGCAATTGAGCGCGATCGCCATTCCAACCCTGCTCGTTTTCGGCGACGCGGACTTGATCGCGCCGGTCGCCGTCGGTGAGCACATGCAGCGGCATTTGATGAATGCGCGACTCGAGATCGTGGCAGGGGGGACGCACGATTTGGAAGAGGAACAGCCAGATTTATTGGCTAGTTTGATGGAGGCGCACCTGCGACGGTGAAGCGGCGAGCAGGGGCTCGTACGCGCAACGAGGAGGCTTGTCCGATTTCCCTCAAGATTGATCACATCGTGGACACGCAGTTTGTGGTGTGAGCTTCGGATGGGATCAATCTTGAGCGAAACCGAATCAGGGTCTTCGCGTCGCGATGGGGCATGTCCGAAAGTGGACATGGGGCCTGCGCGTCGCGATGGAGCATGTCCGAAAGTGGACAAGAGCCTGCGCGTCGCGATGGGGCATGTCCGAAAGTGGACATGGGCCCGCGCGTCGCGATGGGGCATAATCCAACTCCCTCAATACCGCACCATCTCTCACTGCCACAACGGGTTCGACGAAGGTGATGTGTAGAATCTTGAGCGATTTCCGACAAGGGTCCGCACGCAACGAGGAGCGCTCGAACTCGTCAAAAAGCGCGCCCTAGTAGAGCAGGCTGCCCGGGAGGGCGAGGCGAAGCTCGCAACTACTTGGGGCGACGCCCATGAATCCCGGATCGTGCTCGAGGTCGACTTCCAAAACCGAGTTTTTGCTGTCGGCGAGGCTCATCAAAAGCAAGGCGAAGAGCGAACAACCTTGGAGCGATCCAAAACCCGAAAGCACCGTGCACGCGGCCCAATCCTCACGGGTGACGACCCAATCCTCCAGATTCGTCATCAAGACATGAGGGACTCCGAATTCGAGCAATTTCATTTCGACCTCGTGCTGACTCGTCTCGCCGGCGTTGCCCGTCGCCCCACCGGCGAGGCGGCGTCCGTGAGTCGCGCGGCGTTGCCGGTGAGCCTCGAGCGAAGGACAGCCCCTCGACATTCCCGCAAAACGTTAGCACGCCGCTCGGAGCGCTCATGTAGGCGACTCTGCGCTGCCTGGCCGCTCCGGCTCGCATTTTCGAATCGCCAAGAAATTGAGCAGTTTCTGACATCGGCCAGCGCATGATTTTGACCCGACGGTGCGCCCATTCGCGCCGTTATCGGGATGACCCAGCGAGCTTCGCAACTGCAACTGATCTCGACGGCCGCGCTTTTGCTTGCCGCTGCGTGTTCGAGCAGCGCGTCGCCTTCGACGACGTTTGGGGCCTCCGGAGCCACCGGTAGCTCCGGTTCGAGCACGGGCGGCTCGAGCGCGAGTGGCAGTGGTGGGCAAGTCGGAGCGGGCGGGAACACCGCCGGAGGAACTGCGGGCGCGAGCGCGGGTGGAACTGCAGGCGCGGGTACGGGTGGGAGTGCGGCGGGCGCGAGTGGCTCGGCGGGCACGGGCGGCGGCGATCTCGATCCGCAGTCACCTCGGCCGCTGAAGGTCGATCCGAGCAACTCGTGCAAGTGCGAGATCCAATTCAAAGCCACGATCGATCCGGATGCCGGCAAGGGCATGCCGGACGTGACGCACGCGAACGACAACCAATCGATGTTCGTCGACACGACCAAAAAGATGCAAGGCAAGCTCGTGATCGCGCTCGGCGGCATCGGCGGCGGGCCGGGCGGTGGCGGCATCGAGGGCTTCGCGAAAGCGGCCGGTTTTCACGTGTTTTTGGTCGCCACCCAAACCGCGACCTCGAGCGCGCCCGATCAATACAAGACCACGATCAAGACCATGCCCAATGATCCCGAAGCCAACCGCCAAGTGGGCGACGGCCGGATGGAAGCGTGGGACGGCAAAGATCGCGTGAGCTGGCTCGACATCAAGCCGCCAGACAGCATCGTGAACCGCACCCAGCACGCGCTCGCCTACGCGATGACGGCCGACCCCGGTGGCGATTGGGGCTACTACCTCAACGCGGACGGCAGCGTGCGTTGGACCGACGTGTACATGGTGGGCTATTCGTTCGGGTCGCAAACCATTGCCATGGTTTCGAAGTACGTGCGCTTCGGGCGTGTGATTTTGACGTCGGGTCCGCAAGACGAAGGCTTTCCGAACGCGACCTGGATCAGCCAACCTTCGGCGACGCCGGTCGATCGCTTGTACATGGCCGTCGGTTTCAATGTGCCTTACCCCTCGACGGACACACGCGACGGCGAAGTGATGGGCATGTTTACCACCGTGCACAACGCAGGCTGGCTCGGCACGCCGATCAACGTCGTGCCCAAAGCGACGGGGCCGTTCATGGATTCACATCAGCTGGCGATGGTCGAAAGCGCGCCCTACGATCCGCACGCGCCCGGCGGGCACACCGTGTTTTGCAACAACGATCCGATGTCCGGCTGGCTTGCGCCGTGCACCTATCTGTTCGGCGTGCAGTGAGTTACTTGATGAAATCGTCCACGGCGAGCTTGCCGTCCGTTTCGAAGGGCACGGTGTCGCGCAGCGCGACATCGAAGAACTTCGTAGCGGACTTGCTGGCGAGCTTCGTAGGGATCGAGTAGCTCGGGCCCGGGTCGTGATTGGGGGTCGCGAGGTACGCGCTACGTAGCGCACGTAATGCGGCGGCGTCGGCGCCCGTCGCGACTTGAACCGTGAGGCTATAGGGGTCCGTGAGCGAGCCGGCACTCGAAGTCGGATCGACGAGTGGGTAGTCGAGCGCCAGTTCCGGGTTGTTCACCGGCCAGGCCTCGCTATCGGGCGTGAAGACTTCGTAACGGAGCGGGCCGTCGCTCGCCGTGCCGGCGGCGTACAAGCGCGGCAACCAGGCCGCGGCTTGCGCAGTGAGCGAGTTCGAGCTGCAGGGAGCCGTGTCGACGCGATCGGCGCCGAACGCGAACGAGCTGCCGCTGCCATCGGCGCAGCCGCCGCTCGCCCCAGTCATGAAGGGTTGCCAATGGCCGAGGAAGAATTGCCCGCTGAACGTTTGGGCATCAGCGTCGCTGAGCGTGCCGACGCGAACTTCACGTTCGGGTGAGGTCATCGCGTAGTACTTGCAGTGGCCGTCGATGAGTAAAAAGCTCCAGCCGGTTTCTGCGATCAGCCCGGGCAGCCCGGTGAGGTTGCCACCGCCCGTTTGGGCGGCGAAACGCAGCGAATCCGAGCCGTCACACAGAACGGTCGGTGGTGTCAGCGACACGCCGCCGATCTCGTGCGCAGGTTGCGTCCCGCCCGTCGAGTCTTGGCGAACGTCCACCAGCAAGTCACTCGTCGTCGCGGCACCATCGAGGGGCACGGTCAGCGTGTAGCCGCAGGAGCAACGCGCCACCGTCTTCGGATTCATGTCGCACGGTTGCAAGAGCACCTTCTCGGGGGACTGGCTCGCATCGAGATACGCGCACACGGCCTGACTGCAGCGGAACGCAGCGGAACTGATAGAGAGTGTCTTGCCATCGTCGGAGCGCGAGACGACGGGCGTGAGCGTCACGCCGTCGGCATCGCCTTGGCACTCGCTTTGGGTCAGCGTGAGGCCCTTCGTGCAACTGAAGCCGTCGGGCAAATCGCTCGTGCAGCTCGGCGCGCCCGTCCCGGCCTCACCGCTACTCGACCCGCCGCACCCGCTGACGAGCCACGACGCGCAGAGCAACCTACCCAAAAAGAAGCCGATTCGAAGGTTCACGAAGGCCCTCCTAAGCAAACGATGGGCCAACGAAAAGCGAGCCTAAGCCGTTGAAATCGCGTGGGATCTCCTACTTCGCGCGGCACAAATTGGGCCAGGGTCGCGCCGTTTCGATCCGGAGCGGCCGCCAGCGATGCGAGCGGGGAAACGCTGGCGATTGCCTGATCGCGAGCTCGACTTGGCCCCACTCATTCGGCAATGGCCGGTTTGGTGAGATTGAGCTCGGTGGTCCTGCTCTCGGTAGGTTGGGCGTTGGTCGGCTGCGGGCAGAGCGGTTCGAATAGCGGGGCGGCGGCGACGAATGGTGGCCAGGGGCCGCTCGGAGGCGGCGGAAGCTCATCGGTTGGGGGCAATGACGCGAGCTCCGGCAGTGGCAACACCACTGCGGGCAATGCGGGTAGCTCGGCTGCGGGCGAGCCGGTGTTGGCTTTGCCGATCGAGGTGCTCGGCAGCGGCGCGCCGGATGATCCGACGATTGCCGACGCGCAGCTCGGGTTACCGAGCGCGGCGTTGGCGACGACGCAGCAACTGTATGTGCAATGCCATCGCTGCGGATTCTACGATTCGCCGGCGTTCGAGGCGCTCTCGAAACCGCTCACGAAAGTGAAAGCGAGTTTGCGTGTGCTGGGTGGCGCGACGGACGCACCGTGGATCGACATCACCGATGCCAACGTGAAGGTCGACGACGTATCGGCCGCGCATGGCGGAGTCAACGGCGCACTCGTCAGCATCGGGTTTCACGTGACACTCGATGCGGCGAGCAAGGCCCGGTTGGTGGCGTTGCCCGCGAACAACAAGATCGAGTTCCGGTTCAACGGCACGGATGGCAACTCGAACGGGTTTCGAGTGTTGGATGTGCAGTTCCAAGATGCGGCAGGCGCCAACTCGAGCCCCATGACCAAGCAATGGGCCGACATTTCGGCTGAAAAAGAGGCCGGAAAGGCCGCCTCGGACGACGCGACGCAAGGCCAAGCACTTTGGTACGGCTTGAACACGCTCATCGAATCACCGCTCGTGCCGCGGAAGATCCGCGCCTCCTGCTCTTCGTGCCATGCCTCGGACGCGCGCGATTTACAGTACTTCAATTATTCGAATCACTCGATCGTCGAGCGCAGCCGCTTTCACGGCTTGAGCGAGGCGCAGGGCAAGCAGATCGCGGCCTTCATTCGTTACTCTCTGCACGACCGCGTGCCGCACGTGGCGGCGGCGGCACCTTGGAACCCGCCCTATCAACCGGGGCCGGGCTTGGATGCCAAACCGATCGTGGAGTGGGCTGCGGGCGCAGGCCTCGCCGCGGTGTTGCCGGACGGCAAAGCATTCTTGAAAGCGTTCACGGGCAAGCCCGTCGATGATCAGCCGCTGAACGTGAGCCAGGCCGACATCAACCAAGTGATGGATGCCACGAAGGTGTTGAACACTCGCGAGATGGCGCTGCCACTCCAGTTTCCGGATTGGAATTCGTGGCTGCCTCCGGTGCACCCGCTCGACATTTGGACACCGGACGCCGGGCAAACCCAAGGCTTGTTCGAGACCAAGAACGACAACAACAATCCGCTCAAGGTGCTGGCGGCGATTGAAGATTGGCTCGCCAAAAACAAGAATCCGAACGGCGTTTACGGCGACTGGAGCCATTTGACCGCTGATCAGCACGGTCAGATCGCCGGCATGCTCACGAACTTCGGAGGCGCGACACTGGCCTTTGGCGGGGGCGGGCGTGGCTCACGCATCTCGACCGATCCGGCGAACCCGTTCAGCGTGGAGATCGGCGGCGCGAAACTCCAGGCGTTGGCCAACGCCGCAACTCTGGCTCAGTTTCCGCCGGACTCGTTTGCCAAAGAGGGCTTCATCGAGCGCGCGAACTTCGGCCTCTATCACTGGATGGGCGTCAAGCAGTGGGAGATCGTGCACACCTACGGCGTGGAAGGTCAGCTCGACTTTCACGGCAGCAAGGATGCGAGCGGCAAATGGGTCGGCCAAGGCGAGAAGCGGGGCTGGCCGTTTGGTTGGCCGAGCATGTTCTATGTCGCGCCGCACATGCTGTACGTCGAACAGCAGACCGCGCAGGGCAAGCGCGAGTTCTACTTTTCGTGGGAGCCGCGGCTGCAATCTTACTACCGCACGAATCAATGGTATCAGCTGCAGGTCAGCGTGAATCCGGGTTGGGCCGGGGCGTCGAACGGCGCCATCGATTGGCCGTATCACATGGGTTTTACCACCGCGGTGGTCGACGATCTGATCACAGCCAAGGCGCCGGGTTGGGTGGGCGCCGCGCACTTGGCGCGCTACATGCAAATCCGCACGAAATTGGCGCAGTTGGCCAACACCGAGATCCCCTTCGACAGCCCTGATCCAAAAGATCCGCAAAACTTGTTCGCGAATCAGGGCATCCAAAGCAAGGCCGATTTGCTGTTCAAGCTCGCGCCCACGACCATCATGGATAATGGCCCGGCCGGCAACGAGCAGACGCGCTTTCGGTTACTGGAACAGATCGCGCCCGGCATCCATTTGTTGTTCGTGAACGGGACGATCGCGCTCTACAACAGTTTGTACGCGAACACCGATCCGGCGAAATATCGCCGCTGCGATCCGAGTAACACTTCGTTCGGCCAACCCGAGCAGCAATCAGGCTTCCGCTATTGCGTGGATGCGGCGCGGATGCCGTTCGAAATGAATGATCAAGGCAAGCCGCACTTGCCCGGCAGCTGGGATAATTGGACGACGATGCAATACGTCGCCTGGGGCGCCTACGAAGGCGGCCTGATGGGCGCCGACCCCGCGCTGGTGAAGACGTATCAAGATTGGGTGGATCGCGTTTGGCCGAAGTGAGCTCGACCGCACGCTGAGTCGAGGGCTCACTTCACGACTGGTACCACCACGTCGTTCACCTGCGCGACGCCCGCGCCCGCGGGATAGGCGTAGCTCACGGCTTGCGAGTAGAAGATGCCGGGCCCCATGGTGTTCTGGGGATCACCTTTGGTTTCGGCGCTCCCCCAACCCCACACGGTGACGCCGAACTGTCCGGTGCTGTCCATGCTGTGGCGGCCATTGTCGCAGTTGCCTTGCTTCTCGAAATCGTGGCGCACGAGATCGACGCGCGTGTATTGATAATCGCCGGAGTTGCCCACCGGTTGCCAACCGCCGAGTGTCCCCGCGCAGTCGAGCGTCACGTCCGCAAAGGTGTTCGCGGATTTCTTACGCACGACCACCAAGTTGGTCTCCGGGTACGTGGGGTCCGTGAAAAATACGTAGTTCGATAGATATTGAGCCGCCGGCACCACGTTGACGAATTCCGGGTCGCCGCGACAATCACCACTGTCGCTCGCGTTTGCCTGCATCGCCGCGTATTCGCAGCCCGTCATGTGAGCGGAGACGTAGAACGGGTGCGCCGCATCTTGGCTCCGCACCACGAACGGCCCGCTCGCGCGAAAGCGCGCGATTTGCCCTTGTTCGAGCGAGCTCGGCGCGCCGGCAGGCGGAGCGGGATCATAAGTGAGCTGCGTGCCGGGCACGACCCCGAGGATGCGCCAAGGCGGCGTCTCTTCTGGCCCGTCGTAGCGATTGCGATAG